>Ga0075021_10000903_pt1 | contig 15267 bp, 13 predicted proteins | sample ColStrG_CSR_2012_FD_72749 | JGI IMG/M metagenome (GOLD analysis project Ga0075021, IMG submission 72749) | Freshwater sediment microbial communities in response to fracking from Pennsylvania, USA - Cold Stream Run_MetaG_CSR_2012 | ecosystem: Environmental > Aquatic > Freshwater > Creek >...
GCCGATGCCCCGAGCGCGGGCCAGTTCGCTGAGCTCCTCGATGGGGTCGACCACGCCGTGGGGATATGAGGGCGCCGAGCCCACGATGACGACCGTGTTGTCGGTGATGGCGGCCTCGGTGGCGGCGACATCGGCGCGCCAGTCCGGGCCGGTCGGGATGTGGATGATCTTGATGCCGAAGTACTGCGCGGCCTTGTCGAAGGCGGCGTGCGCGCTGATGGGCACGATCATCTCCGGCTCGGTGATGCCCCGGGTGGCCAGGGCGTGGTCCCGGTAGGTCTTCATGGCCAACTGGATGGATTCGCTGCCGCCCGACGACACGGTGCCGCATACGCCGGTGTCGCTTCCCGGACCGTCGCCGATTCCTCCGCCGCCGAGCATGGTGGCGGTCATGGCCACGATCTCGCTCTCGTACTTAGTGCCGCTGGGCCACAGGTCGGTGTGTAGGGGATTGGCCTGGGAATTGAGGGCGTAGACCTCGTTCAGGAAGGCGATGTGGTCGGGGTCGCCGTTGTAGACCGATCCCGACGCATACCCCTGTTCCCACCGGGCCGCCTCGAGCTCCGCCATGGCCCGCATCTCGGCCAACACCTCGGCCCGGGCGCGCCCGGTGGCGGGAATCGCCGCGTAGGTCTCGTAGCGCTCCCGGTAGTCCTTGATGGTGGGCTCCGGCGGCCGGTTCTGGTCGGCGGACTCGGCGGTGTTCTTGGCGGTGGTGTCAGTCATGAGGGGTTCTTTCTCGAATGCCGGTTGAGCTTGGCGTAGATGCCTTTGTTCTTCTTGTAGAGGTCGACGAACGTGCCATAGAGCCGGTCGTAGGTGGCCCGGTTGCGGGCATTGGGCTGGAACGTCTCGGTGATGGTGATCTTGGCCGGGATGTCGTCCCACCGGAGGTGCCCGAGCGCGACCGAGGCCGAGAAGCCGGCGCCCCGCACATTGGCCAAAACCGGGTCGGCCACCTGGCGGATGGGTCGGTCCAGCACGTCGGCCATGATCTGGCACCACAGGGGGGAGCGGGCTCCGCCGCCGACGAAGTTGAGGTGCTCGAAGCGACGCTTGGTGAACTTCTCGGCCGCATCTTGCATCCACCGCGTGTTGTAGGCCACCCCTTCGAAGACGGCGCGCACCAGGTGCCCCCGATCGGTGGCCAACGACGCGTTGAACCATCCGGCCCGGATGAGGTGGTTGTCGACCGGGGTGCGCTCGCCGTTCAGCCAGGGCAGGAACACGAGGTTGCCGCTTCCCGGCGCCACCTTGGCCGCCAGCTCGTTGAGACGGTCGTACACGTCGTCGGGCGCGGGGCCTGAACCGAGGGCATCGTCGGGGTACAAGATGTTGTCGACCAACCACGAGAGGCACTTGCCCGCCGTGTCTTGTTCGGTGGCCACCCAGTAGCGCTGGGGGATGCCCGAGGGCAGCGACGTGATGTTGGACAAGATGTCGGTCTTCTTGAAGGGCACGTGACACGACAGCCACGACGAGGTGCCGATGTAGAGGTGGCCCTCGAAGTCGCGCACCGCACCGGAGCCGATGCCGGCCGAGGCGGTGTCGCCGGTCCCGGCCACCACCTGCACATGGCGGCCCAGGCCCAACTCGGCGGCCGCGGATTCGCTGAGGGTGCCGATGATCGAACCGGTGGGTACCAGCTCCGGCAGCTTGGCCCGGTCCACTCCGACCCACTCGATGAGCTCGTCGTCGTAGCCGACATGGGCCAGGTCGCGGTTGTCGGTGACCCAGTGCCCGACGATGGTGTCCGACGAGGCCACCGCCCGACCGGTGAGGCGGAGGTTCAAGTAGTCCATGGGCTCGAGGAAGACGGCGGCGGCGTTGTAGACCTCGGGTCGCTCGTGCTTGAGGAAGAGCATCTGGCCGACCGGGTCCTTACCGGTGCGGGACGGAACGCCGCCCGACACCCGCAGCCATTGCCGCAGCTTCTTGGCGTTGTAGCCCACGGTGGGAACGACCACGCCGCCGCCGGCCGCCGCCGACGCGTAGCGAGCGCCGCGGGTATCCATCCAGCTGATGGCGTTGCCGATGTGACGACCGTCGGCCCCTACCGCCACCGTGGTCATCCACTGGGTGGTGACCGACACGGCGACGACATCATCGACGGGAACCAGACCCCGAGCCAGGAGCCGACGGGCGCCGGCCACGATGGTCGTCCACCACTGCTCCGGGTCCTGCTCGACGCCGCCGTTGGGCAGCAGGATCAGATCGTTGGTCTCGTACTCGTGGCCGATGATTTCACCGTCGAGCGAGACGAGGGCCACCTTGGGGCCACCGGTGCCGAGATCGACGGCGAGCACGTACCCGCTCGTCGGGGATTCGCTTGCGGTCATGCACTCCCCCTGGGTCCGCCGGGCCGACGCCCGACTCCGCCCACGCTAACCACGCTTGCGACGGCGGGCCGAATGGACCCGCGTACACTCGCCGCCGTGACCGCACCCGACTCCGCGTTCGATCCCCAGGCCGTCATCGACGAGTTGACCGCCGCTCCGGATGACTATGTGAAGGTGGCGGTAGTCGACGTCGACGGCGTGCTGCGGGGCAAATACCTCGACAAGACCAAGTTCTTGTCGGCCACCCGCAGCGGCTTCGGGTTCTGCAACGTCGTGTTCGGCTGGGACTCCAGCGACCAGTGCTACGACAACACGGCGTACACGGGATGGCAGAGCGGCTACCCCGACGCCGAGGTCCGCATCGACCTGTCCACCATGCGGCGCATCCCTTGGGAACAGAACCGCTACTTCTTCCTCGGCGAGTTCGTGGGTACCGGCGCGCAGCCGCTCGACGTCTGTCCCCGCCAGCTGCTGCGCCGGGTGATCGATCGGGCGGAAGCGTCGGGCTACGAGGCCAAGGTGGGCCTCGAGTTCGAGTGGTTCAACTTCGCCGAGACGCCGCACTCGCTGCAAGACAAAGGCTTTCGCGACCTGACCCCATTGAGCCCGGGGATGTTCGGCTACTCGATCCTGCGGTCGTCGCAGAACCAGCCGTTCTTCGACGCCTTGTTGAGCGAACTACGGGCTTTCGAGGTGCCGCTCGAGGGGCTCCACTGCGAAACCGGTCCCGGTGTCCTCGAGGCCGCGATCTTGTATTCCGACGCGCTGACGGCGGCCGATCGGGCCGTCCTGTTCAAATCGTCGGCCAAGGAGATCGGTCACCGCTTCGGCATTCTGCCCACGTTCATGGCGCGGTGGAACACGAACCTGCCCGGATGCAGCGGCCATGCCCACCAGAGCCTGTGGTCGGTCGACGGAGAGGAGGGCTCATCGGCGGGCTCGTCGGGCGGGCAGACCAACGTGTTCTTCGACGAGGCTGACCCCCGCCGTATGAGCGACACCTTCCGGTCCTATGTCGCCGGGCAACTGGCGTTGCTGCCGGAGATCCTCGCCCTGCTGGCGCCCACGGTGAACAGCTACAAGCGGTTGGTCGACGGCTTCTGGGCGCCGACGCATCTCAACTGGGGTGTCGACAATCGCACGGTGGCCTGCCGGGTCATCCCCGGGAATGCGGCTTCGACCCGGATCGAAACGCGGGTGCCCGGTTCGGACGTCAACCCCTACCTGGCCGTGGCCGCCTGCCTCGGCGCCGGGTTGTGGGGCATCGAACACGGGCTCACCCTCGACGCCCCCGAGACCATCGGCAGCGGCTACGGCGTCGAAGGGGTCGAGCGTCTGCCTCGCACCTTGCAGGCGGCCACGGAGCGGCTGGCCGGTTCGGCGGCGGCCCGGGAGCTGTTCGGTGACGGGTTCGTCGATCACTATGTGTCGACACGCGAGTGGGAATGGCGCCAGTTCAACGACGCGGTGACCGACTGGGAGCTGGCCCGGTATTTCGAGATCATCTGAGCGATTTGTGGTTAGGCAGGATCGAAACGGGTCACCGCGGCGATAGCTGGAGTTGGAGGGGGAATTGTGGGCTGGCGCCCCGGGCGAGATTCCCCCACCATCCGCACCATCGTGAATGGGAGTCCAACCATGAGACCCAAGTCCATCGCTGCCGCCGCCGTCCTTCTGGGCGCGATCACTCTGGGCGGGGGCGCCGCCCTCGCCGCCGGAGCGTCAAGCGCCGCTCCGGCGACGGATCCCGTCGGCGTGAACGTCAACGACACCGCTAGTACCCAGGCCCCGGACACCACCGAGTCGCCCGCCACGACGGAGTCGACCGAATCGCCGCAGACGACCGAGACCACCGGCGTCCCGGACACGACCGAGGCGCCGACGACGACCGAGGCCACGCCGCCGACCACCGAGGACCCGAAGGTCGATCCTGACGGTGACGGCCACGATGGAACGTGTAAGCACGACGGCCAGGGTGGACAAGGTAAGCACGACGACAAGGATCAGCACGTTCAGGGACAACACGGTGGTGTTGGTGGCCAGGGGCATCACGATGGTGGGCAGGGTGACGGTGGCGCCAACGGTGGCCAGAAAGGCTGAGCACCCGTTCTCCTGACGCGCCGTTGATCGGTCAGGCGAAGGTCCGGACCAGGTCGAGGACGGCCTCGGCATCGGGGCCTTCGCCGCGGAGGTCGACCTCTGCAGGGCTCGCCCGTCGGGCCCCCACCAGGCAGAGGTCGGCGCCCGCGCCGCGGATCACGGTGGACGGCTTCTCCTCGGGGAGGAACTCCCAGGCGGCGCCGCTGGGCCCGATGAGCTCGAAGGCGACCGGCCCGGCCAGGGTGCGTCCGGCGCCGGCGAACGCGTAGGGAAGCGTCCTCCAGGCCAGGCGCGTCACATGCCACAGGCGATCGGTGCGGGCGAGGTCGATCCCGAGGCCGAACGCCACATCGCCGGTGTGGATCCAGGTCTCGGCCAGGCGGGTGGTGGCCAGCGTGCGGGCCGACAGTTCGCCGGCCACCCACGTGACTCGCTGATGGGGATCGCAGGCCCGCAACGCGGCGTCGAGTTGCTCGACACCGGCCTGCCAGCGCTCGTAGACCGCGCTCGGCGGTTGGCCCCGCTCGTGGTCGACCATGAGGCCGGCCCCGTCCTCCACGGAGCCCAGCGACCTCGTCCCGTCCAGGCCCCCGGCGAGGGTCTCCAGCGAGGCGGCGAACTGGCCGGTGGCGCTGGCGATGGCCATCTCGTTGGTCTGAGCCAGGTGCAACACCACGTCGGAGATCGTCCATCCCTCGCATCGAGAGGGGCGGAGCCAAGCTGATTCGTCCAATGGCGTCAGCAACTCCGAGAGCTCGGCCTGCTGGTCGGCCCAAGCGGCAACGATCGTTTCCATGGTCGGCCTCCTTGGCGGTCACTGTAGGCACCCGGACACGATCGATGGCCCCGTTGTCGCCGCCCCGGCCTACCCTTTCCTGTCTCGCCCGTTCGTCCAGAGTGGCCCAAGGTCACCCTTGTCTCGAAGGACCGCATGACCCTCCACCAGTTCAGCTTTCCCACGGCCATCACGTTCGGTCCCGGCGCCCGTGACCTGCTGGTCGAGCACCTCCGCGCCCATGACGTGAGCCGGCCGCTGGTGGTCACCGACAAGGGCGTCGGTGCCCTCGGGCTGTTCACCGACCTGGTGGCCAACCTCGCCGCCGGTGGCCTCGACCCGCTGCCCTTCGACGGGGTGTGGGGCAACCCGGTCAAGTCGCAGGTCGCGGCCGGCGTCGAGGCCTACCACGCCCATAAAGCCGACGGCATCGTCGGGATTGGTGGCGGTGCCGCCCTCGATGTGGCCAAGGCCATCGCCCTCATGGCCGGCCACCCCGGCGACCTCTTCGACTACGAGGACGAGATGCCCGGCGCCCGTCCGATCGGCCCGGTGCCCCACCTGGTGGCGCTGCCCACCACGGCCGGTACCGGCAGCGAGGTCGGCCGCAGCGCGGTGATCTCCGACGACGTCACCCATATCAAGAAGATCATCTTCTCGCCTCACCTCCTGGCCGACGCGGTGCTCGCCGATCCGGAGCTCACGCTCGACCTGCCCGCCTCCATCACGGCCGCCACGGGGGTCGACGCCCTCACTCACAACATCGAGGCCTACCTGGCCCGCAACTACAACCCGATCTGTGACGGCATCGCCTTGGAGGGCTTGCGCCTCGGCGCCGCCAACCTGGCCCGGGCCGTCGCCACCCCCCACGACGTCGAGGCCCGGGGCGCCATGCTCATGAGTTCCATGATGGGGGCCATCGCCTTCCAGAAGGGCTTGGGCATCGTGCACTCGACCGCCCACGCCCTCGGCACTGTGGCCGACCTCCATCACGGCCTGGCCAACGCCGTGATGATCGACCACGCGCTGCCCTTCAACGTCGAGACGAGCGCCAGCCGATTCGCCGTCATGGCGCAGACCGTCGGGCTCGACGACCCCTCGTCCGACGGATTCCTCCGTTGGTTGGGCGACCTCAAGGCCGAGATCGGCATGCCCCGCTCGCTGGCCGACACGGGGGTCGACCCCGGGGATCTGGAACGGCTCTGTGATGTGGCCATCGAGGACGGCTGCCATCCCAACAACCCTCGCCCCGTCACCCGCGACGACTTCCGCCGCATCTTCACCGAGGCGTTCGCGTGAACCGGCCCGGCCCTGCCGCCCGGGGGAACGGATTCGCCGGGGTACGCCCGCTGCGCGTCGGGGTGAGCGCCTGTTTCTTCCACGCCGATCCCACCCGCCCGGTGTTCAAGGGCAAGACCCTGCTCTACGCCGAGGAATCGATGCTCGACCTGGTCGGGCGATCGGGCGCGCTGGCCTACCTCATCCCCCGGCCCACCCCGAACGGTCCGACCATCGAGGACTACGTCGACGACCTGGACGGCTTGTTGCTCGAAGGCGGCTCGGATGTATGTCCCCGGAGCTACGGCGAGGAGCCGCTGCGCCCTGAATGGGAGGGCGACGAACTTCGGGACCGCTACGAAATCGATCTCATCCACGCCTTCCACGGAGCGGGTAAGCCCGTGCTCGGCATCTGCCGCGGGGCGCAGATCATCAACGTCGCCTTCGGGGGGACGCTCTACCAGGACATCACCACGCAGGTGGAAGGCTCGTTCGACCATCGGAACTGGGACATCTACGACGCCAACCGTCATCAGGTCGACCTGATGGCCGGCTCGTACCTGGCCGAGCTCTACGGCACCGATGGGCCGGTCACCGTCAACAGCGTCCACCACCAAGCGGTGAAGGACCCGGCGCCGGGGTTCGTGGTTGAGGCCGTCTCGGTCACCGATGGCATCGTCGAGGCGCTCCGGCGGCCCGACGCCACGTTCCTGGCCGCGGTGCAATGGCACCCCGAGTTCACCCCGGTGGATGACACCGAACAGCTCGCCCCCGACCCGCTGGTCATCGATTTCCTGACGGCCTGCCGTCAGGCGGCTGAGGCCGGCCTCGATGCCGATGCCGATGCCGATGCCGATTCCGGTGACGCTTCGCTCGGCCCCGTGGCGTCGTGAAGGTCATCAATCCCGCCACCGGTGACCTGGTCACCAACGTGCTCGACGACACGCCGGCGACGATCGCCGAAAAGGTGGCAGCGGCGCGCGCCGCTCAACCGGCATGGGCGGCCCGTCCCTTGGCTGAACGCATCGATATCCTCCGAGGCTTCCGAGGGTGGGTGGTGACCCGTTTCGACGAGCTGGCCGACATCCTCACCTCCGAGACGGGCAAGCCCATCAGGCAGAGCCGCAACGAGCTGACCGGCCTGTTGCCCCGCATCGACTTCTTCCTCGATGAGGCCACCCGCACCCTCGGCGACGAGGTCGTGACGGATGCGCCCGACGATGGCCTGAGGGAAGTCATCAGTCACGAGGCGCTGGGCGTCATCGCCAACATCTCGGCCTGGAACTATCCCTACTTCGTGGGCTCCAACGTCTTCGTCCCCGCGCTGCTGGCGGGCAACGCCGTCCTCTACAAGCCCTCGGAGTTCGCCACGCTCACCGGCCTGGCCATCGCCTCGATGCTGAACGAGGCCGGCGTTCCCATCGATGTCCTGTCGGTGGTGGTGGGCGATGGGGCCGTCGGGGGCGAGCTGTTGACCCACCCGCTGGACGGCGTGTTCTTCACCGGCTCCTACGCCACTGGTCGCCGGATCGCCGAATCCGTGGCCTCGAGCCTGACCCGGGTGCAGCTCGAGTTGGGGGGCAAGGATCCGGTGTATGTGTGCGACGACGTCGATGTCGCCGCCGCCGCCGAGGGCTTGGCCGACGGGGCGTTCTACAACAACGGCCAGAGTTGCTGTGCCGTCGAGCGCATCTATGTGCACCAGGCGATCCACGACGAGTTCGTCGACCGGTTCGTGGCGACGGTGGAAGGGTTCGTGATGGGAGACCCCACCGACGAAGCCACCTACCTGGGGCCGTTGACCCGAGCGGCCCAGATCGGTGTGCTCGAAGACCAGGTCGTCGACGCCACGGCGAAGGGTGCGGTGGTGCGATCGGGCGGGAGCCGGGTCAGTGGGCCATCGGGGTCATCGACGATCGGTGCCTGGTTCGCGCCGACCGTGCTCGTCGGCGTGACCAGCGCCATGGCGGTCATGCGCGAGGAATCGTTCGGTCCGATCATCGGGATCCAGTCGGTGGCCGACGATGACGAGGCTCTGGCCCTCATGAACGACACCGACTACGGGCTCACCGCCGGGGTGTACTCCGCCGACCGGGAGCGGGCCCTCGGGCTGTTGCGCAACCTCAATGCGGGGTCGGCCTACTGGAACTGCTGCGACCGGGTCAGCCCCCGGCTGCCGTGGTCGGGGCGGGGACATTCCGGGATGGGCTCTACCCTGTCGACGTACGGCATTCTCACGTTCGTCCGACCCAAGGCCTACCACCTCCGTTCACCATGACCCGCTACCGGATTCGCCTTGGCGTCATCGCCGGAGTGCTCGCCGTGCTCGTCGTGACCGGCGTGGTGGTGCTGCGAGCCGGATCCAAACCGGCTCCGGAGTTGCCGGCCGCGGCGGCCGTGGTGCCCTTCACGATGCCGGCCCCAGCGCCGCCGCCGGTGCCGGCTGAGACGACCATCGCGCAAGTCACCGGCCCGGTGCCCTACTCGGGATCCCCCGACGGGCTCCCCGTGGGCACCATCCCGGTCGGAAGTTGGTGGGGCCAGACCAAGTACCTCCCCGTCGTGGCCGAGGCTCCCGGTTGGCTCCAGGTTCGCCTCCCGCAACGTCCCAACGGGCTCACCGGTTGGATCCCCGCCGCCAGCGCTCAGTTGACGACGACCAAGTACGGGATCCTCATCGACGTCACCGGCCATCGTGTGCGCCTCTACTACGAGGGTCAGTCGGTGCTCGACGTGCCCGCCGGCACCGGCACGGCCGACGACCCGACCCCACTCGGTCAGTTCTACGTGATGGATGTGGCCCCACCCGAGGGGCCCGGTTGGGGTCCGTTCATCCTCGATACGAACGCCCATTCCGAGACCATCACCAGTTGGGAGGGGAGCGGTGATGCGTTCACGGCCATCCATGGGCCGTTGGGGGCCGATGTCGCCATCGGCACCACCGGAGGTGCCATCAGCCACGGGTGTGTCCGGCTCCACGATGCCGACCTGGCCCAGTTCAGTCCGGTGCCGGCCGGAGCCCCCGTCGTCATCGTCGCCTGACCCTTTCCCGTTTCGGCGTCAAGAACCCGCGCTGAGCGCGAGAACCTGGGGGTCAGAAACGCGAGCGCCCCGGACGCCCTTGAAGCGGCGGAGGCGCAAACTGTTGGTCACCACGAACACCGATGAGAAGCCCATGGCTCCGGCCGCGATCATCGGGTTCAGCACGCCGAGGGCGGCGAGGGGAATGGCGGCAACGTTGTAGGCGAAGGCCCAGAACAGGTTGCCCTTGATGGTCGAGAACGTGCGGCGCGAGAGGGCGATGGCGTCCGCCGCGGCCCGCAGGTCCCCGCTTACGACGGTCAGGTCGGACGCCTCGATGGCCACATCGGTGCCCGTTCCCATGGCGATGCCCAGGTCGGCTGCCGCCAGCGCGGGGGCATCGTTGACGCCGTCGCCGATCATGGCGACGATGTGGCCCTCGGCCTGAAGTCGGCGCACCTCGGCCACCTTGTCCTCGGGCAGCACCTCGGCCACGACCCGGTCCGCCCCCACCTGGGCGGCAACCGCCTCGGCCGTGCGTCGGTTGTCGCCGGTGAGGATGACGACCTCCAAGCCGAGCCGATGGAGGTCGGCCACGGCCGCGGCGCTGGTGGAACGCACCCGGTCGGTCACGGCCAACATGGCCTGGGCGGCCACGGGCCCGCCCGGCCTGTCGGGCCACCCGACGAGCACCGCGGTGGTGCCTTGGGCCTCGGCGGCGCTGGTGGCCTCCGCGATCTGTGCGGGGATCGTGTCGAACAGCGAACGCCGGCCGACCCGCACCTCGAGGCCGTCGAGTTGGGCCGTGACGCCCATGCCGGGCTGATTCACGAAGTCGGTCAGCGCGGGCCCGACGCTGAGGGAGCGGCCCGGGGGACCGGTCGCCGTGGCCGCCCGGGCGATGGCGGCGGCGATGGGGTGCTCCGACAAGCTTTCGAGGGCGGCCGCCCGGGCCAGCGCCACGTCCCGATCCACGCCCGGTGCCGTCACGACGTCGGTCAGTTCCATGCGGGCCTCGGTCAGGGTGCCGGTTTTGTCGACCACGGCGATGTCGACCTGCTCGGTGCGCTCGAGCACCTCGCCGCCCTTGATGATCACGCCCAACTGCGCGCCCCGGCCCGTACCCACCATGATGGCGGTGGGCGTGGCCAAGCCCAGGGCACACGGGCAGGCGATGATGAGGAGGGCCACGGCGGCCGTGAATGCTTCGCTGGCGGTGTGACCAGTCGCCAACCAGCCCACCAGCGTGACGAGGGCGATGAGCAGCACCGCGGGGACGAACACGGCGGCCACCCGGTCGACCAGTCGTTGCACGGGGGCGCGGGAACCTTGAGCCAGGTCCACCAGCCGCACGATCTGGGCCAAGGCCGTGTCTGCGCCGACTCGGGTTGCTTCCACGGTGAGGTGGCCGTTGGCGTTGACCGTGGCCCCGATGACCGTATCGCCGGGGCCGACCTCGACCGGAACGGGTTCGCCGGTGAGCATGCTCATGTCGATAGCGGAGTGCCCGTCGACGACGACTCCGTCGGTGGCCACCTTGTCGCCCGGTCGGACGACGAAGCGCATCCCCACCTCGAGTGCATCGAGCGGGATCTCGCGGCCGTCGTCGAGGATGGCCGTCTTCGCCCCCATCTCGGCGAGGGCGCGCAGGGCGTCGCCCGAGCGTCGGGTGGCCCGGGCTTCGAACCACTTGCCCAGCAGGATCAGCGTGATGATGACGCCCGCCGTCTCGAAGTAGACGTTGGGTGGCGCACTCCCGCCCGTGGCCATGGAGTCGGTGCCCATGTCTCCTGCGCCCAGGAACACCAGCACCACCGTCGACCATCCCCAGGCGGCCAGGGTCCCCAGGGAGACGAGGGTGTCCATGGTGGCGGTGCCGTGGCGGAGGTTCAGCCACGCCGCCCGATGGAAGCCGGCGCCGCTGACGAAGACCACCGGCGTGATGAGCACGAACGCCACCCACGGCCAGTGGGCGAACTGCAGGGCGGGGACCATGGAGATCAACAGCGCGGGCACGGTGAGCACGGCGGCCAACACCAGCCGCCGGGTGAGCGTGCGTCGCAGGGCTGTCTGCGCCTCGGCCTGGTCCTCAGCCTCGGGGCTGGCGTAGCCCAGCGACGCCACCGTGGCCCGCAGGTCGCCGACGGTCACCGTCTCGGGGTCGTAGACGACGGTGGCCCGGTGGTTGGCGAAGTTCACGCTGGCCTCGTCCACCCCATGGATCTCACCCAGGCCTTTGCCGATGCGGGCTGCGCAGGCCGTGCAGGTCATGCCTTCGATGGGGAGATCGGTGCGTACGCTACTCATGTGCGATAGGATACCCCCCGACCCTATGGCTGGCTACTCCATCTCCAAAGACGACTACGTCAAGCGCTTGCGTCGCATCGAAGGTCAGGTCCGCGGCCTGGAGAAGATGATCGATGACGAGCAGTACTGCATCGACGTCCTCACCCAGATCTCGTCGGTGACCCGGGCCCTTCAGGGTGTGGGCCTCGGCCTGCTCGACGAGCACATGCGCCACTGCGTGCGGGAGGCGGCCGAGGAGAGCCCGGCCGCGGGCGACGCCAAGGTCGAAGAAGCGGTCGCCGCCGTCGCCCGCCTGCTCCGCAGCTGACAGCCCGACCGACCGAGTCGGGGAACGTCAGGTGGTGGAGGCGTGGGGATGGGTGGCGACGTGCTCGGCGGTGAGCGGGTCCTCGCAGGGGTGGCACTCGAGCTCGAGGGTGGCGTGGTCGATGCCGAAGCGCTCGGCCAGCATGGCCTTGAGCTCGCCCCCTCGCTCCTGGGCCTGATGCAACGTCACCTCGCCGGCCAACACGACGTGGGCGGACAGCGCCGGCTCGTCGGAGGCCACGCTCCACAGATGGAGATGGTGGACCGTCTCGACGCTGTTCTCGGCGGCCAACGCCGTGCCCACGTCGGCCGGGTCGATGCCGCGCGGGGTCCCTTCCAGCAAGACGTTGGTGGTGTCGCGCAACAACCCCCACGCCGACCACAGCACCAGGAGGGCGATGAGGATCGAGACCGCGGGGTCGACCCAGTCGGCCTGCCACACCACCACGGCCACGCCGGCGATGATGGCCCCGACCGAGCCGGCGGCGTCGGCCGCCATGTGCAGCGCCGCGCCGTGCATGTTGAGGCTGTGGCCCTGGGCCCGGAGCAGGATCACCGCGCTGGCGAGGTTCACGGCCAGCCCCAGGGAGGCGATCACGATGACCCCGCCGCCGCGGATGTCCACGGTGGTGCCGAACCGCTGCAGGGCCTCGACGATGATCCAGATCGATACGCCCACGAGGATCAGGCCGTTGACCTGGGCGGCCAACACTTCGGCGCGCTTGAGACCGAAGCTGTGGCGGGAGGTGGCCGGCCGGCCGATGAGGGCCATGGCCACGAGGGCGATGCTCAGGCCGATGACGTCGGAGGCCATGTGGGCGGCGTCGGCCAAAAGCGCCAGTGAGTTGAACGCGAGGCCGCCGATGACCTCGGCGACGAGGAATGCGGCATTGGCGACGAGGGCGATGGTGAGCGCCCGCCGTTGGGCTTGCCGGTTCGGTCTCCCGGTGGCGAGCGCGGCCTCGTGTTCGTGGGAGTGACCGTGGTGGCTCCCGGGTGATGTCACCAGCCCAGGTTACCGACCGCCCTCTGCGGCCGGTGATGCGGATCGGGTCTCATCGCTGGTCGGGTACCGTTTCGGCCACTCGTGATGGCCGATTCGACTCCTACTCCCGCCGCTTCCTCCTCCCGCCCCGCGGCCCGACCGGGGGTGCGAGGCCGGGCTGCGCTCGCCGCGGGGCGAGTCGTGTCCAGGGTGTCGCAGGTGGCCGGGCGGGGCGAGGGCACGGTCATCGGTGGGCTGGTAGCGCTTCGTCTCGACCCGACGGTGGCCGCCACGCTGGCGCAGTCCATGCGAGTGGTGCTGGTGTCGGGCACCAACGGCAAGACCACTACCACTCGCCTCATCGCCGAAGCCCTGGCCACCAAGGCGGCGACGGCCACCAACCACACCGGGTCGAACCTGGCCAATGGCATCGCCGGTGCCCTGCTGCGATCGCCCGATGCCGTCCTGGCCGCGCTGGAGGTGGACGAGGCCGTGGTGCCGTGGGCGCTCTCCATGGTGCGGCCCGAGGTGGTCGTGCTGCTCAACCTCTCGCGTGATCAGTTGGACCGGATGCACGAGGTGCGGGCCACGGCCGACCGTTGGCAGGCCGCGTTGGCCGCCTATCCCCCCCGGGTGATCGTGGCCAATGCTGATGACCCGCTCGTGGTCTTCGCCGCGGGCGAGGTGCCGACGGTGTTCGTGGGGGCCGGACTGGCGTGGGAGTTCGATGCGTCGGCGTGCCCCTGGTGTGGCGCGCTGCTCACGTTCGCGCCGGCGGGCTGGCACTGCGACGGGTGCGGCCGGGCCCGACCCTCATGCACGTTCACCCTGGGCGACGGGGTGGTGGAGACCGAGGGCGGACCACTCACCTTGGGTCTGACGCTGCCGGGTCGCTCGGCGGCGGCCAACGCGGCCATGGCCCTCGGGGCGGCGGCCCAACTCGACGTTGACCTGATCGCCGCCCTGGAGCAATGGCGGACCATCACCAGCATCGAGGGGCGCTACGAGCGGGTCAGCTATCACGACGCCGATCTCCACCTCCACCTGGCCAAGAATCCGGCGGGCTGGGTGGATGTGCTCGGCCTGGTCGGCTCGACCGATGACCCGGTGATCCTGGGCTTCAACGCCCAGGTGCAGGACGGTCGTGACCCCTCCTGGATCTGGGACGTTCCCATGGAGCTGTTGGCCGGTCGCCCGGTGGTGTGCTTCGGCGAGCGGGCGACCGACTTGGCCGTGCGTCTGGTCTACGCCGAGGTCGACGTCACGGTGGCCGACTCCCTGGCGGCCGCCGCCGAGCTGGCCGGCCCGGGACCGGTCGAGCTGATCGCCAACTACAGCGCGTTCCAGCAGATCCGATCGGAGCTGGCCCGTGCCCGCTGAGGGATCCGGCCTCCCGGTCGGGATAGGTCTGGTGCGCCCTGACCTGCTCGGCACCTACGGCGACAGCGGCAACGCCGTCGTCCTGGCCCGCCGGCTGCAGTGGCGGGGCATCGCCGCCGAGGTGGTCCAGCTCGGCCCCGGTGCCGTCGTGCCCGACCACGTGCAAGTGCTGGTTGTCGGGGGTGGCGAGGACGCCGCCCAGCTGGCCCTGTTGCGCGACACCGTGTTGCTGGCCGGTCTGGAGCGCGCCGTTGGCCGCGGGGCGGCGGTGCTGGCCGTGTGTGCCGGCATGCAGGTGCTGGGACGGGAGTTCGGTGGCTCCGACGGCAAGGCCCACATCGGGATCGGGCTGCTCGACTGTGCCACCGACCGATTGGAGGCGCGGGCGGTTGGCGAATGTGTGGTCGACCCGTCGGCCGGGCCGTTGGGTAGCCCCGAGTTGCTGGGGGCCGAACCGCTGACGGGGTTCGAGAATCACGGCGGTCGCACGATCGTGGGCCCCGGCTCGGTGCCGCTGGGTCGAGTGACGGTGGGCGTGGGCAACGACCATCACGTGGACGGGGCCGTCACCGGCCGCGTGGTGGGCACCTATCTGCACGGGCCGGTGCTGCCCCGCAACCCGCAGTTGGCCGACGCGCTGCTGAGCTGGGTGGTAGGGCCGCTCGAACCACTGCCCGTCCCGCTGGCCGATCGCCTCCATCGCGAACGACTCGCCGCCCAAAAGGCCGAACCGGCGTAGGAAGTGGTCGCCCTGGCGACCACTTCCTACGCCGGTT
>Ga0075021_10000906_pt1 | contig 15204 bp, 13 predicted proteins | sample ColStrG_CSR_2012_FD_72749 | JGI IMG/M metagenome (GOLD analysis project Ga0075021, IMG submission 72749) | Freshwater sediment microbial communities in response to fracking from Pennsylvania, USA - Cold Stream Run_MetaG_CSR_2012 | ecosystem: Environmental > Aquatic > Freshwater > Creek >...
ATTTGCAGGAGCCGCTGCGCATGGTGGCGTCCTACACGCAGTTGCTCGCCGAGCGCTATCGTGGGCAGCTCGACGAGACCGCTGACAAATACATTGGCTACGCCAGCGAGGGAGCCTTGCGGATGCAGCAGTTGATTCAGGATCTGCTGGCGTTTTCCCGCGTGGGACGTGCGGGGACTGCCAGTCAGAACCTGGACTGCAATGCGGTCATGGACGAGGTCCTACTCAGTCTTTCAGGCGCCCTTGAGGAGAGTGGCGCGGTGGTGACGTTCGAGAATTTGCCGCGGGTGTGGGCGGACCGGCCTCTGATCGCACAGGTGTTTCAAAATTTGATTGGTAATGCCATCAAGTTCCGCAAGGAAGCAGTGCCTGAAATTAAGGTGCGGGCGGAAGCATCAGGCTCGAATTGGATGTTCTCGTTCAGCGACAACGGCATCGGCATCGCGGCCGAGTATGTCGAAAACATTTTCGTGGTGTTCCAGCGCCTGCATGCCCGTGCGGAGTATCCCGGCAACGGCATTGGGCTGGCCATCTGCAAGAAGATTATCGAACGCTACGGCGGCAGGATTTGGGTGGAGGGGCAGGTGGGGAAAGGGTCGACGTTTAAATTTACCCTTCCGGCGGCGATGCCGCAGAAGGGCGCTCCGCGGCTCGAGCTAGTGGGTGCGCAGCGATGACGGATATCCGCGTGGTTTTGATGGTGGATGACAATCCGGCCGATGTTGACTTGGCCCGCGAGGCGTTGAAAGAGAAGTCGCCGCGCAGCCTGGTGAACACAGTTGGGGATGGCGAGGAGGCCATCTCTTTCCTCAAGAGGATGGGTAAGCACGCGGACGTGCCTCGTCCCGACCTGGTGATTCTGGATTTGAATCTTCCGAAGAAGGACGGGCGGGCAGTTCTTGCGGAAGTGAAGTCGGATCCGGCGCTGCACGTCATTCCCGTGGTCGTTTTCAGCACTTCGCGTTTGAGTTCGGACATCGCACGTAGTTACGAGCTGGGCGCCAATTGCTATGTGCATAAACCGGGCAATTTGAATGAGTTTTTTTGCGCCGTCAAGGCGATTGAAGAATTTTGGTTTGGTTTGACCAGCTTGCCACAGCGAGGGAAATAAATGACACCAACGCAGCTTCAGCCGCACACGCAAACGTCACAGAAACAAATTCTATTAGTGGAAGACAACCCGGGAGACGCGGATCTTGTATGCCTGCGGCTGGTAGAGGGCCGCTCGGACGTCAAGGTCTACACCGTGAACCGTCTGGCGGATGCGCTGGCGTCCATGAGCAATCATGAGCCGGCGCTGGTGCTGTTGGATTTGAACCTGCCCGACAGTCATGGGGCGGAAACCTTCCGGAAGGTGCTGAAGCACGCGCCCAATGTGCCGATCGTCGTTCTCTCGGGACAGGAGGACGAAGCGCTGGCGATCAACGCGGTACACCACGGCGTCCAGGACTATCTGGTGAAGGGAGCGTTCTCCGGCAAGCAATTGGAGCGGTCGATTCGTTATGCGATGGAGCGGCAGGCATTGCTGTCCGCGCTGGAGCTAACGCGGCAGGAGCAGATCGAGTTCAAGAATCGACTGCTTTCGCACGTTTCGCACGAGCTGCGGACACCGCTAACCTGCGTGCACCAGTACATCAGCCTGGTGGCGGACGGCATTTCCGGTCCTACGACGACGGAACAACGCGACCACCTGAAGGTTGCGATGAAGGGTGTGAGCCAGTTGCAGGCCATGATCCGCGACCTGCTGGAAGCTTCGCGAGCGGAGAGCGGAAAGCTGAGGGTGGAACCGCGGTGCATCGACATCGGCGAGCTGGTGGAACAGGCGGTGGCCATGATGAAGCCGGCTGCGCTGGTGAAGGGCGTGGGCCTGGGGGCGGGCATCGATGCGGGAATCCCGCTTGTTTTCGCGGATCCTGACCGTGTTCTGGAAGTGCTGATCAACCTGATCGACAACGCCATCAAGTTCACTCCCGCCGACGGCGCGATTCTGGTCAACGCGCGCATGGTGGAGACCGATCCCGACATGGTGTATGTGGCGGTGAGCGATACCGGGTGCGGCATCAGCGCGGATGTTCGTCCGCTCATTTTTGATCGCCTGTACCAGGAGCCGGGCCGCGAATCGGACAGCGGTTCGCGCATGGGATTGGGGCTGGGCTTGTTCATCAGCCAGGAGCTGATTCGATTGCACAACGGCAGAATCTGGGTGGCGAGCGAGCCAGGACTGGGAAGCGTTTTCACCTTTACACTACCGACATTTTCACTGGCCCGGCAATTGTCGCCGGTAATCACGCACAAGGAGCAACTGCGTCCCGCCTTCGTTCTAGTTCGCGTGGGAGTTTCTCTACAGGCGAACACGCCGCATGCGCGCCGCCGGGAACTTGTGCAACAGTGCCGTGAAACGCTGCGGCGATGCGTGTATCTGGACAAGGACCTGGTCCTTCCGCCGATGGGGCCGAGCGCAGCCGGGGAGGCGTACTTTGTCGTAGCTTCGACGGATATGGAACACTCCGTGATTCTGACGAACCGGATTCGCGAACAGCTTGTGGGCATTCCAGGAATGAGTGCCAAAGGAGCGCTGAACGTCACCGCCGCTCCCGTGGATTTGCTGCCCGCCGATTTAACGGGGTCTTTGACGGAGCAGGTGGAAGCCGTCGCAGGCCGCGTCAGTTCGATCATTTTGCAGGGTCAGGGAGGCAAGGCGATCTACGCCCGGAATGGAGAGAGCCGATATGTTCACTAAACAGAGCAGGACAACACGATTGATCCAAGAACCAGAAACCAAGAAACTCAACAAGGAGAAACATCCAATGCCGAAACAAAAAATCCTCGTGGTCGATGACGATGCCAACCTGGTGCAGGCGCTTCGCCTGCGTCTGCTGGCCAATAATTACGACATTGCGGTGGCGTGCGACGGCTATGCGGCCGTGGCTACCGCGCAGAAAGAACGGCCCGACCTCATCATTCTGGACCTGGGCTTGCCCGCGGGCGACGGCTTCGTGGTTCTGGACCGGTTGCGCCATCGGGCGAATCTGGCTGGCGTGCCGGTGATTATTTTGAGCGCACGCGATCCGGAAAGCAGTGAGGAGCGCGCCCTGTTGGCGGGTGCGACTGCCTATTTCCAGAAGCCCGCGGACAACGACGAGCTGCTGCAGGTAATTCGCGTTAGCCTGCCCCCGACAGAGGCACAGCAAGCCATGGCGTGATGTCGCGCCTGGGTGCGGGTCTGGGCGGACGCCTGCCGTCCGCCCAGAGCACGGCCTTGTCTCAAGGCCGTATCGCGCTGCTTCTAAAAATGGAACCCCAACTGCGCCGTCAACGCGCGCGGCGTAACGTAGTGCGTGCCGCTGAACGTCGACAGGAAGTTGTACAGCGCCTTCTTGTTGGTGACGTTGATGGCGGTCAGCTGGAGACTCCATTTGTATTTGTCACCGCGGAACAGGTTATCCTGACCGAGACTCACGTCGAACAGATTGCGAGCCGCGATGCGGGGCGGGTTGTGGTCGTCGTTTTCGGTGCCCGGGGCTGGCAGCGAAATGAATGTCGAGCCATAGCTGGAGGAACATGTGGTTAAGGGCGCGGTCAGCGTCGGTCGCGCGTTGCCGCAGAACAGGCCGGCCTGAAGCTGCTGGTCGGCGGAGAGTCCGGTGAGGTCCACAAAGCCGGTCGCGTTCGCAACAGGCACGGCGCCTGCCACCAATCCGCTGTCATAGCGCCAGTTGAATCCCATCCAGGGACCCTTCTTCCACGGCTGGTATTGCAGGTGGGTGGTCTGATTGAATTTCTCGTCGTGGTCGATTCGGAACACTCCACCTGCCGCAGCCGGGGCGGCACCTGCTCCTCCGAGTTGCGGCGTAAAGAAGCGAGCGGCGACTCCGGAAAATACCGTCAGCGCCGAGAAGCCATGAATGTTCGGCACACTCACCCGGCCAGCGAAGCCGGGGATCTTAGACCGTTGCCATGCAATGGGAAAGGTAACGGGCGTCGCGCCGAGCACGCTGAAGTCATAAGCGTTGTGCGTGTACTTCCAAATGTATTCGCCGGAGAAGACCGCGTAACGTCCGAGAGCCTGCTGGATTCCGGCATGAAATTCGTTACGCCAGCCCGGGCTGAACGGAGTCACCGCCGACGAGGTGCAGCCTAGCAGCGGATTCAGCACCGCCGAGCCGCACCCGATATTGGAGAGCACGAGATTTTCGTTAAACGGAGTTTCCAGCGTTCGCGCGTAAGAGACGCGCAGCACCGTGTTGGTTGGCTTAATGTTGTAAGCGACTCCGAGCCGCGGTTCAGCCTCGCGGTGCGTCGTCAGACCGTTGTAGAAATCGCCGCGCAGGCCCAGGTTGAAGGACCAGTTTCCCTTGGTGATGGCGTCCTGGAGGTAAATTCCAAGCTGTTTCACATCGGTGTGGCCGCGGAAAGGGAACAGCGTGCCGCCTCGGGTTAGGTCGTAGGGCAGCAGCGCGCTGTTGAAGTTTGGATTCGCCGTGCCTCCCGGGTTCTGGGTGCCGCCGCACTGGCCTGTGCTCGTGACGCTGGGGCTGGTATCTGGGCTACCATCGACGTTCAGACAGACGGCGTTGAAGGTGGGGTCGACAACACCGAGCCGCTCGTTCTCGTTTAGAAACGTCTGCTGATAGGTGGCGCCAGCCTTGATGTTGTGGATGCCTTTGGCATAAGAAACGCTCGTGCGAAGACCGGCGTTGGTGAGGGTGCGGTTCTGGCCTATCGACTCGCTTTGCAGGTCCGGCGTCAGGTCCGCGAAGGGATTGCGGCTGGCGTAGTAGTTGTACTGGTCGTGGCGGACGAACGCTCCCAAAGTGAACACGGCGTTCGTGCTGAGGATTCTGGTCCAGGAAGGTGCGATGTTCAGCGTTTTGATCTGGGAGCGCTGATCGGAGGGGCCAACCGGCAGGCCGTCCGGCCCCAGTCCGGCGTTGTCGACCACAAGCCCCGACCAGGCTGTCGCATTTTGTGCGTCGTAAGAATTCGGAGTCTGGAACCAGGATCGCGTATAGCCCAGGTTGATGTGCAGAGAGTCGACTTTGGAAACTTGAAAGTCCGCCCGGTCAAAAATGTTTTCTTCGTTCCCCTTGTCATGCGTTACCAGGAACTCCGGCGGATCCAGGAAGCGACCGCTATTCAGACCGCTCACAGAAATGAAGTTCCCCCACTTGTCGCCACCGTAGCCGAGATTGAAGCCGAGATCGGAGGTGCCGAAGCTGCCGTAGGAGGCCCTGACGTTGCCCTTGGGCTGCTTCATTCCTTGACCGGAACGCGTGGTCACATTGATGACCGCGCTGGTTTTTTCTCCGTACTCCGCAGGCGGCGCGCCCGAGATGACCTCCAGGGAATCCACCGCATCCAGAGGAATTTGGTTGGAGAATACCTTGCTCTGCTGATCGGTAATGGGCTGGTCATCGACGGAGAAAGAAGTTTCAGCGTGATCGCCCAGCGCGTGGAATGACCCGTTCGAATCCGCCGCTACTCCGGGAGTAGCCAGAGTCACTGCGGAGCTCAGAGCCGACGATGCGCTTTCCACGGGCAGCCGCTCGATGACGGCGCGATCGACATCGGTATGAAACTGCGAGGTCTTTTCGAGCAGATCCTCCGCCTCGCCTTCCACGGTTACGACTTCGGAGGAGCCGGATACCTGGAGCGTCACGGTTACGCTGACCGGCACGGTGGAGCGCACTTCCAAGTCCTGGGTATAAGACTGGAAGCCGTGCAGCGACACCGTGAGGTGATAGGGATTGAAGGCGAGATTGGGGAAAGTGAACTTGCCGGAGCCATCGCTGGTTTCGGTCCGATGCAGGCCGCTCACTGGATTCTGAATCTCGACGTTCGCCCCCGGAACCACCGCGCCGGAGGGATCTACCACCGTGCCTGTGACCGTGGTCGAAGTGCCGGATTGAGCGAGAATGTTGAGCGAGAACGACAGAAAGAAAATTGCAGATGCAACCGCACGCAGCGGCTTCCAATAGAAAAACAGCATAAATCCTCCAGAAATGTCAGTCGAAGAAACTGTCAATGGGAAAGTCAGACCCGCAGTCCTTAGATTGAAGAGCCAGCGAATGAACATCTGGCTATTGAAAGGACTGGTGCCTGTGCTTTGAAATTGGGATCGGGTTCTTAGACGCTGGGAGGAGGCCGTACGCGGAGGGCAAACGCTACGAAACGTTGTTGAGCCGCGACGGGCTCAGCCACCGGGACGATGGCAAACACAAGTGTCGCTTGTTGCAATGTGGCAGCAGCTTTGGGCGCGGCCGTATGGGCGGCCACGCAGGTGGCGCAGCGCGCGGCGTCGTTCGCGGTCGTATGGTGATGCGCGGCCAAACCCGCTGCGGACCATACTGTCAGCAACAGGCAAAATACCGCGACCTTTTTGGAGAGCGAACGCATAACTCTACTGCCCAATGATACTCGGTTGACGAAGGATGCGAAAGCCAGCTTTCACTCGTTGGTGTTTGTCCTGTTGGAGTAGGCCTGAGCTTCCTTGCTGAGCGTAGCTTGCCCGGCTTGCAAAAATCTTTCGAGTGGAGCACGCTTAACTTTTGCCTGTGCCTGGGAAGTAAGAATGAACCCGGCCAGCGCTGCCTATGGGCGCGCCTGGCCCTTCCGGAATCACCATTTCAATCAGGAGCAATTTCATGCCTACTATCGCGACGCAAGACGGCACGCAGATTTACTACAAGGACTGGGGCACGGGACAGCCCGTGGTTTTTAGCCACGGCTGGCCTCTCAGCGCGGATGCCTGGGACGATCAAATGCTGTTTCTCGCCGAGCGCGGCTATCGGTGTATTGCGCATGATCGCCGCGGCCACGGACGCTCCGGCCAACCCTGGAACGGTAACGACATGGACACCTACGCCGATGATCTGGCGGAGCTGGTAAAGGCGCTGGATTTGAAGGACGCGGTTCACGTCGGGCATTCCACTGGGGGAGGAGAAGTTACCCGCTACATTGGGCGGCATGGTACCAGCCGCGTTGCCAAGGCGGTGCTGATCGGCGCCGTGCCTCCGCTGATGCTGAAGACGCTGGCAAATCCTGGCGGGCTGCCCATCGAAGTCTTCGATGGCATCCGAAATGGCGTCCTCTCGGATCGCGCGCAATTCTTTAAGGAACTCACTTTGCCTTTCTACGGAGCGAATCGTTCCGGGCACCGGGTTTCGCAGGGACTCATGGACTCGTTCTGGATGCAAGGAATGCTGGCTGGATTCAAGGCGGCGTACGACTGCATCAAGGCGTTTTCGGAGACTGATTTCACGGAAGATCTTAAGAAGATTGATGTTCCAACTTTGATCCTACATGGAGATGATGACCAGATTGTGCCCATCGGGGCATCGGCGCTTCTCTCCGCGAAGTTGGTGAAGGGCGCAACGCTTAAGGTTTACCCGGGACTGCCGCATGGAATGTGTTCGACGCACAAGGAGTTGATCAACCCCGACTTGCATGGATTCTTGAAGCGGAGTGAAAAAGTGGCAGCCTAGGCTCCAAATACTAACGAAAAAAGGGGCGCGTTGGAGAACGCGCCCCAGCCGTTTTAGGAGGAACATCCGTGAAAATTCTTTACCGCCCAAATCCTGCCGTTTGCATGGATTGACGCGACATTTCGCTGGTTGACGCAATACCCTGCGCGCGCAGCTTGAAGTCGTCGGCGTTCGACGCGTTTTCGAGAGCGACTTCGTAGGCGATCAGGCCCGCTTGGAATAAATCCCACAACGATTGATCGAAGGTCTGCATGCCATACTGTGAAGTGCCCGCGGCAATGGCTTCGCGAATCGAGCGGGTTTTTTCCGGAACAAGGATGCACTCGCGAATGTAAGCGGTGTTGATCATGACCTCGACTGCGGGCACGCGGCCTTCAGTATCGCAGCGGCGGACGAGCCGTTGACTGACTACAGCGCGCAAGGTGGCTGCCAGTTGCAGGCGAACCTGCTTCTGTTCCGGAGGAGGAAATACCGCAATGATTCGGTTGATGGTTTCAATGCAATCCAGGGTGTGCAGCGTGGAGAACACCATGTGGCCCGTTTCGGCGGCGTGCAGCGCCGTGCCAATGGTTTCCAGATCGCGCATTTCGCCGACCAGGATGACGTCCGGATCTTGACGCAAAGAAGCGCGCAACGCCGTGCTGAACGAAGGTGTATCCACGCCGATTTCGCGCTGATTGACGTAGCCCTTTTTATCGCGATGCAAAAATTCGATAGGGTCTTCGATGGTGATGATGTGCTCGGCGCGGGTTGAGTTCACGCGGTCGAGCATGGCGGCGAGAGTCGTCGATTTACCTGAACCCGTGACGCCTGTGACCAGCACAATGCCGCGCGGCATTTCGCAAATCTGCTCCACAATCTTCGGCAGGTACAGCTCGTCGAGCGCGCGAATTTTAGTGGGAATGACGCGGAGCACCAACCCGACGTTGCCGCGCTGCTGAAATACGTTGACGCGGAAGCGGCCAAGGCCGGCCACGCCGTACGCCATGTCGATCTCAGCGACTTCCTTGAACTTAGCCTTTTGCCGGGCGCCCATCATGCTGAACGCCATCCCCAGCATATCTTCCGCTCCGATGCGCGGCTGATCGGTCAGAGGGTATAGTTCGCCATCAATACGAAGATGCGGATAATTTCCGACTTTGAGGTGAAGATCGGAGGCTTTGCGTTCTGTAGCTATGCGAAGGAGGTCATCAATATTCATGGCGCAAATTTGCCCTCTGGATGGCTCTACCTATGATGGGGCTATTGAGTACTCGAAGGAAGATGACTGAAGTAATGGGTCTTTCGAGCGGGCGATTGCGGGCTCTTGAAGGCAGAAAAAGCCGCCCCTTGGGGCGGCTTTGAGCTTGACTAAAACGGCTTCAGGCGGCCTGCCATTCCTCGTCGGCGCTGGGTCCGTAGATGCTGGGCACCTTCGATCCCATGGGGCGAAGATAGACGGCCAGTTCGCCGCGATGGTGGATGCTGTGGCTGTTCGTGAAATCGAGGTACATGAAGGCGGGGAGATTGAAGGCGCCGAAAAAATCGACGGGCGTCAGCAACTGCTCCGCGGTCATGGCCTGAACTCGGGCATGGGCGCGCATGTAGTTGGTCTCGTACCAAGCCACCATCTCAGCGGTGGTCGCCGGTGCTGGCCCGGCCTTTGTATTGAAGGCAAGATTGGCAATGCCGTCGAGAAACTTCACATCTTCGGCCGCCAGATGCCAAGCCAGTTCCTTAGCCGTGCGGGCCTTGGGGTCAGGCCGGTATTCATGACCCGAGTCTGGAATGGCAGCGATCACTTTTTTCGTGGTTTGCATCTCGCGTTGCATGCCCTGGAGCTTCATGTCGCGGAGGGTAAGGACGAAGTCTGGGGAGAAAGCGGGCTGGGACATAACTGGTACTCCTTAATGTGGAAATTTTGAGCACATTCCTGTGCCCCAAGAGCTTACCAGTTTTCCCGAAGTCGAGCCCGCCCAAGTCCCCGTCGCGAGGCGCACCTATTCAGGGACCGAAAAGTCGTAGACCCGGCCAGCCGCGGCCCCGCCAGACTGCGTTCTGCCTCTTGCGCCAGCCATGGTGTTCGCTTGTCCGGTTCCCATAAAGAAGCAGAACTCTCCCGGCTTAAGGTCCTCATCGAGAGTCAACTTGTAAACCCGAATGCCAGCGTGTTCAGCGTGGAACGGAACTTCCTTGTCACGCTGGACGCCGGACTTGCCACCCGTGACGCCGCCGAAGGAGCCGATCTGGAACTCCCGCCGGTTGCCCTTCTTATTCATGTGCAGAAGAATGAAGTCCGAGGAGTCGTCGCCTTCTGGAACATAGAGATAAAAGATGGGGTGCCGATCCCGGACTACATTCTTCGAAATCGGACCCTCGATCATGGCGTCCCAATGTTGGTTACGCAGGCCGTAGGTGAAGAACGCGCCAGCCTTCCCGCCAGCTTTCGTGTTGGTGACGTTCTGGCCCTGCAGCAGGACGAACTTGCTGGCGTCCTTCCAATACACGCCGATTTCCGGCGGAGGCAGGGTCGGGTCCGTCGAGATGGGGCTATTCCCCGCGATGATGGGCGCGGGCGGTGGGGCGGGGTTGATCATCACCTTAATAACAGAGTCGGGAACTTCGGCCGCTTTGAGAGCTTTGAGGGCGTCGATGCTGGTATCGAAGCGGACCGACTCGGTGTCTGCGGAGGTGGCGGCGCGGATCTTGGCGATCACGACGTCTTCCGAAAGGCCCAGCTTCACCATTTCGATGACGTCCTGGTTGGTGAAGCGTTTGCGGAACGAGGAACTGTCCTGCTGGCCGCTGAGAGCGGGGGCACCGAGTGGGCAAAGCAACAAAGCGAAAAGCCCTGCCATGGAAATCCTGCGGGCGCGTGTCATGTTTTCGTCTCCTGTTACCTGTGGGATGTGGAGTCTTTCCAGAGGACGGATTATAGCAGTGAGTAGGTTCGGCGGAGCAGCGAGAAGGTTCGGCGGAGCAGTGGGACGGGGCGGCGGCAGAAAGCGATCCGGAGCAAGGGCGGCTTGAACCCTTGCTCCGGTATTTTCTCCAACGATCCAGCCGTCGGTTAGGGCTGGAAAGTATTGGTGTATTCGAGGTTGGTGAGGAAATCCGATGTCAAACCGTGAAACATTACCGCAGCTTGACCGGCGGCATTGATGGCTACACCTTCCGGCACGCCTCCACCCTCGAAGGATGTGCCCACCGTGGTTGGAGCGCTCCACGCGGCGGTAGGCCCGCTGCGAGTGACGGCGCGCCAGGTGTAATTGCTGTTGAGGTCGCTGATGGCGTAGAACGCAATGGCCTGGCCAGCAGAGCTCACGGCGAAGTCAAAATAGCCCGGGGACTGGTCCGCCCCGGAGATGGTCTTCACCGTGCCCCAGGTGTTGGTCGTGAGATTTCCGTCCACGGAGGCGAGGGTCGTGAGGTTCGGATTGCCCCAGCCGACAAAAGCGACGTGACCCGCGGAATCGCTGGCGAAGACCCGATTCTGATTGGCAACGCCGCTGGAGAAGCTAATCGTCGACAAGGATGCAACGGTGACCGGACCTGTCCAAGTGCTGCCGTGACGGACGAGAGACACCAAGTTTCCGCCAGACTGAGTGGCCAAGCCCAAGTCGCCAGCGGAGTCAGCAGCTAGTTGGCCGAGATGCTGCGTGGCGCTGGGGCCCAGCAACGCCCCCGAGTCCACCCAGCCGCCGCCGGGCGCGCGAGTGGAAACGTGCAGAACAAAGTTGGAGGTCGTACAAGTGCGCGAGCCGCAAACGGCGCTAAAACTTTCCCAGGCCACGGCCATGGTGCCGTTCGGCTCTACGAGGGCGCCGGTGAGATTGAGGTGAGCGCCCGAAGCGATCGTTGTCGACGTGGTCCAGGACCCGCCGCTCGGGCGCTGAACGACAGAGATGGTCTGCACGCCTCCAGCCCGATTGCCTGAGCCGACACCCCAAACGAATCCGTCGTCTCCGTTGTCATTGCCAACAATGATCGAAATTCGATCCGTCGAAATGAACGCCTCATTGCCGCCGTTGGTGCTTCCCGGGGTGCCCCAGGTGCCGCCCGCGGTATGGTCGACAAAATACGTGGGAGTGTTGAGGTTCACGTTATCGGAGTAGAACGCGGTAGCCTTGCCAGCTGCGCTGGTGTGGACATTTGGAACAGCAGCGTTAATTGATCCCGAGATGTTTACCGGTACGGACCAAGCGTGCCCGATGAGGGCGGTGCTGGCCCAGGCTTGGTTCTGAGGCGTCTGGAGCCAGAGGGCGGTGGCATTGCCAGCAGAGTCCAGGGCAATGGTCCCGTTGTAACCGTTGGTAGCGACACCAATTTGGGAATTCCACCCTGCGAAAGCGGGTGTAGCCGCGAGGACAGCGAGGAAGCAGAATGCAGTGATGCGAAGAGCAGAATGGTTCAACAACATGGTATCCCCCTACATTAACGATTAACTACGTGGGGATGTTAGTTCTGGAATGCCGAGACAGTTGTCGTATTTTTGTAATTTTTGTATGGAACGGAAAAGCCGGGCCGGTTTTTACCCTGACTTGCTAACTGCCTTAGAGGACCTTAAGGTGGCCGTTTGCGCCTCGTCTTTTCGCGGTTTTTTCATCATGCTGTCAGCATGAAAACATGCTACCAGCATGTGGACTTCCATCATGAAAATGTGCCGTTCGAGCCTTGGTGGCGTTCGACAAATACCTCGTCCAGGTGTTAGATTTCCGTAGATTCGCCGCGGGTGCGGCTGACAAAATTAGGGCCAGGAGTCTGCCATGAATGCCACAAATATCTATCTAACGTTCGACGGAAGTTGCCGGGAAGCAATGACTTTCTATGGGAAATGCCTGCAAGGCGAACCGAATTTTACAGCGTTTTCATCGGGCCCGCCGGAGGTTGCTGCGATGGCGAAGAGCACACCGGACCGAATTTTGCATGCTGAGTTGAAGAGCGGGCCGGTGGTGCTGATGGCGTCGGACACAATGCCGGGAATGCCTTTTCGCGTGGCAATAATTTCCATATTTCGATCACCTGCGACAGCCTGGCGGAGATGGAACGGCTTTTCGCTGCGCTCAGCGAAAAAGGCACCGTCACCATGGCCATGCACGACGCCTTCTGGGGAGGGCGTTTTGGCATGCTGACCGATCAGTTTGGGATCGGCTGGATGCTGAGCTTCCGGTAGGCTGGACCTAGTCCCATCCTTCCCAAAATCGGCAAAAAGCGGTGAGTAGGTATACACCGGATTTTACAATTCCGTTACAAATTCCGGTGTATAGGTATACAGGAATTTACAGTTTCGTGACAGTTCTGGGGTCGGGTTGTACCGGCGAGCTAGGCCGGAATTGCCTCGACCACCGAGTCGACCGCGACCGTAGGAATGATGCGGTTGAGCTTCCATCCTGATGCCTCGAGCAGCTTGCGGAACTCGGGTTCCGTGCGCTCGCGGCCTCCGGGGAAGATCAGCATTTGGACGTCTAGGAACTTGCTGGGCGAAAACTCGTTGCCGGGTTGGATGACGGAATCGACGATCAGCAGCTTCCCTCCCGGGTTTATCCCTTTGCGGCAGGCTTTGAGGAGCTGGATGCATTGCTCATCGGGCCAGTCGTGGATGATGTGTTTCATGATGTAGGCATCGGTGCCGGACGGCACGGAAGAGAACATATCGCCCGATGCCAGAGTGCAGCGGTCCATCAACGGCTGAAGCGCTCCGGTTTTTGCGCCTTCGAGGACGTGGGGCATTTCGTAAAGCGTCCCGCGCATTTCTGGATGTCGACGCAGAATCGTGGCCAGGAGAAGACCGCGGCCACCTGCGATATCAGCAATGGAACGGATTCCGTCGAAGTTGTAAGCATCGGCGACGGCGGGGCCGTCAATGCTGGACAAGCCGGTCATGGCGTCGTCGAAGATCGCAGCCTCGGTGGCGTTCTGCGTGAAGTACTCGAAAATCGGCATGCCATAGATCCCATCAATAGCCTGCTCCCCGGTGCGGACACAGTGCTCAAGATGCGACCAGCCGCGACCGTGCCACTCGCGGCCAGTCATGATGGCGAAGCCGCGCAGGCTGGGAGTGGCGTCTTTGCAAAGGACCGCCGACATAGGCGTTTGCGAAAACCTGCCATCGGGGCCTTCTTCGAGAACTCCAACACACGAGGTAGCGCGCATGAGGCGGTACAGGCGTTCGGGGTTAGCGCCGATTTCAGTAGCAAGCTCGGAGGCGGATTTGGGGCCGCCCGCAAGAATGTCGGGAACGCCTAGTTGCGCCAGTGCCGCGACTGCGCCGGCAACATAGGCGCCATTCATGAGCATGAGAATGCCGACGTGCGGCGGGGGTGCTTGCGGTTGTTCGGACATGGACTCTCCGCAGACTTAAGGATGACAAACTTGGCGAGTATACACGGGCAGCTCGTGGGGCTATTGATCTGGTGCAAAGACGCCCCGCGTGTTGCTGGTACCGGACTGCACCGGTTGCGATGGCTCAAGTAAGATGGCTACCGATGCCAACCCCTTTCGAGAGCGCGCAGTTGAACCTTAAGCTCTATGACTTGCGCCGCGAGCCGGTGCTGCGCGAGGCCCGGCATTGGTACCTGCGGGAATTTCATCCGGCAGACCTCGCGGAATTGGTTTCCATTGCGATTGGCAAGAGAAACGCGGCGTTCCGCATGGTGCTGAGTTACTGGGATATGGCGGCGTCGCTGGTAAGCACGGGCGCGATTGACGCCGATGCGTTCCGGGCGGCCCACGGAGAGATCTTCGCAACGTTCAGCAGAATCCATCCCTACCTGGCGGAGTTGCGCGTCGCTTGCGGGGAACCCGACCTCTGCCGACACATGGAAGCGGTTGTGATGGGTACGCCCGATGCGGAAGGAATTCTTTCGCGATGCCGCGAAGCGGTCCATCCCGGTTCCAAAAGCAAGATTGTTATTCCGTGAGCGGTAACCGCGCTAACGATTGAAGCAGCATTCGATCCCGAGTAAACTCGCTGTTGTGAAATACGACGATGCGTCCTGGCATAGTGGAGGCAATTTTCCGAAGGGTCTGCCTGATTCTGCCGGGGCAACCCATATCGGAATGTTTGTGGCCTGGGCCCTGATGTCAGGACTCGCCGGGGATATCCACGTCACGGATCCCTCCGGGGCGATTCCTAAACTTCGTGCTCGCTCGATTACACCGGGCCGGTTTCTTCTTGAATATTGCGACGGCAAATTCACTAACGAAGACTTGAACGACGAGGGTAATGCTTTCGCTCGAGCCTATTTTGAATCTCCACCGGGACCGTATTTAGCAGACTATGAAGTAGTCCTTGGCGAAGGACTGCCAGATCTCTATCGCGTTCCCGACACCTGGGGAAACTTCGACCGCCTGCGACTCATACTCGACCGGCGGTTCGCAGAGTGGAAAAATGGTGGTTCTTTTTCCTCACTTGCGGTTCCCGAGGTAAGGTTACGAACTATCTCGACAAGCCTAAACCTCCAAGGTTTGTGGTGGCGGGTTCCGGTGCAATTGGGCGTGGCCATCGCGGTCGTCTTGATTACGGCGTGGTTCCTCTCGCCGACCCTAGACATCAAAGGCCGACAGGCGGCCAACGAGGCGGCCGCGGTCAGAACGCTTAGCAGGATCAACCAACTTGAACGCAAGTACGCAGCCTCTCATTCCAGCCAGGGTTTTGCGTGCCAATTGAGCCTGCTGAAATTGCCCTTGATTGCTGGCGGCGGCGGTGATCGGGACGACTTCCTCTTGACCGGGACCGTAT
>Ga0075021_10000907_pt1 | contig 15201 bp, 18 predicted proteins | sample ColStrG_CSR_2012_FD_72749 | JGI IMG/M metagenome (GOLD analysis project Ga0075021, IMG submission 72749) | Freshwater sediment microbial communities in response to fracking from Pennsylvania, USA - Cold Stream Run_MetaG_CSR_2012 | ecosystem: Environmental > Aquatic > Freshwater > Creek >...
GATCAACGCCTCGGGCGGGTAATAGGCCATCCGATACCAACCGCAACCCATGACGACATGCAGGCCGCTCGCTTCGGCCAGCCCGCGCAGCCAGACCGGGTCGCGCCCGACGCCCGGCAGAGTCACGTCCACGAGCCCGGTCCCACCCGCGGCGCTGAACTGCGCCAACTCGTCGAGGATGACCGGCGCGTCGCGGGTCAGCTGCCAGTAGTCCCAGCGGGACTGGATGTGCCACAGGGCGATCTGAGTGTGCTCATGCGGCAGCGTGAAACCGAGCGCGTCTGGCTCGATCGGACCGAGGACCGTCTGGACGTGCGCCATGGCCAGCGATGCTACGCCGTCGGGACCGTCTCCGGGTCGCCCGCCGACGAGCGTGGCGCGCCGAGCAGGAGATCCACGATGGCTGCTGCGCGACGTTCGAGATCGGCGGGCCGATAGGCATCCCCGGCCTCGATCCGCTGGAGCATGAGGCCGTCGAGCAACGCCAGGAGCCCCCGGGTCACGGCGTCGACATCGAGCGCCGCCGGCAGTTCACCGTTGATCACCCCCTGGCGCAACAGCATCTGGCCGGCACCGGCCAGCCGTTCGCGCCGGCCGGCCAGCATCTCGCGGACTCCGGGCTCTCGATCGGCCTCCGCCCAAGCCTGGACCAGGGTGACCTGGCCGGGCGCGCCGTCATATTCGTCGATCGTCTCGACGTACAGCCGGATGGCGATGGCCAGTCGTTCGGCGGTCGTCGTGGCAGGCGCCAGCCGCGCCGCCAGCTCGTCGAGGCCGCGGGCGGCGATCTGGTCGCAGGTCAACCGGATGAGCTCGTCCTTGCCAGAGAAATACGAGTAGATCGCGCCGACTGACAGGCCACTCTCGCGGACCACGTCCGCGATGGTCGAGCTGTGATAGCCCTTCTCGGCGAAGGCCCGGCTGGCGGCGACGAGGATCCGGTCGCGGATCTCCTGCTCATGGGCGGCACTGACGCGCGGCACGTCAACTCCTAAAACGAATGTTCCCTCTTCGCAATCTAGCGCAGTCTCGTGTGTGACGCAACCCACCCCGCTTGACAAAACGAATGACCATTCTCTACCGTGCATCGCACTGCCGCCGTCCCGTGAGGTACCCCCGATGTTCAGCCGCTGGGGAGCGTTCGTCTACCGCTTCCGTCGTCCGATCGCCCTGATCGCCGTCGTCGTCGCCCTGGCAAGTTCGGTTCTCGCGACCCAGACGTCGTCCGTGCTGTCGGCAGGCGGCTGGCTCGACACGGACTCGGAATCGGCGGCGGTGTCCGCCCGGCTCGACACCGAATTCGGGGCGGGCAAGAGCTCGGTGATCGCACTCTTCCGATCGACGACGCCGGGTGCCGACGCGAAGTCGGCCGGGTTCCAGGGTGCCATCAAGACCTCGATCGCCGGCCTCGCGTCCGTGCCCGAGGTCACCGGCGTCGTTGGCTATGCCGAGACCGGCGACACTCGTTTCATCAGCACGACCGGCGATGCGGCCTACATCGTCATCGAGTTGAACGTGACCGACGAGGCGTCGGTCGCAGTCGTCGACCCCATCCGCGCGGCGATCGTGCCGCCGGCCGGGTTCACCTATCAGTTGACCGGCTACGGCCCGATCACGAAGGACTCCGCCCAACAGTCCGAGAAGGACCTCCAGAAGGCCGAACTCGTCTCGCTGCCGGTCGTCGCGGTGGTGCTGATCCTCGTCTTCGCCTCGCTGGTCGCCGCGGGGATGCCGCTCCTGGTCGCCGGCCTCGCGATCCCGAGCAGCCTCGCCCTCGTCTACATCGTGGCCCAGCATGTCGAGATGAGCATCTTCGTGCTCAACATCGCGACGATGCTCGGGCTCGCGCTGGCGATCGACTATTCGCTGTTCATCGTGAGCCGGTTCCGTGAGGAACTCCGGCGCGGCCGGACTGTCGGCGAGGCGGTCGAACGGGCGGTCGGGACGGCCGGCAAGGCTGTGGCCTTCAGCGGTATCGCCGTGGCGATCGGGTTGTCCGGCCTGCTGCTGTTCAAGGCGCCGGCGATCCGTTCGATCGGCATCGCGGGCTCGATCGTCGTCCTGAGCTCCGTGGTCTTCGCGCTGACATTCCTGCCGGCGATCCTCGGGATGCTCGGCCATCGCGTCAACGCGCTGTCGATCCGGGGCCTCCGCCACCGATTCCGGCCGGTCGCCGACGGAGTCGAGGTGGCGCGGACGTCGCGCTGGGAGCGGGTCGCGCACGCGGTCATGCGTCGCCCCATCGCCGTCCTGATCCCGACGCTCGGCTTCCTGCTCATCCTCGGGGCACCGTTCCTGCGCCTCGAGCAGGGCGTCCCCGGTGCCGAGATCTACCCACCCGGCGTCGAGAGCCGCGATGCATACGTGGCACTGCAGACCGAGTTCGCGCCGGGCGAGACGACCCCGATCATCATCCTCGCCGACGTCACCGGACCCCCGACGGACCTCGCCAACATCAAGGCGCTGGACGCATACGCGGGCCAGGTCGGCGCGCTCGGGGGCGTCGATCGGGTCGAGAGCCCGTTCGTCATCCATGATCCGACGACTGGAGCGCTCCTGACGCCGGAGCAGGTCGCGGCACTCTACGCGCTGCCGGCCGGACAGCGCCCGGCCGGGCTCGATGCCCTGCTCGCCCAGTATGTCCGCGGTTCGACGGTCCGCCTCGACGCCATCAGCCCGTTGGCGCCATCGAGGCCCGAAGCCACGAGCATGATCCCGCAGATCCGCGCCATCGCGCCGGGCGCCGGGATCACGACGCAGGTCGGCGGGAGCGCGGCGGTGGGCCACGACTTCCTCGTCTCGCAGGCCGAGCGGGCACCGTATGCGGTCGGCATGACCCTGCTGGCGAGTGGGTTCATCCTGTTCCTGCTGTTCGGCTCGGTCGTCCTGCCGCTCAAGGCCGTGATCATGACCCTGCTGTCGATCACCGCGAGCTTCGGGGCGATGGTCTGGATCTTCCAGGAGGGCCACCTGGCCGGGCTGCTCGACTTCGAGCCCCTCGGCTACACCATCGCCGGCAACCCGATCATCATGTTCTCGGTCATCTTCGGGTTGTCGATGGACTATGAGGTCCTGCTGCTCTCCCGCATCCAGGAGGCCTATCGGCGGACCGGCGACAACACCGCCTCGGTCGCGGAGGGCCTCGCCAAGACCGCCGGCGTCATCACCGGCGCGGCGCTGATCATGGTGTCGGTCTTCGCGGCATTCGCGCTCGCCGAGGTCATCACCATCAAGAGCATCGGCGTCGGCATGGCGATCGCGGTGGCAGTGGATGCGACCATCGTCCGGGTCCTGCTGGTGCCCGCCACGATGCGCCTCATGGGCAAGTGGAACTGGTGGGCGCCCAGGTTCCTCGCGCGGTTCGTCGATCGGCTCGGCTTCAGCCACGTCGAGGACGACGAGGGGAATCCGGACGCCACGACGCCGGCGCCGGCACCGGGACTGGCCGGGTCCTGACCCGGTCGGCGCGCTATCGTTGGCCAGATGCGCCTGATCCTCGACGCCGAGATCCGCCCCGAGACGGTCGAACGCCTGCGGGCGCTCTCGCCCGACCTCGAGGTCGTCGACGTCACGTACGATGCGACGTTCGATGTCCGGGCCCTGGCCGATCCAGACGTCGAGGTGATCATCGGGACGCGGACGCCGACGGACCTCGCCGGCGTGCCCGGGCTGCGCTGGCTCCAGGCGCGGTCCGCCGGGGTCGATCACCTCGCGGCCGACCCGCCGTGGCGACACGGGATCCTGGTCAGCAACGCCAAGGGCGTCTACGCCGTGCCGATCGGCGAATACGTCAGCGGGATGGTCCTGCGCATCCATCAACCGGCCGCGACCTGGGCGGCAGACCAGGCCGCGCATCACTGGCCGTCCGGCGAACCGGCCCTCATCTCGATCGTCCGGGGCAAGACCGCGGTCATCGCCGGCTATGGGTCGATCGGTCGTGAGGTTGCCCGTCAGCTGGCCGCCCTGGGGATGCGCATCATGGCGGTCAAGCCACGCCCGGACGTTCGCCACGACTCCTCGTATCGCGTGCCGGGAACGGGCGACCCCGATGGCTCGATCCCCGACCGGATCGTCGGCGATGCCGACCTGGCCGAGGTCGCCCGCGAGGCTGATCTCCTGGTCGTGACGATGCCCTTGACCGACGCGACGCGCGGGAGCGTCAGCCGCGGCGTCATCGCCTCGTTGCCGGAGCGAGCGTGGCTGATCAACGTGGCGCGCGGTGCGCTGGTCGACGAGCCCGCCCTCCTCGACGCGTTGCGTGCCGGGCGACTGGCCGGTGCCGTCCTCGACGTGTTCGGCGAGGAGCCGCTGCCCACCGACAGCCCGTGGTGGGACGCCCCGAACGTGGTCATCACCCCACACGCGTCGGGCCAGACGCTCCGGTTCTTCGATGAGCTGGTCGTCGAGAACGTGCGGCGCTACGTTGCCGGCAGGCCGCTTCTCAACCTCGTCGATCCCGAACGCGGATACTAGCTTCGAGGAGGGAGGCGACGATGGACGACGACCGAGGAGAACCCGTGACGCGGCTCGGACCCGACAGCGGCGGTCAGTTGCCGGGCGAGTCGACTGCCCGGGTCTATCACTGGGAATGGGGTCCCGGGAACGCGAGCCGGCCCGGCCTGCCCTGGTTCGGGATCTTCCTGCTCGTGTTCGGTGGCCTCCTGCTCCTCCAACAGGCATTCCCCAGGTTCGAGGCGCTCGGATCGCTGGTGGTCCTCGCGATCGGGGTGGCGTTCCTCATCAAGTGGGCTATCGACCGAGGGACGGGTTCCCTGTACGCCGGCGCGATCATCACGGCGCTCGCGGTCCCGGGCCTGCTCAACGCGGCCGGCATCGACCGGAACGGACTCGGCACGTTCAGCTTCGGGGTCGCGTTCCTGTTCATCGCCGCCGTCCGGGCGTTCTCGGGCGGCGGCTGGGGCTGGCAGCTCTGGCTCGGCGGCCTGCTTGCGCTGGTCGGCGCCGTGAACATCGCCGGGGCGTCGTTCGCGGGTTACCTGCTGCCGATCGGGCTCGTCGCCCTCGGACTGATCCTCATCGCCCGCGGGGGGATGGGCCGAACGCGCTAGGAGCGTGCCGACTCCTGGGACGAGTGGCATGGTCGCGGTCGCGGCTGGCCTCGCACCACGACCCCCAAGCTCGAACCTCGGGCCGGTCAGCACGGCTAGCCCGAGGGCGCGGAGGGCACTGGAGAACCTGCGCCGGGAGACCGCAAGGGCCGGTCGAGGAGAAATCTGACGCCCCGCTCGCGCCGAGTCGAGCGCGAGGCTGATGCGACTGGCGCCGGACCTGGGCCTCGATCGCCGTCGGTTCAGCCATAGCGGTCCGCCCATGCACGCCCTGCCATCTGGCGCTGGGCGAGCCGGGGCGCCCACGTGTGATCGCCGGGTCAAAGGCCCGTCGCGTCGAATCGGACCTTCAGACCGCGGGCTCGGCAACCATGGCGATCTCGATCGAGTCGGCGAGGACCTCGGCGATGCGCTCGAGTTCGGGATCCGTGACGATGAACGGCGGACCGAGCAGGATCGTGTCGCCATCCACTCCATTCGCCTGGCCGGTCCCTGAGTACAGCAGGACGCCTCGCTCGCGCGCCCCGTGGACGACAGCCTCCACGACCCGGTCCGCGCGCGGGAAGGCTGCCCGTGTATCCCGATCGGCGACCAGTTCGATGCCGACCAGCAGGCCTCGCCCGCGGATGTCGCCGACGGCCGGATGCCCGTCCAGCGCCGCCGAGACCAGCGCCCGCAGCCGCTCGCCCTTGGTCGCGCTGGCCGTGACGAGATCCTCTGCGACGAGGATGCGCAGCACCTCGCGCGCGACGGCGGCACCGACCGGTGCATGCGAATACGTGAAGCCGTGGACGAACCCGCCCGGGCCGGAGACCGCCGAGTACACCTCGTCCGAGGCGGCCACGAACCCGAACGGCCAGTAGCCCGACGACGCCCCCTTCGCCGCGACCAGGATGTCCGCCCGAACGCCCCAGTGATCGAGCGCGAACCAGCGGCCGGTCCGTCCGAACCCGGTCATGACCTCGTCGGCGATGAGCAGGACGCCGTGGCGGCGGCAGACATCGGCGATGGCCGGCCAGTACCCATCCGGCGGAACGGCGGCGGCGAGCGTCGCGCCGACGATCGGTTCCGCGACGAACGCGGCGACTGTGCCGGGACCGGCGGCCTCGAAGGCGCGATCGAGCTCCATCGCGAGGTCCTCGGCCGAACCGAGCGCATTCGCCCCAGGCTCATCCGCCCGGTACGAGTACGCAGCGGACACGTGCCGGAAACGTCCGAGCCAACCTTCGTACGGCCGACGCAGCGGCTTCCGGCCCGACAGGTCCAGGGCACCGAGGGTGTTGCCGTGGTAGCTCCCCCAGCGGGCGTAGACGATGAGCCGGTCGGGCTCGCCGCGTGCCACGTGGTAGGCCCGGGCAAGCTTCAGCGCGGTCTCGATGGCCTCCGAACCGCCCGACACGGGATAGATGGCCGGATCCTCCACCGGCAGGTACGGCGCCACCTCGCGGGCATAGGCCTCGAGCGGTCCGGTCGTGAAGGCGCTGCCGTGGGCATAGGCCAGACGACCTGCCTGGTCGGCCATGACGGCCGCGATCTCGCTCCGGCCGTGCCCGACGTTGACGACGATCGCGCCACCGGCGGCATCGATGTATTCGCGCCCCGCGGCATCGCGGATGGTCGAACCGAACGCCTCGACGGCGACCGGCGGATCCGTGACGCTCGTACGTCGAAAGACGCGACCGTTGTGCACGGCCGCATCGTAGCGGACGAGACCCCCGGCCCGGGGAAGGGACCGGGTCGGGGGTCCGAGACGGGACGTCCGCCGCGTCAGACGCGGCCCTTCGGCACCGTGTGCCAGTACGTCTTGTTGAAGACGATCTTGCCCAGGTGCCACATGTGATTCGGCTTGGGGGGACGCGGCGGATGGTCGTAGTCGAACTGGAGGAGCGTCCCCTTTCCGTCGCCGATCTCGAAGAAGCACATGACCTTGCCCTGGTAGTCGGCATGCTTGCCGACGGGGGCGCGGCCGGTGATGGCGGCGGTGATCCGTTCGGCCACGACGGGTGCTTCGAAGTGGGCGGTCGACCCCGCCTTCGACAGCGGCAGGTCCGTGGCGTCGCCGAGCGCATAGACGTTCGGGCGGCCGCCGACCTGGAGCGTGTGGCGGTCCGTCGGCACCCAGCCACCCGGCGCCGGGGCGAGCCCGGAGTCCATCAGGAATTGCTGGCCCTTGTGCGGCGGGACGAGGATGAGCAGGTCATAGCCGAGTTCCTCGCCTTCGAGGCTCTCGACGACCTTGCGGTCGGGGTGGATCGCCTCGACGTTGAAAAAGGTGTGGAGCTCGATCCCCTTCTCCGCGAGGATCGGGGTGGCCATGTCGGACACGCTCTCGATGGTGAATGCGCGGCCGATCGGCGAACAGAAGTCGATGGTGGCCTTGTCGCGCAGGCCGCGGTCGCGAAGTTCGGATTCGATGAGGAACGCGACCTCGAGCGGTGCTGGTGGACACTTGTAGGGCATCCCGGCGATGCCGATGACGATCCGGCCACCTGTGAACGCGTCAAGCGCCGTGCGCAGGCGAGCCGCTGCTTCCGCACTGTAGAAGTGCTGGGCTTCGGTGTCGAAGTGCTCGATCGCCTCAGGCACGATCCGCGAGCCTGTCGCGAGCACGAGATGGTCGTATCCGAGCGGCAGGCCATCGCTCAGCGTCACGACCCGTCGGGCGTCGTCAACGCGGGCGACCTCGCCGACGACGAGCGTGACGCGCTTGTCGAGCAGCGAACGTTCAGGTCGTTCGAGGTTGGCGGCCCGCTCACCGCCCATCGCGATATACATGAACCCCGGCTGATAGACGTGCTGGCCGGTCGAGTCCACGATCATGACCTCGACCCGTCCAAGGTCGATCTCGTGTGCAAGCTTGCGGACCAGCAGGTTGGCGGTGAGGGTGCCCCCCACACCCCCACCCAGGATGAGGATCCGTTGCATCGGGCCCTACCGCAGCTTCTCGACGATGATCTCGTCGAAGCCGTCGCGGGCCTCGAGGGCGACCAGGCGGTGCCCGGCCTTCTCGACCCACTTCGGGATGTCGGTCCTGGAGCCCTTGTCGGACGAGTAGACGGCGATGACGTCGCCGACCTGCCCCTCGCGGATGGCCCGGATGAGCTCCATCAACGGCCCCGGGCAATAGCTGCCGCGCGCGTCGACGGTTCGTGCGATTCGGACGTCTGTCTCGATCATGGCGGTCACGCCCTTCCTAGATGAACAGCGGGGTGGAGTTCTCGGTCATCAGGCCGATGACGGTCGCAGCGCCGGCCGGCTCGCCCATGCCTTCGATCATGTCCTCGGGCTTGAGGCCGAACATGTCCATGGTCATCTGGCACGGGATGAACTCGACGCCGAGCGCCTGGGCGGCCTCGAGGAGTTCCTTCGGGCTGGCGACGCCGTACTGCTTCGCGAGGCGGCCCATCATCCACGGGCCCATCCCGAAGAAGTTCATCTTCGACAGCTTCCGGTGGCTGATGCCCGGCCGCTGCATCGCCGACATCATCTTCTGCATCCAGTTCTCGCCGGTGATCCGCTTGGAATCCTTGACGAAGACCTGGAGGCCCCAGAACGTGACGAACACGCGCGTGCGCACCCCCATCGCTGCGCTGGTCGACGCGAGGATCATGGTCGCCCAGACCTTCTCGAGGTCGCCGCTGTAGTCGATGATCAGCACGTCGCGGGTCTTGGCCTGACCGTCGGTCGCGGGCGCCGGCAGGTCGGCGGGTTCCCGGACGGGTTCGACAGCTTCCGGCCATCCATCGACCGCGGCGAGCGCGTCGGTGAGCGGATCGAACGGGGCGAGGGTGGGGGTGGTCATGGTTGGAGCCTCACTTCCGACGGATGACGAAGCGGTAGACCGCGCCGTCCGATGACTGGTCGACGAGGATGTTGCCGGTGGTCCTGCACCACGCCGCGACGTCCTTGATGGAGCCCGCGTCCGTGGCCAGGAGCTCGATCGCCACCCCCGACTGGATGACCTTCATCGCCTGGGCGGTCTTGACGATGGGCATCGGGCACGAGAGCCCGCGCGCGTCGACCGTCTCGCTGACCTCGATCACTGGCATGACAGCACTCCTCTCAGGCGACTAGATGAAGATGAACTGGCCCTCGCCGGCGTTGAGGTAGAAGGAGGTCACTCCCTCGACCCCATCCACCAGCGGGTCGAGGTCGACCTGCTCGAGGTGGAGCAGGTCCATCGACAGCGAGCAGGCCTCGATGTCCACACCACCGAGTTCCTTGGCCTGGCGCAGCGTCTCGGCCCAGGGCGCCTGTCCGGCGGCCGCGAGCGCGTCGACAGCCTGCCGGCCGGCCGGACCGGCCTCGGGTGCGAGCCCGTGATCGCTCGCGATGCGGTCGACACGGAATGCGTCGAGTGCCCAGTACTGCAGGAAGATGTTGACCGGCTTGCCGAGCGCGGCCGCACCGGCCGTGAGCACGGCGGCCGCCTGGAGCTTGTCATCCGTGCCGGAGAACAGGACCAGGTTCAGGGGTTCATCCATGGTGGTCACCTCGTTGTCGCATGGCCGTGGAGGAGGTCAGCGCCCGGACGTCCGATGGCGACCGTCGAGGCGACCTCGGGAGAGATGGACAGGTCTGCGAGACGACGGATGCGCCGCTCGAGGACGTCGCGCATGATCCCGCACGCGACCATGACGTCCGGGTCGACCAGTCGATAGCGGATCTCGCGTCCATCGCGATCGGCGTCCACCAGGCCCGATCCCCGGAGTACCGCGAGGTGTTGCGAGACGTTCGGCTGGCTGAGTCCGAGTTGCCGGGCAAGCCGCCCGACCTCGCACGGTCCGTCAGCCAGCCGATGGAGGATCTCCAGGCGGCGCGGGTTGGCGAGCGTGCGCAGGACCTCGGCCTGCAGGACGGTGATCTCGTTCATTGCCCAAGCATCGAGACATGCGCATCAGCGCATCAGTGCCACGGGTCACCACGCGGCAGTCCGTTGGTCCCCCACTCCCGAAGGGGTCGGGCCCACGCGCCCTCGCGAACGCGACCGATGGCCCTGTCCGGCTGTCCGGAAGGGACGGATGCTTCGGCCGGAGGTGCGACATGACCGCTCATCCCATGACGGCCGGGGAGAGCCGATTCGAGGCTCAAGAGCACAAGGGCCTGCTGCTCGGACTGACCCATATCGAGGAGATCATCGGACGGGCGTCGGAGCTCGGGTCGGAAGGTCTCTGGGCGCGCCTGCATGACACGCTGCGCTGGCTCGACCGTGAGATCCGCCCGCACATGGCCTGGGAGGACCGCTGGCTCTACCCGCAGCTCGACGAGATCGCCGAGACGCCGTGGGCGACCAGGTCCGCCCGCATGGAGCACCGCCAGATCGAGAAGATGATCGTCACCCTGGAGGCCGATTCCGAGCGCTGGCTCGGGCACGCGACGCCGCAGACCTGCGCCGAGGTCGTCCAGCATCTGAGTGCGATCCGCGCGGTCCTCGCCGCGCACGTCGAGCGCGAGGAACGGCTCCTGCTACCGCTCCTTGGCGACCCGACGGAGCCGCAACACTGATGGCCGGTGGAGCGCCTCCCCTCCACGAACCGATCGACCCCGAGATCGCCGCCGCCCAGCTCGCGGAGTGGGGCTTCGTCGCACATGCCGACCTGCCGGACGGCGCCGGCGACGCCTACCTCCTCGTCGCCCTTCGTGACCGCCCGACCTACCGGCATTTCGATCCCGAACGGATCGACCTGTGGGTCACCCGGAGCGGCCGCGGCACCAGGCTTCAGATCGACCGGTCGACGCCGGACCTCGACCTGCCGTTCTCGTGGGGGACGATCGCGATCGTCGACCGGCTCGGCGTCTCCAACGAGTACGTCGTGTTCGGTGGGCGGCTGACCTCGAATCACGTCGATGGCATGAGCGTCGTCACGTTCGTGTCGCCGGCGCCGATCCTGCGGCGGGGTGGCCACTCACAGGGCTGGGACGAGGCGGCGGTGGACCTGGCCGCCTTCTTCGGTCGGGTGATGGTCGCGGTGGACTACGTGTCGGGGTTCGAGACGCGGCTATCGGACGCTGATCCCATCACCCGATACGCTGCGTTCGTGAGTGATTGCCTCCTCCGATACGAAGCCGCGCGGGTGCTTCAGCAGGACCATCCGACGCTGTGGGCGCTGCTGCGATCGGAGGCGACCCGGCTCGAATCGGGCCACCACGACCAGTGGGCGGAAGGCGTCGCTCTCGCGGCCGCCGCACGACCGGACGCCTGACGACCCCGCTGGTCGTCCCGCCCATCGCACGACGCTGAGTCGCCCGGTCAGAGCGTCCGGTTGGCGATGGTCAGTTCCCGCGCGGTCCAGGTCGTGAGTGCGCGGAACTGCCGTGCGTCCAGTCGCTCACACGCCCAGTCCCAGTGGATGGAGATGTGGTCGCCCGGGGCTGGCTCGCCGATGAAGCCGAGGCCGTCCTGCCAGCCCCGGATCGTCTCGGGTCGCGGGGCGCCCAGGCGGAGCTTGCCATCCGCCCACTCGAGCGGGACGGCGTCCACCAGCAGCTCCGCGCCGAGCCGGTCGCGGACGATGCCCCAGCGGATCCGGCAGTGGTCGATGGTGCCGAGAACGTCATCCGACGGTCCGCCACGCAGCAGGCCGACCGTCGGGAAGACGTCGAGGACGTGGAAGGCGTGGACCGGACGCGCGCCGTCGAGTGCCTTCGTCCTGAGCCACCGCCAGGCCGACTCGCGAACGCGCGGCCGGAACCGCGTCTCGTTCGAACGCCCGAACTCCGCGACCGGGACGGCGTCCAGCAGCTCGCCCCCGAGCCAGTAGGCCTCGACGACACGGCTGTCGAGCGGGTCGGCGATCCGGTTCGCGCGGGCGATCAGCTCAAGATACGGCCAGGCGCCCTCGAAGCCCTCGGCGAGCGTTCGGATCCGTCGCAGATCGCCGCCGGAAACGGCCTCACCGAGCAGCTCGTCGGCCGCATCCGGGCCGCAATAGCCGAGCCGGTTCGGCCCGTAGGCGTAGCGCGCGAAGCGGATCGGCCCGGGGACGTCGAGGGTGATCATCGGGTCAGGCGATGACGGGGGCCTGCCCACGCCAAGAGCCACGCACGACGACCGCGAACGCGACGACGGCGACGGCCATGACGACCTGGCCGACGACGGAAGTCGGCGCCGGAAGCGAGCCGTTGACAAGCGCGGCGAGGATGGCGGTGATCGGTGCCCCGATGACCAGGACGCTCGCCACGACGCTCGCGTCGGCCCGTCGCAGCGCAGCCAGCCAGGTCGCCGTGTAGGCGGCCAGGAGGGCGCCGGTCCCGAGCCCCCACGCCCATTGCGTGGCGGTCAGTCCGATCAGCGTCGGCATCCGGCCGGTGACGACGAGGTAGCCGAGCAGCACGACCAGCCCGATGCCGAGACGCGCGGCACCGAGCACTGGAGACGGCACGTCGCGGATGAGCAGGCGGCGGGCGATGACGACCTCGACCGCCCACAGGAGGGTGGCCGCCAGGATCATCGTCTCGCCTGCTCCGAAGGACACGCCGGTCGGGGGTGCCGCGAGGAACTGGCCGGCGAGCAGGACGCCGATCGCAGCGGTCGGGAACCAGCCGAGCCGCTCGCCGAGGAATGGCACGGCGAGGACGACGACCCACACGAACAGAGTCTTGTGGATGAACGCAGCGGTCGGCGCGCTGGCGATGGCCAGCCCGCTGAAGAAGAGGATGAACGGCACGCTGCCACCGATGACGCCGATGACCGTCAGCCAGGCCCATGCCCGCCGGTCGAGCGACCGGATCTCCGACCGTCGCACCGCGAGGGCCGCGACGCCGATCAGCAGGGCCGCGGCGGCGCCATTCTTGATCGTGGTGTACACAGCCGCGTCCGGAACCTGCTTGACCGCGTAGCCGTTGATGAAGACCGACACACCGCTGATGAGCGCTACACCGAATGCCAGGGCGATGCCCCAGCCGGTCGTGACGGGGATGCGCGACCGGGTGGTCGGTGGCTCAGGCTGGTTCGACACGGTCGGTCTCCCATTGGGCTGTCTCGATGGATCCGGTGATGAATGCCGCCTCGTCGGGCGTCAGCCGTTCGATGACGGTGCCGGCCGACACGTAGACCCACTCCCCCACCCCGATGTCGGGAGTGAGGAGCGTGTTCGCCCGCCGACGTCGCCCGTCGGTCTCGACCGTCGCCCCGGTCGGATCGACCGAGACGACCAGGCCCGGGAAGCCAAGGCACATGACGTCAGCCCTCGATCCCGGCCAACGCAGGTGCAGTCGCGGCGTCGATGAGCGCCGCCTCGATCGCCGCCTCGAAGGCCGGCAGCCCGGCGCGCACGTGCTGGCCAAGCCCGGGTCCGAAGCCGAACGTATCGCCGCCGATCGCGACGAGGTAGCCGTCGATGCGCCGGCCACGCATGACCTCCGCCATGGCGACGATCTGGCCGATCGGCAGGACGTGCGACGAGCGCGCGACCGGCCCCGTTCGCGCGTCGCGCGCCGGGACGTCGGTCAGGGCGATGGTCACGACCATCCCGGGGATCACACCGAGAGCCGCGTCGACGATGACGCACGCGCAGTCGGCCGGCAGCTCGAGCAGGTCCTCGAGTTGGAGCGATTCGCACGGCCGCACATCGAGGTCGGCCAGGAGGCGGGCCGGCAGCCCCGGCAACAGCCCTGTCACAGCCACGCGTGCAGCGCCATCGTCGCCGCGCTCTGTATTGCCGCAGACGAGAAGCCGGACGGGACGCGGGGTGGTCACGCTCGTGTCTCCACGCGCAGGTCGAGGAAGTGGGTCGCGCAGGAGATGCACGGGTCATAGCTCCGGATGAGCTGCTCGAACCGATGCGTCGCCTCATCACGCGGCAGGTGCAGGACGGACGGCGCGAAGTCGCTCAGGTCGGCCTCGATGGCGGCCTGGTTCTGGCTCGTCGGTGGCACGATCCGGGCGGTCGCCACGCGACCGACCTCGTCGAGTTCGTAGCGATGGAACAGGAGGCCGCGCGGGGCCTCCGTCGCCCAGGCGCCGACGCCTGGTCCGGATGTCCAGGCGACCGACGGGCGTTCCGGCGGTCGGTAATCGTCGATGATGTCGAGTGCCTCGGCAGTGGCATGCACCAGTTCGATGGCGCGGGCGACGATGCTCCGGAATGGGTTGCGCCGGATCTCCTCGGCCAGGCCCGTCCGGGCGAGGGCCTCCGCCGCACGCGGGTGGAGCTGGCCGGCGGCAAGCGTGATCCGCGACGACGGGCCAAGGAGATAGACCTCGCCGGCGTGGGTTCGCGCCTGGAGCGCGTTGGACCAACCCACCTGGTCCTCCCTGAAGGCGTCCTCCCAGTCGGTCGGCGACAGGTCCAGGCCGTCGGTGGAGACGATCCGACCGTCGTTCATCGGGTACTCCGTCGGATGGCGGAGCGACACGAGCCGCGGCTCGCGGTCGAAGGTGGGCGGCTCGAGACCCTCGACGACCGCGACCGTCTCCAGTGCGAGGTCGAGCGCCGCGGTGAGCTCCGCCCGGACCGCCGTCATCTCGGACCGCGACGGGACGTGGTAGAAGCCACCGACCCGGACGGTGACCGGGTGGATCGGCCGTCCGCCGACGAGCGACACGAGATGATTGCCAGCCTTCTTGAGCCTGAGCGCCCGCTCGACGAGCACACGGTGGTCGCGGGCCAGCTCGATCGCGCTGGCGTAGCCGAGGAAGTCGGGGGCGTGGAGGAAGTAGACGTGAAGAGCGTGGCTCTCGATCCACTCGCCGCAGTAGAGCAGGCGCCGCAGGGCGCGGACGGCGGGGTCGACCTCGATGCCTGCGGCGGCCTCGAACGCGTGGACGGCGCTCATCTGATAAGCGACCGGGCAGATGCCACAGATGCGCGCGACGATGTCGAGGACCTCGTCTGGCGCCCGGCCGCGGACCAGCCGCTCGAAGTAGCGCGGAGCCTCGAAGATCCCGAGGTGCGCCTCGACGACCTCGCCATCCTTGACGACGAGGCGGAGCGACCCTTCGCCCTCGACCCGGGTGAGGCCGGCGACCTCGAAGGTCCGGGTCTTCGGTCGGCGCGTGGTGGTCGTCATCGCGGGTCCTCCGAACCTCGGGGCGCCGAGGCGGGCATCGCGCCGGGCGGTCCGCCGTGAGCGTCCACGACCGAGCGGAAGGGTTCCGCCCAGACCGTGAACCCCGCGAAGCGAGCCGCGA
>Ga0075021_10000908_pt1 | contig 15194 bp, 12 predicted proteins | sample ColStrG_CSR_2012_FD_72749 | JGI IMG/M metagenome (GOLD analysis project Ga0075021, IMG submission 72749) | Freshwater sediment microbial communities in response to fracking from Pennsylvania, USA - Cold Stream Run_MetaG_CSR_2012 | ecosystem: Environmental > Aquatic > Freshwater > Creek >...
GCGCCCTGGCTTTTTCTGGGATTCTTTATCGCATTCGCAGTGAAAGTTCCGGTCTTCCCTTTTCACACCTGGCTGCCGGACGCGCACGTGGAAGCGCCTACAGCGGGGTCGGTTCTGCTGGCTGGGGTTCTGCTCAAGATGGGCACTTACGGCATGTTGCGATTCAATCTCGGCCTCTTTCCTGAGCAGTCGCGGAGCAATGCTTGGTGGATCATGGTGCTGGCGCTGATCGGCATCGTGTATGGCGCGCTGGTCGCAATGGTGCAGCCTAACATGAAAAAGCTGATCGCGTATTCTTCGATCAGCCATCTCGGATTCGTTGTGCTCGGCATTTTCAGTTTCACCCAGGCAGGGTTGGATGGCGCGACCTACGTGATGCTGGCGCATGGAGTTTCCACGGGCGCCCTGTTCATGCTGGCGGGAATTCTTTACGAGCGGCGCCACACTTATGAAATCGCCGAATTTGGCGGTCTCGCCACCCCCATGCCGGTCTACGCGACGTTTTTTCTGTTCATCGTGCTCGCATCCGCGGGATTGCCACTGCTCAACGGCTTTATCGGCGAGTTCCTGGTACTGAGCGGTGCGTTCCGCGATCGCGCGGTTTACGGAATCCTGGGAGCGACGGGCGTGATCTGGAGCGCCTGCTATTTGCTCTGGATGTATCAGCGGGTCTTCTACGGCAAAGTCACACACCAGGTCAACCTGTCATTGCCCGATCTAAGCGGACGTGAACGCGCGGCGCTATGGCCTGCGGCCGCCGTCGCTCTGGTGATGGGCGTGGCGCCGTCGCTCTGGCTGAACGCGATTGATCCCGCCGTTCAAGCTGCGTTGGCGCCGTTCGCACAACTCGCCAGCAGGGTGGTGGGACGGTGAACAGCACTAACGATATTGTGCAGGTGATTCCCCATGCGGCGGACTATGTTCGCATCCTGCCGGAAATCGTGCTGGCGATTTTTGGCATGATCGTCATGGTGCTCGATCCCCTGATGGACGAGCGCCGCAGTCAAAGGACGCTGGGAGCCATTGCGCTGGTTGGTTCGCTGGTTGCGCTGATCGCAACGATGTTCCAGGCGCAATATCCAGGCTTGGGCTTCTGGAATATGGTGCGGGTGGACAGTTTCAGCGTGTTCTTCCATTTTCTGGTCGCGGCGGCTACCGCGGTCGTGATACTGATTTCTTATGACTACATGAAAGTGCAGGGAATTCGGGCGGGCGAATACTACGCCTTGGTCTTGTTGGGCGCGCTCGGCATGAGCTTGATGTCTTCGGCGGTGGAACTGGTCCTGATTTTCATTGCGCTGGAGATTTCGTCGATTTCCACTTACATCCTGGCGGGATTTCGCCGGCGCGCCGCGATCAGCAGTGAGTCTTCGGTCAAATACTTCCTGCTGGGTTCGTTTGCCACTGCATTTTTTCTCTATGGAGTCGCGCTGATGTTCGGAGCCACAGGCTCGACGAGCATCACCGTGATCGGGGATGCGCTTCGCTCGGGGCATATCCCGGTGCTCGCCTACGTTGGGGTCGCGCTGATGTTCGTGGGCCTGGGCTTCAAAGTCGCGGCGGCTCCGTTCCACGTCTGGACCCCTGACGTGTATGAGGGCGCACCTTCGCCAGTGGTCGGGTTCATGTCCACGGCTCCGAAGGCGGCGGTGTTCGCGGTGCTGCTGCGCATCATGTTTGAGGCTAACGCTCCGGGACGCGTCTGGTTGATTTGGGTGGTCGCTGCGCTTTCGATGACCCTGGGCAATGTTGGGGCTTTGGTGCAGGACAACGTGAAGCGGTTACTGGCCTACTCTTCCATCGCTCACGCCGGATACTTGCTGGTTGCCTTTGCCGCGCTGCCAAATAACGGCATTCCAGCGGCGATGTTTTATACGGCTTCGTATGCCGCGATGAATATCGGAGCTTTTGCCGTGATTAGCCATATCGGCGGCGCGGGTGAACGGTACGTCACGCTGGAGGATTACGAGGGACTGGGGCGCCGCAGTCCACTGCTGGCCGCGACGCTGACGATTTTTCTCCTGTCCTTGATCGGTATTCCGATTACCGGTGGTTTTTTCGCCAAGTTCTACGTTTTCAGCGCGGCCCTGCAGGCCAATCTGGTCGGGCTCGTGATCATCGGAGTACTCAATAGCGCAGTGGCTTCGTACTACTACCTGCGGCTGATTGTTGTCATGTACATGCGCGAGGCCCGCGAAGAAGTGCCCCTGGCGCCAATTCCTTTGGGGCTTGGAACGGCGCTGGCGATCAGTTTGGCGGCAACAATTTACCTCGGCGTCCTTCCGGGGCGAGTGCTAGAGTATGCGGCGCGGTCCGTGGGTGAGTTAGTTCGGTAGCACTGATGTCAAGAACGCATTGGATCACGAATCCGGCGTCTGCTACTGCGGCTGCTCAAAGCTTTCAATTCGTCGCGTGACCGACAATGCGAGCAGACAGGCCAGAAAGCTTAGAAGCGTGGTCGTCACTACGGTTCCCGCAAATGCACCTACCAATGCGAAGGGACTTCCCAGAAGCGCTTCGGCGTAGCCTCCCGGTATCTGGGCAAGCACGAGGGCCACGCCTAATGACACCGGAGTGAACACCCCAAAGGTAAGTGCGACGGCTCGCGCCCCGCGTCGCGTGCAATGCGTTAGAAGTTTTCGAAACATCCACCACGCGGCAATCCCGCTGGGGATGATCGCAATCACGGTCCCTAGTATTTCTTGCTCGACGTGCGTCACCGCGATCATGAAGCTGAGAACCCCAACAACCAGTGCGCAGACGCAAGTGATAAGAGCTGCTTTCCCAACAACGACAAACAACCAGAATCTGTCCCGCATTGCAATTCGCCCCGCAACTCTCGAAGCCTAATACGACAGGATATCCGAAGACTAGATCCAGAACTATCGATTCGGCACAGTCTCAGCCCTTTACTCCACCGCGACCGCGATATCCACATACGCGAAAATACGAGCGGAAAGCAGCCAGAATGCCAGCGTTTCCGCTGCCGCTAACACGATAGGAAACCAGGATGCTCTTCCCGGAGAGCCAAACGAAGAATTGACCACGGTCGCTCCGAGTTCCCATACCGGTATCACGTATCCCCACTGTGGCCCCAGGATTTGACCGGCTAGAGCTGGGAGGCCCAGAACCATTGCTGTAGCACCGGCGGCGAAGAACGGGTTCAGGAATGTGGAAAACATCAAGGCCACGGTGCCGGCTAGCGCGCAGGCGGCAATCAGGCACACCATCAGGAACCAGACGTACGAAATGGAGAATCCCGCGCCCCCTAAGGTCCAGCTTCCGGTGAGGCCGAGAGCAAAACAATAAACGGCGCACGCCAGGGTTACGCCGAGAACGAGTCCGGAAAGATATTGCTGGCGGCCCACGGCCTTGGAGAGTACGCCCAGAATCCGGCGGGACCGGCGCTCGTTGTAAATTGCCGAGCCGCCGAAGAAGACGCTGAACGCCAGCACGTAGATGGCGTCTTGTTTGAAGACGAAGAGCAGGTCCTCGCGTTGGCGGTGAATGTCGGTAACCAGCCCGAGAAAGGCGAGCAGTAGGACCCAGAGCAGCAGAGTAAGGATTGGCCAGCGCTGCTCGCGCGCGAAATTGACGGCGATCAGCAGGACCGGCTTCACTGAACGCCTGCCGAAGGACGGGATTGTGGATCGGCGGTCACTTCCAGAAAGATTTCTTCCAGCGAGCGCCGCAGCGGATTGACGCTTACCACCTCGCCTCCCAGATTCCAGACCTTTTCCAAGGCCGCGCGTTGGCTGTGCACAGGCACGCAGAAGCTCACAATTCCGTCCCGGGCGACGGCTCCGTCAAAGTGTTTTGCCGCGATGGCGCGAACTGTTATTTCAGTTTGCTCACCCACTTGGAGGAGATCGGCAGTCCTGCCCAGGCGAGCCAGTTTGCCGCGATGCAGCACGGCAACCCGATCACACACTAGTTCCACTTCCGAGAGCAAATGGGAACTCAAGAAGATGGTTTTGCCGGCATTCCGCGCGCCCAGTAGCAGTTCGCGAATCATGACTCGCGCCAATGGATCCAGGGCGGAGGTGGGCTCGTCAAGAATCAGCAATTCGGGATCGTTGACCATGGCCTGGGCCAATCCCACGCGCTGCAGCATGCCACGGGAGAACTTGCCTGCATTTCGGCTCGCATGATCCTGCAGCCCGACAATTTCCAGGACCTCTCTCGCCCGGTTCTCAAGATGAGTTCCGCCCATCCCATTGAGTGCCCCGTAAAAGCGGACCAGTCGTTCTGCGCGGCGGTGGTAGAGAGCAACGCTTTCCGCGAGAAAGCCCACCCGGCGGCGGGTCGCGGGATGACCAAAGCGCTCTCCCAGCAGGCGGCCGCTGCCGCTGGTGGCCCGCATGAAACCCATGGCCAGATGAATGGCGGTACTTTTTCCGGCCCCGTTTGGTCCCAGGAAACCGAAAATTTCTCCGGCCTCGACGGTCAAGCTGAAGCCGTCGAGAGCGCGCAGGCGGCGTTTACTGGCGAAGCTGCGATACTCTTTCGTAACATTGTCGAACTCGAGCACAAAGCCCATCATTGCTTATTCTAAATGGCGCGCCGGACAAACGCTGACGGGGTACCATAAATCCACAGCTTTGACACAATTGATTTGACAAGCCGGTCCCGGCACGGCATGATAGTCGCGCGCCACCACACCAACAGCGGAGGGGCAATATGGCTAACTGGATGAAGCGGCTTTGGTCTGAGGACCAGGGCCAGGATATAGCGGAGTATGCCGTGATGCTGGCAGTGATTCTGGTTCTGGTGGTCGGAACCATCCGGCTCATCGGCGGCAGCTCAAATAATGTGTTCTCGTCCGTCGCGAGCTCGATCGGGCAGTAGGTCCCTGGTGGGTCCGCAGCCTGAGACGAAGGAAGCTAGGTCTCTACAGAGGGATTCTGTCGAAACGTTGCTCGGAACGTTTCGGTTTGTTGACCATCAGAAGACCGGCCGCATCCCGGATTGATCCATCTTGTACCGTTTAAGTTTGTTGTACAGGGAACTGCGCGCCATGCCGAGCTTCCTCGCGGCTGCCTGGACTCGTCCGCGTTCTCTTTGAAGAACTTGCTGAATGTGGCTGCGTTCCACTTCCGCTAGAGTTTTGGGCTGGCCCATGCAAGCCACGTAGTGCTCAACCTGCACCTCAAAATGCAAGTCCTGATCCGCCAGGACATCGCTCCAGGCGACCAGCGCGGCGCGTTCCAGAACATTTCGGAGTTCCCGGATATTTCCTGGCCAGGAATACCCCTGCAACGCTCGCAGTGCAATCCCATCTGGTTCCAGGCCACCTGTCCCGAGATTGGGCGCTAACTCGCCGAGGATGCGGGCGCTCAGAATGGGTATGTCCTCGACTCGCTCCCGCAGAGGGGGAACGGAAAGAGAAATCCAGCCGATGCGATCGTACAGATCGCTGCGAAATTGCTTGTGCTGGGCTGGCTGTGCTATGGCTTGCTGGGTGGCCGCAATCAAACGAGTGTCAACTCGTCGATCACAAACTTCCCCGCGCCGGCGAAACTGCTGCTCTTCCACGACCTTCAATAGTTTTGGCTGGATCCGGAAGTCCACATTTTCAATTCCCTCGAGGAACACCGTCCCCTTGTGGGCGATCTCCAGCAGTCCGGCTCTATTACGCGACGTCCCGGCAGCATCGCCCTGATTGTCTCCGAACAACTCAGTCTCTACCAGGTTCCGCGACCACCCGCCACAGTTCATCCCGACAAAAGGCTCGCGAGCCCTGGGACTGTTGCGATGCAACCACCGCGCAATGGTTTCCTTGCCGGACCCAGCTTCTCCCTGAATCAAGACTGGCGCGTCACTCAACGCCGCACTGTGGGCCAGATCAGCAAGTTTTCGTATGCTGTCGCTTCTGCCCAGGAAAGGGTCTGGAGTTCGACGAGGGCTCACGGTTTTCTCCGCCAACTGCTGGCGATAGTTTCGCCGATTCTCCAGGCTGCGTTCGATCAGGACATGGAGTGCGGACAACTCCGCGGGCTTGGGCAAAAACTGCTCTGCCCCCAGCTTGAGGGCTTCCACCGCCACATCAATCGAACCATATTCAGTCAGAATGATTATGGGGGTTGACGTATCAATCGCCTTCAGGCGAGGTATGAGTCCCAGGAGACTCCCGTCGGGCAGATTGCAATCGAGGAGGGCAACATCGGGCCGGATCACACGCCACGCTTGTTCCGCAAACGCACCGGTTCCGGCGGTCGTGACTTCGTATCCTTTTCCCTCGATATACTCCCGCAGTCCTCTGCAACTCTCGTTCTCCCCTCCGACAATCAATACCCTGTCTCCGCGCAGGTCGGTTGCTTCGGGGACAACGAATATGGCGCTTGCGGGTGAACTGGCTGCGAACATGCTCATGCTGCGCCTACCTTCGCGTTTCACCAGCAGTCCAAAGCGCTGGCAGAATGGCCTCGCCTCTGACCTGCGAGGCGATGGGCTGTTTTCGCAGCCTCTTGTTAACACATGGAGAAGGGATCCGAACGTGCGCGGCATTTTTGTTACAAAAACGGAACAAGCCGCCATCCCTCGCTTTGGGGCCGATTTTAGGGACCGTCCGCCTGGAGACGCGCTATTCCGGACTAGTCCCAAGCGGCGTGTGGCGACTGCCAGGCAAGGATCCATGGGTCGGCTGATTTTCACGTATCTTTAACAGTCGAGTCACGCTCGCGACATACGAACCCTCTAAGCTTTCCATTCCTCGGCTACAACGCTTTCAAAGTGGCAGTAACAGTTGGCCGAAGGACGGAGGAGAACGATGTTCAATCGCATCAGAGCATCAGCCGCCCCCAGGAAAATGTTGGCTTTGCTGACCGCATTGACCACAGCCCTGGGACCGAGTGTTGCACCCGCATATGCCGCTTCGAAACCGGCGAAAATGCCCATCCAGCACATCGTCGTGATTTTTAACGAGAATGTTTCCTTTGACCATTATTTTGGAACCTACCCAAGCGCGCTAAACCCCAAGGGAGAACCACAGTTCCACGCCAAACCCGGAACACCGACGATAAACGGCTTGACCAATGCCCTGTTGAACAACAATCCCAACCTCAACCCGGCGAATGGAGCGGGCGCGACCAATCCCTTCCGTTTGGATCGTTCGCAAGCCTGGACCGCAGATCAGAATCACGACTACAACGCCGAGGAATTAGCCGCCGACGCGGGTCTGCTGGATTTGTTTCCGAAAAACGTGGGTTCGCCGGGGCCGCCGCCTTCTGGAGGAGGCATCGTCAACACGACCGGCTTAACCATGGGCTACTTTGACGGCAACACTGTCAACGCTCTGTGGCGCTACGCTCAGCATTTCGCCATGAGCGATAACTCCTTCGGCACCACCTTTGGTCCGTCCACCCCGGGCGTGATCAACCTGGTGTCAGGCCAGACCAACGGCGTGATCAATACTCTGAATGGAACTGGCGACGAAGTGGATGGTGGCAACGGATCGCTCACGGTAGTCGGCGATCCCGACCCGCTCAATGACGTTTGTTCCTCGCCCACCCGGAATCAGGTACAAATGGGTGGAAAGAACATCGGCGACCTGTTGACCGCGGCCGGCGTTACCTGGGGTGGATTCATGGGCGGGTTCAACCTGACGATTACGAATCCCAACGGCACTACCGGTTGCGCCCGCAGCACAGCCTCGAAGATCACGGGCGTGGACCAGATTGATTACATCCCGCACCATTCGTTCTTTGGGTACCACGCATCCACCGCCAATCCGGCGCACACCCGGCCAACCTCTATTTCTGAAATCGGAAATGCAGGTCCCGCCAACCACCAGTACGATATTGATGACTTTTTCGCCGCAGTCCGCCACGGCAATTTCCCGGCCGTCAATTTCCTGAAGGCACCCGCTTATCAGGACGGCCATGCCGGTTACTCAGACCCGATCGATGAACAGCAATTCCTGGTCAAAGTCATCAACTTCCTGCAAGAACACGACGGCTGGGACAGCACCGCGGTGGTCGTCATGTACGATGACTCCGACGGCTGGTATGACCATCAGATGGGACCGATAGTGAACCAATCCACTGGTCCAGCCGATGGCCTCACCGGGCCCAACGCCTGCGGCACCGCCGCCACCTCCCTGCCCGGCATTGATGCGGGGAACCCACACGCACTGGGGCGCTGCGGCTACGGCCCGCGTCTGCCCTTGCTGGTCATCTCCCCGTGGTCGAAAGAAAACTTCGTGGATCACAGCATAACCGATCAAACTTCGATCATCCGCTTCATCGAAGATAACTGGCTCGGCGGGCAGCGCATCGGTCAGGGATCTTTTGATGGAATCGCAAGCTCAATCGACCAAATGTTCGACTTCCACAAGAAGAGAAACGATAGCCGTCTTCTCCTCGATCCGAACACTGGTGAGGTTCGATAGGGTATTGGGAAACACTGGCATCAAGAACTGACTTGGACAAAAACGGGCATGCGAGGGGGTCGTTCCTCGCATGCCCACTTTTATTGGTTGGGTTGCCTGCTTGCAGGTCGGGTTTTCTTGCGCTGTGATTTCTCGGTTGCTCGGCAGAGAGCAACGAAATCACGGTATAGTATGCTCCTGCGTCCAGTGATACGCGCGATAGGCAAAAAATATGTTGGCGCCGGTGACAGCCACAGCAGGGACATACCACATGTGGTTGTGCTTTCTCTTCAAGCAGTAAGTTAGATACGCCACCCCCAAGTCCGCGGAGATTCCGATTCCATATATGGCCGCGCGGCTGTGTAAGGAGGGTGGAACATCGTTGCAGGAGGGGTGTTGGTTCAAGCAGTGCAGGGTCAATTCCGCATTGGCAACGCTGGCAGAGAACATCGCGCCCGTGAGCGCCAGGTATTTCCGGTCCGCGACACTGCGATCGACCCACAGCGGCCCACCCTGGGCAGCGACCGGTGCCCCCTGAGATTCCTTCTTAATGGCCGGGGAAGGCTTTGGATCTCCGCTTGAATTGTCCGGCTTGGTGGCGCTGGGTGCATCCGGCAAATCAGATTCGTTGCTGGCGATCACCGGAGTTGCAACCAGCTTAGCGGTCAGCAGCGACTGGGCAGGATCGCCCTGCAACTGAAGGTCGTCCCGCCGCTGCACGCCGATGCGGTCGGACTGCGCCAGCAGCGCAAGCGCTGTCCCAAGCACAAAAGCGATACAGATATTGAACCTTCGATAACGATTACGCACCCTTTCCTCCTGGTGCTCAAGCTTCGGTTTCGCGAACGGCCAGTCCACATCAGTTAAGAGAACACCGGGCGGGCCGAAATCACACGCAGTGCCCTGCCGCATTAGAGCACTTTAATCGCCGAGACTAACGGGGAGCCGGCACACGCCACTGGTGGATGAGAAACCAGCACGTCGGACCGGAGTTCATGGAGCAGGATCATTGGACATAAAACTTGCAAAGCCGGGCATTTACACGCAATTCTGCCTCTTGCTTCGCACTCCCGACAAAAATTGCAAGCTCACTGAACATGGATTGTCAGGGCGGAGTCCGCTGTCATTTTTCTGGTCGCGAATGAGACGCGAGAGAGATTCGCGCCAGACTTTTCTCTCGCTTTGAGACATCTGGATGGCGGAGTCTTCCATCTTTCAAACCAAATCGACGCGCTGGAACTTGGTTCGGACGGTCAGCCGGCGGCTCTTGATCATCGCTGCACGCTGGAACTGAACTCAGTCTGCGCTTGAGATTGCAGCACGTAATGTCGAAGCTCAGGCTCAGCGGGATGAGACGGGCGCGACCCTGATGCTTGGGCTTTCTCTCGTATTGAGACATGGGGACCGACCTGTTCCCGAATTGGCACTGCTAAATACCAAATAACAAACGAGTTGGCGAATGTGCCGAATTGGCACCCGCCATGCATCTAGCAGCGCTGGCGAAGAATGTAGTCGCCTACTTACACCGCAGCAGCATTGGTCGCGGTAAGGTAAGCGGCCTCCAACATCGGCCGCGAGTGCCAACAAACTTCTAAGAAGAAACCAACGTTCTAAGCGACGGGGGCGAAGCCTTGTCTCAAGTAATGGACGCCAGCACTTCCGCGACGACCGACAGTTTGTTGTTGCCTCCGCTGCAGCAAGGCGCAGAGCACCCTCCCCTTTGGTACGCCCTCTATACCAGTCCGAGACATGAGAAGCGAGTTCGCGAACATCTTGAAAATCGCCGAGTGGAATGCTTCCTTCCGTTGTTCCGGAGCATTCATCGTTGGAGAAACGGCTGCAAGGTCCAGGTTGAACTTCCGTTATTTCCCGGCTACCTGTTCGTCAACATCCCGCGAAGCGAGCGGGTGCGAGTCCTGGACGTGCCCGGAGTCCTCTCGTTCGTCGGGCCCCGCGGCGAACCTGCTCAGCTTCCTGGTGTTGAGATCGAGACTCTACGTTCCGGCTTGCACTTGCAGAAATTTGAGCCGTATAAGCATCTCATCGTCGGCCAAGAGGTACGCATCAAGACGGGCTCGCTCACAGGCCTGACCGGCGTACTGGTTCGCAGCGCGAATGGCTTTCGAGTAGTCCTTACCGTGGAACTTATCAAACAGAGTGTGGCGGTGGAATTAGACGCTGCTGATGTGGAACCTCTCGCCTCCCACTCGACCCACTCCGCATCCAGGTTTGCCTAAAGCCACTGCTAAGCAAAATGCCCATAGCAAAAGATCGCAGTAAAAACTCCACCAAAGACCGTATTGTGGAAGCCGCCGTACAACTGTTCTCGCGACAAGGCTTCGCGGGCAGCAGTACGCACGAGATTGCCCGCCTGGCAGGGGTCAGCGAAGTCACGGTTTTCCGTCACTTTCCACGAAAAAAAGATCTCTTTTGGGCGGCAACAGAGTCCCGTCTGCGGCGGCTGCGCATCAGCAAAGAACTGCGCGGGCGGCTTGATGCCGATGAGAATCCCCGAACCGCTCTGCCCGGCGTGGTTGCCTTGCTGGTCGAGACTTTTCACACCCAGCCAGAGATGGTCCGCTTGCTCTATCTCAGCCTGTTTGAGCTGGAGCATGGCGCAGAACGAATCCTGCGCAAGTACCTGGTTCCATTTTTCCAGCCGGTTCGTGAATACCTCTCCCGCTGTGCCTCGAAAGGACTGGCGCGCGACCTCGATCCCTCGATTGCAGCGCTTGCTCTGATGACTTCGATCGTGGCGCACGATGGGCTTTATCGCGTGGTGACCAACGAAGTAGCCGGGTACGCCAGCACTGACGAAGCAACCACTGCGTACGCGGAATTCTGGGTTAAAGCCCTGATGTCCGAGTCTTCACTGCCCGCCAATAACACCGATGAATGTCTTGGCGCACCTCGAGACACTTTAGAGGAACAGTGGACACGCACCCGGGCTGCAATACAAAGCACCGGCAGCACTCACTCTCCGACACAGGCTCTAGGGACCGAATGACAGACAACCACTCTCTGGCAACAAACAAGAAGACGGAACTGGAACCGTTCGCTTTCTCGGAACAGCATCCGGTAACGATCGAGTCTCACGAAGACCAGATCTCCATCATCCAATTCTGGCGAGTGCTCCAGAAGCGGCGCTGGCTTGTGATCGGCAGCCTGATCACGATCGTGCTGTTTGTGGCCATCGTATCCGCGTTCCTGCCTAAACGATATGACGCCACTGCCAGAATCCTGCTCGACCTGGAAGGGCCGGATGGGCTGGGCCTGGAGCAGGCCGCGGTACCCATGGGCCTCGACATGACCACCAAGCTGGAGACCCAGATCAAGATCGTGCAGAGCGACACAATTGCCACCAGCGTCATCAAGCAACTGGGACTGCATCGCAACAAATCATTTGCCGGGATGACGGCGGAGCAATCGCCAAAGGAATTCGACAGCCTTACCCCGCCCCAGCGGGTGAGGCTGGTGGGCGCGCTCCATCGCTCGTTAACCGTCCAACTCGTCCCCAAAACCGAAATCATCGAGATCCACTTCCGCAGCAAAGACCCGAACCTGGCGGCGGACATTACGAATTCCGTAGCCACCACCTATATCGAGCACAACTTCCAAACCAAGTATCGCTCCACTCTCCAGACTGCGGACTGGCTGACCAAACAGTTGGACGATCTAAAAAAGACTGCAGAATCTTCGCAAGAGAAGCTGATCGCATATCAAAAGAAGACCGGCATTCTCGGGACAGACGAAACTCACAACATCATTATCGACAAGCTCGGAGATCTCAATAAGCAGCTCTCCCAGGCCGAGGGCGATCGCATTCTTAAAGAGGCAAAGTTCCGCATCGCCATGACCGAGAACCCAGAACTCATTGCCAACATCGCTCCGGACAGCGTTCTTGGGGCGCTATACAAACAAAGGTCTGAAATGAGAGCGCAGTACGCGCAAATGGCGGCGAAGTACGGCGCCGCCTACCCGCGAGTGATCCAATTGCAATCGCAACTCAACGAACTGGATTCCGCAATCGGCGACGAAATAACCAAGGTAGGCGAAGCCGTGCACGCGGAATACAAGACCGCCCTGAAGTCCGAAGAGATGCTCAAAACTTCGTTCGACCAGCAGAAACAGGAAGCCTACAAGCTGAACGAGGACGCCATCCAGTACGCCATCATGCGCCGGGATGTGGAATCCAGCCGCGATCTGTACGAAGGTTTGCTCAAGAAGCTCAAGGAAGCGGGAATCATGGCTGGCCTCAAGTCCAGCAACATTAATATTATCGATCCGGCCAGTGTTCCGGTCGAGCCCGTCGAACCCAAAATTCCGCTGAACATCGCGCTGGGCTGCATGGGCGGCCTTCTGTTCGGCATGGCGTTGGCCTTCCTCGTGGAAAATGTCGACAATTCGATTCGCACCCCTGAGGACATAGAAACTTATTGCTCGCTGCCATCGCTGGGCGTCATTCCCAGCGTCGCCGTAAACGGAAATGGGCGCAAGGCCCTGGCCGCGGGAGTAAGGCAATTCATTCCGCCAGTGGCGATGGAGCAACGCAATTCTGGAACCGCAGAGGCTTTCCGCGCGCTGCGCACTTCCTTGCTGTTGTCTTCCCCCGGTACTCCGCCCCAGGTGATCATGGTGACCAGCGCCATGATGCAGGAAGGCAAGACCTTCACCGCATTGAACCTCGCGGTTGTTCTGGCCCAGACGGGGCAATCGGTACTGCTGGTCGACTCCGACATGCGCCGCCCCGCGGTAAACAAATACCTGGGCATTCCCATGAATCGCGGCCTGAGTGCATGCCTGGCGGGCACGGAAGATCCGGATGCAGTGGTGCTCAAAGTCGAGGAAGTACCAGGACTGAATATCGTTACTGCGGGACACATGCCACCCTATCCTTCGGAGATGCTGGCATCGGAAGCGATGCCGCGGCTCATACGCCACTGGCGCGAAAGATTCCGCTACATCGTGGTTGACACTCCGCCAGTGCTGGCGGTCACCGATGCCGTGGTTTGCGCCGGGATTGCGGATGTAGTGGTACTCATCGCGCGCTCCGAGCAGACGGGCCGGCAATCTCTTTTGCGCGCAAGGGACTTACTGAGAAAAGTGCGCGCCAACATCGCCGGCGTCGTGGTGAACGACCTCTCATTCAATTCCGTGGACTATCGCCAGTACTACGGTCACTACGGGAGCGACTATCAGTCCTACTATCACCACTCCGACAATGGAAATGGGAACGGCAATGGTAATGGCAATGGCAACGAAATCCACTGAACTATCCCCGAGGGCCCGAATGCCGCATTCAAAGACTATTGGCAAACTCAATATTCTGTTCTTCATGTTGCTCGCAGTCGGCACCGCTTGCGCGCAGGACAGAGCGTCTGCAGGCTCCGGTTCTTCCAGTGGCTTTGGAAGTGGGGCTGCTGGCCCAATCGGCGCCGGCGATCTGGTCGAAATGAGCGTCTTCGATACGCCCGAACTGAGCGGCAAGCTCCGGGTCAGCAATACCGGAGACATTTTCCTTCCTCTGGTGGGTGCGTTCCACGTACAAGGGCTCAAGGCGGAAGAGGCGCAAACTCTCATCCGTCAGAAATTCATCGACGGCGGATTTCTTAAAGACCCGCAAGTCACCGTGTTCATTTCCGAATACGCGACGCAGGGGGTTTCGGTGGTTGGCGAGGTGCGCAAACCTGGTATTTATCCCGCTTTCGGAGCGCACCGCCTGCTTGACTACATCTCGCTTGCCGAGGGACTTACACCCCTGGCCGGAACCACCATCTCCATCACGCACCTGGGGCATCCTGACCAGTTGGCGCATTTTAAGATGGTCTCTGGCTCCGTCCCTGGCCCGGAAAACAATCCCGAGATTCTTCCCGGCGACACTATTTTCGTAGAGAAGACTGGACTGGTTTATGTTGTGGGTGACGTCGTCCGTCCCGGCGGCTTCCCCATGGACCACGACGAACACCTCACTATTCTGCAAGTGGTCGCCCTGGCCCAAGGCACGAACTACACGGCAGCAAAAGGTTCCGTCAGACTCATTCGAACCACCGCTACGGGACGCGAGGAAATCCCCATCGATCTGAAAAAGATTTTCGCTTCGAAAGCCGAAGACATGGCATTACAGGACAACGACATTCTCTTTGTGCCAAACAGCAAGGCTCGCAGCGCGCTCAAGGCAGTTGCCAGCGCGGCCGTCCCGGCTGCCGCGAGCGCGACTATCTACAGGATTCCGTAATAGCTGGACCGCCAGCCATTTGGGCTTAACAGGTCGCGAATGAGAGTTCTGCACGTCAGCAAAACATCGGATGCTTCCTTCTGGGCGGTACGCCAGGTTGCGGAACTTCTCCGCAACGGACTCGATGTGCATGTGGCGCTGCCCTGTCCTTCAGGGGAAGCTCTCACGGCCTGGCGGCAGACGGGCGCGACCCTGCACTTTGTGGATTGCAGCTTGCCGGTGTGGAATCCGGTAAAACTGGCTTGCGCTATCTCTCGCATCAGGCGGTTAGTGGACGCCGTGCATCCTGACATGATCCACAGTCACAGCGTGACGACCACTATGATGCTGCGGTTAGCGCTCGGACCGCGGCATCCGGTTCCGAGAATCTTTCAGGTGCCTGGGCCGTTACACCTGGAGCAGTGGCCCACGCGCCATTCCGAGCTGGCACTCGCGGGCGATAACGATTTCTGGATTGCCAGCAGCGGATTTACCAGGCAACTTTATGAGGCAGCCGGAGTCCCAGCAGAGAGGCTCTTCTTGAGTTACTACAGCGCAAACACGAGTGCATTTTCTCCCAAGCGCACTGGATACCTCCGGGCCAAGCTGAAT
>Ga0075021_10000909_pt1 | contig 15185 bp, 11 predicted proteins | sample ColStrG_CSR_2012_FD_72749 | JGI IMG/M metagenome (GOLD analysis project Ga0075021, IMG submission 72749) | Freshwater sediment microbial communities in response to fracking from Pennsylvania, USA - Cold Stream Run_MetaG_CSR_2012 | ecosystem: Environmental > Aquatic > Freshwater > Creek >...
TTCGTGGGCTTGCCCGGTTTTGCGGGTACGGCTGGGGGCGTGGGCGGCACGGGCGGAGCAACGGCTACCGTTCCTTTGCGGATCTCGATGGCACCGCGTTCGCTGTTGACGATCAAGTGCGGGCCGTTCGACCCGATGGAGCCGCTGGCGCTGGATACCTTGTCGCCGCTGTCGACTTTCACTTCGCTGAAGTCGCTTTCGATGTCGCCTTCGCGAGTGCGCGCTTCCACCTTGACGGCGATGTTGGGAGGAATCGAAACCTGCGTGTCGCCCTTGCGGTTGTCGATCTGGATATTGCCGGGCTTGTACAGGCCCACGGTCACGGTGCCGTTGTCATTTTCCAGGCGCAGATCGCCGGACAGTCCCTCCAGTGAGATGTCCTTGGAGCGGGTGGTGAGGCGCATGGGGCCCGTGAGCGAGTCGGCGCGCAGGTCGCCGGAATCCAGATCGAGGCGGCCGTCGAGGCGTGAGAATTCCATATCGGTGCGCGAGGAATGGAAGCTGACGGTCTTGCTGACGCGGACCAGGCGGGTGGTCTCCCGGAACTCACCGTTGAGGTGCACGGCGCCATCGATGTCCTCTAGGGAGACTTCGTTGGTGTGGCCTTGAATGGTGATGTCGCCTTTCACATGCTGTGCGCGGGCGGAGCTGCCTTCCAGGTTGAGAGTGGCATTGCCGGTATGGTCGTTGAGATTCACTTCGCCGCGCTGGTGGTTGACCTCAACCGTACCGTTCATGCCGTTGATGGTGACGTCGCCGTGGCGCGACACGATGACGAGATCGGTGTTGCGCGGGATGTAGACGTCCATGTCGGCGCTGACGCCCTTGTCGCCGGCCGCCTGAGTGTTGGCAGTTAGTGTGACGATCTTGTCGACGACGGTAATCGTCGGCTTGGTTTTGGTGTTGTAGGAGTCGGCGTCCTGCTGCTTTTCTGCGTGGACTTTCTTGCGCACTGAGACTCTGATGGTCTCGGTGTCAGCCACGTTGACGGTAATCGTGCCCCGGTCGTCATTGATGTGGAGAGCGCCGCCCTTGGGAAACGCCTGGCTCAGTTCGTCGCTGTAGTCGAAGGTGGAGCCGCCGAAGATCTCATCGAAGTCTTGATCGCCGACCTGAATGTGGTCGCGAAGGTTTCCCCAGTTGACGCGGGAGACCTGAGTGGCGATGAGTCCAGCGCCAATCAGAAAGATCAACAGGAAGATGCCACCAACTCCAATGCCGCGACCTGGGAGTCCGGCGCGCTTGGCCTGTTCATGCTCGATCAGCTTGATGATGCCCCACAAGATGAGTAAGGCGGGCCAGTAACGGGCAAACAGCAGTCCGAGGCCATGCCAGTCAAGAACCCCCATGGTGCCCATCAGGAACAACACTCCAAGGAGGATCAGGACGATAGCTCCGGCGATCGAACGAGGTGCACGCGGAGGCATCGGCGGAACCGGAGGAATGGGCGGTGGTGGAGTCATCACTGGGCTAGCCACGGCTCACCTCACTGGGTGTGGTCGAGGGCGCAGGAGCAGCGCCGCTGTCGGCGGGAGGAGTTCCTGGGGGCGGTGGTGCGAGTGTCATGTGTCCTTCTCTCGACGCACTGCTTTGGAACAACTTCACGCCTCCGATGACTAGTAGAAGAACGGGCCATGTGCGGTGGAAGCCGATTCTACCCAGGCTCTCGAATAGGAACAGAAACCCCAGCGTGAGGACCACGGCTGGCCCCATCAGGCGGACCGAGCGGCAGCGGGCGCATTGGCAGCGTCCAGCACAATCACCAGTCAGGCCCCAGTGGCGCGCAAACATCCAACCTCCGGCCACAATCAGGAGAAGGGGCCAGAAGCGGTCGAGGCCGAGTTCCATGCCCATGGTGTTCAGCAAGAACAGCACGCCGAGCAGGATGAGAATGATGGCTCCCAAGGGAATCTTCGTGGACTCCATCTTGGCGCCACTTCCAAATGTGGCCGCTAAACCGTAAGGATCAGGAGCGGGTTGGCCAGTTTGGATGGCGCGCGCGGTGCGCACGCTGTCAATGATCTGGTAAACGTAAAAAAATGCGAGGCCGATGCCGCAAATTACGGGCAGCACTTCACTGTGCTCGACGCTGCATCCAGCAATCAGCAGTCCGAAGATCGCGAGGTGGGCCAATCCCTTGGCATATTGCCCGGTGTAGACGGCGCCGACGCCGAAGGGGAAGAAACCGGCGAGGATGCCGGCGACGGTTGGGTTGGGGCCGCCGCCGCTTCCCGGAGTAGGCGGAGGGGGGACTTGGCCGTAGGCTGCCGCGGGAGGAATGGTTCCCGAAACGAATCCGGTCGTGGCTGGGGGCACGGCACCCTCCATCTTGGCGCCGAGGCAGTCTTCACAGTAGATGACGCCCCGCACGGGACGTGTACAGTTCGCGCACAGTGCCTTTCCGCAAGTGCGGCAATAGGCCACTGCTGACGCATCAGCATGATTGGCGCAGTTCATACAAACCTCCTGTTCGTGGTCACCGTCACGGCAGGCGGAGCGTTGAGGAGACCGGCTAACACCGGCTGGTTCTCGTCCCGTGAATAATTGCGATCCTGTCTCTGGTCTGGCTGTCCACTGGTGTTGTTCTTGGGGTTTTCTTTCTGGGGCTCGGCGGCGGGCTCGGCGGGCCTTGCGGCTCGCTTGATTTCCCGCACCTTGGATTCGATTTCGTAGACGAAACGAACGTTGTCGTAGTGCTTGACTACCCAGATCTGTGCATCGGTGTAAGCATGCCGCAGCGCTTTCTGGCGCAGGTCGATGCGGGCCACGTCGGCTGGCTTCACGCCTGCTGTGTTCAGAATGATCGAGAACGAGAAAAAGATCATGCCGAACGACATGACGAAGCGGGGCTGACGAACAAAGCCTGCCGCGGGCGCGATGAAAGAGTCCCACCATTCGCGCACTCGTTCGGAGAACGGAGTGGTGCGGGCCTCAGGCATGGTGGCCAACACGCGGGTGCTGGAGATGCCGGAGGTAGCGGCCAGAATGTTGTGGACCAGGTGCGCCGGAGGCTCGACTTCTTCGAGCGAGCGCAGCCACTGGTGGCCGGCCTGCACTTCGGTGAACAGCGGTCCGCAGACGGCGCAGACGCGCCGGTGTGCCTCGAAGCCCTCCTTGCGGGCGCCGGTCAGCTGGCCGTCTCCATCCATGGCCTCGCTGAGCAGCGCTTCGAATTCGGTGCACTGAATCCCGTGTTTGGTTTCGCCTGGCATCAGATCACCTGCCTATAGGTACGTTGTAGGAGGCGTGCAAGTTCCGCCCGCCCCCGGTTAATTCTGGACTTGACGGTTCCCTCCGGAACCCTCAGAGCCGTGGCTATCTCCCGGTAGTCCATGTCCTGTAAATCCCGCAGAATGACCGCCTCCCGAAGCTCCGGGGACAGCCTCTGGAGCGCCTGGTGCACGATTTCCCGCGTTTCCCGGCTCTGGACATGGGCGTCCGGGCGTAGAGCCCGGTCGGCGATCTGCTCGCTCAGGGGCTGGGCGTCCTCGTGCTCGGAAGGGACTGAATCGAGCGAATCGGTGAGACGGTCACCCTTGCCCTTGCGGAAATGGTCGACCAGAAGGTTGCGAGTAATAGTGGTGACCCAAGTCATGAAGGCACCCTTCCCCGAGTCATAGGTCTTGAGGGTGCGGTACATCTTGATGAAGACTTCCTGGGTGAGGTCCTGGGCGTTATCGGCGTCGCCGGCGAAGCGGTAGCAGATGTTGTAGATCCGGCGGTGGTGGCGCTGGACGATTTCTTCCCAGGCGGCAGCGTCTCCGCCAGCGCAGCGACGGACCAGCAATCCGACGACCTGGGCTTCGTCCAAAGGCTTGCTCCCCGGCAACTACGACTTACGGTAGCGGTTCAGGCGCTGCGGAAGAATGGCGCCCAGGATGACAGCACAGCATAAGTACGTCTATGTGGAAACAGAAGTTCCACGCTTTCATGGAGCTAGCGATTGTAGCAGCAGAAGGTCTCACGTCTTAGGTCTCAGGAAGAATCGAGAGCAGCCAGCGAACTGCTCGCTTGCCCGGACGAGGGCGTCCGGGGCTACGTGATTCGGGGGGCGCGCGCGGTTCTTAATCTGGTCCGGGTTTGGTGGAATCCCACACATCGCAGTGATGTGTGGGGCACACGCCACGTCTCTAAAGAGAGACCTGCTTAGCTAAAACCTCACCATCACATCCGGCCCTTTATCCAGGTGGATGCTTTCGATGAAGCGCACCTTGCCGGTTTTGAGCGTGAGGATTACGGAGGATGTGCGCTCGCCTTCGCCAAAGAAGCGGACTCCTTTCAGGAGCGAGCCGTCGGTGACGCCGGTGGCGGCGAAGATCAGCTGCTTGCCGGGGGCCAGGTCTTCGGCTTCGTAGATCTTATTCTTGTCTTTAATCCCCATCTTCGCGATGCGCTCTTCCAGTTCGGGTTTGTCGATGACCAGGCGGCCCTGCATGTAACCGTTGAGGCAGCGGATAGCGGCGGCGGTGATGACGCCTTCAGGAGCACCGCCTGAGCCCATGACGGCATGAACGCCGGTTCCGATGATGGCGGCCGCGATGCCGGCGGAGAGGTCGCCGTCGCCGATCAGCTTGATGCGGGCGCCGGCTTTGCGGATGTCGCTGATAAGTCTTTCGTGACGTGGGCGATCAAGGACGATGACGACGAGATCGTCCACACCACGATGCAGGCGTCGGGCGATGTTGCGCAGGTTGTCGACTACGGGAGCGTCGAGTTCTACGGCGTTCTTGCAGGAAGGGCCGACGACGATTTTTTCCATGTAGCAGTCTGGGGCGTGAAGCAAGCCGCCTTTTTCGGACGCAGCTAGAACGGTGATTGCGCCGGGAGCGCCGGTGGCGCACAGGTTGGTACCTTCAAGGGGGTCGACGGCGATGTCGACACTGGGAACCTGGCGACCGTCGGGAAAAGTGGCGCCGACTTGCTCACCGATATAGAGCATGGGCGCCTCGTCGCGTTCGCCTTCTCCGATGACGATGGTGCCTCGCATGGGCACGGTGTCCATGACCTTGCGCATGGACTCGGTGGCCGCCTGGTCGGCGAGTGGGCGGTCTCCTTGGCCCATGGTGCGGGCGGAGGCGATCGCGGCTTTTTCGACTACGCGCAGAAATTCGAGCGCGAGATCGCTTTCAATGTTTTCCCCGAAACTCTTGGCATGTGGCTCAGGGCGGGTTTGCGTGGGCATCAGTGCCTCCATGGAAACAATGCGGCCCGAGCCCGGGCCGAAAAATGACTGCGGCTAGGGACTATACCCCAAGCGGTTGCAGTCGCGAAAGGACATCGGTCGGACATGAGGGTGGCGGCCGCCACAGACTTCAAAGCGCCGGATTGGAAATGCAAGGCGGTCACGGTTCTGGGGGCTGTTGACTTTTTTCCTCCCCACTCGTCCAACTTGCAAATGGCGAGGATGAGGCTATGAACACGAACAAAATCACGTACTGGCTCGCGCTTGGAGTATTTGCCCTGGGGCTGCGGAGCGAATACCAGAACGGAAGATTTCCGGCGATTCACCGCGTGGCGGCCCATGCCGGATCTGCTCTTTGCCGGGTCGCCACCCGTGCCGAGCAGACCGTTGCGTTGGTGCGTATTTTGACCAGCGATCGGGGTGAGACTGACTGGTTGGCCCCCGTCCGCGAAGGGGAATTGGGCCAAGTCGATGTGCTGCGTGAGGAAGCACAGGCGCACGCTGAGCTTGTTCGGGACCGGGTTCTCGCCCGGGCCGATCTGGTTCGCGCTCGGTCCGAGTTGCAACGGTCGCAGGTCGAGCAGATCCGCTGGCGTATCCAGCCGCAATTGGAGTTGGCGAATGGATCGGATCGCCAATTTACGTTCGTCTGCCCGAAGACCGGCGCACGAATCTCGGTCAGGGCCCGGACCTCGGGCGCCGAAGTTAGCGACAGTTTCTAGCGGGCTCCCAATATCCCGCGTTTTCCCCTGGGTGTTGCCGCAACCAAACTTTGCACTGTCTCAATCCGCAAAATGCCGTTATAGTAGTTGTGCTCAGCGGTTTTCTGTCGACAACTAACCCGAACGAGTGGCGCGGAAATCAGGCAGCACCGCCGTCCAGGAAGAGTTGTATCCGCTTCCCAACGAGGCTCCCGAGCGCGAGCCTTTCGATGACTCGCGTCTTGTCGACTTAGAGGCCGATCAGGAATCTCCTTTTCTACGTGGACAGAAGCGGGTTTCGGCCCGGCGCGGTTCCCTCCCGAAAAAAACTGCGATTCGACTGACGTGGGTAGGCGTGGCTCTGGTTGCGCTGGCGATCCTGGCTGCGTTGGCTTTTGGCCTTTACGGTTACGGCCAGCACTCGTGGCGTTTTCGCATCAATTCCAGCGAACAGATCGAGGTCTCCGGCGCGCAGCATGTCGCACACTCGCAAATCATGGAAGTGATGGGCGGCGACCTCGGTCGCAACATCTTTTTTGTGCCGCTGGCCCAGCGCAAACTGCAACTGGAACAGATTCCATGGGTCGAATCCGCCAGCGTGATGCGCTTTGTGCCCAATCGCTTGCGGGTTGAGATTCACGAGCGCACGCCGGTGGCATTCGCCCGCGTGGGGTCGCATGTGTCGCTGATCGATGCGGGCGGCACGCTCATGGAACTCACTCCCGGCGGAAAGGGCAAGTACTCGTTTCCGGTGATCGCAGGCATGAATGCCGGAGAGCCACAATCCATCCGCGCCGCTCGCATGAAGAACTACAACGACCTGGTACGCCAGCTCGACTCCGATGGTGCGCACTATTCCCAGGAACTGAGCGAAGTCGATCTAACCGACACCGACGACGTTAAGGTCGTCGCCACCGACTCGAATGGCGATGTCATCGTGCATCTGGGCTCCGGCAGCTACTTGCAGCGTTACAAGACCTATGTCACACATGTGCAGCAGTGGCGCCAGCAGTTCAACAAACTTGAGTCGGTGGATTTGCGCTACGACGGACAGATCGTCGTCAATCCCGATATGGAAGGGATGCTGCGGCAACCGGCGCTCACACCGGCGGCTGCAAAGGCGGCAATCGCTGCGGGTGTGAAGCAAGTCGCCATTGTGAACTACGAAAAGTACGTGACGCATGCGGCGGCGCCCGGTCCAGTCAAGCCCGTTAAGGCTGCTCAAAAGGCTCCCGCCAGGCACGCCTTGAAGAAGGCCGTTCACAAATCGCGAAAAGGCAAATGGAAACCAGCGGCCGGCGCGAAGAATCGCCCAGCTCCCACACATGCGAGTGCGCCACGGGCCGCTGCTGTTCCTCCGAAACCGGCTGCCTCGACGACTGCAGTCCAAAAGAAACCAAGCGCTGCAATTCCCAAGGAGACGGTGCCGAACTGACATGTCGAGCCATCCGCCCAACTTCATTACCGCGATTGATGTAGGCAGCTCCAAGACCAGCGTCCTGGTTGCTGAAGTCAGCGAGAATGGCCTGCGCTATCGCGGGCACGGCATCAGTGAGTCTCGCGGCCTGCGCAAGGGCGTGATCACCGAACTCGACAAAGCCGCCAGGAGCATTCAGAAGGCGGTTGAGAAGGCGGAAGACGTTGCTGGAATCGCCGTGGAACATGCCATGGTGGGGATCGCTGGGGCGCATATTCGCGGCGTGAACAGCCACGGCGGGATCAGCTTCGGCACGCGTTCCCGTGAAATTGGGCGCGATGAAATTCGCCAGGCGGTGGACAAGGCGCGCACCATCCCCCTGCCCGCCGACCGCGAAGTTCTCCACCTGCTTCCCCAGGAATTTATTCTCGACGATCAGCCGGGCGTGCAGGATCCGACTGGCATGATGGCGACACGGCTTGAAGTCCGCGTGCACATCGTGACGGCCTCTTCGAGCGCCGCGCAGAACGTCGTCACTGCCGTGAACAAAGCGGGCGTGCACGTGGACGACACGATCTTTGAGCCGCTGGCCTGCGCCGACTCTGTATTGCGCTCTGACGAACGCGACCTCGGCGTGTGCCTGGCGGATCTGGGTGCAGGTTCCTGCGATCTGATTGTGTTTCAGCAGGGCGCGGTCGCGCATACGGCTGTCATTCCGATCGGAGGCGACCATTTCACCAGCGATTTGTCGGTCGGTATGTGCACAGCGTTGTCGGATGCCGAAGGGCTCAAGAAGAATTTTGGCAACGCGGTGGTAACGCTGATTCCGGAGGGCAACGAAGTGGAAGTACCGTCGGTGGGAGATCGTCCGTCGCGCATGATGCCGCAGCGCATGGTCGGGGAAATTCTTGAGCCGCGTGCGCGCGAACTGTTTGAAATGCTCCGCGACAACCTCCGCCACGCCGGGGTTTTCGATCACTGCATCGCCGGTTTCGTACTCAGCGGTGGCGCTTCGCGGCTGCCTGGGATTTTGGACGTGGCGGAGTCGGTGCTTCGCAAAGCCGCGCGTTTTGCGTTTCCTACGCCCATGGCAAGGATGCCGGCATTCCTGGCGGAGCCGGAGTTCGCGACGGTGCTGGGCATGGTGTACTACAGCCACCGCGCACGCTTGGCGCGTGGCTTGCAAGAGCCGGGTTTCGGTTCGCGGATGAAGGCGCTGTTCGCCAAGAAAGGCGCATGAGTGTGGCGCGGACATTCTTGTCCGCGAAAGCTGGGCACTGACAACTGGGTACTGACTAGGAACTGACAATCGGCAACTAACAACTGCTTTTACGAGGTGTACAAAATGATCGAAGACAGCGGACTCCGCATCAGCTTTAACGAAGAAGCTCGCAACGACGCGCGCATCAAAGTCATCGGTGTGGGCGGTGGCGGCAACAATGCCGTCAATCGCATGATCGACTCTGGCATGGAGAACATCGAGTTCATCGTGGCCAACACCGACTTGCAGGCTTTGCGGATGTCGCGAGCCGCTACCAAGATCCAGCTCGGCGTAAAGCTGACCAACGGGCTGGGCGCGGGCGCGAATCCGGAGATCGGGCGGAAAGCTGCGCTTGAGGATTCCGACAAAATTATCGAAGCCCTGGAAGGCGCCGACATGATCTTCGTCACCGCAGGTTTGGGCGGCGGCACCGGCACAGGCGCTACGCCGATCATTGCCTCACTTGCCAGCGAAATGGGCGCCCTTACGGTGGCGGTTGTCACCAAGCCCTTCGCCTTTGAAGGCAAACGCCGCATGCAGCAAGCCGAACGCGGCATTTCGGAGCTCATGGAGTCGGTCGACACCACCATCGTCATTCCGAATGAGAAGCTGCTGGGCGTCGCTGAGAACGCCGGCTTCTTTGAATCGTTCCGCATCGCCGACGACATTCTGCGTCAGGGTGTTCAAGGCATCTCCGACATCATCACCATTCCCGGCATCATCAACCGCGACTTTGCCGACGTGAAAGCGATTATGGCCGGAATGGGCTACGCGGTGATGGGAACAGCGACGGCCGCGGGCGAACATCGTACGACCGAAGCTGCCCAGCGCTCGATTGCTTCACCGCTGCTCGAAGCCGGCGCCATCGACGGCGCGCGCGGCATCCTCATCAACATCACCGGATCGAGTTCCTTGAAGCTTGCCGAGGTCCAGCATGCTTGCACCATCATCCAGGGCGCTGCTCACGAAGATGCCAACATCATTTTTGGGGCTGTGCTCGACGAGAAGATGAAAGACTCGGTGAAGATCACGGTGATCGCGACCGGGTTCAAGGAATCCGAACTGCGCAATCCGCGCCGCCACGACAGCTTCGACCCGGTCATCGTGTCGCGCCATCATGAGCGTTTACACGTGCCCGAGCCGGTTGCGGAGCCCGAGCCGGTGTTCGAACCTGAGCCCGCGTTCGAACCGGATCCCATGCCGGCAGCGTTTCAGGACCTGGCAAATCCGGCGACCCACGGAGCGGCCCACGCGGAATTGATATCGCTCGACTCATTGCGCACCCCTCCGCCCAGCTATTCGTCCGAGGACCTCGACGTCCCAGCTTTCATGCGGAAACGCAACGATGTGATGTAAACACCAGGCGTCAGGACTTCGGTTGTAGGTGACATGAGGTCACGGAGCTGAGAGCGAAAAACTGACACCTGCTCACTCTCACTGCTTTGCTGGCGCTAGCTGCTGGGTCGGAGCTGGCGGCTGCGCGGGTGGCGCTGCCTGCGTCGCTGCTACCCACGCGTCGATTTTCTTTTCCAGAATATCGAGGGGCAGGGGCCCCTGGTCGAGCACGGCGTCGTGGAATTTGCGGAGATCGAATTTCTCGCCTAGCTGCCGGTGCGCCTTGCCGCGAAGCAACATGACTTTCATCTGCCCCGCCTTGTAGGAGAGCGCCTGCGCCGGCCAGGCAATATAGCGATCGACTTCGGTCTCGATATTCTGATCGTCCATGGCCGTGTGCTCGTGGAAGAAGTCCACCATCTTCTGGCGTGTCCAGTGCTTGGAGTGCACGCCCGTATCGACCACCCAGCGCACGGCCCGCCACATCTCGTTTTGCAGCCGCCCGTATTCGCTGTACGGATCGCTGTAGAAACCCAATTCCTTGGCCAGACGCTCGGAGTAAAATGCCCACCCTTCGGTATAGGCGTTGACGTCGAGAGTGTACTTTCTAAAGGGCGGTAGCTCCGTGAGTTCCTGCGCAATCGAGAATTGAAGGTGGTGCCCAGGCACGCCCTCGTGGTACGCGATCGCCTCCACATTCAGCAGCAGCCGCTTCTCGGGAGCATATTCGTTGACGTTGATCCGGCCGGGCCGCGATCCGTCGCCTGCGCCGATCGAGTAATCGGCGGGTACGGCGTCCGCACTGCGAAACGACTCCATCGGCACTACGTCCAGCTTGTTCTTCGGAAGCCTCCCGAATATTTCTGGCAGCTTCTTGTACATCTGGTCGCGATATTGAGTGTACAGATCGAGCAGCTGCTGTCCCGATTTTGCGTGGAGCGCGGAGTCCTGCCGAATATGCGCGTTGAACGATTTCAGATCCTTGAAGCCCTGCGCCTTGGCGATCTTGAGCATGTCGGTCTCGATGTCGGCCACGCTCTTCAAGCCAAGCTGATGGATCTGCTCCGGCGTGAGACTGCCGGAGGTTTGGTGCTGCACCGCAACCTTGTACCGGATCTCGCCATCGGGTAGCGCCCACACGCCCGGGTCAACGCGCCCGTGCGGTGCGTATTCAACCCGCACAAACTTGGCGAACTTTGCATACGCCGGCGCAACCTCGTTCTTGACCGCTCCCTCGATGCTTTCCCGCAGCCGCGTCCGGTCCGGCTCGGAAATTGTGTCCGGGAACTTCCGGAGCGGGTCCGCAAATGGACTCTTATCGAGCGAATCGTCCGCGATGGCTTGCGCCTGCCCGGCCACTTTTTCCAGCAGATACTTGGGCGGCATCAGATGGTCGCGCAGCCCCTCGCGCATGTGAGCGGTCGCCTCATCCAGTACTCGCGGAATCTGCCGCAAGCGCGCGCGATAGTTTTCGTAATCCTTCGCATTGCGAAATGGAGTGTCGAAGGGCAGGGAAGCGTATCCCAGGTGGACGCCCCCGAACTGCGTCGCGGGCATCTCCCAGTCTTTGAACTGCGCAGCTTTGAGATTCTCCGTCAGTTGCCGAACCATCAACTCACGGCTGAGCACCTCTTGCTCAGGAAACCCCGCGACGTCGAGCGCCTGAAAACGGCGTAGCACCACGCGCGTCCGCTGCAGGTCATCGGCGATGGCTTTGTTCGAGAAATCGCTCAGCCGGTTGTTGTAGCGATCGTCACCAACGTGCGTCGCCAACTCTGGCTGGGTGCGAAGCGTGTACTCCCACTCGTCGGCCAGCAACTTCTGCAATTGAGCGCGCCGCTCTTCCAGATTCTGCGCCGCGGCGTAGGCGACCGCCGGAACAAGCAGTGTGACTGTTACCGCCAAAAGCAAGATTCGCAACATGCCAACCTCGAAGAGAACTCGTCGGAAAGTATCCGGAAACCTGCGACGCTAACGCAACCCGCTGGCCACAGCCGCGCCAAATACCTTGGACGCGCCAACTCGACATGTGTCGGCAGGCTTCGCCAAGTCCGCAAACAATTGCCGACTCGGGGGTATCTTTCAAGGTAACACGAACCTCACGTTACCAAGGTGTTTGAACCTCAATGAAATGAAGTTAACGGTTCATTAATTCAATAAGATACAGTGCTCTCTCTGAACAGCTCAGGTGGCGATTTTGCCATTGCGCTCCAGCCCTAACTCTCCTACTATCGGACAGTTGCAGGAAACGCCGCCCGAGCCCTGGGAATTGGTGAGATTCTTGCTTCGAATAGTTCCGTGACGTACTTCCGGGGATGGTCTGAAGTGAAGGTTGGCCACACGTTTCTTCGAATCGCAGTCTTTCTAGGATTGACCTTGTTGCTGGAGACCGGGGCGCTTGCGGCCAGCGTAAACCCGCGCGCACTGACGAACCGTTCCAAGTCGCGCGCCGTCACTGAAAATCAGCACGCGCGGAAGCACATGCGGAGCTTGGCCCGTAGCCGCGCCCCGCGCTCGCGCTATGCCACCGCCCATCGCCGGCGCCGTCACTACGAGCGCTTCCACACCAGTTCGTTCGCGTCCGATATCACCGAAGGTGACGTCACCGCTGGTGAAGACGCAACGGTGCGACAGGCAGCCGTCGATGCGCTGGGCAACATGAACGGCACCGTGGTTGCGATCGAGCCAACCAGTGGACGTATCCTGGCGATGGTCAATCAGAAACTCGCCCTCTCCAGCGGAGCCCAACCCTGCTCCACCATCAAACTCTCGGTAGCTCTAGCCGCGCTCAGCGAAGGCTTGGTCGACAAGGACACCGAAGTCCCGCTCAGCCGCCGCCGGCGCATGAATCTCACCGAAGCGCTCGCGCATTCGAACAACGCCTACTTCGAATCGGTCGGGCGCAAACTCGGCTTTGACAAAGTGAGCTACTACGCGCATCAATACGGACTCGGCGAACTGGCCGGCTATCACGTCCCGGGCGAACACATCGGGGCATATCCTGAAGAGGAGATCTCTGCCAAGCTCGGCGGCGTTGGCAAGATGTGCTCCTACGGTGAAGGCATCTCGATGACTCCGCTCCAACTCGGCGCCCTGGTCACAGCCATCTCCAACGGCGGAACGCTCTATTATCTCCAGCATCCGAGCACCCCCGATGAGGTCGCAGGCTTCCAGCCTCGCGTCAAGCGCCATCTCGACATCAAACCCGTACTCCCCGATCTCTCCGACGGCATGGCGGGCGCGGTGGAGTACGGTACGGCTCGCAGCCTGCGCTTCAACTTCAACGAGGAATCGATCTTAGGCAAGACCGGAACCTGCTCCCACGCCGGCACGCGCTTTGGATGGTTTGCCTCCTACGCCAATACCGATATTGGACGCATTGTGACAGTCGTCTTCCTCCAAGGTGGACGTCCCACCTTTGGACCCAAAGCGGCCGAGATCGCAGGACGCATGTACCGCAACCTCTACGACCACAACTTCTTTGTGGCGCGCTCAGGCGGCACAACCACGAACCCTGAACTGGAAAAAGTCAGCACGTCCACTCTATCGCAGCAATAGCCGCGGCCTCCACCGAGAAAGAAACAACTGGTGGATGAACGGGCAGTCTCGCGGCTATTTCTTCGGCGTAACCTTATCTCCCGGCCAGAAATTCAAGGGTGCCAGACAAGATGCTCCGGCGGCCCGGGCGCACGGATTGTTTTGCAGACGTTCTGCCCTAATCAGTGCGTCGTGGCCCCGGCTCCCGTGTGCTGCCGGTAGAGCTTGATCTGCTGACGGACGGCATCGAGTGCTCCCGTTCCCCACAGATTCGAGGGATCGATATCGTCGTCGGTGTTTGCGTCGAAGCCTTCGTCGGGCGGCACGTATTCGTTGAACTGATCAACAAAGAGAAAAATGGGAGTAAGCTGACCCGCATAAGTCATATATGAGTCGAGCGTGACATAGGACTGATTGTCGCCGAAGCGCAAGGCATCGTCGGGGCAATAGGGCGGGGAATTGGGGTTGGGACAGCCCCAACCGTTCTGTCCCGAGGCGGCGATGGAGGCCGTGAAATTCTCCACCCGGGAACCGGCCCGGCTATAAGACGGATAATACGGGCATAGGGGTTCCGTGCAGGAAGCGTTGAGGCGATCACCCACGCTCCAGAAGTGGTATTTCGCGTTGATCTCGATCGGGCCGGATGGAGTGCCTTGCGTAGCCCACAGGCCGGGCTGGCTGTCGAGATAGCCTGCCGACATCCTGAAGGTATATTTGCTCGCGATCTCGGGATGTTTTCCCAAGAACCTCCTGATCCGAAACCACAACGGATGGTCGGCTGGGTTTGGGTCCTGCGCCGCTCCGAGGTAAATCAGCATGAGAGGCTTGCCGTGGTAGATCACGTTCAGCGCCGGGTACTTACTCATGCGTGCACCAAAATAAACGATTTCTTTTTCTAGAGCGGTTTTGCCGTCGGCGTCTTTGTAGAGGGCGTTCGCATCGATACCGCCCACCAGAGGAATCAGTTTGAGCGGAGTTCCGAGCGCCGACCACGCTGAATAAAGGTTGCCGGTATTGTCGCGGATCCGCCGATTTCCCGCGCGGAACGCGGGAGTGCAGTTGTGCACATACTTCTTGACAAATCGCTCGCTGTTGAAAATGCAGGCTACGTTATTGGTGGTCTCGATCTGGGCTGCGTCCACTCCCATGTATTCCAGCCAGGCGACGTGCTGTCGAATGATGGCTGGATCGGCGCTGTCGTAGCCGCCGCCGACCGGAACCATGTCCGCGGACTGAAGCTGGGGCATCGCCGCCGTACCCTGAAACGTCACAGCCTTGGGGCCGAACCACGCTTCATATTCGATGACCACCACATGGCTTTTTGCGTCGACGACGAGCGGAGCGTTTGGAACGGCCCCATCCGATGCCGCCACTGCGGCCATCGGCGTGAATGGAATCAGCACGAGCAGGAAGGCGGGTCCCGCCAGACGAAAGATAGGAGCCGGTCCGAGCATAGGCATCACCGAAGCTGAAACCCGCTCCTGGCCGGAAAGTTGCGTTCTCTTTGCCGGAAAACTACCTCTTGATCTCGTCCTTAGCGACCACGCCGTCCCGGATGGAGACGATGCGGTGCGCGTATTCGGCAATGTCGTGTTCGTGCGTTACCAGCACAATGGTGTTGCCTTCGGCGTGCAGTCGATCGAACAAAGCCATAATCTCATTGCCGGTCTGTGAGTCGAGGTTGCCGGTTGGTTCGTCGGCGAGGATGATGGCGGGCTTGTTGACCAGTGCGCGGGCAATCGCCACGCGCTG
>Ga0075021_10000911_pt1 | contig 15160 bp, 15 predicted proteins | sample ColStrG_CSR_2012_FD_72749 | JGI IMG/M metagenome (GOLD analysis project Ga0075021, IMG submission 72749) | Freshwater sediment microbial communities in response to fracking from Pennsylvania, USA - Cold Stream Run_MetaG_CSR_2012 | ecosystem: Environmental > Aquatic > Freshwater > Creek >...
GCGGAAGATCGCGTTGTTCAAGAACAACATCACAATCGCCCCGCTGCCGCCAAGCGCAATCCGTGCGTAGCCGCTGCCCGACGAGACAATCTCGCCCGAAGCGCCCATGAGCTGAAGCAGTTTCGGTGCGTAAATGAAGCATGGAATCCCGACCGCGAAGGACGTAATCAGGCCCAACACAATCGCCTGCACTCCGGCCACGGCCGCGCCCTCTGGGTCTTTCTCACCGATACGCCTCGCCACCATCGCCGTAGTGGACAAGCTCAATCCGATGCCCACCGCGAAAACCAGGCTCAGCAGAGACTCGGTGAGTCCGACGGTAGCGACGGCGTTGGCCCCCAGCCGTCCGACCCAGAACACGTCAACCACCGCAAACAGCGACTCGAGCACCATTTCCAGGACCATGGGCACGGCGAGCAACAGAATCGCCCGGTTCAGATTGCCCGTGGTGTAGTCCTGATGAGAGCCACGGATCGCCTCCCACAGAGACCTCCACAGGCTGCGCTCGGGTGAGGGTGTTGGAGTACTGATGGCGGTAACAGTTTCCATAAATACCTGCCGGACTTTCTACGCGTTGCTTCCGTCAAAAGGAAGTCGCACGACTGCGTGGCTCAAGCAAAAGGGAAAGAAGATCGGGCATCCGCAAGAACGGATCAAGAGAACGGCGAACTAGACGCGGTCGAACATCGTGGAATCCTCAGCGGGTCGGCCGGCCTTGGGTTGCGGCCGGACAGCCGCAGTGAAAATAGTGTATCTGCAACTGAGGCGGCCGACAATGGCGCAGGCCTCAGTCCAGACTCCCCTGCTCGATCACAACGTTCTCGCGCACGATGAGTCGGTGGGCCGCCATCTCCTGGAGCTTTGGCAGGGCGCGATTGACGTGTTCGTCGGTATCGACAAAAGAGATGACAACCGGAAGTTCGCCTCCGGCTTCTACCAGATGAGCGGTGTGGACTTTGCCTCGTCCGAGGAAGCCGGCTATGGCGTGGAAGGCGACCGCTCCAAAGACGTTTTCCTCGCGCAGGTATTTCAGAATCTCCAGATGCAACGGGCGATGGTGCCAGGAGTCGCCTTCGGTGAGATAGATTGTGACTTGAACGGCCATAACGACTTCTTTTGGCATTCTACAACCCTCTTGCCAGGGCCGCTCCCACGACTATCGCGGCGAGGCAGAGGGCGTTGCTGGCTGCGATATTGGTGCCCGTGAGCAGCCATTGTCCCTGTTCTGCCAGAGCGAAACTTTCGAAGGCGTAGCTGGAGAACGTGGTGTAGGAACCGCAAAAGCCGATGCCTACCAGCAGGCGCCAGCGTGGATCGAGCAGCACGCGTTCGGTCGAGAAGACGAGAAAAAATCCCAGAACCAGGCTACCGGTAATGTTGATGAGGAGCGTACCGAAAGGGAAGGTGGTTGAGCAGTAGCGAGCGATCTGCGTGCTCACAAAATAACGGGCGCTGGCCCCGGCCACCGCGCCGAGGGCGATCCAGAGATAGTTCACGCGACGGAGTCCTCCTGTTGAGTTCGGTAGGAGTTATCAGCCCGGAGGGCGGTTAACGGCGAACTCCATCGCCAGCGCAGTAGTTTAGCTGAGAAGCTACCAGTTGCGCTGGCGGCTCGAATTCTTGCTAGCCGTGCAGCAAGGCCGACTTCACGATCTCCGTCGCGTCTTCCGTTCTGCTGTACTCCCAGAGGCAGAGTTCGTTGTCGTCTGGGTCACGGAAAAAGGCCAGTCGTCCGCCCTTTTTGTTCTTGATATTGCTTGTTGCGATACCGTGCGCGCGCATTTGCTTGACCGTTTCCTGCAGGTTCGTGACGGAAAAACAGAGGCGAGCGTTGCCGTTTCCGGGGACTACCGATCCGGGAGGAACGGGCACGAGCTCGATCAGTACGCCATCGAGGTCGAAGCGTGCGACAAAATCGTGTGAAACCAGAGGGAGTCCAAGGGTGTCACGATAGAAGGCGATGGACGTATCCATATCGGTGACGTAGTAGAAGACGGTATCGAAGGAGAGCCTCAGCTTGCTCGAAGGTGAGGGTGGCATGGCGGGAGTGCCTCCTTTCATTCGTTGGATGGGGAAGTTGGTGAACTATTCTTTATAGGCATAAATTTATTCCACGAGCGGTGGGTTTGTCAGTGACGGCTGGCACGGGTGGAAGCGACGGGGGGAGTGTGGACAAGGCGGGGCCCCCGCTCCACACGCGCAGCGGATTGGCTCTGGCGGCAATCCCGGCGTAAAATATGAAAACAATTCGCATCCGGGTTACCCAGGTCTTACGCGAGATTCCCAAATGAAGAATTCGAAGAGGGCTTTACTGGTGGCCGTTGCCTGCGCGCTCATGCTGCCGGCGCTTGTGGCGGCGGACACGGTGGTCGAAGAAATTATCGTGCGCGTTAACAACGAAATTATTACGCGGTCGGAGTACGCACGCAGCCGCGAACAGCTGAAGCAGGAAATTCAGCAGCAGGCGCCTGCCAACGTCGACCGCATTTTCGAAGAAAAGCAGCGTGATGTTCTGCGCGACCTGATCGATCAGCAACTGCTGCTGCAGAAGGGCAAGGACCTGGGCATCACCGGCGATACGGAACTGATCAAGCGCCTCGACGAGATGCGCAAACAGATGAACCTTGCAACCATGGAAGAACTGGAGAAAGCAGCGGAGGCGCAGGGCGCGTCCTATGAAGAGTTCAAGCAGAACCTGCGGAACCAGATCGTCACGCAGCGCGTGATCGGACAAGAAGTGGGTTCCCACCTCGCCATGAACAAGGACGAGGAGGTGAAGTTCTACAATGAGCACAAAGACGACATGCAACAGCCGGAGCAGGTTCGGTTGAGCGAAATTCTGATTGCGCCGAAGACACCGCCCGGGGCCGCCGATCCCGACGGCAAACCACAGCCGCCCTCGCAGACTGAGACGGATGCTGCACTCGCGGCAGCGGAGGCCAAAGCGAAGGAATTGATCGAGCAACTCCACAAGGGCGTTAGCTTTGAGGACCTCGCGAAGAAAAATTCCGATGGCCCGTCAGCGAAAGACGGCGGCGATCTGAGCTATTTCAAGCGGGGCGTACTCGCGAAGGAACTGGAAGACAAAGTATTTGCGATGAAGGCTGGCGAAACCACCGATGCGGTTCGCACCAAGCAGGGCTTTGTCATCCTCAAGGTGTCCGAGCACCAGGAGGCGGGCATTCCCACGCTGAAAGAAGTGGAGCCCCGCATCCAGGATGCGCTGTACATGCAGAAACTCCAGCCAGCATTGCGTGCCTACCTGACCAAGCTGCGTGAAGAGGCATTCATCGATCCCAAACCGGGTTACATTGACTCCGGCGCCAGCGCGAAGCAGACTAAGCCGATTGAGACGACCGCCAAGGACGTGACGGCGAAGAGCCTGAAAAAGAAGAAGAAGCTCGGAGTGTTTTAGGCTAATCTTGGCGAGGCTTCGAGAAGCAGAGCGTGGCTGGCACGCGCGCCTTCTATCACAGACGCCGATCCGCGGAGGCTCATGAAAGAGTTTTTCATCTCCGAATGTTCCCAGCAGGAGAACAAGGTCATCACATCGAGCTTCGTGGTGGTGTCGAAGCAGGTGAAGCCGAAAAAAAATGGCGAGCCCTACCTCGCGCTCACGCTGGGGGACCGCACAGGACAAATCGAAGCCAAGATGTGGGACAACGTCGAGGAATTCCTCGATGCGTTTGAGCAGGATGATTTTCTTAAGATCAAGGGACTGATCAACAAATACAAGAACCGTTTCCAGCTCACGATCCACAAGCTGCGGCGCATGGAGGAAGGCGAAATCGATTTCGCTGATTATCTTCCCAAGACCACGAAAGATATTGGGGAACTCTGGCATGAGCTGGCCGATTTTGTCGCTACCTTGAAGAACCCGCACCTGAAGGCGCTGGTAGAGTCGTTTATGGCTGACCCGGAGATTGCGGAACGCTATCGCAATGCGCCGGCAGCCAAAACGCTTCACCACGCGTACATCGGCGGCTTGCTCGATCACGTAGTGTCGCTGTTCCGCTCTTGCGATCTGATCTGCCGAAACTATCCGCAGGTCAACCGCGATCTGCTGCTGACCGGGGCGTTTTTGCACGACATCGGCAAGATCCAGGAACTGACGTACAACCGCTCGTTTTCCTATACCACGCGAGGGCAACTGCTTGGGCACATGATCATCGAACTCGAGTTGTTGCAGGCCAAACTCGCCAAGCTGCCGGACTTCCCTGCGGAGTTGAAGACGCTGCTCGAACATCTGATCATCAGCCATCACGGGCAGTATGATTTTGGATCGCCCAAGCTCCCGATGTTCCCGGAGGCCTTGATGCTGCACTATCTGGACGATCTGGATTCGAAGATGGAAGCGATGCGCGCACACTTTGCGCGTGAAGCGGAGCTAGAGGGTCCATGGACGAGTTACAACGCGTCGTTGGGGCGTCCATTGCTGAATTCGGCGAAATTTCTGCTCGGGGAAAAGGTCGCTGCGGTGACTGAGACAAGCACGGAGCAGAGCGCGAAAACGGACACGCCTGCTCGTCCGGAGCACCCGCAAAAAACAGCGGAAGGTGAAGTGCTGAATCTATTTACGGAGCAGAAGGCCTAGCTTCGTTCTGTTCGTCTCACAGACTCACACGGGCTATCATTACCCAGGCGGTAGAGAGTCGCGGCGACGCAGTGGTCGCACCGAGCCATGCGATACTGGCAAACATGGGAGTGATTGATCCAACGCCTCGAGTTGCGAACGATCCTCGGTCCGTAAAAGTTCATCTGACGACCGGGGCGGGGATGGAGATCGAGTGGAAAGACGGACACTGCTCCGCCTATACGTTCAAGTTCTTGCGGGACGCTTGCCCATGCGCGCTGTGCGAGGACGAGCGGGGCAAGGCTGGACGGAACGCAGGTGAGGCGGCGAAGGCGGCGCCTGGGACCCTGCCGATGTTCAAGCCAGCGGCAAAAGCGTTGGCAGCGGATGCAGTGGGCAAGTATGCGCTGAAGTTTTCGTGGAACGACAATCACGATTTGGGAATCTATTCGTGGGCGTACTTGCGGGAAGTGTGCCCGTGTCCGGAGTGTTGTGGAGGGCAAAAGTAGGAAGGCAGATTGCAGAACTAGAGTCCTTCACCGCCGAGACGTGGAGCCCGAAAAACCGCGATCCTATCGGCAGCTGAAAATATCCACGAGACATTCGAGTGCTCAGCGGCAGTTCGCGGACAAACGTGCCGCGCCTCAGTTAGCTACTCGGCGATAATGGCGCCCAGATATCGGGATAGCTTCTGTTCGGCGTCGCCTTCGAATTCGAGGAACATAATGCCATTGCCGAACTGGGGGTGACGAGTGATGACGCGTCCGCGAACGACTACGCGACCGCCGTCGAGCCAGAGTGTAGCTTGCACTTTGAGTCCGACCGATAGAGGAATGAGGAGCTGGACGTAGCACCCGCTGCGACTGAGGTCGGTGGTTTCCAGGCGCATCGGGATGTCGTTGCGCTCCTGGCGAATTTCGATCTGAACGTGGACGGTATATCGCGGGCAGCGTCGGCGCTCAAGGGGAGCCGGAGGTGCGGTGGATGGTTGCTGGTCGATGTTCATGGCGGTTCAAGGTAATGATCGGCCCTTTGGCGTGGGCTGCTGAGGACGGGAGTCACAAAGGAGCGTTCGGAGGTACTAGGCGGGCGACGCGAAGGTAACCAAACAAGAGATCGTCTCTCCATACCTGCTGCAAACAAGACTTCAACGAACCCCGACCGCTCGATGTCACGCCACTTAGCGTCCTGTAAGCATCCGCCCGGGTTGAAGACCCGCCTGCGCGTGCTAGAATTTTCCCAGATCTCTCAAGGTTAGACCCTGGTTTCCGGACACTGTTTTGGTCGAACTGGCACCCTCGATATTGTCGGCGAATTTCGCGCATCTGGCCCAGCAAGTGGAGGGCGCGGTTGCGGGGGGCGGCAGTGTGGTCCATGTGGACATCATGGACGGCCATTTCGTCCCCAATCTGACAATCGGTCCAGTGGTGGTGAAATCGCTGCGCAAGGCAACCCAGGTTCCACTGGATTGCCATCTCATGATTGAGAATCCAGACCTCTACATTCCGAACTTTGCGGAGGCAGGCGCGGACTGGATCTCAGTGCACCAGGAAGCTTGCCGTCACTTGGACCGCACTTTGCATCTGATTAAGAGCCATGAGTGTCTAGCGGGGGTGGTGCTTAACCCAGCGACACCGGTGGAGACGCTCAGCGAAGTGCTGGAGATCGTCGACTATGTACTGGTGATGAGCGTCAATCCGGGGTTTGGCGCGCAGAAGTTTATACCGTCGACCCTGCATAAAATGAAGAAGCTGGCGGAGATCCGGGCGGCGCGCGGGTATTCGTACCGGATCGAGGTGGACGGTGGTGTAGGGCTGGATACGGTCGGGGACGTTGTGCGAGCCGGAGCGGAGATATTGGTGGCGGGGAATGCGGTATTTGGGAAGGGCGATCCGAAAGCCAATGCGGCTGCGCTGCTGGAAGCAGCGCGGAGGGCGAGTTTACAGAGGGTGTGAAAGCAGCTACTGGCTACTGGCCGCTAGCTCCTAGCCAACCCACGCACGTAGTTTTGAGTGCTAGTAGCCAGAAGCTAGCACCGTGAAGGAATTCTGAGGATTTCTATGCGTCGTGTTGCAGTTGTCTCGTTATTGGCTCTAGCGCTTGCGTTTGCTTTGGGCTGCACGAATAAGAAGGTTAACAATCCGCTGGCCAATGTCGGGTCGAAGCAGCCGGACAAGGTGCTGTTCGACCGCTCGATGGATGCGATGAAGCACAACAAGTTCGACGTGGCGCGCATGACGCTCCAGACTCTGATCAACACATATCCAGACTCAGAGTTCATCGCCCGCGCCAAGCTGGCCGTGGCGGATTCCTGGTATGCGGAAGGTGGATCGACGGCGATGCAGCAGGCCGAGATCGAGTATAAGGATTTTCGAACGTTCTTTCCGAATATGCCGGAAGCAGCTGAGGCACAGTTGAAGGTCGCGAACATCCATTATCAGGAGATGGAGAAGCCGGACCGGGATTATACGCATGCCATGCGGGCGGAGGAAGAATACCGAGCGCTGATCCAGGAGTATCCGGACAGCAAACTACTGGCCCAGGCGAAGCAGCGGCTGCGCGAGGTGCAGGAAGTTCTGGCGCAGCGCGAGTTCAACATCGGGCGGTTCTACTATCTGAGGCAGTCGTATCCGGCGGCAATCGCGCGCCTGAAGACGCTGGTGGACCGGTATCCGCTTTACAGCGGGGCCGACCAGGCGCTGTATCTGCTGGGCCAGTCTTATGAAGGCGAGATCGAACTGATACGCGCGAATCCGCGCGCGAACGAAGTCACGAAGACCAAGATGATCGCTGAGTTCACTAAGAACGCGGCGGAGGCGTATTCGAAGATCATCACACGGTATCCGGCGATGGACCGGGCACTGGATGCGAAGGCGCGGCTGGAGGCGTTGCATCAGACCGTACCGCGGCCGACGCGCGCCGCTCTGGAGTTGAACAAGAAGGAAATGGCGAGCCGGCAAGAGGCTGGGATCATGTCGAGCATGATGGCGAACTTCGAGAAGCATCCCGACGTTGCCAAGGCCTCGCGTGTAGGGGAGCCGACGATGGTCGATCCGGCGCCGGTTACGGCAACGGATGTGGTGAGACAGGCGACCAAGGCGCTGGGCGACAGCCCCGATAACAATGTGAAAGTGGAAACCGTGAACGGGACCGTGCCGCAGAACCAGGAAGTGCCGCGGTCCGATGCACAGGCTCCCGATCCCGGGACTACTCTGCGGCCCTCCCAGGAAAAGCCTGCCGAAGCGGCGCCGGTCCAGCCGAACGAAGCCCCCGGCGAGTCGAGCCCGAACGTGGCGGATCCCAATGAGCTGAAACCCAATGTTGCGGCGGATTCCAATGCGCTTCCACCTCCGCAGCAAACGAACGAGATTGAGGCGGGGAGTTCGACTTCGGCCTCCAAGGCTTCCTCCAGCTCTAGCAAAGACGATCTGGTGGATATTTCCTCCAGCAAGAAGAAAAAAAGAAAGGGGCTGGGAAAGCTAAGCCCGTTCTGAGGGCTTGCAGCGGGTTTATTCGCAGGGACATCGATGGCCGTTCTGACGGGCGGAAACGCCCGTCTTTCTATTGGGGGCGTTTCCAGGCGAACCCTGTGGGACATGGTCTAAAGGGCACGAAACGGTCGTAACCAGTTACCTGCCTACGAATCGTTGACTTGGGATAGGCGACAAGGTACTTTCGCGTTATCTCTCCTTTTGGCGAAGGATGCACTTTTGGCTCGAAAAATACTGCTGGCCGATGACAGCGTAACAGCCCAGAATATGGGGCGAAAGATCCTGAGTGACGCCGGGTACGACGTCGTCACGGTCAACAACGGGTCTGCGGCCCTGAAGCGTGTGGCTGAAATGAAGCCGGATCTGATCGTTCTGGACGTTTATATGCCCGGCTACAGCGGGCTGGAAGTTTGTCAGCGCCTGAAGGACTCGCCGGATACCGAACGCATTCCCGTTCTGCTCACCGTAGGAAAACTGGAGCCATTCAAGCCAGAAGAAGCGCGGCGGGTGAGAGCGGACGGCCACATCATCAAGCCATTTGAAGCCAGCGAGTTGTTGAGCGCGCTGGCGCGCATGGAAGACCGGATGGTCCCAGGGAAAAGCGAAGGCTCGCGGACCGGCGGGAGCAAGAAATCGGAAGGAGCGGGCGACGCTGACAGCAGCTGGACCAACCGGTTGCGTTTTCCTTCCAAGAAAAAGAAAGAAGAAGAGCCGGAACCGGAAGCCGATGCGGATCTGGTCGGGGGGCCGAGCTTTCGCAATTTTCGGCGCGGTAAGAGCAAGGCTTCGAGTGCCTCGACTGGAAAAGCGGCGCGGACTCCGCTGGAACCGACCGTGGTTCCCGATATTCCGCGCGACATTACTCCGGAAGAATTGGATGCGCTGAGCGCGCTGGCGGCGAGGCTGGACTCGCCCGCAGCGACCGAAACAGCGCCGGCGGTGGTCGCAAGAGAAAGTGTCGTGTCAGCCGAGAACGCACCACCCGCTGAGGCGAAGGCTGAATTTGAGGTTGCCGTGCCGGTGGGCGAAGAGCCGGCCGCGGTCGAGATTCCGGTCGCTCACCTGGAGCCACAGGGCCAAGGGGGAGTCCCGTCTGCGAAAGAGCCTGTCCCGGAGGCCAGCGCCGTGGTGGTCTCTGCCGAGCCGGTGGTCGCGAGTGAGCCGAAACAGACGGAGACCGTGCACGTCGAAACCCTCGCACTGATGGAGCCTACTCCCGTGGACCGGGAAGACGAACCCATGTTTGCGACAGCCGCGGTCGCGGCGGAGCCGGTTCCGCACGAAGAAAAAGTCGAGGTCAAAGAAGTTGCGCCTGCCGTGACTCAAGCGGCGGATCCGGCGGAAAAGGCCGACCTCCGGTCGAATGCGGACCAACAGAACCGCGACGAACCAAAAGTTGAAGACCTACCCAATGTAGATGAGGCTCCCAAGACGGAACAGGCCCTAACCGATGGGGTAGCGCCGACGGCCGAGGAAACGGCGGAGCCAAAGCAGACGGGAGAGGTGGTTCCGGCTGTCGCGGCTGCGGCAGAGGCGGAAGTTGGCCCGGCACCGAGCGAAGAAGAGTTGGCGGAAGCACTGCGGTTGCTGACGCCTGCACTCGGGCAGGCGGATCTATCGTCGATGCCCACGCGGGAAATTTTAGTTGCTGCCGGAGCCGTGCTGGCAGAGCAGGTCGCGCGGAATTCGTCGGAAGCACCGCGGTGGGTAGCCGCGTCGGTGGCGGCGAGTCAGGAGGAAGCGGCGCTTTCGCTGGAAGCGGAGATGTTCCGGACGCTGGCGGGACCGGCGGTGGTTGAGAGCGATTCTGCCGCTAAGGTCACGCCCGATGCCGTGAGTCCGGCGGTGGTGAGCAGCGGCCCCGAGGCGAAAGCGGAAATTTCGGCGGAAATTGCAACGGAAACGATCGTTGCGCCTCCGACTGCATCGAGCAAGGAAGGCACGATCAACATCGAAACGGCGCAGACGGAGCAGGCCGGTGTGCCCACGACGGCTCCAGAGCAGACAGAAGAACCCGCAGTGGCGACGCTTGCGAACGCGGTAATGGGCGGCGAGATCGAGGTCTTTTCGGGTGAGCCGAGTGCAGAGTTCGTGGTCGGAGCAGCGGCTCCGGTGGAGGAAGTAACGGCGCCGGCCCCCGAAACGACGGAAGTTGCAACTGCGGAAGTGACGGCGGAAGGCGAGGAAGACATGGCTAAGGAACGCTCGAAAACCGGGAAATCGAATTGGCATCAGATCCGCACAGGGCCGGCTGCGGCAGGGACCCAGGACATCGTTGAGGCGGCAAAACAGGCGGAGCCAATTGAAGAAGCTCCGAAGGCCATGGCCGCTGCCGCAGCTGCGGAGAGCGCACCGTCTACACCCGATTCAAACGCGATTGCCAGCATTGTGGATAGTGTGTTGGCCGATCTTCGCCCGAAGATCGTGGAAGAAATTGCGAAGAAGTTAGCTGGAAAGTAAGAGTCAACTGAGATAAGGAAGTGAGACCGAAGTTGTGCCGGGTCAACGTAGGTCCGCATCCTGTACGCCTCGCAAACATAAAGGCACAGACAATCCGGAAGACGAAGCCAGGGCTGTGATCTAGAGAAACTGACCTGGGCCGCGCTTGTTACCACCTGCCATGGAGTCGCTGTTTTCTGCGTGACGGAGTCTAGAGCGCCGGACGATTGCTGTATCCCTCTTAACCGGAGTCCGGTCCCGTGCGATGCGGGCAACGCGGGGTACAATCAAACGATTGTATGAAGAAGCAGACGAACGACCTCAAACGACAGGTCAGTGAAGCCATCGTTGCCTGTAATGACAAGAAAGCCGAACATGTCACGGTTCTTGAGCTGGAAAAAGACTCCGGGGCGTTTACCGATTATTTTGTAGTGTGCAGCGGGACTAATCCGCGGCAGATCCAGGCCATTGCGACCTCGGTAGACGAGCGCCTGGAGGCGCTTGGCCTACGTCCGGCTCACACCGAGGGGTACAAGCAGGCGGAGTGGGTGCTGCTGGACTACGTGGATTTTGTGGTCCATATTTTTTCGGAGAACGCACGGCAGTACTACGATCTAGAGCGCTTGTGGAAATCGGCAACGCGGCGCGAGCCGTCCGAGTTGATGGCAGCGCCAAAGCGGCGGCGGACGGCAAGCGGGGCGGCCCCGAAACGCGCGCGAAAGAAGAAGGCCTGACAATGCCGGCATCGAATGCAGCCCCGTGGAGTTCGTCGTATCGGCTGATCGCGACGGAAAAGTGGCGAGCAAAGTCCGCGGTTCTGGGGAGCGCGGTCACCGATGCGTTCGTGGAATATGCGGGACCGCGGCCTGGGATGCGGGTGCTTGACTTAGCGAGCGGGACGGGGGAACCGGGGATCAGTCTGGCGCAGCGGGTAGGGCCGGAGGGGCATGTGACGGCCACGGACCTCAGTTCGGAATTGCTGGAACTTGCAGGCCAGCGTGCCAAAAGCAAGGAACTGGCAAACTTTTCTACGCAGCAGGCGGATGCCCACAAACTACCGTTTCCCGACCAGCGTTTTGATCTCGCGACCTGCCGCTTCGGAGTAATGTTCTTTGCCGACGTGGCGGGAGCCCTGACCGAGTTGCGGCGCGTGTTGAAGGCGGGATGCCGGGCGTGCTTTGCGTCGTGGGGTCCGATTGAGCAGCCGTATTGGCAGACTACGATGGAGGTTGTTCATCGGCACGTGGGTGGAACGATGCTGGTGCCAGGAGGGGCTGATCCGTTCCGTTTCTCGAAGGTGGGTTCGCTCGGGGAAGTGTTGCAGGCGGCTGGGTTTCAAGAGGTCGAAGGGTCCGTTCGCACACTGCCCTGGACATGGCCGGGGGATCCAGACGAGGTCCTTGAGTATGCCTGCGCGGTGGCGGCCCCGTTCCGACCGATGCTGGAGCGCGTTCCGGCAGAGCTTTGGCCGGCGATTCGGGCCGATGCCAAGGTAGCGATCGAGAAGTATCGGGTGGGAGACGAAGTGCGGTTTGGGGCCGAGGTTGTTTTTGTGTCTGGGAAGGCATGAGGCGCAAGAGCTGAACAGCAAGGGCCTATGAAGCTCAAAGTGGCGTGGATTGGGAAGACGAAAGAGCCGGCAATCCAGACTCTCACCAACGACTACTTGAAGCGGATCTCGCACTATGCGGAGGTCGAAGGGCTGGCTGTGAAGGACGAGGCGGCCCTTCTGTCCCTGGCGCGGGGGGCGCGACACAAGGAGCGGCACAAGCTGGTGTTGCTCGAGGCACGCGGCAAGCAGCTTTCGTCTGAGGAACTGGCTGAATTTCTGGCGCGAGAGCAGTTGAATGCGATGCCGCAGCTGTTTGCGATCGGCGGCGCGGACGGGTTTAGCGAAGAGTGCCGGCTGCAGGCTGGTTTTGTTTTGTCTCTGGGTAAGATGACGATGCCGCACGAGTTGGCGCGCGTGGTTCTGGTGGAGCAGCTATATCGTGCTTTTACCATTCTGAAGAGCCATCCCTACCATCTGGGACATTAACTGAGAAGTAACCAGGCATCGGCCGGTTGCCGGGCCCGACCTGAGTCTCAATTTCCAGACCGGATGCACCTCCGACACGTTCTCAGTTGCCTGGAACTGGACTATTGTGTCTTTCACAGGCGGAATAGAGTCCTGAATGGTTGATGAGGCCCTCCCCCAATGAGAAACCCATATGAAGTCATCAAGATGAAAGAGCAGGAATTGATCAAGATACGGCAAGAGATGGAAGCCCTGCGGCTGGCAGCACGGTTGCTGGGCGCGGAGGATCCGGGCGCGGCGAACAGCGACGGTCAGCCCAAGTTACGGCGAGTTGTTGAAATGCCGTAAAAAAATGTACTCCCCCGTTTGACTCGAGGCGGACGGACGCCAAAACCGTCCGCCTTTCTCATTTGCAGACTGTTCGGTGGTGGGAGAATCCGTCTGTCCACCTTCGGCGCTATGTCGTTGAAACGAATCTCTTTTGGTACGCGTGGCCGGCTAGATGCGAGCGCTATGCTGGCGTTAGGGTAAAATTCAAGGTTCGCCCGCTATGCCGGAACAACGCCGTGGTCTCATCATCGTGAATACCGGTCCGGGCAAAGGGAAAACAACCGCAGCCATGGGGACTGCCCTGCGTGCCGTGGGCCAGGGAATGCGCGTGCTCATGCTTCAGTTTCTGAAAGGTTCGTGGCACTACGGCGAACTCGATGCCGTGCAGGCGTTCGGCGACAAATTCATCATGAAACAGATGGGCCGTGGGTTTGTAAAGATCGGTGCCGAGAAGCCCGATCCCGAGGACGTGCGGATGGTTGAAGAGGCCTGGGCGGAAGCCGAGAAGGCGATCCAGTCCGGGGAATGGGATATGGTGGTACTGGACGAGATTAATTACGCCATCAGCTACGGTATGCTACACGCGGACAAAGTAGCCGACTCTCTAAAGAAGAAGCCGGCGATGGTGCATGTCATCTTGACCGGAAGGAACGCGCATCCGAGCATTGTCGATCTTGCGGATACGGTGACTGAAATGCGCCAGGTAAAGCACGCCTATGAAAAGGGTGTTATGGCGCAGAGAGGAATTGAATACTAGTTTCTGGTTGCTGGTTTCTCGTTGCTAGTCTAAGGTGCTGCGCAGCGGACATAAAGACAAGTGGAAACCGGAAACAAGCAACTAGAAGCTGCTTTTATGGCTTGGTTCAAACGACAATCCGGCGAGTTAGACACTTCGGGCGAGAAAAAGGTTCGCACCGAAGGGCTGTGGGTCAAGTGCGACGAGTGCCGGCAGATCATCTGGAAAAAAGACCTCGAAGATAATCTCAACGTCTGTCCGAAGTGCGACAAGCATTTCCGCATCGACGCGCGCACCCGTTTGGCGCAACTGCTGGACGACAACCAGTACGAGGTTTTCGACAGCAATCTGGTTTCGACGGACCCGCTGAAGTTCGTGGATCTGAAGGCGTATTCTTCGCGGCTGAAGCAAGCCAAGGCCGACACAGGGCTGAAAGACGCGATCATCAACGCGCACGGCAAACTGAATGGGCGGCCGGTGATTGTGAGCGCGATGGAATATGCGTTTATTGGTGGGAGCATGGGTGCCGTGGTGGGCGAGGCAATTACGCGGGCGATCGAGAAAGCCAACGACACACGGACCCCGATCATCATTGTCTCCGCGTCGGGTGGGGCGCGGATGATGGAGGGCGTGATCAGCCTGATGCAGTTGGCGAAGATCTCGGCGGCGCTGGCGCGGTTGGATGCAGCGCGCGTTCCCTATATCTCGGTTTTGACAGACCCCACAACAGGCGGAGTGACGGCATCGTTTGCCATGCTGGGCGATCTGAATATCGCGGAACCGGGCGCCCTAATCGGTTTCGCGGGACCGCGTGTGATTGAGCAGACGATCCGGCAGAAGCTGCCGCCGGGGTTCCAGCGGTCGGAGTTCTTGCTGGAGCACGGTATGCTGGATGCCGTCGTGATGCGCAAGGAACTGAAGGCGTACATTGCGCGGGCACTGGAGTTCATGGTCTCAGTCGTCCCTCAGCCGTCAGCCGTCAGCGCGTAACGGCCAGTGACGTGTGACCGCTGCTCTGTTTGGCCCGGTCAGAGACTTCCTTTCCCCACTTACTGTGAATCTTGAGCGTTTCATTGTGGGTCTCTGGAATAGGATTGGCCAAATGCCTGAAACTGATGGCTGATGGCTGGGGTTTGATTCTTGTCCTACGAAACCGCAGTTGCGCAGATGTATACGTTGGGCCACGAGTTGGCGCAGACGCCCTCGCACAAGTTCGATTTGGCACATATGCGGGTGCTGCTGGCGGCACTGGGGAACCCGGAGAGAAGTTTTCCGAGCGTCCTGGTTGCTGGGACCAATGGCAAGGGTTCGACGGCGGCTACGCTGGCCTCGATCGTGCAGGCGTCGGGGCTCAAGAGCGGCCTCTACACTTCGCCGCACCTGATGCAGATCAATGAGCGAATCCGGGTCAATGAAGAGCCGATCGGGGATGACGATTTCGCTCTTTTGCACGATGTGGTGGATCGCACGGCGGAGCGGCTAGTGATGGAGGGCGATCTGCCGGGGCATCCGAGTTTTTTCGAGATGCTGACGGCGATGGCGTTTGAGCACTTCGCGCGGGTGCGGCCGGACGT
>Ga0075021_10000912_pt1 | contig 15149 bp, 10 predicted proteins | sample ColStrG_CSR_2012_FD_72749 | JGI IMG/M metagenome (GOLD analysis project Ga0075021, IMG submission 72749) | Freshwater sediment microbial communities in response to fracking from Pennsylvania, USA - Cold Stream Run_MetaG_CSR_2012 | ecosystem: Environmental > Aquatic > Freshwater > Creek >...
CTACTCGGCCGCCGTAGGAGACCTCAACGGCGACGGCAAGGTGGACCTGGCTGCTACCGTGGAAGGCACCAACCACGGCGTGGCCATCGCCCTCGGCAACGGGGACGGCACGTTCCAGGCGCCCACGCTCTACCCGACAACGCTGCAGGATCCGAACCTCGACCGCCCTTACCCAGCCTATATCAAGATCTTCGATCTCAATACGGATGGGAAACCTGACTTAATCGTCACCAACTCGGAGTTCGGCACCGTCGCAACCTTGTTCGGCAATGGCGACGGCACCTTCGGCGCTCCCAAGGAATACGCTTCGGGAGGCTATTCATATGGGTTGGCTCTGGCGGACATGAACGGTGATGGCGCCACCGATGTTGTCACTGCCGGGGACGACTTTATCGGCGCCACCGTGTTGTTAAACGATAGCGGAACTGGAACGCAGCCGGGCTTCGTCGTGGCTCCCGACACCACCACGGCGACGGTCAGCGCCGGGTCTCCTGCCACCTTCAATTTCACGGTTACGCCTGACAATGGGTACTCCGGAACGATCACGTTCGCGTGTACGGGCTTGCCCACGGCCGCGAAGTGTACCTTCAATCCGGCTTCGATTGCTGCCAGCGGCGGCGTCCCAGTGACGACGGCCCTCACTGTCTCCACCACAAAGAAGGGTAGCTCCTCTTCGGCCCAGCCCGGTCCCCAGGATTCTTCGGGGACCATATTCTGGGAAAGCCTGGGTGGCTTCGGGATTTTTGGCATGCTGCTTACGGGCGCCAAGAAAGATCGACGCCGCCAGTTGGGAGTCGTCCTCGGGGCAGTTGTCCTGGCGATGGTTCTCACGCTAGCCGGCTGCGGCGATAGTCACGCGGGCACTCCTGCCGGAAGCTATACGGTGGTGGTAACCGCGACCGGCACCGGCAGCACTACACCGACCCGCATCACCAACCTCACGCTGGTCGTTCAATAGGAAACGGCCATTAAGAACAGCCGCTACAACGGCTGGTAGCGAAGCAATACAGACGGGTGGCCGGGAGCAATTCTGGCCACCCGTTTTGCCTTGGAACCCAGTCAGTTCATGCCCCGCACGGACGCGCTTGCTATCCTTACAGCCGTGAAGCTTCTTGCTTATGTCATGTGCCTGTTGATGCCCTTTTTGACTTTGGAGGCTGCTGAGAAGGCGCCGCCGAAGCAGCACAGCCGTCCGGCCGTCAATCTCTCCGTGGTCGATCCCGTGATCCAGGACGCCATCCGCGATCACAAAATTCCTGGAGCCGTGCTGCTGGTCGGACACGGTGGCAAAGTTGTGTACCGGAAGGCATACGGGTCTCGCGCGCTGGAACCTCGGCGGGAGATCATGACGACCGATACAATTTTCGACCTCGCGTCGCTGACGAAAGTGGTGGCGACAGCGCCCTGCGTAATGAAGTTGTTTGAAGAGGGGAAGATTAAGCTCAATGACCCTGTGGCGCGATATCTGCCCGAATTTGCGGAGAACGGTAAAGAAGACGTCACGGTGCGGCAGTTGCTGGTGCACTACTCCGGCCTGCGCGAAGATTTGGATCTAAAAGATAAGGACTCGCCGGACAAGTGGGAAGGTAAGGACATCGCCTACCGGATGGCGTTTGCCGAGAAGCCCGTGTTTCCGCCGGGGTCGCGGTTTCTCTACAGCGATATCAATTTCATTACGCTTGGGGCTTTGGTCGAGCGCGTTTCTGGCGAGCCTCTTGATGTCTACGCTGCGAAGAACGTTTTTCAGCCGCTGGGAATGACGCACACGCGCTATCGCCCGCCGGCGGCGTGGAAAGCGAAGATTGCGCCGACAGAATTCGACGACAACCATGTGATGCTGCGCGGCGTGGTCCATGATCCGACGGCGCAACGCATGGGCGGAGTCGCCGGCCATGCCGGAGTCTTCTCGACCGCCGACGACCTCGCCAAATACGCGCAAACGTTGCTCGATGGCGGCGGAAAAATCCTGGCCCCGATCACGGTCGAGAAAATGACAACTCCCCAGCAACCACCAAATGCCACCGCCGTTCGCGGATTTGGATGGGATCTGGATTCGCCGTTCTCGAGCAACCGCGGCGAACTGCTGCCTGTAGGTTCGTACGGGCACACCGGTTTCACCGGGACATCGTTATGGATCGATCCGACGACGGATACGTACATTATCCTGCTGACCAACGCCGTGCACATGCGCGCCGTACGGAGCGAGGGTGGCAGCGCCATCGCTTTGCGCAGCAAAGTAGCGTCTGCGGTTGCTGCGGCTTTGCATTTGACGGTCAGCCAGCAAGACAAGGCTCGCCTCGCCAAAGTCACCGGCTACAACGAGAGCATGGCGGCGGGGCGGCGCGTCAACGAGCGCAACGGCACGGTCAAGGTCGGCATTGATGTTCTGGAACAAAACAACTTTTACCTCGTTCTTGGCGATGCTGCGCAACGCCGCGTTGGTTTGCTGACCAATCAGACCGGCGTCGACAGTCAGGGGCGACGCACGATTGACGTTCTGAAGAACGCAAGTGGCGTTTCGCTCGACGCGATTTTTAGTCCCGAACACGGGATCGTCGGCGCTCTCGACACCACTGATATCAGCAACACGAAGGACGCGACTACCGGCGTCCCCGTGTACAGCGTCTATGGAGGCTCGGACTCGGCGCGGCGGCCATCGCCCGAGGAGCTGAAGAATCTCGACGCTCTGGTGATTGACCTGCAGAATGTAGGCGCGCGTTTTTACACCTACGAAACGACTCTGGGATACTTTCTGGAAGCGGCTGCCAAAGCCAAGATTCCGGTCATCGTGCTGGACCGCCCGAACCCCATCAACGGGGCTGCCGTACAAGGGCCTATCGGCGATGCCGGGCACGAGACCTTTACTAACTACTTCCCTCTCCCGGTGCGCCACGGCATGACCATGGGCGAACTGGCGCAAATATTCAACTCCGAACGCGGCATCCATGCCAATCTCTTCGTGAGCCCGATGGACGGATGGATGCGCGGTGACTGGTTCGACGAAACCGGCCTCGCCTGGGTGAACCCCTCACCCAACCTCCGCAACCTCACTGAGGCCGCGCTTTATCCTGGTGTGGCACTGATCGAAGGCACAAACGTCTCGGTCGGACGCGGCACCGATACGCCGTTCGAGGTCGTGGGCGCGCCCTGGATCAACGCCAAAGAGTTGGCGCAGTATTTGAACGAACGCTCTATCGCCGGTGTAAGGTTTGTTCCGGTCACCTTTACTCCGACATCGGGTACCCATTCCGGGAAAGCATGCCAGGGTGTGAACCTCGTTCTGCTGGACCGGAACGCACTGGACGCTCCCGAGTTAGGGGTCGAGCTGGCATCGGCATTGGAGAAGCTTCATCCGCAGCAGTTCAAGATAGAGCCTGTTAAAGACATGCTGGTGAATGCCGCCGCCTACGATGCCCTCGCTTCAGGCCGCGACCCGCGTCGAATTGCCGACGACTGGCGCGAGGCCGTCGAAGCATTCCAAAAGATGCGCGAGAAGTATCTGCTGTATAAGTAATGGGCTGGGTCAACCCGGAACCGGAAATCTGCATCCCAGCCAGCAAAGCGGTTCGAGACGCGTCGGTTTGGTTGGTTCACTGGAGGGCTTATGCGGGCGTTCACAAACGGTCTGTTAGGGCTTGGATTGGGGTTGGTGATCTCGATTACGGGATGGGCACAACAGCACCAGGACGACACTCGGGATGACGACGCCAAGCGGAGCGACACTCGCCAAGATGCTGGCCAGCCGGATCGCGACCGGCAAGACAATCAACGGCCAAGCGATGACCGACAAAGCAGCGATCGGAAGAGCGACGATCGGGATAACGATGACCGACCCCAACGTCGCGAACCCGGAGAGAAGGTTTCCGTCCCAGCGGGAGCGCAGATCTTGCTGCGGCTTCAGCACGCGATTACGACCAAAAGCGCCAATGTTGGCGACCCGGTGTTTGCGGTCACGACCTTTCCCTACGTGCAGGACGGTCATATGCTGATTCCTGCTGGAACCTACGTGCAAGGCCGAATCAGCGAAATTCAGCGGCCGGGCCGCGTTAAAGGGCGCGCTCAGATTCTCTTTCACTTCACGACTCTGATCTACCCGAACGGCTACACCGTGATGCTGCCCGGTGCGGTCGAGAACGTGCCTGGAATGGAGCATTCCACGATGAAAGGCCAGGAAGGCACGATCCAGCAGGACAGCGGCAAAGGCCACGACGTGGCCACCGCGGCCGAAGCCGCCGCTACGGGAGGATTGATTGGCGCGGCGGCAGGGGGCCTCAAGGGTGCTGGAATTGGCGGAGCAGGCGGAGCCGTTGTGGGAACCGCAATCGCATTATTCTCGCGTGGCAAAGATCTGCTTCTGGAACAAGGCACCGCTATTCAGATGGTCGTGCAACGGCCGATTGATTTGGACGCCAGCCGGGTTTCGGGACGCCGTGTAGGCACAGGCTTTCGTCCCCTGGAACCGAGCGAGGATCGTCAATTTTAACTACGTTTGCTTAACGCCGTAAGATTGACGCCTCAAATTAAAACGCCGTCGGCAGTGATCCCTCGTCGGCTGAGTCTCTTCATTTCAAAACAAATAGCGCGTTGACATGCGCTGTGACTTGAATGGTCTGCGGCGAGAATTCCTCGGTGGGCGCGGCTTCGGACTGCACCTTGAGCGCGCCGGCCATCATAGGCGCCGGGCCGCGCGCCATATTCGCAATAACTCGAACCTGCTCAAACGTATCCACGGAAGCGTAAGAAAGCTCGCCCAGGGTTCGCCCACCGGCTTTGGCAATCGTCGCCGCCGAATCGTTGGCGCGACGGTAGGCGTCTTCCACGGCCTTCTGTTTGGCGGCGTCAATGTTTTCCAGCGTGTAGTTGAGCGCCTGGTTGTCGGTGACGTCGGTATCGGCCAGTTGCTGGAGGATCGGTCCGATCTTGTTGAAATCCTTCAACTTAAGGGTTGTGCTGGCATTCACGCGATAGCCAACGAGCTTGCGCTTGGCCTGCTTCCAGTCGTAAACCGGCTCTACGGAAAAGTACCCGATTTCAGCTGACTTAGGGTCGACGCCATTGGCGCGGAGTATCTGCCGAATCTGCTCCGCATTTTTCGAGGCGCGCTCGTACGCCGCCTTCGAGGAATCTTCTTGCGCGGAGATGTTGAACTGCAGCAGCGCCGTGTCGGGCTGGGCTTCGAATTTGCCGTCGGCGCCGACGTAGACGGTGTTCGCCTGGGCGTTGATGGCGGGGTGTTCTTGGGCGTGCGCAATACCTGAACAACAGAAGCTGGCGGCCATGACCGCTATGACAGCAGAGGTCTTAAGCATGAGTTCTCCTCGGTTGGTTGAGTATAAGCCTGTGTTGCTGGCGCTAGGCGGTGGTCGTTGAAGGCGCAACCGCGCCTTCTTGCCTTGCCGCGGATTTCGGCGTAACCACCCACGCCAGGCAGAGTCCTATCATCAAAAACAGCGCCGACAAGAACCACGGTGCGCCCGGCAGATTGCGGCTGGGCGCCAGAAAGTATGCAAAGGTCGCGGAAAAGATTCCGGGACCGACGATCATGGCAACTCCGCGCAGCGATGCGATTGCGCCTTGCAGTTCGCCTTGTTCGCTTTTGGAAACGCGCTGCGTCATGAAGGTTTGCAGAGGCGGGTTGGCCAAACCCCAGAGAGCGTTAACGGGAATTGCGGCCAGAAACATCCATCCCGTTGGAGATGCGCCGAAGAGGGCGAAACCTACGCCCCCCAGAAATAAGCCAAGAAAAAGCGTCGTGCGCTCCCCAAAGCGCTTCACGCTCCGTGCCACCAGCAGCGCCGAGACGATCGAAGTGGTGATGCCGACAAGCGCCAGGGAATTTCCTACGTCCCGTTCATCCCAAGCGTACCGATTCAATGCGTACAAAACAAAAACCGTCACATAGACTTCGTGGGCCAAATAGTTAAGAAAAGTGACGCTGGCCAGCCCGAAGAGTTCATGATGCGAACGCAGAAGTTTGAGCGCGCCGAGTGGGTTGGCTCGTTTCCATTGCAGTTGCGGCTTCCGGCGATCGGGCGGCAACGACTCCGGCAGGATGAAAAATCCGTAGCTGGCGTTCAACAAGCTGAACCCAGCCGCCACCCAGAACGGCAGACGCGGGTTGATGTGACCCAGCCATCCGCCGGCGGCAGGTCCGAGGATGAAACCGAGTCCGAACGCAGCACCGAATATTCCGTAAGCCTTCGAGCGAGTCTCCGGAGTGGTGATGTCGCTAATGTATGCGTTGGCTGTGGGCACGCTGGATGAGGTCAGGCCGGAGAGGAGACGCCCCAAAAATAACCACCAGAGAGTGGGCGCCAGCGCCATCACGATGTAGTCCAGACCGAGGCCAAAATTGGACAGGAGAATCACCGGCCGCCTTCCGAATCTGTCAGAAAGCATGCCAATAACGGGCGCGAAGAAGAATTGCATCACCGCGAATACCGTGACAAACAGTCCCAGGTATTCCGAAGAGCGAGCGATGTCACCATGCAGGAAATTCGAGATGAGTTTAGGAAGGATCGGGATGATGATCCCGAAGGCAAGCATGTCGAGCAGCACGGTAATGAAAATAAAACTCAGCGCGGCTCGGCGGTTGGTGGGCAAACTGGAACTCCTTAGGATTTCGGGTCAGGCTGGGCAGACTTTAGAATAGCTGAAGGAATCTAGTTTTGCGGAGTGTTGACCGGAGGGTTAAGAATTTCGAGCAAAATCAAGGCCTCGCGGGCGGGGGCGCCCGCGCCACACGACAATGTTAGCGCTGTTCGACCTGTAGTGCGTGGTCGAGCCTCACTTCCAGCATGGTGCCCTTCTGGAGCCTGACGCTGTGATCGGCGAAGAAACCCGCGACACCGCCAATTTTCGACCACGGCGAACGGGGCTCATCGATGGAATCGGATTTGGACTCACGTGGCGCAACTTCGATCGACCCGTCGTCGTCTTCCTTCATGCCATGCTCCCCGGGCAAACCGGTTACGGTTGCAAAAAAGGGTTCCCAGCCGCGCTGGGTTTGCACGTCATCGAAGCTCAATAGCAAGCGCGGATGCATACCCTGCGAAACCCGGCTGATGTGCCCTCGCACGCGACTCCCGCGCGGAATTCTGTTTCCGTTCGGCGCAATCAGGTCTTCCGCGAGGGCTGCCTTGAAGTGCTGGCCGGAACGCGCGCTACCGGTCTCGAGGCTCTGACTCAGGCGAACAAGAACATTCTTGCCTTCTGGAATTTCGTAGCGGCTTGCATAGGTCGATGCCGGAGGATCCAGGGCGAACATCAGCCCGCTCCCTAACGCCACAGTGGCTGTCACCAAGTATGCGATGCGAAATAGCCTCATAACACTCTCCGCGGGGAATTCAAACGCGCATAGATCTAGGCACGGGTTCCAGCCGCTGGATTCTTGGATGGCTGTATGAGGAAAAACGCTGCCTGAGGGTTTAGCGGACTAAATCCGCCGGAACTGGGAGTGCAAGAGCTAGCTGCCGAGAGCTGCGGTGGCGGTATAGCCGAATTTATAGATCTGGTTGTCGATTTCCTTGCGCAGATCGTCCCAAATGTGGTCGGGCATGGTCAGGAAGGTGTCAACCACGCTGGGATCAAATTGGCGTCCAGCAAACTTCTTGATCTCTTCCTTCGCGGCCTGGAGGGTCTGCGCAGGGCGATAGGGGCGATCAGAGGTGATGGCATCGAGCGTATCGGCCACGGAGAAGATGCGTGCGCCGAGAGGAATCTGCTCTCCGCGCAATCCGCGCGGGTATCCGGTGCCGTCCCATTTCTCTTGATGGGAATAGACGATATCGGAAGCCGCCGCCAGAAATGGAATTTTCTTCAGCATCTGGTAGCCGTGGTAGCAATGCTCCCGCATAATGCAGACTTCTTCGGGCGTGAGCGGGCCGGGCTTGCGCAGGATGGCGTCTGGAATAGCCATCTTCCCAATGTCGTGCAAGAAAGCACCGCGCGCGATCACGCGAACCTGATCATCGGAGAGGCCGCGGCTTCGCGCCATCGCGATCGTGAATGCGGTCACGCGCTTGGAATGGCCTTCGGTTTCGGCATCTTTTAAATCCAGAGCGTCGCCCAGCGCTTCCAGAGTGATGTCATAGGAGCGTTCCAATCCCGCCATCGCGCTGCGCAATTGCTCCGTTCGGGCCGCCACGAGGGATTCAAGATTGGTCTGGTAGGTGCGGTTTTCCGCTTTTAACCGGCGATTCTCCAGCGCGCGGCGCACCGTAGCGAGCAGTTGTTCACGTTCGAAGGGCTTTAGCAGGTAGTCGTACGCGCCGTTTCGAATCGCCGCCAAGGCCACGGATATATCGTGTACCGCGGTGACCATCACCACGGGCATTTCGGGATACTTTTCCTTGGTGCGTTCCAGCAAACCAATGCCGTCCATGTCGGCCATCATCAGGTCGGACAGCACCAACTCGAAGCCCTCTCCGGAATTCAGCAAGGCAAGCGCCTGCTTACCGGAGGCTGCCTGCTGGCAGCTATATCCGCTGGATTGCAGCATGGCAACGACGATTTCGCGAATCGCCTCTTCGTCGTCGACTACGAGTATGCGTTCAGCTGGCATATGGGAAAGACTTTCCACATTCTATCCTAGACGTGCACTTGAGCCTTTACCCGAAGGTAACCTCGCCCATGGTAGGTAATAGGGCGGAAACGCGAATTTTCGTGATATACCACGGGTAGTCCTCCCCTGAAGCGCCAAACAGAACGAAACCTCATGCCCTACGCACACCTGCGTGCCTGGCTTTCCGGCCTGGAGCCTCTGGTTCCACAGCTGACGCCCTCGGCGTTTACCGCCCTTATTATGCTGGCGGCGAGCCTGCTCGTTTTCCGCACATTCCGGGAGCGCTACCTGTTGGTATGGATCGTTGGATGGCTGGTTTACCTTGCGGCACATACCGCGGGTTCTGGTGGTATTCCGCACCTTGCCCCGCGCCTGGCTCATGCGATTGGCGAGACGGGATTTGTTCTGGCACTGAGTATCTTCTCCGGTGCCGTGTTGCTCTCGGTCAACGCGCGGCGAGCCTTGCGGGTGGTACTTTTCGTTGGGGCTTTGGCGGTTGGCACTGCGGCGGTTCAAGCATTCCTCCTACCACAGCAGGTCGTGTTGCGAGCGGCACTTGAAGTTCTTTATCGCGTTATCAGTTTTGGATCAGCATTTTATCTGTTGGCTTCAATCCGCGGGAAATGGCGCATCGGACCCCTGGCACTTGCGGTTACTCTGATGGCGCTGCATTTGGATTGGGGGCCGCTGGCGGGACATCCAGCGCCCGGAATCGATCTGCTTATCGACGTGATGTTTGGCCTAAGCATGTTGATGGTGGTCTTGGACCAATACCGCGATCGCACTCTGCGGCTCGCAGCGGTGACTGCGCTGACGAGTTCCATCGCGAAAGCGCAGCATCCGGGAACGATGCTCCTCTCCACGCTGGAGGAACTCGTCCGCCTGATGAACGCCAAGGCGGGATGGTTTCGGCTTCTCGAAGATGGGCGCCTCCGCCTGGTGCAGCACATTGGCGTTTCCGAAGAGTTTGTTCGAAGCGGCGAGATCATCACGCTGGACGAGGCTACTGAAAAAATCTTGCATGCGGGTTGGCCGGTGCCGCAAAGGGTGGCGACGTTGCATCCGAGCCTCCGGGGGTCCGCTCTGGCCGAGGGCTTCCACCACGTGCTGCTAGTACCGATCCGTGGGAAGAAAACCATTCTCGGCACACTTTCTCTGGCCAGCGCGAAGCCTCGCTCCTACAGCCGTGAGGAACTTGAGTTCCTCGCCACCAGCGCCAACCAACTGGGTATCGCAGCGGAAAACTTACGGCTGCGGGAACAGATCGTCCGATCGCAACGGCAATGGCTGAACACCTTTGATTCCATTGAGGACATAATTCTGCTGCACGACGCCAACCACAAAATTCTGAAAGTGAATCGTGCACTCATGCGGAGGCTGAAACTGCGCCCCGCGGAGATGGTTGGCCGGCTGTGCGAAGAAGTACTGCCACAGCATTCCGAGTGGAAGAACTGCCCCTATTGCTTGAAAGAGGAGAAGGGGCTGTCGGAACATCCCGATCCCTGCCTCGGCGGGTTTTCGCTGGTATCCACGTCGTCCTACCGCGAGCACGGGCAGGAACGCCGCGGAACGATCCACGTGATTCGCGATACTTCGGCTCGGCGGGCGGCGGAAGAAAAATACCGCATGTTGTTCGAGCAGGCCCAGGAAGGCGTTTTCGTGGCCGATCCCAAGGGAAAACTACTCGACTGCAATGATGCTTTTGTGCGCATGCTCGGGTATTCCAGTCGTGATGAACTCATGGCGCTGGATATGGACAACGGCGTTTACACCTCGTCCGACCAGCGCGAGTCTGTGCGCCTTGAACTGGAGGCTCGTAGCTACGTGCGCAATTTCGAGGTTGCGCTGCGGCGTAAGGACGGCACCGTCCTGAACGCAATGGAAAGCAGTTTCGCTACGCGGGACTCCAAGGGCAATCTCGAACGCTATCAAGGCTTCCTGCTGGATACTTCCGAAAAACGGCGCGCGGATGACGAAATTCGGCGGCGCAATAGAGAACTCAATGCACTGAATGCGATCGCCACTATCTCCACCCAATCTTTCGATCTAGACGAAATTCTAAACCTGACATTACGTCAGGTTGTGACGCTGTTCTCCTCGGAGACGGGTTCCATCTACCTCGCGGATCCCGGCGGGAAGGTTTTGCGGCGCCGCGCCGGTTGGGGACAACGCAGCGAGGGCCGCGCCCGATTTTCCGAGCTGCGTCTACCTGATGGTTTCGGCGAATTGATAACGCGGTCGCGCACGGAAGTGATCACGCCAGACTATTTGCCCCACGTTCCCGACGTGGTTGCCGAATTTGTGAAAGCTGACGGCTTGCGGTCTTGGGTTTGGGTCATTCTCTGGGGCAAAGACGGACCAACCGGGGTCATAGGTGTAGGCAGCCGAGAGGTGCGCGAATTTAATAACAGCGATGAAAGCTTGCTGGTCGCAATTGCACGCCAGTTGGCGGCCACGTTGGAAAAAGTCCGGCTGTATGAGGAGAGCTGCAAGGCCTACGAAAATCTCCGCCTAGCGCAGGAACAGCTGTTACAAAGCGAGAAAATGTCGGCCGTGGGCCAGCTCATCTCGGGCGTCGCGCACGAACTCAACAATCCTTTGACAGCGATCCTCGGCTATGCCCAATTGCTCGAAGGGGAAGGACTCAACGAGCGCGCACAAGATTTTGTAAGTAAGCTCTTTAAGCAAGCGCAGCGCACGCATCGTGTCGTTCAGAACTTGCTTTCGTTCGCCAGACAGCGCAAGCCCCAGAAGGTCGAAGTGGACCTGCGACGCGTTCTCGACGAGGCCTTGGCTCTCCGCGACTACGATTTCCGCGTCAACAATATCCGAGTGGAACGCCAAGTCGACGAGACCCTGCCAGCCGTGATCGCGGATCCACATCAAATCGAGCAAGTATTCCTGAACATTATCAACAACGCCCTAGACGCCATGTTGGAGACACAGAACAAAGGCGTTCTCAAAGTCCGGTCGTTCGCAAGTGATGGTCAAGTGTGGGTGGAGTTCCACGACAGTGGCTCGGGAATTCAAGATTCCAAGAAGATATTCGATCCGTTTTATACGACCAAAGCAGTCGGAAAAGGCACTGGGCTGGGCCTCAGTATTTGCTATGGGATTTTGAAAGAACACGGCGGAGAAATTTCCGCCAGTAATAGCCCTGATGGGGGCGCGGTGTTGCAACTGCGACTGCCGGCCGTCGACCGCGCCGCTGCCGAACCGCTTGCGACCGCCAGTCCTGCGAGACATAGTGGAGTACTTCAGGGACGGTTGCTACTAGCCGAAGATGAAGAGGCGGTACGGGAGTTTGCCAGCGCGGTCTTAATCGGCGCCGGAGCCACCGTGATCGCGGTAGGCAACCTTGAGGAAGCCAAGTCTCGCTTGCAGAGGGAATCGTTTGACGCCGTCATCATGAGCGGCCGCATGCCCGGGGGTATGACGATTCCCGGAATGCATGCCTGGCTGGCGCAGACTCGCCCCGAAATGGAGCACAAGATACTGTTTACCTTTGCTCACTTGGCCGAAGAGGAAACACGATCGTTCCTGGAAGCGAACCACATACCTTCCCTGCTCAAGCCGTTTGAAATCGCGGACTTAATTCAGCACACGCGCAAACTGCTGAACAAAGCTCAAGCTGCAGCCGTCTGATCGCGTCAGCCCTGCTTCTTGACAATCGGGTTGTAACCCGCTGAGATCAATTTGGCACGCAGCCCTTCTACATCCTTCTGGTTGCTGAACGGACCAATTTGCACGTGATACAACCGATCCGAAGGCGCGGTATTCGTGGAGAAAACCGCGTAGTCTTTCTTCCGCAGGGCCGAAACGAGCGCCTCAGCATCTTCTTGCTTGGTAACAGCGGCCACTTGCAAAAAATATTGACCGACCGCAGTCGAACGGGCTTCCTGGGTCGGACCTGCCTGCTGGGTCGGACTTGATGAAGGCGCCGGGGTAGGCTTCGAATCTGCTGGCGACTGAATCGGCGACTCTGCTGACACCTCGGACGCCGGTGCACTGGAGGCGTCTCTTTGCCCCACCACAACGACCGCAGGCGCGCCGCTACCGTTGCTCGCGTTCAAAGCCGCTTCCTTGCCGATCGAATAGCCAAAGCCGAAGAACAAGGCACAGACCGCAACCGCCACCACGAACATCCCCGCCATCTTGCCGGCGCTCACAACAATTTCAGGATCTTTCGAATCATTTGCCATAATGCTGATCAGTCTCCGCTGATTTAGAACTCACAGACTCATTCGATTTTTACTAGTCGCCCGAATTTTTTGCAGAGGCGTCTTTCGCGCCTACCGCTTGCGCCAGAAGCTTGTGCATTCCAGAAAATAAATCCATCGGAATCGGAAAGATCACCGTCGTGTTCTTCTCCACACCAATCTCGGTCAACGTTTGCAGGTACCTGAGTTGCACACTAACCGGCTCGGTTGCCAACAACGCAGCGGCGTCGACGAGACGTTGCGCGGCGGAGAACTCGCCCTCCGCGTGAATGATCTTGGAACGCCGCTCGCGCTCGGCTTCAGCCTGCTTGGCCATGGCACGGAGCATCGTTTCGGGCATATCGACTTGCTTCACTTCGACACTCGTCACTTTCACACCCCAGGGCGCAGTGTGCTGGTCGAGGATGGTTTGCAGGCGCAGGTTGATTTTTTCGCGGTGCGCCAAAAGCTCGTCGAGTTCCACCTCGCCCAGAACTGAGCGCAAAGTCGTCTGCGCGAACTGCGAGGTCTGATAAATGTAGTTGGAGACTTCATTGATTGCTTTGCGCGGCTCAACGGCGCGCAGAAAAATTACGGCGTTCACCTTCAGCGTCACGTTGTCACGGGTGATGATGTCCTGCGGCGGAACTTCCATCGCTTCTTGCCGTAGGGATACGCGCACCATCCGGTGAAACGGCGCAAACACGAAGATCACGCCGGGACCCTTGGGCTCTGCCAGGAGTCTTCCAAGGCGGAAGATCACCGCCCTCTCGTACTCGGCTAGGATCTTGATCGAGCTCAGGATGTAAATAGCTGCGATAAGAACAGCGATAGCGATCGGTCCCAACAATTCCACACCGTACCTCCGGGCCTGACTGCGCCCAGATCAATCTTATCTGAGATTTGAAGCGTTCCTATACTGGCGGGAACGACGTCGTGTTGAGAATGGTTCGGACGGGCAACCAACTGGCACAGCCGGGCGGGTTTGATCGGCTCACTCTGAGACACGTTCGACGTCGATGTGCAGGCCATCGACCCGCTTCACGATGACGCGGCTGCCTTGCTCTAGCGGTGAAGATGCAGTCGCATCCCATATCTCGCCGTGCACGAAGACCTTGCCGTTGGGAGACAGTGGCGTCCACGCGGTCCCGATTTCCCCCAACATTCCCTCCATGCCGCTTACGCGCTTACCCGCGCGAGCCTTCAGCGCCATCGTCATGAGAAAGACAGTGATCGCCCCCAGAGGCAGACTAACGGCAAGCGCGGTCGAGAGATGTACTCGCATTTCCGGAATCGGGCCATCAACTAGAAACAGCCCTCCCAACGTCAGAGCAACCACACCGCCGATACCAAGGACCCCGTGCGACGCCAACTTCGCTTCCAGAGCAAAAAGTACGAACGCTGTCGCAATCAGCGCCAATGCAGCGAAACGCACCGGTAGCAGATTGAGCGCAAACGCCGAAAGCACAATCAGAATCAGCCCAACTGTACCCGGCAAGACCGTGCCAGGATTGTTCAATTCTGCATAGATCGCGAAGAGACCCAGCGCAAGTAGCGCGTAAGCCAGGTTCGGATCCATGAGCAAACCGAAGATCTTCTGCTTCAGCGTCCGATCGAATGGGCGGATAGGCTCGTTCGTCAAGTCCAGCGACACGGTCTTTCCGTCAAATCTCTTCACGGCTTTGCCGCGCATTTGCTGAAACAGATCCTGCTCACTGGAGGCCACGTAGTCGATGAGGTGTTGCGAAAGAGCTTCCTGCTCCGTAAACGACTTCGACTCGCGCACAGTACTCTCGGCGACCTCAACGTTGCGTCCTCGCTTGGTTACGACCGAACGCATGAGTGCCGCGGCGTCGTTCTCAATCTTCTTGGACATGACCTCGTCCAGCTTGACTCCAGGAACGACAGGGTGCGCCGCACCGGTGTTCGTGCCCGGGGACATAACTGCAACGTCCGCTGCTTGCAAAATGAAGAATCCTGCCGATCCCGCGCGGCTCCCGCTCGGCGTCACATAAATAATCACCGGCACCGGCGAGGCCAAAAGCTTTTCGATAATGTCTCGCGTGGCGCCCAGCAAACCGCCGGGCGTATTGATCTCAATGAGCACGGCTTTCGCGTTTTCAGCCTGCGCCGTCGCCAGAGCCCGCTCAACGTACTCGGTCGTCATCGGGTGGATCGTGTCATTGATGACGATTTTCAGGACCTCAGCCCGCGCTGTCGCACTCGAGAACAACAGCCAAAGGAGAAGAGAGGCCAGAACCTGCCCGCTTCGATTTCGTGAAGCGCTTCGATGGATCATGGCTTGCTCACGACCTCCTCCGTCTCGCTGCCGCTGCTGTACCTAGTTTTGATCCGTTGCGGCGGCAATTTGGGGGGCGGCGCTGATG
>Ga0075021_10000913_pt1 | contig 15135 bp, 11 predicted proteins | sample ColStrG_CSR_2012_FD_72749 | JGI IMG/M metagenome (GOLD analysis project Ga0075021, IMG submission 72749) | Freshwater sediment microbial communities in response to fracking from Pennsylvania, USA - Cold Stream Run_MetaG_CSR_2012 | ecosystem: Environmental > Aquatic > Freshwater > Creek >...
ACCGAGGATCTCATCGACGTGGGCGCCGAGGATCGCGCCACGATACGCGCGCTGCGGCATACACCCGCGGGCGCTTTCGGTTCCGCGCGCTTCAAGCTCAAGGGGCTGGACGAGAACCGCGCCGAGTACCAACGCCTGATCGACGTGTTCCGTGCACACGATGTCGGCTATTTCTTCTACAACGGCGGCAACGATTCGATGGACACCGCCAACAAGGTGTCGCAGATCGGCGCGCAGCTCGGCTACCCCATTGCCTGCATTGGCGTGCCCAAGACGGTCGACAACGATTTGCCGCTCACCGATTGCTGCCCGGGTTTCGGTTCGGTCGCCAAATACATCGCGGTCTCGACGCTCGAAGGCGCGCTCGACGTGGCCTCGATGGCGCGCACCTCCACCAAGGTATTCGTGCTCGAAGTGATGGGCCGGCACGCCGGCTGGATCGCCGCCGCGGGCGGCCTGGCCGGCCGCAAGCCCGGTGATCCGCCGCATATCATCCTGTTTCCCGAGATCGCGTTTGATCGCGAGCGTTTTACCGCGCGCGTTAAGGAATGCGTCGAGAAATACGGCTACTGTGTGGTCGTGGTATCCGAGGGCGCCAAGTACCCCGACGGCCGCTTCCTCGCCGAGGCGGGCAGCAAGGATGCCTTTGGCCATACGCAGCTCGGCGGCGTCGGCCCGGTGGTCGCCAACATGGTGCGCGAATCACTCGGCTACAAGTTCCACTGGGCGGTCGCCGACTACCTGCAACGCGCGGCGCGTCACATCGCCTCGAAAGTCGATGTGGACCAGGCCTACGCCGTGGGTCGCGCGGCGGTTGAATACGCGGTAGCCGGCAAGCATGGCGTGATGCCGGCGATCAAACGCATTTCCTCCAAACCCTATCAATGGAAGATCGTGCCGGTGCCGCTGGACAAAGTGGCCAATGTCGAGAAGCAGGTGCCACGCCATTTCGTGACCACCGACGGCTTCGGCATCACCCCGGCATGCAGGCGCTATCTCGAGCCTTTGATCGGTGGCGAAGACTACCCGCCCTATCACAACGGCCTGCCGAAATACGCGCAGCTGCGCAAGCGCGCGGTGCGCCGCAAATTGAACGTGCCCTACAAACTCTGAGGAGGAATCATGAAGATCCACACCCTGTATGCAATGACTGCGCTGGGACTCTGCGCCTGCACGCTGGCCACCGCAGCGCCGCCGTCCCGATCCACTTTGGATGAGTCGGGCTTTTACGTCGGTGCGCAAGCCAGCCAGGTGAACTACAAGGAAGACGGCTTCGCCGCAGCGCACCCCACTGCCCTGAGCGTGATGGGTGGCTGGCGCGTGAACCCTTGGTTCGGCGTGGAAGCGCGTCTCGGCGCCGGTGTGGCCAGCGACAGCATCGCTGTGCCAGGCGTCGGCAGCATCGACCTGAAGCTGCGCTCCTATTTCAGCCTGCTGATGCGCGGCACGTTGCCGGTCTCCGATCATTTCGACCTTTACGCAGTGGGCGGGCGCACGCGCGCCGACTTCTCCGCCAGCGCCATGGGCGCCAGCGTCTCCGGGACCGATGCCAACTGGACCTACGGCGTTGGCATGGAATTCCTGCTGGGCGCTTCGCATTCGGGCGTCAGCCTCGAGGCTGGCAGGTTGCTCTCGGGCTCGGGTTACGACGCCGACATCGTTTCCATTGGCTTCCGGCACAACTTCTAGCGCCGCAATCAACGCGCAGGTGGCGATGAACGAGCTCGAGCGCTTCGAACGGATCGAGACCAAGCTCGCCCATGTGGAGCACACGGTCAACGAGCTCAACGATGTGATCGCCCGCCAGCAAAGCGAGATCGCGATGCTGCGCGCGCGCCTCAAGCATCTGGCCGAGCGCCTTGCGGGTTTCGAAGCCCCGCAAGGCGCCAGCGCCACCGCCGACGAAAAACCGCCCCACTATTAGGCGCCGCCGGTAGCGTAGCGCCGCCTGCATTGCGGTCCGCGGGCCTGCGGGCCGCTGCAGGCCCTATGTGGTATATTTCGCGCCCCCGCGGACCCCGGTTTCCGGTTTAAGTGGGCTCTAAATAATCAGAACTCGTTGAAATCCGGAGGTTTCTTCATGGATGCCGCTAACTGGCTGTGGCTGGCTGTAATCGCCGGCGTTCTCGCCGTGCTCTACGGGGTGCTGTCGATGGTCTCGATCCTGCGCCTGGATGCCGGCAACGCCCGCATGCAGGAAATCGCCGCGGCGATCCAGGCTGGAGCCAAGGCCTATCTCAACCGCCAGTACACCACCATCGCGATCGTGGGTGCGGTGCTGTTCGTGGTGCTGGGTTTCGCGCTCAACTGGGTCACTGCCGGCGGCTTCGCGGTCGGCGCCGTGCTCTCGGGCCTGGCCGGCTATATCGGCATGAACATTTCGGTGCGCGCCAACGTGCGCACCGCGCAGGCGGCCACCAAAGGCCTCAATGCTGCGTTGCAGGTCGCGTTTCGCGGCGGCGCGATCACCGGCATGCTGGTGGTGGGCCTGGGGCTGCTGGGTGTTGCCGGTTACTTCCTGTTCGCGCGCGCCATCCTCGGCGTGGGTGATAGCACGGATGAAGTGGCACTGCACTCGCTGGTCGGCCTGGCCTTCGGCGGCTCGCTGATTTCGATCTTCGCGCGCCTCGGCGGCGGCATCTTCACCAAGGGCGCCGATGTCGGTGCGGACCTGGTCGGCAAGGTCGAAGCCGGTATTCCCGAAGACGATCCGCGCAATCCCGCGGTGATCGCCGACAACGTCGGCGACAACGTCGGCGACTGCGCCGGCATGGCGGCCGACCTGTTCGAAACCTACGCCGTGACGATCGTGGCCACGATGTTGCTCGGCGGCCTGCTGCTCAAGGAAGCTGGCATGTCGGCGATCGTGTTCCCGCTGGCGCTCGGCGCCGCTTCGATCGTCTCCTCGATCATCGGCACCTTCTTCGTGCGCACCTCCGACGGCGGCAAGATCATGAACGCGCTCTACAAGGGCGTGATCGTTTCCGGCGTGATTTCCGCAGTGCTGTTCTGGTTCATCACCAAGCAGATCATGCCCGGCAACTTCAACGCGATCTTCGGCTGCGAGCTGGTGGGGTTGGCCCTCACCGCGGCGCTGATCGTGATCACCGAGTACTACACGGCCACCGAGTACAAGCCGGTGCAACTGGTGGCTGCGGCCTCGCAGACCGGCCACGCGACCAACATGATCGCCGGCCTCGGCGTGTCGATGAAGTCGACCGCGCTGCCGGTGATCGCCGTATGCGCGGCAATCTACGGTGCCAACGCCCTCGCCGGCCTCTATGGCATCGCCATCGCCGCAACCGCCATGCTCTCGCTCACGGGCATGATCGTGGCGCTCGACGCCTACGGCCCGATCACCGACAACGCCGGCGGCATCGCCGAGATGGCGGGGCTCGACAAGAAGGTGCGCGACATCACCGATCCGCTCGACGCGGTGGGCAACACCACCAAGGCAGTCACCAAGGGCTATGCGATCGGCTCGGCCGGTCTCGCGGCGCTGGTCCTGTTCGCCGACTACACCCACAACCTCGAGACTCACCTGATGGCAACCGGCCGGGCGATGGTGGGCTTCTCGCTCTCCGACCCTGCGGTGATCATCGGCCTGTTCATCGGCGGCCTGGTTCCCTATCTGTTCGGCGCCATGGCGATGGAAGCCGTGGGCCGCGCGGCGGGCTCCGTGGTGGTCGAAGTGCGCCGCCAGTTCCGCGAGATCAAGGGCATCATGGAAGGTACCGCCAAGCCCGACTATTCGCGTGCCGTGGATCTTCTGACCAAGGCGGCGATCAAGGAAATGGTGGTGCCTTCGCTGCTGCCGATCCTGGTGCCGGTCGTGGTGGCCTTCGGCATGAACGCCCTCATGGGCCCCGGCGCCGGCATCAAGGCGCTCGGCGGCCTGCTGATCGGCACCATCGTCACCGGTCTGTTCGTGGCGATCTCCATGTGCACGGGTGGTGGCGCCTGGGACAATGCCAAGAAGTACATCGAGGAAGGTCACTTCGGCGGCAAGGGCTCTGACGCCCACAAGGCCGCGGTCACCGGTGACACCGTGGGCGATCCTTACAAGGATACTGCGGGCCCGGCGATCAATCCGCTGATCAAGATCATCAACATCGTGGCCCTGTTGCTGGTTCCGCTGCTGTAGGACTGACACCATGAAAGCTGTGAACGGCGCGCTGTCGATTCTGATTGCAGCGTCGCTGCTGCACGGCCATGTACAAGCGGCGGACGCAACGCCGCCCGCGGCGACGCCAGCGGCGACGCCAGCGGCGACGCCCGCGGCGCAGGGCCTGCAGTGGCGCATGATCGGGCCGTTCCGCGGCGGCCGCACGCGTGCGTTGGCCGGTATTCCCGGGCATGCGGGGAGCTTCCTGATCGGCGCCGTGAACGGCGGTGTCTGGAAGAGCGACGACTACGGCCGCAGCTGGCGGCCGCTGTTCGATGCGCAACCCACGCAGTCGATCGGCGCGATCGCCGTGGCGCCTTCCAATCCCTCGATCATTTACGTCGGCAGTGGTGAAGGCCTGCACCGGCCAGATCTTTCGGTCGGCAACGGTGTGTACCGCTCGGACGATGCGGGCAAGACCTGGGCGCACCTGGGCCTCGAGGATGCGCAGCAGGTTCCGGAGCTGGCGATCGATCCGCATGACCCGCAGCGTGTTTACGCGGCGGTGCTCGGCCACCCCTTCGGTGCCAGCAGCGAGCGCGGCGTGTACCGGAGCGTAGATGGTGGCGCGCACTGGAACCGCGTGCTGTATCGCGACGCGGACACCGGCGCCTACAGCGTGATGATCGACCCCTTCGATGCCCAGGTGATTTACGCCACGCTGTGGCAGGCGCGCTCGGGCCCCTGGGAAGACAACAACCAATACGACGGCGCCGGCGGCGGATTTTTCCGATCCACCGATGGCGGCGAACACTGGCAGCAGCTCGGCGCGGGCCTGCCCGAGAACCTCTCGCAGATGCAGATCAGCGTGGCGCCAGGCAAACGCGGCCGCCTGTTTGCCACGGTCGGCACCACGACACCAGGTGATTACAGCTCGGCGGCCGGTCTCGGCGTATTCCGCTCGGACGATGGCGGCGAACACTGGGCTCGCATCACGAGCGACCCCCGACCAGCGCTGCTGATCGGCGGTGGCGACCTGCCCATCATCCGCGTGGATCCGCACAACGCGGATGTGGTGTACAGCGCCAGCATCGTGACGATGAAGTCCACCGATGGCGGCGTGACCTGGCATTCACTGCGTGGCGCGCCGGGTGGCGATGACTACCAGAACCTGTGGATCAGCCCGGATGATCCCAGCACCATTGCGTTGGTCTCGGACCAGGGCGCGATCGTCACCGTGAACGGCGGCGCCACCTGGAGTTCCTGGTTCAACCAGCCCACGGCGCAGCTCTATCACCTCGGTGTCTCCAATGGCTTTCCGTATCGGGTCTGCTCCGGCCAGCAGGAGAGCGGCTCGGTGTGCACCAGCAGCCGTGGCAACGATGGCGAAATCACCTTCAGGGACTGGCATCCGGTCGGTGTGATCGAGTACGGCTATGCAGTGCCTGATCCGCTCGATGCCAACATCGTCTACGGCGCCGGGCGCAATGAAGTCACGCGCACCGATCTCGCCACCGGTCAGGTGCAGAACATCTCGCCGATTCCGCTGCGCGGACCCGAGGTGCGCGTCGATCGCACCGAACCGCTGTTCTTCGCGCCGCAGGATCCACACAAGCTCTACTACGCCGCCAACCGGCTGTACGAGACCCAGGACGGCGGACACCACTGGAAAGCCGTCAGCCCCGATCTCGCGCGGGAGAAGCCCGGGATTCCTGCGAGCGTCGGCGCGCTGCGGCTCAAGAAGGCCGAGGCGCAGCGCGGCGTGATCTACGCCGCCAGCCCCTCGCCGCTCAGCGATGGCCTGATCTGGCTCGGCACCGACGACGGCCTGATCTGGCGCCGCGATGCGGGCGAGAGCGAGTGGAGCAATGTAACGCCGCCCGCGCTCACGGCCTGGAGCAAGGTGACGCAACTGGAAGCCTCACACTTCGATCCGCTGGTGGCCTATGCCACGGTCAGCCGCTTTCGCATCGACGACCTGGCGCCCTATATCTATCGCACGGGCGATGGCGGCCGCAGCTGGCAGCTGATCGTGAACGGCCTGGCGGCGGATGAGCCGGTGAACACCGTGCGTGAAGACCCGGAGCGGCGCGGCCTGCTGTACGCGGGCACCGAAAAATCGGTCGCCGTGTCTTTCGATGATGGCGCGCACTGGCAATCGCTGCAGTTGAACCTGCCGCACACCTCAATGCGCGACCTGGCGGTGCACGGCCAGGATCTGATCGTCGCCACGCACGGGCGCTCGTTCTGGATCCTCGATGATGTGAGTCCGCTGCGCCAGTACGACGCAGCGCTGCAGCAGCGCGAAGCCGCCTTGCTCAAACCCGCGACGGCGCTGCGCGTCCAGCGCAGCACCAACACCGATACGCCGATTCCGCCGGATGAACCGGCCGGCCGCAATCCGCCCGATGGCGCGATACTCGACTACTTTCTGGCGCACGACGCCAAGGGCCTCGTGGCGATCGAGATCTACGATGCGGCTGGCGCATTGGTGCAGCGCTACTCCAGCGACGAGCCCGCCGGCTTCCAGCCCAGGGACCTCGAGCAGGAGATCATCCCGAGCTACTGGCTGCGCGAACCCAGGGCGCTCGCGACCAGGGCGGGCATGCACCGCTGGGTCTGGGACCTGCACTACGCCTCGCCGCGCACACCGCAGCGCGGCTATCCGATCTCGGCAGTGCCTGGTGACACACCGCGCGTTCCGCAAGGTCCGAGCGTGGCGCCCGGCAGTTATCGCGTGCGGCTGCTGGTGGGCACGCAGCACTGGGACCAGCCGCTGGAGGTGCAGGGCGATCCGCGTCTCAAGCTCAGCGCGGCCGACTATGCGAGCCAGCTCAGGCTCGCGCAGCAGCTGGCCGCGGGCGTGGATGGCAGCACCGCAGCGCTGCTCACGGCGCGCTCGCTGCGCGCGCAGATCAGGGAACGCAGCACGGAACTGAAGACCCCGCCGCGCGGCAGCGCGCTCGCCAGGGTCGCGACCGACCTGCACGCGTTCGATGAGCGGCTGGAAAAACTGCTGAGCGGACATGAGCCTGAAGCCAGTACGCCCAATGCGGCGCCGGCGGCGGCGGCAACGGCCGGCACGAAGCCGCCTGGCCTCGAGGATCTGAACGGCGAACTCGCGACGCTCTACGACCAGGTCCTGCGCGCCGACGCCGCGCCCACCGCGGCGCAGAGCGCTGCCGCCGGGCACTCGCTGGCCGACTGGCAGGCACTGGAACCGCACTGGCAGCAGTTGCTCGCGACGCTGACCCCTGGCCTCAACAAGAGCCTGCGACAGGCTCGTCTCGCAGTGCTGCGCCCGGAACTCGCGCCGCCCAAGGATCCTGACCTCGCCGACAATGAATAAAGCCCTGCGCACCGGCGGGCAGCAGTTGTTGCTGCTGCTGCGGGTCTACGGCCTGTGGCTGCTGGTGTGCGTGCTGGGGCGTTGCGCATTGTTTGCCTGGCAACACGCGCGGCTCGACGATCTCGCGCCGGCCACGCAGGCCATGGCCTTCGTGGCCGGCTGGCGCATGGATACCCTCCTGTTGTGTTACCTGCTGGTGCCGCTCGCGCTGTTGATGACGCTGGCACCGGCATTCGTCGGCGGCAGCGCCGCGGCGCTGCTGCGCGGCTGGGTGCTGCTGGTGCTGCTGCTGCTGATCTTCATCGAGTTCGCCACTTTCCCCTTCTTCGCCGAATACGACGTGCGCCCCAACGTGCTGTTCGTCGAGTACCTGCGCTATCCGCAGGAAGTGCTCTCGATGCTGTGGAAGGACCAGCGCCTGAACCTGTTCATCTCGCTGGCAGCGGTGGCACTCGCCGGTTACGTTTTCCACCGCCGGCGCGCTTTTGCCAGCGCCAGGTTGCTGCTGGCCTCGGGCGGGTGGGCGCGCGCGCTGTGGTGCCTGCCGCTGCTGTTGCTGCTGTTCTGCGGCATCCGCTCCAGCACCGGCCGCCGGCCCGCCAATCTCTCCGATGCGCTGTACTCCACCAACCGGGTCGCCAACGAGATCGCCAAGAACTCGCTCTACAGCATCACCTACGACAGCCTGCGCGCCGCCGATGATCTGGTGCGCCGTGCGCCGCGCTACGGCGAGATGGGCATGGATGAGGCTTACCGGCGCGCGTACGCGCTGCTGGGCCGCAAGCGCGAGGATCCGGCGCGCCCCTTCCTCGCCACCATCCGGACTACGCAGCCCGCTGCCAGGCCGCGCAACCTCGTGATCATCCTGCAGGAGAGCATGGGCGCGCAGTTCGTCGGCTTCACCGGCGCGAGCCACAGCCTGACGCCGGCGATCGATGCACTGGCCGCCGAAAGCATCGCCTTCACGCAGCTGTATGCCAATGGCACGCGCAGCATCCGCGGCATCGCGGCGATGACTTCGGGCTTTCTGCCGCTGCTCGGCGACGGTGTGGTCAAGCGCGGCAAGAGCCAGCAGGGGTTTTTCACGCTCGCGGCGCTGCTCAAGCCCCTGGGCTATCACGCCAGTTTCATCTACGGCGGCGCGGCGCGTTTCGATGACATGAAATCCTGGTTCCTCGGCAACGGCTATGACGAAGTGATCGAGCAGAAGGATTACCCGCACCCAGGCTTCGTCAGCACCTGGGGCGTCAGCGACGAAGACCTGTACATCAAGGCCAACGAGCGCTTCACCGAACTCAGTGCGGCCGGCCGGCCTTTCGTCAGCCTGCTGTTCACCTCTTCGAACCACACGCCCTTTGAATTGCCGGACGGCAAGATCAGCTGGGAGCCGGGCGTGCCACGCAAATCAGTCGAGAACGCGATCAAGTATGCCGACTACGCGGCCGGACGCTTCTTCGAACTCGCGCGCCACTCGCCCTACTACGCCAACACGGTGTTCGTGCTGGTAGCCGACCACAACGTGCGTGTGTACGGCGACGATGTGGTGCCGGTGCCTGGCTTCCACATCCCCGGCCTGATACACCTCGAGGGTGTGCCGGCGCAGCGCTACGCCGGTCTCGCTTCGCAGCCGGATCTGCTGGCCAGCGCGCTTGGCATGCTGGGCGTGGACCTGCGCGCGCCGGTGCTGGGTCGTTCGATCTTCGATGCCGATCGCACGGGCTTCGTGCTGATGCAGTTCAACGATACCTACGGCTTCATGCGCGGCGATGCGGTGGCCGTGTTGCGTCCCGACAAACCCGCCAGCACCTGGCGCGTGGTCGGTGATCACCTGCAAGCAGCAGCGGATGATGTGGAACTGCAGCGCGACGGGTTGGCGCTGCTCACGGTCACGGAAGACCTGTACGAGAATCGCCTGTATTCAGGCGGCGCGACGCACTAGGAATTGCCCAGCTCCGCGCGTAGCTGCGCGATCTCCGAGAGCGCCTGCTGCAGGGTCTCGGTGCTGCGGGCCGCCAGCGCATCCGCGGCAGCGACCTTGGCGTAGCCACCCAGCAGCGCATGCATGAGCTCCACGAGGTCTTCGATTGCATCGGCGCCGGCGATGGGAGGCATGTTCAGGGAGGCGGCGCGCGCGGCCGCGCAGGATTCGGTCAGGCGTGCGACCGTCTCGAAGGGCAGTACCATCGCGAGCGGATCACCCTCGATCATCCGACCGACGCTGAAGCGTTCGTATTCGCCCGTCAGGGTCAGTCTGTGCCTGGTGTCTGGCATGGTCCTTTACCTCCGTGACACAGCACCATTATGTGAACCACGGGCTGCGGGTACTGAGACGAGCTTCGCAGTTGGGGCAGCGCAAAGCGGTGCCCGGCCGCACTCCCGCGCTTCGGTCACCCACAATGTGAGGTCGCGCCACAAGTGCGGGCCCGGCGCTGCGCATCATGTGCGCATTGCCACCCCAGGGCCTGAGCGATGATCAACAACGAACTGATTGGCGATGTGCCAGAGACCGCCGCGGAAGCTGCCAGGCAATGGCGGCAGCTGCGCACGCGCATCCACGACGCCTTCGAAGACGCCCGCACCGGTCCGCAGCGCGCGGCACTGCTGGCGCTCAACCAGTCTTTGATGAACCTGGTCGAGAAGGGCCTTGACCCGAAGGACCTGGAGAACTTCCGCGAGATCCGCGGCCACACCTATTCCATGATGATCGCCAGGGAATGCCTGGTGAACGAGCAGGTCGACCTGAAACTCGCGCAGGCGGTGGTACAGCGCGAACTCAGCGCCGGCCGCATGGCGGCGAATCATCCCCTGCGCGACCTGAAGCAGCTGGTGGCCTTCGCCGGGCACATGCAGCGCAACCTCGCCAAGGCGCAGCAGCTGGCGCCCAAGCCCCAGGGCGCATTTCCGCGCCTGTTCGGCTGGCTGCTGAACTGAAGCGCCGGGCGACGCGCGCCGCCCAGCTTCAGCGTCAAGCCGCAGTGGCCGCCATGGCCTTGAGCGCGGCCACCAGGCGATCGACATCGGCCACGCTGTTGTACAGCGCCGGCGTCACACGCACGCAATCGCCTTGCTCAAGTCCGGTGCGACGCACGGTGAACAGTCCGTAGCGCTTGACGAGTTCATCGACGATGCGCTGGTTTTCTTGCTGCGTCTTCCTGCCTTGCAGGCGGAACGAGGTGATGGCGCCGGCCATGCCCGGTTCGTCGGGCGTGAGCACATCGATGCCGGGCACAGCGCGCACGGCCTGCACCCAGCGATCGCGCAGATAGCGCAGGCGCGCCAGCTTGTAGCGCTCGCCGAGCGCATCATGGAAATCGAGCGCCGCCGGCACCGACAGCAGCGCCGCGAAATTCGCGGTGCCCGAATGCACGCGGCTCAGGATGCTGTCGCCAGGCTCGTCTTCATTGGCCATCATGCGATCAATATCGGCCAGCCGTCCCTTGCGGATGTACATCGCACCGACGCCGACCGGCGCGCCGATCCACTTGTGCAGGTTCACGCCGATGAAGTCAGGGCCCAGCGTACCGATGGAAAATTCGACCTGCCCCCAGGCATGCGCGGCATCGACGATCACATCCACGCCGCGTTGCCGCGCCAGCGCCGCGATCTCGGCCACCGGCAACACCAGGCCGGTCTTGTTGTTGACATGGGTGAGCAGCAGCAGTCGCAGTGCCGGCGTCGACTCCATGGCAGCCGCATAGGCGGCGATCACCGCTGCGCGCGTGGCCGGTTCAGGCAGGGCCATACGCTCGACGCGCACACCACGGCGGTCAGCCAGCCACTTCATGGCGTATTGCATGGCCGGGTAGTCGACGTCGGCGTACAGCACCGCATCGCCGGGCTTGAGGCGGTTGTAGCCGCTGATCAGGCATTGCAAGGCTTCAGTGGCGCCGCGCGTGAGGGCAATCTCGCTGACGTCGACGCCCAATGACGCGGCGACGCGCGCACGCACCGCTTCCAGGTCCTGCAGGTATTGTCCGCGCGCGTAGTAGGAACTCCCGGCATTCACACGCTCGGTGTACTGCTGATACCGGGCGAGCACTGGACGCGACATCATGCCCCAGTAGCCCGCCTCGAGATTGGTGACCTCGGCCGTTACGGCGTACTGCGCCGCGACGCTGCGCCAGTAGGTTTCATTCGCGGCAAGCGCCGCGGGTGCAGCGTCGGGCCGTGCAGGGAGCGGCGGCACCGCATTTTCCTGCCGCGGCGGCGCTGCCAGCGCCACGCCAGGCACGCCTGCCACGCCAGCTACGCCAGCGAGACCCGCTGCACCGAGGAACTGCCGACGCGAGGTGCGCACTGCCATTACTTGCTGTTGGCGTAAACCTGGATCAACTCGTACAGGTAGTCCCGCTCTTCGTACAGACCCTGCACTGATTTGCGCTCGTTCAAACCATGCACGCCGTTGCCGTCCGGATCGGAGAAGCGGCCCGGCACGCCATAGGTGGGAATACCCGCGGCATTGAGGAAGCGGCCATCAGTCGCACCGGTCGACATCGCGGGCAGCATGGGCACGCCCGGGAAGTGCTTCTCCGCCAGCGCTTTGGCCGTGCCGTAGACGAGCGGCGTCAGCGGCGGCGGCGCGGGAGTGGGGCTCAGCAAACCCGTGGGCACGATGGTCAGCGACGGATCCGCGGCGGCCTTCACCAGCTGCGCCTGCACATTGTCGGGCGGATCGCCCGGAAACATGCGGCAGTTGATGTTAGCGCCGGCGCGTTGCGCCAGCGCATTGTTGGCGTGCCCGCCATCGAGGCGCGTGGCCACGCAGGTCGTGCGCAACATGGAATGGAAGGTCGCATCCTTCGAGACGATGGCGTTGGCCTCGAGATCACCCGGATTGGCGAGCAGCCGCGTCATCGCCGCACCCGCTTCGCCGCCGGTGATCCTGGCCATCTCGGTGAAGTACGCGCGTGTCGTATCGCTGAACTGCACTGGAAATTCATACTGGCCGATGCGCACCAGCGCCGCGGCCAGGCTGTAGATCGCGTTGTCCGGGCGCGGCCGGCTGCTGTGGCCGCCCGCGTTGCGCGCCTCGATACGGAAATCCTGGTAGACCTTCTCGCCCGCCTGGATGCCGAGCGAGATGCGCTTGCCGTTCGCATCGCGCGTGCCGACACTGCCCTCGTTCAGCGCGAACTGGGCTTCGATCCAGTCCTTGTGCTGACCCGAGAGCCACTCGGCACCGTTGAAGGCACCGCCCGTTTCCTCACCGCAGGTGAGCGCCAGCTTCAAGGGTCGGCGCAGTCGCATACCTGCGCTCTTCAGGCGCACCAGCGTGTCGGTGAAGATGGCCGCGTGCGCTTTGTCATCGGACGTGCCGCGGCCATAGAAGTAACCCTCTTCTTCCACCAGCACGAAGGGATCGCGCGTCCAGTCTTCGCGCTTCGCCTCCACCACATCGATGTGCGCGAGCAGCAGGATGGCCTGGGCCTTGGGATCCTTGCCCGCCAGGGTCGCAACCAGGCCACCCTCCAGCGGATGATCGGCCAAGCTGAACAGGCGCAGGTCTTCATCCTTGAAGCCGGCCGCGCGCAGTCGCGCCGCCATGCGCTCGGCCGCCAGCGTGCAACTGCCGTCCGACAACGCGGTTTTGGTTTCGACCAGCTCCTTGTAGAGCTCGCGGAATGCCGCCTGGTCGGGGCGCAATTCAGCGGCCGTGGCCGCGCCCGCGGCCGCAGCGTTGGCCGCGACCATCACAGTGGCAGCGACAAAAAGTCTGGCAATGGCGGCGGGGTGCACGGTGTGATCTCCTGCAGTTGAGGCGACAGCCTACGTCGAACCCGCAACGGCCAGCAAGGCTATACTGCGCCCGCCAACCCCCTTCGAAGGAGCCCGCCATGTCCAGCCATTCGACGCGATTGCCGCGCTTAGTCCTCGGTGCCCTGGCGTTGCTGGGGGCGGCTGCGTTCGCCAGCGCGAGTGAATGCCCGGCCTGGCTCGATCACGATTTCACGAAGCTGCGTTCCACCGAGACCGTGAACATCTGCAAGGCATTTGCCGGCAAGCCGCTGCTGCTGGTGAACACCGCCAGCCACTGCGGGTTCACGCCGCAGTTCAAGGGGCTGGAAGCGCTGCACGAGCAATACAAGGATCAGGGGCTGGTGGTCGTGGGCTTTCCCTCGAACGATTTCAACCAGGAAGCCAAGACCGACACGGAGACTGCAGAGGTCTGCTACATCAACTACGGCGTGAAGTTCCTGATGCTCGCGCCGCTGCCGGTCAAGGGCGCGGAGGCGAATCCGGTGTTCAAGGAACTCGCGCGCCAGACCCAAGAGCCGCAGTGGAATTTCAACAAGTACCTGGTCAAGCCTGACGGCACGGTCGCCAACTATTTCGACAGCAAGGTGACGCCGGAATCGCCCGAGCTCAACACCGCGATCAACGCCCTGCTGGCCGCCAGCAAGCCCGGAACTGCCCAGTAAGCCCATTGTTGCGCGTGTCGCGCGTAGCGCGCTGGCCGCTCGCCCAAGGCATCGCCTTGACGCTGGCGCTGGGCGCGGCCTCGGGTGCCGCCGCGCGCCTGCCTGCGCCACTGCCCGAGATGGCACTCCCGGGCGCGGGCGATCGCATCCTGGTGGTGGCACCGCACCCGGACGATGAGACGCTCTGTTGCGGCGGCTACCTGCAACGCGCGGTGGCCGCCGGCGCCGCAGTGGCGGTGGTCTGGGTCACGGCCGGCGACAGTTTCGAGATCGATGCGATCATCGCCGAGCGCACGCTGCGCCCCAAGGGGCGCGGCCTGGAAAAACTGGGCGCGCGGCGCATCGCCGAGGCCCGGGCGGCGGCCGAACTGCTGGGTGTGCCGCGCGACCACCAGTTCGTGTTGGGTTATCCCGATCGCGGCCTCACGGCACTGCTCGCCGGCGATGGCACCAGCGTGCAGCGTTCAACCTATACGGGCGCGAGCGCTGTGCCCTATCCCGAGGCGCTAAGCCCTGGCAGCATTTACACGGGCAACAACCTGCGCCGCGATCTCGCCAGGGTGATCAGCACATTCGCGCCCACCGTGGTGCTGGTCGCGGCACCGCAGGATCTGCATGCCGATCATCGCAGCAGCGGCGCGCTGACGCGCGAGCTGTTGCCGCAAGCGGCACCGCAGGCAAAGCTCTACTACTGGATCGTGCACGCCGGCCTCAAATGGCCCTGGCCGCACGGCCTGCATCGACTGCACGCGCTGCGCCCGCCGGCGCGCGCGGTGCAACTGCCCTGGCAACAACTGCCGCTGGATGAAGCCACGCAACTGCGCAAGCTCCAGGCGCTGCGGCAACACCGCAGCCAGCGTGAAGTGATGGGGTGGTTCCTGAATTCCTTCGTGCGCAGCAACGAGCTGTACGCGCCGGCGCCTTGATGCAGGCCCGATGCACCGGGCGCGCGGCCTAACTAGGCCGCCATCTGCAGTGGCGCGGGCCGCCCCATGGCGTAACCCTGCAGGAAATCGCAACCGATGGTGCGCGCCGCATCGGCGGCGGTCTCGTCTTCCACGTGTTCGGCGATCACCTTGAAATTCAGCGTGCGCGCCAGTTTGATCATCGCCGTGACCATGGCCTGGTTGACCGTGTCGCGCGCCAGGTTGTGCATGAACGAGCCGTCGATCTTCAGGTAGTCGACCGCCAGCAGCCTGAGGTTCGAGAACGAGCCCAGGCCGCTGCCGAAATCATCCAGCGCGAAACGGCAGCCCATGCCA
>Ga0075021_10000917_pt1 | contig 15122 bp, 10 predicted proteins | sample ColStrG_CSR_2012_FD_72749 | JGI IMG/M metagenome (GOLD analysis project Ga0075021, IMG submission 72749) | Freshwater sediment microbial communities in response to fracking from Pennsylvania, USA - Cold Stream Run_MetaG_CSR_2012 | ecosystem: Environmental > Aquatic > Freshwater > Creek >...
GTCCATGTAGCTCGCGAGGCGCGGATGCGCGGCGAGGGTGTCCAGCAGGCGCTGGGTCACGCGGTTCGGATAGCAATACAGCGAGCGCACCCATTGCAGGCCTTCGACGCCGGCGAGTCGTTCGAGGAGAAGCGCGAGGCCGTCGCGCAGGCCGAGGTCTTCGCCGTAGGAAGTCGTGTCCTGGCCGATGAGCGTCACTTCGCGGACTCCGGCTGCGGCGAGGTTTTCGGCTTCGCGCACCACGGATTCAAACCGGCGGCTGCGGAATTTTCCGCGCAGCTGCGGGATGATGCAGAACGTGCAGGGATGATCGCACCCTTCGGCGATTTTGATGTAGGCGGCGTGCTTGGGAGTCGAGAGGATCCGCGGAGTGAGATCGTGATACAGGTACGACGGGAGCGCCGCGGCGCTTGCGGCGTCGGCGCGCAAGTCGCCCTCGACGGCGGCCAGAATGTTTTCGATTTCGCCCGTTCCCACCACGGCGTCGACCTCGGGAATCTGCTCGAGGATCTGCTGGCGGAAGCGCTCGACCAGGCATCCGGCGACGATCAATTTTTTGGCCGCACCGAATTTCTTGTGCTCGGCCATTTCCAGGATCGCGTCGATCGATTCCTTTTGCGCGGGGGCGATGAAGCTGCAGGTGTTGACGACGAGCACGTCGGCTTCCTCGGCGCGGGGCGTGAATTCGTAGCCGTTGCGCGCGAGGACGCCCATCATTACCTCGCTGTCGACGAGGTTTTTCGGGCAACCTAGGCTGATGAAACCTGCTTTGGGCATAAAAGGGCGTCGCGCTTGGGCGGGACGGTCTTTGATTCTAACACGGGAGGGGTGCGAGATTGCTGTGGGGGAGATGTTGCTGCAGAAGTCAAAAGCAGACAGGCTGAACGCCTGTCCTACTGTTTGCGGAGGAAGGTTTGGATTCGGGTGATCAGGGTGGAGGCTTGCTGGGGGTCGGAGGGCTTGCCGCCGTAGCGGGCGGCCTGGTAGATCGAGGTGAGCTCGAATACGGGCTCCGCAAGGTTTCCGTCGGGGAGCGACGCGGCGAATTCCATCGGCGTCTGCGCGGGCGCTTTGCGAATTCCATTTCTTTCGAGGACACGCAACATTTCGCCGTACTGCATCGTCGCGAGGTGCGGCGTCATTTCATGGGTGGGCAGGACGCGCATGCGCCACAGGACGGCTAATCTCCTGCGAACTTCGGGGCGAAGAATAACTACGCTACACACGAAGATTCCAAAGACCACGAAGATGCTCGTGCGCCCCAGCGGACTGCGCGATATGTCTTCCTGCCACTGCTTCAGCCGCTCGGTGGCGTGGTGGCGTTCGCTTGTGAATTTGACGCGAACCCACTCTTCCCAGTCACGCGATACGCGGCCAAGGTTTTGAGCCACGGTGATCTGGTGCACGAAATCGTAGTTGATCACCCATTCGCTCCATTGCAATTCAAACCAGTCCAGGTAATGCGAGATCTGGTCGGCGAATCCGGTCGGCACTTTGCTGGACGGAGGCGTAGGGTCAAAGGTCAGCCAGCCATAGCCGGGGAAATAAGCTTCCACCCAGCTGTGTGCGTCGCTGGCGCGCACGACGAGATCGCCCGCGACGTCGTTGAATTCGCCCATCTGGAATCCGTTAATGTAGCGCGCAGGAATTCCGAGCGTGCGCAGCATCACAGTCATGGCCGCGGCGAAATATTCGCAGTGTCCCGCGCGCTTCTGGAATAGGAAGTAAGCCAGCGCGTCGGCTTGCTGCGGCGTGCCGCTCAGGTCCAGCGTGTAGCCGTAGTGCGTTTGCAGGTAGGCTTCCACGGCCTGCGCTTTGTCATAGGGATTGGCGCTGTGCGCGGTAATTTGCCTGGCCAGGTCCGGTATGCGCGGATCGATTTTCGGCAATTGCAGATTCGCTTCGCGAATCGACTCCGGATAGTCCGTGCCAGCCAGGCGAACGGCCGCCGCCGGCGGCAACGGCACGAGCGAGTTGGCTTCGTACTCCATGCGCGCATAACTGTGGTAGGGATTGAAAACGGAACCGGTGAAATCCTGCAACAGGTAAGACCGCCGCGGGCCGAACGGCGCCCTGCCCGGATCGTCCGAGAAATGCCCGCGCACGGTTTCCGCCTGATTCGCAAAAAACAGAGCCGTGCTGCCAATGGGCTCGAGAAGCACGGTGTAGTGAATCGGCCTGCTGAATTTTGTCGTGATTTCGCCGGCGTCAGAATGAATGTGAAACCAGTCTCCCTCGGAATTCGAGCTGAGCGTCGTCGGCTCGCGCATGTCGTTGAACCAGCGCTTGCCGTCGAATTTGGTCAATGCCACGCCGCGCCAGTGCATGCCCTGCGCCGAATCGAGCCCGCCATCCACCGTGACGCGCATCACCACCATACTGCTCTTTTTAATTTCGCCGATTTCGCCCAGTTCCACGTCGTCGCTGAAGCCGGAAATCATGGTCGGCTGCATGTTCAGGCCGGACATGTAGCCGCCGCGAAAGCGCGGCAGGATAAGAAAGATCACCGATCCCACCAGCACCGATCCGAGGGCGATGCCGGCCGAGGTGATTGCCAGGGAGTTGTGCAATCGGCGCGCGGGGCCTGTGCCGGACTCAATGGGCCGTGTAACGGTTCCCTGGGCGCTCCGCCACATCTCCAGCGCCACGAAGGTGGAAACGGCGAGGCCGAGGAATACGGAGAAGAAGGCCAGAAACAGGGTATCCACGGTGAGGATGGCGGAAGCCAGCATGGCCGAAAAGCCCATCAGCGTGAGGAATAAATAGTCGCGCGTGGTCGAGGCGCTGTACAAGCGCACCACGGTGGCGAACAGCATCAAGTGTACCGTTGCGAGCAGAGCCGCATAAAGGCCGGGACTTTGCGAGCCCACGGACAGAATGCGGGAAACGATCCACAGATCGAACGGGAAAAAAATAAAGTAGAGGACGGTCAGCCAATTGGCCGTGCGGTTTGAAATTTCGGGACCGTAGTGGTGCCACCACCGGTAGCCTTTGAACAACATGGCGGCCGGAAGCACAAAAATGGTTAGTAGGTCCAGTTTCCCTGTGGAGACCAGGGTCAGCACGCCCGTAAGCAGCAGCAAATAAAGGGAGATTTCAAAATGGCGCCGCAGGGCGGACAGGTGCTCCGGAAGCGATTCGGCGGGGATTTGGCCTGCGGGGTCCATGGCGCGACATACCAGTCTAACATCGGAAGGCTCGCGCGGGATTCCGTGAGGCGTATCGGGCAATGGCGGGGAGGTAGCACAGGCACTCCTGCCTGTGCGGGTTTGTAGACCAAATATTCAGCCTCCCAATCCCTGTACCTTTGCAAAACCCGCACAGGCAGGAGTGCCTGTGCTACTTAGCGCCATACGCGATTGCGGCGTTGGCAATTTTTTGGGTGGCGTTGGAGACGGGGTGGCGGCGAATCTGGGTTAGCGGAACGATGCGGGATCCGGGAACGGCCGGCAGGCTCGCAACCTGGACCAGGAATGGCTCGAGGCGGATATTGCGGAAGGTTACTGCGTGGCGAGATGTTGCTAGGGGCGTGAAGTTGCCGTTGAGAGCCACGCCGAAGATTTTGGTCAGGTGTGCGGCGAGGGCTTCGCTTGCATCGCTTCCGTTGGTTTCCAGTGCGGGGAATTGCCACAGGCGCGAGAAGAGCGCGCCATCGCCGTTCTCCTCGCGCACGAGCAGCGTGCGCCCCTGCGGATCGAGGAGCACGGCGGCGGAAAGCGTTACCGTGACCGTGGCGCGCTTCTTGCGCGCCGAGGGCAATTCTTCTGCAATGCCCAGCTTGCGCGCGCGGCACCATTTTTCGGCCGGGCACTCTGTGCAGCGCGGCGACTTGGGCGTGCACACGGTTGCGCCGAGTTCCATCATCGCTTGGTTCCAGTCGCCCGGTGTTTTTCGAGTGAGCAAATCCTCCGCAGCGGCCTGGAGACTCCGCCACGTCGCGGGCGCGCGCAAATCCCCGCGCAAGGCGCCGATGCGAGCTAGAACGCGCGCGACGTTTCCATCCAGCACAGCGTGCGGCTCGCCATACGCGATGCTCAAAACTGCGGACGCAGTGTAGGTTCCGATGCCTGGAAGTTCCAGCACCGCTTCGTATTGGCGCGGGAAATCGCCCGCATGCCGCGCGACGATTTCCTTTGCCGCGCGCTGTAAATTTCTTGCGCGGCTGTAATAGCCGAGGCCGGCCCATACGGCGAGGACGCGCTCGGGTTTCGCTCGCGCCAGCGCGCGCACGTCGGGAAAAGCATCGAGGAATCGCTCGTAGTAGGGGACGACGGCGGCGACGCGCGTCTGCTGCAGCATGATTTCCGACAGCCAGATGCGGTACGGGTCTTGGGTGCGGCGCCAGGGAAGGTCGCGCTTGTGCGCGGCGTACCAGGCCAGCATGCGCTTGCGCAGCGACGGCAATTGGGATGCGGGAATTTTCAGAAGATTCACGCGCGCGATTTTCGCACAGCGGGGAAGAGAACGGAAAGATTTGCGGGCGTCGGACGGCAGACTTCAGGCAGTGGGGTTCCCCCCCCGGGAACGCCAATCTCCCGATTGGCGATTTGCAAAACGCCATTCCGGAGAATGGCGTTCCCGGGAAACCCAAACCCCACTCGCTTATAGCGATGACACAAAAAGGAAATACGAAGTGTTCCAGAGAGACGAAGGAATCGAGCCGCGCGGGTGCGTGGTCAGGACGATTTTGAAAATGTCTGGGGAGTCGCCGAGCGTGTCTAGAAAATTTTTGCCGGGCTGCGGTTTCAGCGGCGTCACCGTCGCCAGGTGGCGCAAAATATCGTAGATGATCTCGCTCGCGGCCATGCGCGGCGTTGCGAAACCGGCGGAACGGAATTCCATCACCGAATTGATTTCGTGGAAATGCCAGGCCAGGCCTGCGCAGAGCGTCACGGCGCGCTCGAATTGCTCGGGCGACTTTGCGTCCGTCCCCTGCGGGCCAATGTACGGGTCGAAGACCAGCATCACGCGCCGCTCGTCTTCCCGCGCATATTCCTTCACTTGCAGGGCGCCGATTCTGGCGGAGGCTTTCCAGTCGACGTGGCGCGCGCTGTCTGTGGACTGGTATTCGCGAATGGCGTAGAGGTCATTGCCGCGGCCGCGCTGGAAGCTTTCCAGTTCGCCGGTCACAAGTGGCAGAACTTCATAGAACTCTTCCGTGGGCTGAATCGCCGGAAAGACGACCGCTTCGATCGAGGAATCCACGCGCCGCGTTTTTTGCAGGAATCCAAAGGGAAATTTGGTGCGCAATCCGAGTGCGTCCTGCCGGTACACGCCGCGCTTCGGGAAAGTCAGCTCGACGGTCTGCCGTGCGGTCTGTCCACGTGGAATGTGGGGGAAATAAACCGGGCGATCCAGAATACGCGGCCCGGCTGGCGCCGGCGCATTTTTTTTATTCTTGGAATCGTCCTCGCTCACGAGGGAAACGGAAAACGTCGGTGCCAACGGCTTCGAGTTGTGGAGTTCGGCGACGGCCAGAATCGTGCGCTCGGCGAAAATATGCTCGGGAAGTTCAAGGCTTACCTCGACGCCGCCAAGCACCACGCGCGAAAGCATGCCCGAAATCAGCAACCCGGCGAGCAGGGACGCCAGCACCATGAACATCAGATTATTTCCCGTGTTCACCGCCGCGCCTGCGACCACGACGATCCCGAGGATGTACGCCACTCCCTCGCGCGTCACTTTGTAATCGATCTGGTAGCTCAGCCAGCTGAGAGGCGTGCGCCGGGCCAACGCCGGCACGATGGTCAGGGCTACCCATCCGGCGAGGGCGAGGGCTGACACCGCGGACATCGCCGCGATCAGCAGGTGGCCATCCTCGGCCGCCGCGCCCGAATACAGCGCCAGAAACAGCGCCATGGCCAGCGCGCCCATGGCGATGCCAAAGCTGCGCCAGCTGGGGCGGTCCAGCGTCTCTTTCAAATGTTTCCATTGGGCCGCGCGAGACAATCCCACCGCTTTGCGGAGAAGCGGAGGACCGACACGCCGCTCGACAAATTCGGGATTCATCAGAGGGGAACGGGGGTGGAATCCATGATTTCGCGAAGAACCATTTCGGCCTGCGTCGTTTTCTTCGCGGTGTTTGCGTAGCGCGTGTTGACGACCATGCGGTGGGCGAACACCGGCAGGATAAGCTGCTTGAAGTCATCCGGAGTGCAATAGTCGCGCGCCTCGAGGAAGGCCCGCGCCTGCGCCGCGCGCTGCAGCATCAGGACGCCGCGGGGACTCACGCCGAGCGAGAGCTGCTCGGAATTTCGCGTGCGTTCGGCGATGTCGAGAACGTAATTCCTCAGGCTGTCGTCCACGCGCACTTTTTCGACGGCGCGCTGCATCACTTCCACTTCTTCGGCTTCCATGACCGGCGTGACTTCCGCCGCCGCGTTGCGTCCGCTGGCGTGCTGCTGCATGATCTCGCGCTCGCTGTCACGCGACGGGTAACCCATGCCGATGCGCAGCAAGAAGCGGTCCAGCTGCGATTCGGGGAGGGGATAGGTTCCGTGGTGTTCGACGGGATTCTGAGTGGCCAGCACCATGAACGGCTGCGGGAGCTTGTACGTGTGATTGTCCACCGTGACCTGCGCTTCGTTCATGGCTTCGAGCAGCGCCGACTGCGTTTTGGGCGTGGTGCGGTTGATTTCATCCGCCAGGATGATGTTGGCGAAGATCGGGCCGGGCTTGAAATCGAAGCGCTGCTCGATCTGGTTGAACACGCTGATGCCCACGACGTCCGAGGGAAGCAGGTCCGAGGTAAACTGGATCCGCTGGAACGTGCAGTGGAAGGAATTGGCGAGGGCTTGCGCGAGCGTCGTTTTGCCCACGCCAGGGACGTCTTCAATCAGCAGGTGCCCCTTTGCGAGCAGGGCGACGAGGGAGAGGCGGATCACTTCGTCCTTGCCGCGGATTACGCGCCCGATGGAAGCCTGTAACTGCGCGATCTGGTTTGCCGTTGCCGTGGTCATTGGGTTGAAAATCCGTAGTGCTTCTGCTACAAACGAAGCGGGTCTTATGGGCGATTAGCTCAGTGGTTAGAGCGCTCGCTTCACACGCGAGAGGTCCAAGGTTCAAGTCCTTGATCGCCCACCACTACCCACGCAGTTCCATGGTCTCATCAATTCCACAAATATCTTAGCGTCAGCCGGGGCAGCTGTGCTCAAAAAGTTTTTTGTGCCTCGTTGAATAATGGGGTTTTGTTCCCGTTTGTATGAACAGTGGCCTACCCGGGAAGCGTATAGGGGCCAATTTATATAGATAGTGGGCCGACTGATAGCGTGTGGCGGGATCCTTTTGTACGGTCGTAATGCTTTGAATCCCAAAGGGATGAAAGATCGTAGCCCACCACGGAAGTGGTGGGAAATGCACCCGGGCACCTCAGAAACCCCGGAGGGGTGACACACGGGATTCGGCCCAATAGGGCAATCCCGGACAATGTGATCGGAACCACTATGTCGCCCCGCTGGGGCTTTCCCTTGAGACGTCATGCGTGTTCCCACAGCTTCCGCTGTGGGCTACGTTCTTTCGTGCCTCCGGCACTTTTGAAAATCCAACTGCCTATCTATTTGAAAATGTCGAAATTGGCGACAAGGACGCCTGCCGTTCGCGTTGTGCTACTCTGAGGCGCGCGAAGGGGAATCCAAATTGGCTGCGACGCTGCGATTTTTTCAGTTTCTTTCTCTGGGATGCTGGGTGGGCAGCATCATCTTTTTCATTATTTTCACGGCGGGTATTTTTTCGGTGATGCCGACGAAGGATTTGGCGGGAGTCGTGGTCGGCTATTCGCTGGCGCGGCTGCACATTATGGGTATCGTGGCTGGCTGCGTCTATTTGATCGCCACGCTGGCGCTTGAAAAATCGTTCGCCGCCCTCGTTCGCCCCGCCGCGCTGCTCGTTTTCGTGATGATTCTCTGCACGATGATTTCGCAATATGGCGTCATCGCGCGCATGGATGCGCTCCGCGTGCAGATGGGCTCGGTTGATGCCACCGCCGCGGGCGATCCCTTGCGAGTATCATTCGATCGACTGCATCAATACTCGGTGCGCCTGGAAAGCGCCGTGCTGCTTTCCGGCCTGGCCGCGCTGTTCCTGACGGGGCGCCCTAAGTAGCGACAAGTAGGACGGGCTTCAGCCTGTCTTCTCTTGACTTCTGTGGCTGAGCTGCCTATCTACCTTGCGATTTCAAAATTCAAAAGAAGACAGGCTGAAGCCCGTCCTACTTTTTCTTCGTTTTCTTCGCCCTCATCTGATCCACCGCCCGCCACAAATACCAGCTGGCGATCGAGCGGTACGGCCGCCAGCGCTCCCCATGTTCGAGGATCGCCTGCGGCTTCGGCGTTTTTTTCAATCCGTAGACGTGCTGGAAACCCTTCTGAATCCCCAGGTCGTGAATCGGCAGCACGTCTGGCCGCCCCAGGCGGAACATTAGAAACATCTGCACGGACCACTCGCCGATCCCGCGCACCTGCACAAGCCGCTCGTGAATTTCCTCGTCGCTCATGCGGCGAAATTTTCCGAGGGGAAGGACAGTGCCGTCCAGCGTCTTCGCCGCCAGGTCCTTCACCGCTGCGATTTTTTGGCGCGATAAGCCAGCGCCGCGCAGTTTGGTTTCCTCGATTGCCACTATTTCCTCAGGAGTAGGGAACCCGTTCGTGCCCAGCGCTTTTACGCGACCAAAAATCGTCGCCGCCGCTGCGCCCGCGAGCTGCTGGTACACGATGGCTCGACACAGGCTCTCGTATGGATGCTGTGGCTTTTCTCTTTTGGTTGGGAAGCAGCCGACCTTACGAATAATTTTCGCCAGGTGACGGTCGACGCGGCAAAGTTCGCGCATCACGTGCTCGGCGTCAACGGGATAGTGGGTGCGTGCCATGGCGGAATAGGAGGCTAGGGGAATGGCGGCCAGCCGTCAAGAGTGCGGTGAAAGCGGTAGTCGGGCACGCCGAAGGCAAGATGCCCGTTCCGTCCCGAAATCCGCGGGACGGAACGGCCGCTACAAAACCGCTCTGTGTGGTTTGCATTTGATTTTGTAGAGGCTGCCCGTTTTTTGGGCGGGCAGGGTTGCGTTCCGCGTGGGCTAGTAGCCCGCAACCAAAGCGTCCTTCAGCGCAGGCGCGGTGCTATGATTCGGGCCAGAGCTTCCGTATCTTTTCGGTTCCCAGGAGAATTGCGATGACGACGAAATCTAAATTTCCGCGGCTGCTGATGGCGGGATTGTGCTTCGCGGTCGTGGCTGCCGCGGTGACGGCGGCGATGCCGCAAACGCAGGTGATTTCGATCACGCTGGCCGGGCAGTCCATGATCCGCTCGGATATTCGCGCGACGGTGCCGGCTGCGGTGCCGGTGATCCAGTCGCTTTTGAAGGGCGACGTCATGTTTACGAACGTGGAAGCCGCCGTCGCGGAAAAAGGGGAAACGGTGCACGAAGGCCGCGGTTTCCTCACGCCGCCGGAAGCGCTCGACGCGCTGAAGACGTTCGGCTTTAATTTATTTTCGCTCTCCGGAAATCATGCCTTCGATCTGAAAGCCGTGGGCGTTCACAACACGATTCGCGAGGCGGACAATCGCAACATGGTCCACGCCGGGACCGGAAACACGCTGGCGGATGCCGCTGCGCCGGCCTACCTGCACACTCCGAAAGGGACGATCGCGCTGATCGCGAGCGCGTCCGGCCTGATCGGGCCCGGAGCGAGCGCCACGGCGGACCGGCCGGGCGTGAATGAACTCCGCCTCGAAGCCGGCGGCATACCAAATGAGGCCACGGAAGATCTTCCCGGCGCGCCGGAAAATACGCCGAACCAGGAGGATTCGCAGCGGATCCTGCAAAGCATCCGTGACGCCCGAAAAAACGCCGACCTCGTGATCGTCTACCAGCACAATCACGTTTTCTCAAATAAATCCTTCACATCGGTATTTACCGAAGGCTTGCCCGAGCGCCTGGCCCCGAATGACTGGCTGAAGAAGTGGACGCACGCGGAAGTGGACGCTGGCGCGGACATTGTCGTGATGCACGGCGCGCCGCTCCTGCACGGCATGGAGATTTATCATGGCCGCCCCATTTTTTACGATCTGGGGAATTTCATCTACAATTTGCCGCCGACGCTGACCTACATCGACGAACCGATGAATTGGGAAAGCGCCGTCGCCTACGTGGATTTTCAAGGAAAGAGCCTGCGCTCGATTACATTCCGCGGAATCACACTGAATAACGTCGGCGAAGGCCAGCCCGACATTCACAACGAGTACGCGAACAATCAGTTCATCGATACGCGCGGCATGCCGACGCCCGCCACCGGCGCGCGCGCCACGTACATTTTGCAGCGGCTGGCGGATGCGTCGAAGCCATTCGGAACAGTCATCGAATTGAAAGGCGATACGGCGAGCGTAATACTGGATGGCGGACATTAAGACGCAACGAAGTTCGTCCGTACCCGCGTACCCGAAAATTCAAGAACCCCCGAAAGGGCGGGCCACACTCCTAGACGTATGCCCGCCCTGCATGCTCCCTTGAAGAGCGCTACTTAGGAGGCGCTCGCAGCGCGAGCTGCTTGTTGGCTGGCCATTTGTTCCTTCATCTTCTGCTGCATTTCTTTAGGGGTGGGTTCGGCCATGTGAGTAGCGACCATCCAGGTATAGCCCTCGGGATCGACAACAGTGCCAGTGCGGTCGCCCCAGAACATGTCCATCACCGGTCCTTTGGACTGGGCCCCGAGCTTTAGGGCTTTGGCAACTGTCTTGTCTACGTTCTCCGTCAGAAGATAGAGACTGGACGGCGAAGCGCCGACGGTCTTCGCGCTGCGGGCACCCATCTGCGGCATTTCCGGTCCCAACATTAACGTCGTACCGCGAAGTGTCAGCTCGGCATGGATCGCCTTGCCGTCCGGGCCGTTCATGATCCCCCGTTTAGCAAAGCCGAATGCCTTCTGATAAAAGGCGGCCGCCGCTTTCACGTCAGTCACCGTCAGCATTGATGTTACGGAACCGTAGAGCTTCTTATTGAGTGGATCGATTTTTTTGGGCATAGCGCTCCTTTAGCGAGGCGAGAATTTGAATTGAATTTCTGCGGAAGTGTTCGTGATGCACCATTTGAAGAAACCTCTGTGCGGCGACGGCCAAGGTTACTTCAATATGAATTACTTGGTCAACTTCCTATTCGATTTCGCCGGTCACTAAGGGCGGGTGGGCTCCTCTTCTGCATCTTTCAGTTGACCAACGCTGTCGCTTGTAAGATTCCGCCTCCGTACGTCAACGCTGGTATTGGTTTTTGCACTTGCGCGTGCCCGCCCTTTTGATTTGTAAGTGTCGCGGTTTTCGCGTCATTTCCGTCTTGCGCCAGCCGAACGAGTCTGGCGTTTCGCATGCGGTCATCTGCCAGATGCCGTGCTCCGCGATGAAGTGGACTCTAAACCCGGATCCCTTGCAATCCAAAGGGTCCGGCACACGGACATTGAGAAATTCTCGAAGGTTTTGCCAATCGGCTCGCCCTCCAAAGTCGACATTTCGTATGTGCATTCAACCGGGCATATCATGTGCCAACGACAGGACGGCCTTGCACGCTTGACGTTGTTGAAGAAATGAGATACTCCGACGTATATCACCGTGCGGTTAGTCCTTAGGTTTCGGCGCTGAAAGCGCCGAAGGGTGCCAGCCCGGGGCAACGCCCCGGGTTCCGAAGTCATAATTCGTCGGCGCCCTGAAGGGGCGCCAGGGTTCTGCCATGCCGCAATCTCTATCCAAGAATCTTATTCATCTCGTGTTCAGCACGAAAAACCGCCAACCGGTCCTAACCGAGCCCGTTCGCGAACCACTCTGTGCGTACGCCTCTGCCGTCTTGCGCGATCTCGACTCCCACGTAATCGCAATCAACGCGTGGCGAGACCACATCCACATTTTATTCGCGTTGAACAAGAATCATTCGCTCTCTCAAATCGTCATGGAGGTGAAGCGCGCCACCTCCAAATGGATCAAGACGCAAGGAAAGGAATTCGCGAAATTTCATTGGCAATCCGGCTACGGTGCCTTTTCGATTGGCCAATCTGGCGTGGAGGATTTGAAAAGGTATATCGCCGATCAAGCCAAACATCATCGGGTTAGAAGCTTCGAGGAGGAATTTCGGTCCTTTTTGAAACGCTATCAACTTGAATTTGATGAACGATACATTTGGGATTGAGCGCGGTTGCGGGAATCCCTCCGCCCATTCAGGGCGGAACGCCGGGTGGGCGCATACCCAGGGCGTTGCCCTGGGCTAGTCAACTCCGCGCCATCGGCGCGGCAAGAGCAAAACGATGCGCCCATGGTTTTGGATTGGCGGAAGTCGAATCACGGTTTTTCACGAAACGCGGTCATCCGCGGGATGCCTTGTTCCATGCGGAAGCGGACTCTAAACCCGGACCTCTCAAAACCAAAAGGTCCGACACCCAAAAATTCAAAACTACTCAACGGTTGGGCTGCCCGCTGTGTTAACTCGGTGTTGACATACGGGAGTGGTATCCTAGCATCGTGCAACGTCGTCAAGCGAGAACGAAAGGCCGGGCCACCTGCCGGCTTAGGTCGATAAAGTGAACGACTCTCAGAAGGTCCCTGGACACTTAAGAACCGATGGCGTGCCCGAGGGGTTTGAGAACGTGGAACCCCGCGATCTCGCGGGCGTGCTGCTTCATCGCAATTATGAGGCCGAGCTCACTGCCATTCGCATCTTGCTTTTCCGACACCGTCAAGCCGATAAAGGGCTTCAAGATGAAATCAAGAGCCTTGAGGAACGCCCAGGATTTCGCAGCGAGCAGGCAGTCGATAGATGGCTTGAACTACTACAATTCTCCACTTATCAGGGAGCAGCCCACAGTATGGCAGCCGTTGGAATGCTTGCACCGTTAGTGGAATCAATATTCGATGGAGCATTCAAACGCGCACACGAGGAATTCTTTTTGACAGAGAATTCGATTGCTAAGCATCCGCGATGGGAATGGGCAACACAGGCCCAATGGGATTGTCATCTTGTTTACGACAAGAACGGCAAACACACTAAAGATATCGTCAGAGGAATCTTGCAGCTATCTGAAGCTATAGGACTAGCTCCTCATCTTCCGAGGGACCTTAAGTCAATGTTGGAGGCGTTGTTTGAGTACCGCAATAAGATGTTTCACTGCGGATTCGAGTGGCCTCTCGAAATGAGAAACAAATTTGTAAAGCGCATAACCGATGCAGGCTGGCCTTCGAATTGGTTTGAGATGGCTACAAGCGATGGAGTTCCAACGATAATCTACCTGACCGACGTATTTGTTGACATCTGTTTAAAGAGAATTGACCGAACCATTGATGGAATGGGAGCTTTTGCCGCCGAACGCCTTCGGTAGCTGGGTGCCCAATGCATCGGATGGGAGATGCGCGAGCCAAAGGCGATCAGGACTTTGCGTAGTCGCGCAGGAATTGGACGAGCAAGGCGCTCACCTGTTCCGGCTGCTCCTGCTGCACCCAATGGCCGGCGCCGTCGAGGAAATGGAATCCTGTCATGTGCGTGCACGCGGTGGTGCGCATTTTGTCGATTGCGCCTGGCGTTTGGTAGGAGCCCCAATCGCTTTTCCCATCGATGTATTGAGAGGGGACATCGATGGTGCGGCCTGAAAATGTTTGCAGCTCGGCGAGGTTTCTGGGGTCGGAGCCGCGGCGCACGCGGTAGCCCTGCAGCGCGCCGGTGAAGCCGGTCCTGCCATATTCCGCTGCGTACACGTCGACCTCGGCTTCGGTGAGCCATTTGCAATTCGCGATGTAATCCGCGGACGGCAGGAAAGGCGCGACCGTTGCCGCCATGCCCTTGTCCTTTTCCATCACGTAATACGTGGGAATTTGCGCCATTTCCTCGGCGGTGCGCGCTTTCAAGGGATGGGGATGGTTCCCTTTGTAGTCGGCGCTCTTGTAGAAATAATAGGCGCGGAAAAAAGCGTGCAGGCCCTGCGGCGCGTGCAGCATGTCGTCGTTTGCGCCGCGCGTGCGCTGATAGTTTTGGTAGTACTTCCGCGGCGGGTTGAGTTTTCCTAGCTCGGCATCGAGCTCGTCGTCGGTGACGGCGGGGCGCGGGATTGGCGCGGCGTTTGTTGTATCCCCACTCGCACTGTCCTTTTTCACCTCGCCACTTGCCGTGGCGAACGGCAACGACGGCGCGCCTTCAAAGGGCGAGCTCAGTATCGTGAGCGAACGGAAAATGTCGGGCCGGATAAGCGCGGACCAGCAGGCGACCGGAGCGCCGGCGTCATGCCCGACGACCATCGCGACCGAGCGATGGCCGAGAGCGTAGACCAGTGCGATCGCGTCACGCGTCATGTTGAGAAACCGAAACGGATCGGGATCGGCGTCGTAGGAATCGTCCCAGCCGGTGGTGCGGCCGTAGCCGCGCTGATCGGGCGCGATCACGTGATAGCCGGCGGCCGCGAGCGACGGCATCACTTTCCGCCAACTGTAAGCCAATTCGGGAAAACCGTGCAGGAGCAGAACCGCCGGGCGTCCCGGCGTTTCGTAGCCTGTCTCCAAGATATGCACGGTCATGCCGTTCACATCGGGGATGTAGCGCGAACGGATGCCTGCGGGAATCGTTCCATTGCCGTAAGGAGCAAGCGCTGAAAAATCGGTCCGCACAATGTCTGCGCGTGCGAGTTTCCCATATGCGAGGGTCATCGTGGCTATTTCCCCCGCCGCGACAATTTTCCCCAAAAATGAGCGCCGCGAGAGATTGCTGCTGGACTCCAGGGAAATCCTTTCGGCCATGGGACACTCTCCGTTCAGGAATGTGCCGCTAGAATCACGAAGAGCGCGGCCCGAGTCAAGCGAGGAGTGAAAGTCGCGCGGGTGAACGAGGGTGCGCCACCCTTACTCGTCATAGTGTGGTCCACCGGCCCAGTCACCGATAGTCCGACTTCTCGGGCACTATTTGATAATTTTGTGGCCCATACTGGCAGTTTGTGAACAACCGTTAGGATAACTTCCGATTAGCCGGTGATCCACTCGGAGCTACTTTGGCTTCCCAGGACTGCGTTTCTGAATAGGTTCCGAGTGGTCGACGCCTCGCCCAGAATTCGATCCCTTTCCAAACTGATCAGAACTCAACGATAATAGTTGACGTGCCGACGCCGTCTCCGTCC
>Ga0075021_10000920_pt1 | contig 15110 bp, 8 predicted proteins | sample ColStrG_CSR_2012_FD_72749 | JGI IMG/M metagenome (GOLD analysis project Ga0075021, IMG submission 72749) | Freshwater sediment microbial communities in response to fracking from Pennsylvania, USA - Cold Stream Run_MetaG_CSR_2012 | ecosystem: Environmental > Aquatic > Freshwater > Creek >...
GGTGATGACAGAGCAACAAGCCCAACCCTGGTCCTCCGGCGTGCTGGCAAAGCGCCGGGCCAGCACGAAGCAAGCGGCAGTTGGCAAGAAAAAGGCTGGCAAGGCATTGACACCATGAACCGTTCCGTGCCAGGTTTGGGGTGCTCCGTGAGGATCAGTCACAAACACCCCTGCGACCACGAGGCTCAGCCCGAACCCCCCAATCAAGAGCGGGCCCCACACCGAGGCCTTGCCCGTCGGCCATAGCCGCTTAAGTCCCAGGGCAAAGGCCATGATCAACAGACCACATTGGATGAAGTTGGCGATTTGCTCCCAGCCTTGGTCACCGAGAGCCAGCTCACTCACATAGTCGTTCCAGACACTGTATCCAGCCCGGGTCGCGCCTTCGATCAAAAACACCACGATGAACAGCAGTGGCCCGACGACGCCGCAGGCGAGCAGCCAACGTGTGAGTCGAGTCGCGTGCGCATTGGTATTGGCGGTCAAAAATTCTGTCCTGGTCATGTTTCTCCTTCTTTTGTGTGAACATGCCCCTCGTTCTTCCTATCATGCCGAGCTTGCCGAGTTTGGTTTACGGTCTTGATTGGGAATCCCTTGACTGTGCCCGTTAGGTGTGGCGTAGCGCCTGGCGCTGCTGCCGAATCAGATGGAGGGCGGTCAACGACACCCAACCCCACTCGAGGATGATGCCGATGCGTTGGAGAATGCCTGTCGGCGATGAAATCACTCCGTTCTCGTCGAGCGCCCCGGCCACCGTGTCGAGCACCGAGAGCAGCAAGATCACCACCGCCGCGAGGATGGAGAAAGTCGCCCAGCGCCGGTTCTCCGGCTCGCTAGCGAAACGGCGCGCGAAGACGAGGTTCACGGCGGGCAGCACCAGATTGAAGAGGAGCAACCCATTGATCCCGTGCACAATCCCATGCCAGGAGTGATCATCGCTTTTGATTGGAGCGCCGATTGGATATCCTCGGGCAGGGTCAGTGACGAACACGCCGGCCACAATCAAGCTCAGCCCAAATATTACGATCAAACGCGGACCCCAAACCGAGGCCTTGCCTGTCGTCCACACTCGCGCAAGCCCCAAGCCGTATGCCCCGATCAGCAGCCCACACACGATGAAGTTGGCGATCTGCTGCCAGCCCTGATCGCTCATCGCCAAATCGCTGACATAATTGCGCCAGACGCTATAGCCGACTCGGGTAGCACCCTCGATCAGGAAGACGACGATAAACAGTAGCGGCCCAATGACACCGCATATGAGCAGCCAATGCGTGAGCCGACTTTGGTCGATATTGGCGCTCAATTCGCTCGTCTCTTTTGTTATTATGTTAGTTAGCATGTTAATCTCCTCGTGTTGTCTTGAACTCCAAGCGCTAGACATTGAACTTATGTCTATTTTTCTTGGTCGCTCATCTCTTAATTAGAATATCATCTATTCAATCACTTGTCAACAGCTTGGATATTGTATATACTATTAAATATGGATGAATTACTTCAGCCCCCTCCTGCGCGCCGGGCTTACAACTCCCCGGCCCGACAACGTCAGGCCGAAGACACGCGTCGGCGCATCTTGTCTGCCGCCCGCGAGCTATTTCAAAGCACCGGTTATGCCAGCACAACCGTGGACATGATTGCCAGTGCGGCCGAGGTGTCGCCCAAAACAGTATCGGCGGTCTTTGGGTCTAAGCGGGGTATCTTGACAGCGCTTGTTGACCTTTCCAGTTTTGGTCAGCGCTTTCAAGCGTTGCGCAGTCAACTACAAGCCGAGGCACAAAAGGCGGACCCAGGCCAAAACATGGTGCTGATCGCGCAACTCACATGCCAGGCCTTTCAGCATTCCGTTTCAGAGTTTGAGCTGTTGCGCGGGGCCAGCACCGTCGTACCTGAGTTAGCTGATTTGGCCCGCGAAGTCGGAGCCCGGCGCCGGCAAAACCAATCACAACTGACCGAGCATCTACATCAACTTGGGTTATTGCGAGCGGAGCTAACGCTCGCGGACGCCCGGGATATCCTATGGGCGCTCACCAGTTACGACGTGTATCGTGCGTTCGTCATCGACTGTGGCTGGCATTGTGAACGATATGAAGCCTGGCTCGCGAAAGCGCTCGCCGAGCAACTGCTCAAGCTGTGATAGCAAAAGCAATAACTGATGACCGTGACCTGGTCTGCCAAATAGCATCACGGCACATCGCTATAGGCCACGATACCCCTACTCCGGGGTGCGAATGTAATCACTCGACCGATCCCAGGTTCGATTTAAGGACGTGTCGTGCGTCGTTTGTGTGTGGGGCTTGAAAACTGTTCCCTAGCTCGGGCTGCTTGAGACGGGCGCGGGGTGGTGCGACACCGCGCCGTTACGCATATCTCGGCCCATACCCAAAGACCATTGACGTGCGCTGCTCCGTGCCCCGTGTAACACGGCTCGCACAATCGTCTATGTCGTGAGCAGATATGTGTAGCCCAGCATGACATCCCCACTAATACTTTGTATGGATGATATTTACCCGCTGCGGATGTAGTCTATGACGTAATTGTGATCGCATCATTCATCATCGACGCTACCATGACCCGCATCTACACCTCCTTCGCACTCTCACCGTTCACGACTGACAAAACACGTGCCCGTATCGCACTCGCGATCAATACCATCCTCATCGTTATGGCGATCGGGGCGACCACATCTCTCGCGCTAGGTGTTACGGTCATACCCACCCCGCTGACCGTGATCTGCACCAGGGTGGCGCTACTGGCAGTCAGCCTGCTCCTCTTGCACATCCTTAAGTGCGGCTATATCTGGCTGGTCACCGTGGCAGCCGCGGCCGCCATGTCAGCCGCGATTTTTGTCGAAAACCTGTCGTGGGCGACCGTCGGTATGGTTGGCCTCGTTGGCTTCGTTGCCCTCGGACTCATTGCGTTCGCCGCGCTTGTGATTGGTCTGCGTGGGATGCTATTGGTCGCGGCGATGCATGTCGGCCTAACTTGGCTTAGCCAACTGAGCCGTTCCGGTTTGCAGCACGGGCTCGCTTCACGCTTCGGGCTCATCCATGACGTTCCTGTATATGGGCTAAGCCTTGCAGCGGCCGTCGTCTGTGTTTGGATGGTGGGCTGGGCCAAACTGCGCCGGGGCCAAAAGCAGCGTGATTCGGGGGTCGGCGCATGCAGGCCAGGCGTCACTGAGCTGCGCCTGGCAATGAATGAATTGCAGCAACTCGTTATTGAGCGCACACAAGAGGTGTATGAGCTGAGCGCATTGCGATCACGAGAAGCCAGCCAGCGCAAACGCGCCGAAGCGGCTTTGCGCGACTTGCAAGGTCGCACCGCCAGGGTCCTGGAAAACACGCCGGATTGTTTCTACGCCCTGGATAGTCAGTTGCGCTTCACCTACGTCAACCCACAAACCGAAGCCCACTTTGGTCTGCGAAAAGAGGACCTGCTGCGGCACGCTTACACAGACGTGTTGCCCGACACGCAGAGCCACGACGTCCCCTGCAAATTTCGAGAAGCGCTCAGCCAGCGAAAGACGATTCATCTCAACTTCAAATCACCCTCTTCGGGCAAATGGGGCGAGATGAGCATCTACCCGGCAAACGATGGGAGTGAAGTGCTCGTCTCCTTCCGTGACGTGACCGAACGCAAACTAGCCGAAGAAGCCCTGCGGGCATCAGACAGACAGCTTAATCTGGCGTTGGATGCGTCTGCGGCGGGAACATGGTCCTGGGACGTGGCGACGAATGTGTCCACCTGGGACGACCGGTTTCACGAGCTGTATGGGTATGCCCCAGACACACCTCGGACGTTCGAGACCTGGTTCAATAGTGTCCTCCCCATCGACAGGTTGGATGCACTAAAACACATCCAGAGCTTAGTGGAAGAAAATGCGAGCGCTGACGTTTCATGGCGCGAAGCGTTTCGAGCCTGGCATCCAGACAAAGGCGAACGCTGGATGTTGAATCTAGGGAGCGCCGTGCGCGACACCAGCGGCAAAGTGGTGAGTCTTGTTGGGCTCAATCTGGACATCACCGAACGCAGGCTAGCCCAGGAGGCGATGCAACGCGCACACAGCGAACTTGAAGCGCGCGAGGCGCGCTTGCAAGAACGCACCGCCCAACTCGCTGCGGCCAATATAGCTTTGCAAGCCGAGGTGGACGAACGAAGGCAAGCCGAAGAGGCACTTCGTCAGCGCCTGGAATTTGAAGCCCTGGTGGCGTCGATTTCAGCGAAGTTCATGAGCCTGCCACCTGAAAGATTCGATGAGGGGCTAGAGTTCGTGCTCGAGACTATGGGCGAGTTTACCCAAGTGGACCTATGCCGGTATTTGCAGGTCATAGAGGCGCTTGACCCCGCACACGGCCCCGTGATAAAGCGCACACATGAATGGCTCTCGCCTGCTCGTAACGTTCTGGCCCATATCAGCGACATCGACATCATCTCTCCCCTTAACGCAGATGACGGCTGGTGGGTTAACCAATGGTCAAGCTTGGGCTATGTCCAGATCAACTCTGAATCCGCCCTGCCGCCGAATATCGCTTACGCCCGCAATACCATGAGGCGTCTTGGTATGAAATCAGTCCTGATGGTGCCAGTTGTGCACCACGGCGCCGTGGCTGCTATCCTGGCGCTGGTCTCCTTACAGCAGGAGCGCACGTGGACAAGCGAGAAAATAGGGCAATTGCGCCTAGTCGCCGCGACGATCAGCGCCGCCTGGGAGCGCAGGCAGCAGGCGGTCGCCTTGCAAGCCGAGCGTGATCGGCTGGAGCAGCGGGTGGCCGAACGCAGCCGCGAATTATCCAGGCTGTTTGAAGTCACCCAGACCATCACTTCTACCCTGCACCTGCAGCCCCTTCTAAAGGTCATTCTGGAGCAGCTCCAGGAAGTCGTCCACAGCGCCGATGTTGGCATCAGTGAGATCACCGAGGATGGCACAGAGAAGCTGATGAGCGCCATCGGATGCACGCCGAGCGACCAAATCATCCATGAATGGCCTGGCGCGGCCGAGGATAGTCACTTACACGCCCTGCTGACCTCGCACAAGCCGGTCATCGTGGCCGACTTTCAGGCCGACGAACCTTTGGCGCACGCCTTCCGGGCACGCACCCAGCACACAATGGGTCATTTACCTGCCATCGGGTCGCTCATGCGTGTGCCGCTCATGGTTCGCGAGCGCATGATTGGGGTGATGCATATGGTCCATCCTCAACCCAATTTCTATACCCCGCTCCATGCTGAGCTAGCGATGACCTTTGCCAACCAAGCCGCCATCGCCATTGAAAACGCGCGCTTGCTGACCCAAGAGAAACAGGCGGCCGCCACAGCAGAACGCAGCCGACTCGCGCGTGAGCTACATGATTCGGTCTCGCAGGCCTTGTTTGGCATCGTGCTCGGCGCCCGCACCGTCGTGACGATGGCCTCGCAGTCATCCTATGTTGAGTCACAGTCGCTGACCAACCCACTCGATTACCTGCTCAGCTTATCCGAAACCGCCCTGGTCGAGTTGCGCGCGCTGATCCTTGAATTGCGTCCCGAGGCCATTCAGCAAGTCGGTTTGGTAGCTGCCCTGCGGAGACAGGCGGAGATGCTGACATTGCGCCAGCACATACACACCCTGACCGATTTTATGCCATCGGAGCCAGACGTGGATTTAGCGGTCAAGGAAGCACTGTTCCGCATTGGTATCGAAGCGCTCCAGAACACCGTCAAACACGCTCAGGCCACGCAAGTGAATTTGACGCTACAATCATGTCCAGAGGGGCTGATGCTCGAGGTGCGTGATAACGGGCGGGGATTTGATCTCAGCGAGGATCACCCAGGCCATTTTGGCTTGCATTCGATGCGTGAGCGTGCCGAGCAGAGTGGCCTCAAGCTGTGTTTCGAGAGTCGTCCCAATCACGGCACGCGGGTGCGGGTAATTTTTGCTAGTTCGCCCAGTGAGTGCCTTTCGTGACCTGCAGTTTGATAGCGCCGTCTGGCCAAGCCTCGGGGGGACGAGGCTCACTCAAGTCGCCGGTCGCCGGTCGCCGTCTCCACCAAACGCCTATGAGTGCGCCATCACGCCCAAACGGCACATCTGAGTAACTTTCTTGGAATTGCGCGAACGGCGAGTCGTGACTGGCCGTTGAATCGATTTGCCGGCGTTTTGTCCGCGTTTTGCCGGCGCCCTGCTAGCGTTGTCAGCGCCAATATCGATCAGGGTGACCGCCTGGCCGATGCGACATGCGTGTCGCGCCGGCCAGACAGCCATTCGGTCGAGCTCGACTCACGCCTTCCCTCTTGACTTGGCAGGCGTCGAGCGGTCGATCGCGAGCAACTATTGCGCCATCATGAACTGGGCGCTGTCATCTTGACCGCCGCCATGACCATCATCACGACCATCGCCATTCATGCGCTGGGCCAACTGGCCGCGAAGCGCACCTTTGGGGAAGTTCGTGGTGTGGACGTTGACGTAGTAACCGGCTGGGTCGGACCAGATACCATTGATGATCGGCAGCGCGGCGGACACGCAGCCCTGGGCCCGCCCCTGCGCATCAGGCGCGGTCATGAAGTCCACCACGACTGGCCCATTGACGCCGGCGGCTCCGGCGTGAATATGCGACAGGATGGCGGGTAAGACGACGCCCTGGACCGATAAACGGAAGCACACTTGGCCCTTATTGGGCACCAGCCGCACCAGGGCTGTTCCGGTGCCGTTCGGGTCGCCACCGCCGACCTCGTTTGCACCGAGCAAGTGAGTCATAAGCAGTTTGCCGTTGCCCTCGTCTGGGATGGCGATCTTGAGCAGATTGAACGGCAGGACTGGGTTGGTGGTCTTGTCAAACTGGGAATTGACGACAAGGAAGCGGTCATCGAACCGGGCAAAGGTGGTGGGGAACTGAAAATCGGGGTCACCGGTGACCGACTTGAGTTCGGCCGAGGAAAAGTCGTCCGAGAGATCAAGCGTCAGGAGTAGGCCGTTTGCGTTGCGCATCACATACAACCGGTGCTCGATGAGCAAGATGCCGTCGCCATTGGTGACGTTCGCGCCGTTCAAGTTGATCTCGAGGACCGCCTTGGTCGCCAGATCAATCCGAAATAGCTTACCCACATTGCTCTGCACGCTGATGAGATACCGGCCATCCCGGGTGACATCGATACCGTTCAGGTTGAATCCAGGCCCATACACGACCGGGGTGCCGGCGAAGTCGGTAAAACGTTCAAATGTCTTGAGATTAGCGGACAGGCGGTAGATGGCGGGGCTGAGCGAGTCGGTGAAATACACATCGCCGTTTGGTGCGATGGCGTCATCGTTGATGAAGGTAGGGCTCAGGCCGCCCGAGAACTTCGCCAAAAGCGAGGCATTTGACGTGTCATACACGAACACCTGCCCCAGGCTTCCACCCGACACGAACAGCCGACCGCCGCGATCGACCTTCATCCCGACCGCGGTCGTGCGGCCATCGGCGCCGGGCGGTGAAAAAATGCGCGCCGTCTTATCCTCACGCGCCTTGCCGTGAAAGATCGTGCCATCCGTCGTGCTGCCAACGAAGAACTCACCCGTCGATGCCTGCACGGTCACGCCTTCGGGAAACACTGCATTGCCGGGCAGCACTATTTTGCGGTCGTGCCGGTCATCTTCGGCCCAGGCGGTTTGTGCCCCACTCATACCGATCAGGCCGGCGGTGCTGAGAGCAGATACCAAGGCCAGACCAGTCAGCAAACGATGCGATCGTTGAAACATGCGTTTTTCTCCTCCAAGATAAAATGGTGTGCGAGCTTCGACGAGCGAGCTTTTTCACCCACTCGTCTCATGCCCGGCCACAATCCTGACCATCGAGGGCTATCTGCGGCAAACGTAAGCTCGCATAGTTTAGCCACGGTTGGTCACGTGGTAAATATTGTTACGAGCCCGCTCTACCACCTCCCCATTGGCAATCTGCGTGTTATGCAAAACCACGCGCCGCGCGAAACATAAATCGGCCGCAAGATCCTACCCTTGACGCGCCCACTGGTTACTTAACGTGCGCTGAACGGTCTTGTGGATTTCCTGGTTGAAAATCGATGCGCAGGCAGCCTTACCCTGGGGACTACTTAACAGCGCTTTTGGCAAGATACACCACGCGCTATATTGACATAACGCCAGAAGCGCCGGGCACAAGACGCGAGTTTGGTTTTAGTTTCTGAGCCGCAAATGCGCCGACGGTTGCTACGACTCGAGAACATCGCTTTCGACATTCAAAGACTGGACCAAAGTAGGTTGCACTCTGCGCGTCTTTCGCTACAATCTCATCTCGGCCGGGTGAGGCTTGAGTTTTCCCCCTCTCAAGCCTCGTCTGGCAATTAGCTGGCAGACACACGAAATTCCCCGTAAGCCAGCCTGTGTTAAGACCCTTTCCAGACCGTTTGCATGTGTTCATCACATCCCTCATGAGACATGCCGCGGCACGATCCTAACCCACGGCGCAGCATAACCGGCTATAGTGCTGGGTCGTAGCCCACCGCTACTACTCGTCGTTATGAGTCGCCGCAAACGCAAAGCCAACACGAGCCTCATCGGCCATCTCATTGCCCGAGGCGGTGCGCTCGTGCACGCTATCCGGGATCAGTCACGCGTCACCAGACGGGCCAAGTCGCTGACCCAGTCCGATATTGCCCAAATCGATGCCATGGACGGCGTTGAATTTGAGAACTACTTGGAAGTGCTATTCCGCTCTGAGGGCTACGGCATCGAGCGCACGCCCGTCAGCCAAGATTACGGCGCCGACTTGATTTTGCGCCGCAACGGACAACGCATTGCCGTTCAAGCTAAACGCTATGCGGGCAGCGTCGGGCTGGCTGCGGTGCAAGAGGTCGTGGCCGCCCTATCGATCTATCACTGCGCATCGGCCATGGTCGTGACCAACAGCCACTTTACCCGAGCCGCCCGGGCCTTAGCCAAATCAAACGACGTGGTGTTGTGGGATCGCGAGCGGCTGCTGCACCATATGCAGCGGATGCGTGAAAGTCGGAACGTCCCTGGCGATTCTGTGCCGGTTCCGATGCCCGCACCGGAATCAGGGCCTGGGCCACTGCCACGCGCTGAGCAGCACCCGAATGGGCAAGCAGTGCTACCCCCTACCCCGCAGCGCGCCTCAAATCAACGCGTCGGGGCCGTGTCGGCGTCAGCGCCAGTCACCGCGCCAGTCACCGTGCCAGTCACCGTGCCAGTCCAATCCCCAGTCCCAACGCCGCTTCAACGGGTGAATGGCGTCCCTGATTTAGGGGAGAGTCCAGCCTATTTTTGGCTGGAACCATCGTCAGGCCGGGTCATTGCCCTAACGAAGACCCCGCTCTGCATCGGTCGCGGCATGAGCAACGATTTGATACTGCTTGATGAGGCCGTCTCGCGCCAGCATGCCAAAGTGATCTTCGAGCGCAAGGGCCCGATCCTGATCGATCTGGACTCAAAGAATGGGACGCGGGTCAACGACATCCAAATCCGACGTCATGCACTCCAGCCGGGCGACCGGATTCAGATTGAACAGCACACCTTCGTGCACCACGCAGCAGACCCTGCGGCCAGTAGCGCCGGATAGTCGCAGCACACTGGGCGATCTTGGGCTGCATGGCCAAGCGGAATGGGTCAATCGGCCGCCAGCGGCCGCCAGCGGTCACCAAGGGCTGATAGCCAGTCAGCGACATATACTCACAGGTAGCGAGCGGATCGGAGCCATGCATCTGCACAGGCTTCCCTCCCACAGACTGCGCAGTCAAATGGGCTGGACAGAGGCTAAAGCGCACCGTGTAAGGTTGGCTGCTGGCTCCCGGATGCTGGCTGTGCACGACAGTCTGCGTGATGCTCACTGTCGGTTCGTCGGATTAGTCGTGAAACCAACGACCGCCTGAGGGCCCGCCGGCGAATCAATCTTGTTCTCAAAACGATTTCTACTATAGCTATGACCTCAAACTCACTTGTGCTGACCCAGCTAGAAGCCTGGAAGGCCTTGCAATCGCATTTTGCGCAGATCAAAGATTTCCATCTGCGCGACCTCTTCGCGCACGATGCCCAGCGTGGTCTCCGCCTGAGGCGCGAGGCGCTCGGACTGTATTACGACTTCTCCAAGAACCGCGTCACCGATGACACACTCGCGCTACTGATCCAACTGGCGCAGGCGTGCGGCCTGCGCGACCGCATCGAGGCGATGTTTCGCGGCGACCACATCAACCTGACCGAAGACCGCGCCGTTCTACATGTCGCCCTGCGCGCACCAAAAGACGCGCACATCCTAGACAAAGGACAAGACGTGGTGCCCGAGGTGCAGGTCGTGCTCGGCAAGATGCGCGACTTCGCCACCCAAGTGCGCAAAGGCAAATGGAAGGGCCACACCGGCAAGCGCATCAAGAACGTGGTCAATATCGGCATCGGTGGCAGCGACCTGGGACCCGTCATGGCCTATGAGGCGCTCAAGTGGTATAGCGAGCGGAAGATGACGTTCCGATTCGTGTCCAACATCGATGGCACCGACTTCGCCGAAGCCACGCGCGATCTGAAACCCGACGAAACGCTGTTCATCGTCGCATCAAAGACCTTCACCACCCAAGAGACGATGACCAATGCCCATACGGCGCGCACCTGGGTGCTGAATGCCCTGAAAGATGAGGCGGCCATCGCCCGACACTTCGTAGCCGTATCGACCAACGAGACTGAGGTCCGGCAGTTCGGCATCGACACAGCCAATATGTTTGGCTTTTGGGATTGGGTCGGCGGGCGCTATTCGATGGACTCGGCCATCGGGCTGTCAACCATGATTGCCATTGGGCCGGACCACTTCGGGGACATGCTCGCTGGCTTCCATGAGATGGACGAGCATTTCCGCACCACACCGTTTGAAGACAACCTGCCCGTGCTCATGGGCTTGATCGGCCTTTGGCACAATTGCTTCTTCGGCGCGGAGACGGTGGCTGTCCTGCCCTATGACCAATACTTGAAACGCTTCCCCGCCTATTTGCAGCAACTGACGATGGAGAGCAACGGCAAGCACGTCACGCTCGACGGCTCAATCGTGGACTATCCCACCGGCCCAATTTATTGGGGCGAGCCGGGCACAAACGGTCAGCACTCGTTTTATCAGCTCATCCACCAGGGCACCCGGCTCATCCCGTGCGACTTTATCGGCTTTCGACAGTCGCTCAATCCGTTGGGCGACCATCACACCAAGCTCATGTCCAATGTCTTCGCACAGGCCGAGGCGCTGGCGTTTGGCAAGACACCCGAACAGGTCAAAGCCGAGGGCACGCCTGACTGGCTGGTGCCCCACCGCACGTTCGAAGGCAATCGCCCGTCGAATACGATTTTGGCCGATACGCTCACTCCAAAAGTGCTCGGTCAGTTGATAGCGTTATATGAGCATGTCGTATTTACCCAAGGCGCGATCTGGCATATCGACTCGTTCGATCAATGGGGCGTAGAACTCGGCAAGGTACTCGCCAAGGCGATTATTGGGCAGTTGGAGGCTCAGGCCGAACCTGAGCTGCACCACGATAGCTCGACCAATACGCTGATCCGGACCTATCGCGCCGGGCGCGTCCAAGGATCGCCTGGGTAGGCGTTCATGCAGCGCCGGTGTGCCGATATGTTGAATCGATGATCAGGGCGGATCTAAGGGCGAGGGGCCATGGGCTGGTTGGGCGTTCTTGGGTGGCCCGGGCAGCCGGATGAAGAGATGCCAACACAACGCATCGACCGATTGACGTCGGCACGCGAACCAAAATGCCGACACCCGGCATCGGTCAGCAGATGCCATCGGCTGTGTGATCACAAGCGCCGTCTAAAACGGGGCGCTTCGGTTTGGGTCGCATGAAGGGACGACAGGTTTATGCAAGGCAACCTGCCGCCCCTTCATCACTAGACGTGCACCATGTCGGTAGCAGCGCCGGTAGCGACGTCAAGCGCCATCCGTCACTCTTTCTCGCCCCCAACAATGCTGACGACGGGGCAGTTCACCCAAAAGCCAGCCGAGGTAAGCGGGCTGCCATCCGGACTGGTGAGCACGCTCTTGGCCGCCAGGGCGTTAATTGCGGTCAAGGAGGTCTGGCGCAGATTTTGTTTCTGAGCGACGGCTGCGTCGCTCCACTTTGCCAGAGACACATCCCACAATGGGCTGTATGCCTTCTGACGGGGATCGGTCTCGATCACGTTATTCGGTGTCAGGCCGTCGAGCAAGGCTGAATTCAACCCTTGGCGCTGGGGGTTATTCGCGCCCGTCTGACCGTTGATAAATGCCACCAAACTCGAGTCCGGTGGTGTATTGGCAGGCAACGCGAGTAAGGCATTCAAGGCGGGCGCATAGGTCACGCCTTCGATCGCGGCCGCGACTGGGCTGGATGAATCTGTGGAGATGTAGTGGGCTTGTTTGCCGTCCTTGAAGCCGTTGGTCTCACCGTATAGGACGGTCCTCTTATTTGTATCGAGTGCGAGCACTTTGTCGCCCTGGCCGCTGTCATTTGCGATGTGCGGTGCGTTAGCAATTGTGCCATTTGGCAGTTCGATCAGCGGGCTGTAGTTGGATTCACCCACCGCACCCGGCTGCGCGACCAAGGGCGGGAAGCCAGTCGCGCTCGGCACGACTTTGCGCACGGGCGAGAAGTCGACGGTGGCGGGGAAATCGATCACCCCATCTTTGATGGATACCTTCTGCACGGCCGCCGTGCCGCGGGCATTGGCGAGTGGGCGGGCTAGGTTGATGCCATGTTCGTCGGCGAAATCTTCGTTCGACGCGTCGGTGAGCAAATACCAGACGGTCTTGCCGTGGCTCGTGCCGCGATGGATCGGCAACGTGACTGTTCCATCTGGGTGTTCGACGGCGTGCTTGAGGAATACCGCTGCGTCGGAATCCGAATCCGAACGAATGGACGCAAAAGAAGCGGCAGATGTTGGCAGAGTGACTATCACGCTGGCGCATAGCGCTGCCGCGACGCCGGCAAGACGCGCGATCGTAGGCGTGCGAGAATTCATTTGATCAGCCTCACAGTAAACAAGAATGGGGCGTGGGAAACGCCCTGAGTATTGGAATTTTGGTCAGATCTGCCGCAATTACTGTAGACAAAGAGGCTTACATCGCCGTTACGCAAATATTACGGATATAGTGCCCCCGTGCGCGTATCTCAGCCACACCCGGAGGCGCACTTGCCACATCCGTTTAGCAGCGCTGGCCTAGGCGCATCTATGTTGGGGACGGTGAGCGACTTATAGGGCGCGCTAACTTACGTCGCACGTCGCACGTCGCGTGCACGAGGCCTATCAACGTGTATCGAATAAGCTCGGCTTGCCAGAACGAGGGCTCACGAGAGCGTGTCGAACAGCCCGCTGAAGATTTTCCAGTTCTTGCCGTATTTCAACACGATCAACGATTCACAGCGAGCTGTCTGCGATCCTCGCTTCAGCACCACCTTATACGTCACACTCTGCTCTGCTCCAAACAGTTCAGCCGTCTTGGCACTCGTGGCTGCCAGCCGGTCTTTGTCAGCCACAGTCATCGAGGCGTTCACGTTATCGATGCTGACAATTTGCGTGTCTTTCAGTTTGCCGGGATCGACCTGATCGAGAAAGGTGGCCAGTTCGGCATCGCCCTTTTGATCGCTCAGCGGCCTCATCTGTGATTCATCGACGCCGAGGAGGGATAGGACGGCAGACTCATAGGTGCGGGATGCGTAATTGAGCGCTAGGGCCGTGTTCAAGCCGGTGTAGCCCTGGGGTAATAGGCCATTCGGGTCGAAATAGATACGAAGATATTTCGCTCTCGCCTCGTAGTTCGACTTTGTGACGTGCTCTGTGATGGCAAACGCTTTTAACGACTCGTAGAAATGATTGCCTTTGACCGTATCGACAAAATAGGTGATGGCCGCTTCAGGTGTTGGGAACTCGTCCGCATTCGCAACCGGAATCGACAGTCCACTGGCCGTGTCCGGCATCGCTGTGGCGGCGGGTGTAATCGGCGTGGCGGCATTCGGTTGTGGTGGTAAAGCGGGTGCGCGTGCGCATGAGGCCGTTAGCATCGCGAGCGCAAAGGTTACGAGCGCAACTCTCCTGGGGTGTTTTGATAGAGTGGTCATAGGGTCTGGTCCTAGGTTCTTCGACGTGCAAAGCTTGGTTGAGCGGTGTCCGGCTTCGATGCCCGACACAAGCGATTTTAGCCCCAAGATGCGCTGCGGGCCGTCAAATGAGGCGGGTGTGACATGGCCCTGCCTCACGCCTGCTTCACGCTGCCTCAGTGAGTCAGGATGTTGATACCCAGCGCGCTAAGCAACTGACTGCCCAGCATCACGATCACGGCTGCTGTGACCAGCACGAATGTTCCCCAACCGAGCAGGTTTGTTATGCGCGTGTTGACCAGGTCGCCTGTCAGACGCCGGTCATTGGCCAGGAGCAGGATAAAAAGAAGCACGACCGGCAGTAGCATGCCGTTGAGCACATAGATCCCGACCAGCCAATCGATGACCCGGATGCCTGGCAGCAAGGCGACACCTGCCCCGATGACAATGAGGGCCGTGAAGCAACCAAAGAACACGGGTGCACGCCGGAAGTCAAGGTTTACGCCTTTTGGCACGCCAATGACCTCACTGACCGAATATGCCGTTGATAGCGGCAGCACGGCTGCGGCCAAGAGTGACGCCCCAAGTAAGCCAAGGGCAAACAGCGTCTCGGCCGCTTGCCCAGCGATGGGCCGGAGCGCCTGAGCCGCGTCCGCGGCAGTCGCGATATCGGTCTTGCCAGTCGCGTGCAGCGTTGCGGCCGTGGCGATGATCATGAACACCGAGATTAGGTTGCTGAAAATGGCACCAACGTAGGTATCGGCTCGCTCTGGTCCGTAATGCCGGCGCACGATGTGTTTCTCGACCATTGCGCTCTGTTGAAAGAGCTGCTGATAAGCGGTCAGCGTCGTCCCTAAGAGCGCCACGAGCAGCATGATGAAACTTGAGTTGGCTTGAAACGAAGGGACCAGCGCGCCACGTGTGACGGCTGCCCAATCGGGGTGGGCGAGGATGGCTGCAACTGGATAGGCAAAGAACACCAGTGTCAGCAGCAAAAACACGCGTTCAACCCAACTATAGGTCTCGGCCACCACGAGATACCACACGAGGACCGCGGCGAGGGGTACGGC
>Ga0075021_10000921_pt1 | contig 15088 bp, 15 predicted proteins | sample ColStrG_CSR_2012_FD_72749 | JGI IMG/M metagenome (GOLD analysis project Ga0075021, IMG submission 72749) | Freshwater sediment microbial communities in response to fracking from Pennsylvania, USA - Cold Stream Run_MetaG_CSR_2012 | ecosystem: Environmental > Aquatic > Freshwater > Creek >...
GGGGTTGTCCACCCGAAACACGGTGACGCCCTGGGTGCACCAGAACAGGGTCACCGCCAACAGTTCGTCCCACAGGGCGCGCCACGCCGGGGTGTCGAAGTCGAGCGGGTAGATGTCCTGGTAGGCCTTGGGAGGGTTCTCGGCGTACTGGATGGTGCCGTCGGGTCGGTGGCGGAACCATTCGGGGTGCTCCGTCACCCAGGGGTGGTCGGGGGAGCACTGGAAGGCCAGGTCGAGGGCAAGGGCGATCTCGCGCTCAGCGGCGGCGCGAGCGAGAGCGGCCACGTCGGCCACCGTCCCCAGATCGGGGTGGACGGCGGTGTGGCCTCCCCCCGGGCCGCCGATGGCCCACGGGCTACCGGGGTCGTCGGGCCCGGCCTCGGCGGCGTTGTCCCGGCCCTTGCGATGGGTCCGACCGATCGGGTGCACCGGCGGCAGGTACAACACGTCGATGCCGAGGTCGGCGAACTCATCGAGGTGGGCTTGGACGTCGGCCAGGGTGCCAACCGAACGAGGGAACAGCTCGTACCACGTCGAAAAGAGCGCCCGTTCGGGTTCGACGTCGATCGTCACCGTCTCGGATCCGGTGGCATCGGCGGCCCGCAGAGCCCGCCGGGCCACCGCCTCGAGTTCTGCGCCCAACTGGTCGTCGGCGATGACCGAGTCGTCACCGGCTGCCAGAGCGGCGGCGGCGGCCGCCAACGCGCTGGCCACCCGCTTGGGCCCACCCGTAGCGAGGTCATCGAGGAGAGCGGCGCCCGCGGCCAACTCGGAGGTGAGGTCCACGCCCGCGTCGTGTTTGCGGCGGGCGCCGTCGCGCCACGTGGCCACCGGGTCGATCCAGGCCCGTACCCGAAATTGGTGGGCGCCGATCGCATCGGGCACGAACCGGCCCCGGCACCGATCGAGCCCAGGGTTGACCCAATCCATGGGTGCTTCGATCCAGGCCTTGGCTCCGGGCGGGCGATGGGCCACGACCACGGCCAGATGATCGTGCCCGTCGGCGAACACGGTGGCTTCGACATCGACGGGCTCACCGACGACGCGCTTCACCGGGAATCGACCGCCCGCCACCTGCGGCGCGAGGTCCTCGATCACGATCCGGCTCGGGGCCGGCGCCAGCCGGGTCACCCTCCCTTTCTACTCGCCGCGCCGCGCCCCCCGAGGGTCAGCTGGCAGTGGTGGCCTGGCCGGAGTTGGCGCTGACCATCAACGTGTGGCTGTCGACGGCCTCGAAGTCGCTGCCCTTGATCCGGTTCAGGGTGGCCAGCAGGTCGTTGTTCCACCGGGAGTCGGGCGCGCCCGACAGGTACCAGGCCGACCCGTTGTCGGCGACGATCGCCCCGTAATGCTGCAAGGCCACGATGATGGGGCGCACCGCGGGGTCGAAGTCGGTGGGCTTGATCGAAGCCTTGAGCCGGAACCATTCCCCCATGCGCGGCAGGTTGACGCTCGTGCTCTCGCCGGCCTGATGGCGAGCCGGCCAGAGATACGCCTGCTGGGTGTGGGGCACGGTCATCCGAATGGCGTGGGCGACGGTTCCGCTGGCCACTTCGTCGTAGCGGACCAGACCAGGAAGTATCGCCAGACCGGCGGCATCGGCCGAGGTCCATCCGGCCGGGCGCAGCGCGTTGGACTTCAGGTCGAATACCGCCCCCGAGCCGGTGTGCCACGACCCGTTGGCGTTGCGATGTGAATCCCAGGTCTCGTAGAGCTTGCAGGCATCGCGATCCACCACGAGCACGTGGCGGTCACCGGTGGCGTTCGCCCCGCCCTCGACCGGGGCGTTGGCCGGGAAGGGGTACGGCCCGGGGTTGCTCTCCGACGCGTAGTCGAACGTCATGGCCACCTTGGCCTGCGTGCCGGGCACCGTCGTGTACGGAATGCCGATCGGTCCGCCAGCCCACAGGCCCGAGCCGAAGTCAGCCTTGAGGCCCGCCGTTGAGCCTTCGCTGTTGACGTAGGTGGTGCTCCGGGCCAGGACCGGCAGGTTCGAGACATCGGCCCGCCAGAAGCTGTTGGCGGGTGAGAGCGGACAGTTCGGGGCGCCTGGCAGCTTCGACAAGGGCAGGCAAGCGGTGGCCAACAACCCCACGACGACTACGGCGGGCACAAGCATCTGGTGACGGCGACGCATGTAGGCCTATCGACCCAATGGCGGCGCCGCTTGAACCTCGCGTCAGATCATGGAGAGGACGAGACCGATCTGGCCCAGGTGGTAGGTCACCATGATGGCCACCCTCCCCCACGGGTAGTCGTGGACGAACTTGTTCCAGGCGATGAGGGCGTCGGACGAATAGAAGAGCGACGCGCCGACGATGGCGAACGGATTTCGGGTTCCAATGGCACTGGCCACCATCAGCGAGATGACGCCGACGTAGAGCGCCACGGGGACAAGTAGCGCGGCCTCGTCACTCTTTGCCACCGCCCGCAAGATGCGAAGGCCCAGCGCCACGAACGACACGCCGACCACCACGAGGCCCACGATGAAGGCCTGGAGCGCCACCCCTTGGCCCCACAAGCCGACGACGTAGGCCAGATGGCCGACGAGAAAGGCGCCGAGCCCGAACACGAACCACTGCTCGCCCGGCAGCATCAGGAACACATCGCCGATGAGCGAGAACACCAGCGCGGTCACGAAGGCGATGAGCACGGCGTTGCTGGACACATCGAGTCGCAGGGCCACGGCAATGAGCAACACCATGGTGAGCGGCTTGCACACGTACTCGACCGGGCGCTTGTTCGTGCTGACGGCCAGCCAGTCGGCCGCCGCCACCACCAGGGTCAACGCCAAGAGCAGGAAGGCCTGAGCGGTCATCGGCTTCAGTCTGACCCAGCGCCGCAAGGGTGGGGGCGACCTCGGTGGCCCGATGTCGGACCGTACGATGCGTCGATGCCCCAGCCGCCCTCGTCCAACCACCGCACCCACTCGACCCTGGTGAGGCGCGCCGTCGCCGCGGGCGCGCTGGTCATGGTCCTGCTGGCGACCGGAGCATGCTCCGGTTCCGGTGACCGCACCTCGGCCAGCAACGACACCACCAGCACCGCCTCACCGGTCCCCCTGGTGGCCGTATCGCTGCCCAACAATCGTGGGACGGTGCAGCTGCCCACACACCTGGCTGATCTCCTGGGGTCGAGCGACGATCTCACCGGTGGGCCGGCGACGACGGGTCCGGCCGCGCCGCCCGTGGAGCCCTCGGTCGCCGGGCTTTCCGCCGGCCTCACCGTCCACCATCTCCACTACGGGCGGGCAGCCCAGGCGTCGGCCACGACCCTGCCGCCGGAGCGGTCCACCGCCATCTACCTCACCATCTTCGATGGCGAGATACCCGTCGACCACGTCGCCGCCACGGCCGGTGCCGACATCCAGCAGCTGGAGCTGAACGGCCTACCCGCCTACCTCTACACCGGACGCCAGGGGACGACCCCGGTCGTGACGGTGCTGGCCTGGACCCCGGTACCCGGTCACTCGGTGGTGCTCACCGGACGAGGCGTGGGGACACCCGTGCTCCTCACGGTGGCCGAGTCGCTCCGGCTCAACTGAGCCCCGCGGTGGGCTAGCGGTCCAAATCCTCCAGGAGGGGGACCACGATGGCCACCGAGTCGGGGCACACGTCGCGCTCAGCGATCCACTGCCGAAGGTCCGTCAACGGCACCCAGGCCAGCTCCGCCACTTCCCCGTCCGGAAAGCTGAACGGACCGTCGTCACGGGCCAGGTAGACGTAGGCGATCTCGCGCACCCGCTCATCGGCATAGGTGCCTTGGCCGAGCGGGACCAGTGTCGCCTCTGAGCCGGTCTCCTCGACGAGCTCGCGAGCGGCCGCCGCTTCCCAGGCCTCACCGATCTGCAGCACCCCACCGAAGGCCAGATCCCACCACGAGGGCCACAGGTCTTTCCACGGGGCTCGCTGATGCACCGCCAGCTCGAGTCGCTCGTTGACCACGGCGATGAACACGGCCCCATGCAGGAGGTTGCCGTGACGCATCGTTCGTCGGGTCACCGACCCCAGGACGGTGCCATCCTCGGCCAAATGATCGACGAGCTCGCCCGCATGACCCGTGTCGCTCACGCCAAGCCTCGCGCCACCGCGAGCCCATCGGCCCACGAGGTCGGCTCGGTCACCAGCGATCGAAGTTGCATGACGTGGCGGGGCCGATTCATGCCCAGCACGCCAACGACCCGACCGGCCCGCCCGTAGAGGGCCACGAAGCGACGCTCGTCGGTCGACCCCACCACCACCTCGACGTCGTCCCCGGCGCCGGATCGACCGGCCAATTGGATCTTCACGTCGTACTGATCGCTCCAGAACCACGGCACCGGATCGAAGGCCACCGGTTCGGTCTCGTCGTGGTCGGCCAGCAGCCGTCGGGCGGCGGCTTCGCCCATCTGGATAGCGGTCTCCCAATGCTCGACCCGCAACAACTCGCCGTAGCGCGCGCTGGGCCACCGGGCGATGTCGCCGGCGGCCACGATGCCGGGCGCGGCAGCCAACGTGGCGTCGGTGACGATGCCGTTGTCGACGTTGAGACCCGAGCCCTCGACCCACCCGGTGTTGGGGGCCACCCCGATGCCGACCACCACCACCGATGCCTCGATACGCGACCCGTCGCTGAGCCGAACCGCCTCGACCCGATCGGTGCCGTCGAGGCCGTCGACCCCGACCCCCAGGCGGAGGTCGACGCCGTGGTCGCGATGCAACCCGGCCATGACCATGCCCATCTCCGTGCCCAGCGCTCGTTCCAACGGGGCATCGGCGGCCTCCAGCAAGGTGACCTCGATCCCTCGACCACGACAGACGGCCGTGACTTCAGCGCCAATGAACCCGGCTCCGATCACCACCACTCGGCCGGGCTGCTCGTCGAGCTGGTCGCGCAGCACGAGGCAATCGTCGAGCGTGCGCAATACGTGCACGCCTTCGAGCATGGGCGCGCCCGGCAGCCACCGGGCCGCGGCGCCGGTAGCGATCACCAGCCCGTCGAAGCCGACACGATCGCCACCGTCGAGTCGCACAAAGCGGTCGACGCGATCGAGACCCATGGCCCGGCGCCCCAGCAGGTAGTCGATGCCGAGCTCTTCGCGGGCGGCGGGGAGGATGATGCGATCCACGTCCCACACCCCGGCGAGCACCTGCTTCGACAGAGGCGGTCGGTCATAGGGCGTGTTGGGATCGGCATCGACCACCGTGAGGGAGCCCTCGAAGCCGTCGCGGCGCAACGTGTGAGCCGCGTTCATGCCCGCTACGGAAGCCCCGACGATCACTACCGATCCCATCATGGATGCATCCTCCTCGCTCCCGCCGAGCGACCCGGTGAGCGGGTCACTCCTCCGCGATGGAGATGGCCTGCTTGGGGCAACGCTGCACGGCCTCTTCGACCTTGGCTCGTTGATCCTCGGGCGGCGTCTCGTTGAGAACGTACAAGAAGTCGTCGTCTCGCACCTCGAAGATCTCCGGCGCGATGCCCATGCAGATGGCGTTGCTCTCGCACAGATCGAAATCGACGACTACTCGCATTCGGGTCCCCTCTCGTGACGGCGTGATGCTCATCATGCCTCACCGCGCTGACTGCGCCAGGCTTGCAGGGAAATCTGATGCGGTGTCAGATAGGGCCATGACGACCGACTCGGCCGACCAGCCGCGCCCACCCCTCGCCGGCGTTCGGATTCTCGAGGCCTCGATCCTCGGACCGGGTGCCATCAGCACTTCGTTGGCCGACCTCGGCGCTGACGTGATCAAGGTCGAATCTCCCTCCGGCGACTACATCCGTCAGATGACCTGGCCCATCGTCGAGGGGGTGTCGCTCATGCATCTGCACATCAGCCGAGGCAAGCGCAGCATCGTGCTCGACCTCAAGTCTCCTGACGGCGTCGCCACCTTCCTCGAACTGGCCCGCCACGCCGACGCCGTCGTCGAAGCCATGCGACCGGGCGCCCTCGAACGCTGCGGCCTCGGCTTCGACAAGCTGCGTGAGGTGAATCCCCGCATCGTGTTCTGCTCCATCTCGGGCTACGGCATGACGGGGCCCTACCGCAACCTGCCCAGCCACGGCATCGCCTATGACACGTGGGCCGGTCTGGTCCCGCCGACCTTCGACGACGACGGCCACCCCTACATCCCTGAGCATCCGTCCATGGGCATCCACGCCGGTCCGTTGTTCGGCGCGTTGGGGGTGTTGGCCGGCATCATCCGGGCACGCGAAACCGGCGAGGGCTGCCGCTTGGAGATCGCCCAGAGCGACGCCGCCGCGGCCATGGACTGGCTGCGCAGCGAGACCTACAAGGCCTACGAGCGCCCCGAAGATGTGGTCACCGGCAACAAGAGCGACAACTTCGAACGTCGGGCGCCGGGCACGGCGGGGATGCTCGGCGGGGTCCGCTATCAGATGTACGCCTCGGCCGATGGCTACTTGATCTTCATGGCCAGCGAGCGGGAGTTCTGGAAGAACTTCTGCGTCGGCATTGGCCAGCCCGAGCTGTTCGAGGCCCACCCGGGCAGCCAGTACGCCGACCACGCGCGGGGCGACCTCGAACTGCGCGATGCACTGACGGCCATCTTCAAGACCCGGACCACGGCCGAATGGGTCGACTTCGCCGAGAAGAACAACACCACCATCGCCCCGGTCAACACCCCGGAAACCATCGCCCACGATCCCCAGTTCCAGGACCGAATGCCATGGTTGCCGGCGTCGGAGCACGGCATCGACATGCTGCCCAGTCCCATCAAGTTCCTCGACGAGCAGCTTCCGGCCCCGACGATTGCGCCCACCCTCGGCCGCGACAGTGACGACGTGCTGCGCGACGTGCTCGGCTGGGACGACGCCCGGATCGCCGAGCTTCGTGCCACCGGCGCCCTGGGCTAATCCCCAACCTCGAGGCCACGGCTCTAACGTTGCTCGGATGAACGCGTTCGCTGGCCGCCACGCCGTGATCACGGGAGGATCCAGTGGTATCGGCCTGGCCTGCGCCCACGCACTCGGCCAGCAGGGCTGTCGCGTCACGATCGTGGCCCGCCGAGCCGAGCTGCTCGACGCCGCCGTGACGCAGCTCACCAACGCGGGCGTCGATGCCGCGTCGTACCCGCTCGACGTCGCCGCGCGCGACGCGGTCGACCGCGTGTTCGCCACCATCGCCGCGGAGCGGGGGGCCGTCGACATCCTCATCTGCAGCGCCGGCGTGGCCCGACCCGGCTATTTCGTTGAGCTCGACGACGACGTCTTCCGCGAGATGATGGAGATCGACTACTTCGGCACGCTCTGGCCCATCCGAGCGGTGGCACCGAGCATGGTCGCGCGGGGCGAGGGCTCGATCGTGGGCATCTCATCGGACGCGGGCCTAATCGGAGTGTTCGGCTACACGGCCTATGGCGCCGCCAAGTTCGCCGTGCGGGGCCTGCTCGAGGCCTTGCGGGCTGAGATGGCCCCCCACGGTGTGCACGTCGGCTGCTGCTTCCCACCCGACGTGGACACGCCCCAACTGGCCTGGGAAGACCAGTACAAGCCCGACGAGACCCGGGCCATCAGCGGCTCGTTCAAACCCATCCAGGCCGAGCAGGTGGCACGCTGCATCATCAAAGGCATCGAGCGCCGCCGCTTCGCCCTCATGCCCGACACGGGCAGCCGCATGCTCCTTGTGCTCTCGGGTGCAGCTCCGTGGCTGGTCGCCCGGATCATGGACCGATCGGCCCGAAAAGCCTCCAAGCACCGGGGTCCCGCAACCACGTGAGTCCGATCCCCGATCAGATCCCCGAGGCTGGAGCCGACTCCCCGAGCGCTACCACTCCCGTTCGCCCCAACCGGTGGAAGATCCTGTGGCGAATCCTGTTCCTGCTCGTCAGCATGATCACCCTTTACGGGTTGTTGCCCCAACTCCTGGACCTGTTTGGGGAGATCCCGAAACTGCGCGAGCTCAACCCCATCTGGTTCGTCGCCACCGTCACCCTCGAGTGCGGCAGCTTCGTCTGCCAGTGGTGGCTGACCCGCACCGCGTTGCCCCAGGTCTCCTGGTTCGTGGCCGGCACCTCCCAGCTCGCGTCGAACGCGGTGGCCAAGACCGTGCCTGGGGGGGCCGCCATAGGAGCCGCCACCGGCTACCGGATGCTGTCGGTCTCTGGTGTGAACCGGGGCACCGCCGGCGCTGGTCTGGCCGCCACCTCGATCATTTCCAACGGCGTGCTGTTGGCCATGCCCATGGTGGCCATCCTCGGCTCGATCGTGAGCGCGCCGGTTCCCAGCGGCCTGGCCGTGGTGGCCTGGGGCGGCGCCCTCTTGTTCGTGGCGCTGTTCGCCACGGCATTCGTGCTGGTCCGTTTCGACCGCCCGCTGCACGCCCTCGGCCGCCTGATCGAACGCATAGGCGGATGGATCAACGCCAAGCGCCACCGGCCCGGAGGACCAAAGGCCGCCGACCTCATCCACCAACGCGACGTCATGGTCGACGCCCTGGGCTCACGCTGGCAGGTGGCCCTGGCCGCCGCCGTCGGCAACTGGGGACTCGACTACCTGGCCTTGGTGGCCTGTCTGTACGCCGTCGGGGCGACGCCACGGCTGAGCCTGATCCTGCTGGCCTACGGCGCCGCCGCGGTGTTGTCCATGATCCCCATCACACCGGGTGGGCTGGGCTTCGTCGAGGCCGGCCTCACCGCCGCCCTCATCGCCGCCGGCGTACCCGGCGACTCCGCGGTGCTCGCCACCCTGGCCTACCGCATGGTGTCGTACTGGCTCCCCATCCCGGCTGGACTCGTGGCCACCATCCTCTTCCGCCGCCGCTACGGCCGGGTCGACAGCCAGCCCGAACCTGCCTCTGAACCGGCGTAGGCCGGTTCGAGTGAGGTCTCGAGGCTGGAGGGTCGCGAGCGCCCCCCCTCCGCGTGTCCGATGCCACACCAGTTTCAGGACTACCTCGCCCCCCTCGGCGGTTGACACCAACAAGGCCAGCACCATCAGGCGCCGGCCAACCACGTTGCATCCAACGCTGGAGGGAAGCACATGCGTGACATCCTCGAGATCGACGCCGAACTGGTCGACCAAGCCCGCACCCTGCGTCAACGGGCTGAAAGCCTTCGCAGTCAGGCCGCCTCGCTGCCCGACGCCTTGAGTTCCGCCTACCGCCGCCGGGCCAGTGAACTCGAATTCGAGTCCTGGGTTTCCGAGTTGCAGGCCGGCCTCCCCTACGACCAGGTGCATTCCGCCGCCTGATCGTCACCGTTCGCACGACACCTCCCCCCAGGTGACGTGCCCCTGCAGGGCCTCGGCATCCTGCCCCCGACACCCGCCTCGCCCTCGCGCTGGCGGGTGTCGCCGTTTTGGACTCGCCCCGGAGCCCGATCCCCCATCCAAATCACCCGGCGGGGCGGCGGGCATCGGGGGAGGCAGAGAAACTAGAACCTGTTCTATAGTCGAGCCATGACCATGCCAACCGATGTCGGCATCATCGACCTGATGATGGGCATTCCCGACGGGCCCAAGAAGGATTGGTACGAGTTCCTCAAGCCGCTCGTGCGCGACCACGAGAGCCAGGACGAGTTCGAGTTCCCGGCCCAGTACATGTTCAAAGAGGTCCCGGAGGACCCGCACACCGACGACAACGTCGCCTACGTGCTGGGGCAGATGGACCGCCACAACATCGACAAGGCCATGATCGGCTACACCACCGACGGCGACGGCGGCCGGGCCCTGCGCGAGCACCCCGATCGGTTCCTGGCGTCGGTCGGGGTGGATCCGAACCGGGGCATGGACGCGGTGCGCGACCTCGAACGGGCCGTCGTAGATGGTGGGGCGATCAGCGCCCAGGTGTTCCCGGCCGGGTGCAATCCGCAGGTTCCCATCAACGACAAGCGGCTGTACCCGATCTACGCCAAGTGCGTGGAGCTGGACATCCCCATCTTCGTCTGCGTTGGCGTACCCGGGCCGCGGGTGCCCATGGCTTGTCAGCACATGGAACTCGTCGACGAGGTGTGCTGGTTCTTCCCCGAGCTGAAGTTCGTCACCCGCCACGGCTGCGAGCCGTGGACCGAGATGGCCATGAAGCTCATGTTGAAGTGGCCCAACCTCTACTACTCGACCAGCGCCTTCGCCCCCCAGTACTACCCCCAGGCCATCATCGACTACGCCAACACCCGGGGCGCCGACAAGGTCATGTACGCCGGCTACTTCCCCATGGGCCTCAGCCTCGAACGCATCATGCGCGAGATGCCCAACGTCCCGTTCAAGGACGAGGTGTGGCCCAAGTTCCTGCGTGACAACGCCCGAAAGGTCCTGAAGCTCGATGACTGAACCATCGTTGGCGCACACCCCGGACGCCGTGCTCGAGCCCCGGTACCCGTTCGGTATCCCCTCGGGCTGGTTCCAGGTGGCCTGGTCCGACGATGTGGCGACCGGCGAGGTCATCCCCCGCTACTACTTCGGGCGTCATCTTGCGCTGTGGCGCGACGAGCGGGGCGTGGCCCGCCTCAACGACGCGTTCTGCCCCCATCTGGGCGCGCACCTCGGCTACGGCGGTCGTGTCAAGGGCGAGGAGATCGCCTGTCCGTTCCACGGCTGGCAGTTCGACGCCGAGGGCAACAATACCTGTATCCCCTACGGCAATCGGACCAACCAGCGGGCCAAGATCCGCTCGTACTCGGTGGTGGAGGTCGGTCAGTTCGTGATGGCCTGGTATCACCCGGAGGGCGAGCCCCCCAGTTGGGACATCGACGAGCCGAGCGAGATCACCGACCCGGAATACGGCGAGTGGACGAACGTCACCTTCTCCGTCGACGCCGCCGCCCAGGAGCTCGCCGAGAACTCGGTGGACGGTCCCCACTTCCGCTATGTGCACAACACCGAGATCGTGCCGGAGATCCAGAGCTACGACACCGAGGGGTGGCGCTCCCGCATGCGCTCGGTGCAGAAGTTCCCGACCCCGCGCGGTGTGGTCGACGGCCGCATCGACGTCGACAACCAGGGCCCGGGTTTCGCCTCGACTCGCTTCTCGGGCATCGTCGACACGTTCCTCGTCGGGGCGGCCGTGCCCGTCGACGTCAATCGTTGCGAGGTGCGATTCAGCTTCAAGACCCGCAGCTTGGGTGATGCCAAGACGACGTCGAGCGTCGGGCAGGCGTTCGTCAGCGAGGTGTGCAAGCAGTTCGAGGAGGACCGCCCGATCTGGGAGCACAAGGCTCACATCGTGCGCCCCGCCCTGGCTGACACCGACCCACCGTTCATGAAGTTCCGCAAGTGGTACGCGCAGTTCTATACGGATGGCACCAGCGGCGAGCGCGACCTCTGGGCCCCGGTGGCACCTCCGTTCGGCGAGCAGCCGGTGTTCATCCGGCCCGAGGCCACCGCCTCGTCAAAGCACCGCCAATCCAACTGATCAGTCGACACGGGCGCGGCCGGAGCGGTGGAGCAGGTCGGACCACGGGTCGTCGGTCGACGGGGTGGGGGCCATCACCGGCCAGCGGCTGATCTGGTCCCACAGGCGCTGGCAGAGGTCGGCTGACGGACTGAACGCGACGCCCAGACCGACGCAGACGTCGTGGGCGTGCAGCACCATCTCCAGCGCGCCCCTGGCCGCGAAGTCGGCTACGGGCGCCGTCGTGGGCTGCGGGTGGCGAAAGATGATGGCTCGCACCTCGGGCCCAGCGGCGCGAATCGTGCCGGACAACAGGTTGCAGGCCGCAAGGAGACCGTCGACGAGGTCGCCCGAAGTGGCCTCGGGGAGGGCGTGGAGCTCGCCGAAGGGCGGGTAGTCGTCCTGCTTACGTGACGCCAGGAAGAGGGCGTACGAGAACACGCAGTCAATCGTGTGGTCGGCCGTGTCCCAGCAACTCCACTCGAGCGTTCCCGCCGGCACCGACCAGTCCCGGTCGACGCCCGAGCGCCACGCGGCCAGGACCTCGACGGTGAGGCGATCGAAGTCATCCACAGTGAACATGTCGCCCGAGCTTGGATCGTCGACGGTCATCAGCTCAGATCACCCCCTCGCGGTGGAGGCGCCGGTACGCCAGCCAACCCGGCAGCATCGGCACCCAGAACCCCAACAGCCGCCAGATCAGCACGGCGGCCACCGCCGGCCCGGCGTCCACACCGGATGCGATGAGACCGAGCGCCAGAACCGGTTCCACCAGGCCCACGCCGTCGGGGGTCGGCGCCACGACCACCGCCACCCCGGCCACCAGCGACGCCGCCAGAATCGTCACCCACGACCCCGACCCGCCGAAGCCGTTGACCAGGGCGAGCACCACGATCCCGTTGACCAAGGCGAGCACCACCGCGGCGATGGCCGACGGCAACATCAAGAGCGGATCGGCAGACCGGAGTGTCTCCACCGCCTCTCGATCGGGACGGATCACCCGGTTTCGGTAGCGGCGAGGGGCCGTCACCAATCCCGTCACCACCAGCGCCCCCACCACCAGCCACACCAGCCAACCACGATCGAGACCGCTCCCCCAGCCGGGGGCGACGAGTAGTGCCGCGAACCCGAAGACGAACACCAAAAGGCCGTGGGCGCCGACGGCCAGGACGTCGAGGACGGCCATCCGACGCACGGCCTCCCGGGGGCCCACCCCCGCTCGCACCAACTGGTGCACCGTCAATCCGTCAGGGCCGAACTCCGGCAACATCCGGCCAGTGAACGACGACGCCACGGCGGCGGTGAGCACGCCACCGAAGGCCCCGCGCCCCGCCCGCAGCCCTTCGGTGAAGCCTAGGGTCTCCGCCGCGGCCACCACATAGGTCAGCGCCAACAGCACCACCGCGGCCACCAGCCAACCCACCGAGGCCTGACCCATGGCGGCTCGCACTGTCGACCACGGCGTCACCCAAGCCAGACCGACGAGCGCCAATACGCCCACCCCCACCACCACTCGCACCTCGACCCATTCGAGGTCGGGCAGGCGGGTGCCGAGATCCTCCTCAGGGATGACGGGTCGGTCCCACTGATCACCGGGTTGATCGGCTGGACGTTCCCGCAGCATGGTCTCGAACCGGGGAGCGCGGCTATAGGCGAGGCGATCATCGACCAGCCCGAGAGCCGCCCCGGCCAGTCCCAACACGATGCCAACGGCCAACGCCAGCGCGCCCTGGCGGAGGGCGTCATCGACCCGGAGCCGACAGCGGGCCTGGGTCCGCAAGGTGGCGGCGTTGGGGGGCTCGTCCACCGAGCCGGGTCCGGGAATGCGCACGTCATCCTCGTTGTGGATGGCGTAGAGGGCCGGGCTCCCGCACGCCTGCACTCCGGGATTGTCCACCGGCCGGAAGGCGAAGAACGTGGCCACGGCGAGAGCGACGAAGGACAGCGCCAGCAGCACGCGGCCGACGGTCCACAACGTGGATCGGTGCCCAGCCGGCGCCGACATCGGCACGCTCACACAACCATCTCTCGGTGGTCAGCCCGTGGTCGGGGTGGTCGACGCACTCGGACTGGCGGCCACAATCGGCGAGCTCTCGATCCACGAGTTCTCGCATCCGACCGGAGCGTTGATCGGGTTGCACCGCGCCGGCGTCCCTCCGGGGATCTGAGCCACGTACGTGGACCCCCCGTAGCGAGCGGACATGCCCGGCAACGGCGTATCGGTACTCACCCACTGGGCCCCGCTGGCCAACGCCGCTTCGCGCTGGCTGGTGTCGCCGCTGGTGGCTGTGACGACCTCGGTATCGGCCCGGGTGCGGATCATGTACCCCTTGCGCACCTCGTCTTGGATGCGAGCCAGGTTCGCCCCCACCGGGTCGTTCTCCTTGAGGAAGGCGGCGTCGGGTTTGCCCGGGGTGCTGGGCGGGAACGCCACCCGACCCTCGAGGGTCGGATGCCCGCCCGCGGTGTATTCGTCTTCACGGTTGTCGAGCACGAACATGACCTTGCCCCGCGAGTCCGCCAGTCGGGGCCACCCGGTCGTCAACACCACCTGCTCCAGCGTGGGGCTGTTGCCGCGGACGTCGTCGGGGGTGATGAGTCGGTCGGGCGGGAACACCGATCGGATCTCGGCGTCGACGCTGTCGAACTGGGCGGGCGTGAGCGGGTTGTTGTCCTTGATCTCGAGCTGGATCCCGATGGGGATGGCGTCTTGATGAGCGTCGGACCACTTCTTCACCACGGTGAGACACGCGACCAGCGTGAGACAGGTGGATCCCTCGTCGATGGCCTCGATGTGAAACACCTTGGAACCGACCACGCCCTTGGGCCGGAACTTCTGACCGGTGGGGTCCTGGGTGATGTCGAGCTCCAGCTGGCGGATCCCCTGGCTCTGCAACTGCTGGTCCAGCGGGTCGTGGGAGTAGGCCAGCGTGGCCCCCTCGGGGTTGATGGCGATGATCTTGGCGAGATTCTCCGGCGTTGGTTCCACGTGGTAGGCGTTGTGCATCCCCAGCACCTGCAGCTGATTGATGCGCAGATCGGCCTGGGCCGGGTTCTCCGTGGTGGCCGCCGCGCCGCCCGCCGAGGAGCCCGAGTTCGACGAGCTGCAGCCGGCAAAGACGGTGACCAGAGCGGCCACCAAGGCCAGAGCGACGATCCGTTGCCTCGCACTCGACGTCACCAGCACTACAGCTCCCCCGGGGTCATCTCGATGCTCGAACGTACCACCGGCCCGAACGGCCATCGGGGCGCTACCGTGCCATCGACTACCCGGGGGAAGACCATGACTGACATGAAGACGCCAACGCTGAGCGATCCGGCCGAGCTCGGGATCGACCCCATTGCGTTGGAGGCGCTCCTGGTTCGGGCCCAGCGCGAGATCGACGACGGGACTCTGCCGTCGTGCCAACTCGCCGTCGCCCGGAATGGGCAGCTGGCGGTGTTCGAAACCTTCGGCGACGCCGAGCCGTTCAATCGCTATTCGATCTTCTCGTGCACCAAGGCGCTCATCGCCGGGGCCATGTGGATGCTGCTCGCCGATGGCTCACTGCGCCTCGATCAGCGGGTGGCCGACGTGATTCCCGAGTTCGCCACCCACGGCAAGGACGTCATCACCATCGAGCAGGTACTAGTCCACCAGAGCGGCTTCCCCCGGGCTCCACTCCGGCTGGTCGGTGGCACCACCCGGGCCCAGCGTCTCGAGCGCTACTCGTCGTGGGAGCTCAACTGGGAGCCTGGCACCCGCTACGAGTACCACCC
>Ga0075021_10000923_pt1 | contig 15074 bp, 13 predicted proteins | sample ColStrG_CSR_2012_FD_72749 | JGI IMG/M metagenome (GOLD analysis project Ga0075021, IMG submission 72749) | Freshwater sediment microbial communities in response to fracking from Pennsylvania, USA - Cold Stream Run_MetaG_CSR_2012 | ecosystem: Environmental > Aquatic > Freshwater > Creek >...
GTAGTGCGGTGGACGATCCGGCTCGCGGTGCTCGCGACGCTGGCGCTCGGGCTCGCGCCCGCCTGGAGTCAGGAGCCGGGCCGCGGCCGCAGCCTGCCCGCCGCGGTGGTCAAGGTGCTGAGCGGTGACACCATTCACGTCTTCGTCAACGGCGAGGTCGAGCGCGTGCGCTACATCGGGGTGCTCGCGCCCGAGCCGGGCGAGGGCACGCAGTCGGGCGAGCCCCAGGGCAACGAGGCGCTCCGGTTCAACCGCGGGCTGGTGAGCGCCAAGAACGTGCGGCTCGAGCTGGACGTCCAGGAGCGCGACCCCGAGGGGCGGCTGCTGGCCTACGTGTGGCTCGGCGACGTGATGGCCAACGCGGAGGTCATCGCCCGGGGCTACGGGCAGGTCGTGAGCGGGAGCCCGAACGTGCGCTACCAGGACTTGCTCCTCCGGCGCCAGCAGGAGGCCCGCGCGGCCCGGCTCGGCATCTGGCAGAACGCGGGACCGGCGCCGCCGCCGGCCCGGAGCGGGCCCGCCGCCCCGGAGCCGCGCGCCGCGCAGGGCCGGCCCGGCCAGCCGCCGAGCAACGGGTGGACCTGCCCGCTCGGCCATCCCATCAAGGGCGACTTCCGCACCTACTCGAGCGAGCGCTGCATCTACTACCCGCCCGGCACTCCGACCTACGCGGAGAGCCGCACCGACCGGTGCTACGCGACCGAGGACGAGGCGCGCCAGGACGGCTGCCGCCGGTCGCGCCGCTGATGGCCCCGCGCCTGATCCTGGTGGTGGACACCGACAGCGCGGTGCGACAGACGCTAATCGACGTGCTGAGCCTCGAGGGCCACGAGGTGGACGGCGCGGGCGAGGCCGAGTCGGCGCTGCTCATCCTCGACCAGCGCCGCTACGACCTCGTCATCGCGGACCTGCGCACGCCCGGCCTCGACGGGCCGCGGCTGCTCACCGCGCTGTCCGAGCGCTTCGGCGAGAAGGTCCCCCCGGTGGTGTTCCTGACCAGCCAGACCTTCGATCCGCACTACGGCGGCTTCCTCGCCGACCTGCGCGCCCCCGTCCTCGTGAAGCCGCTCAAGCCGGGCCGGGTGCTCGAGCTGGTGGGCCGGGTGCTCCCGCGGTGACGCGCCCCCGCAGCATCCTGGTGGTCGAGGACGAGACCAGCCTCCGCGAGCTGATCGCCCACATCCTGCTCCTCGACGAGCACGAGGTGGACACCGCGCGCGACGGGGTCGAGGCGCTCTACCGCATCGAGCGGCGGGAGTACGACCTGATCATCAGCGACCTGCAGATGCCGAATCTCGACGGCCCCGGCCTGCACGAGGCCCTGCGCGAGCGCTACGGGCAGGCGCTCCCCCGGGTCATCTTCGTGACCGGCCACTCGGAGGCGGACGCCTTCGTGCCGTTCCTGGCCCAGACCGGCGACCCGGTGCTGACCAAGCCCTTCTCGGTGGACGACCTCCGCACCCTCGTGCAGTGGGTGCTCGAGACCTGAGCTGACGGTCAGATCTCGGCCGGGCCGGTGACCCCGGGGCCGCCCGGCTCGAGCCCGGCGCGCTCCCGCCAGTAGGTCATGCCCATCGCCTCGAACCCCTCGCGCGCGGCGGCCAGGTGCTTCTCCGCGCCCGCCGCGTCGCCAATATCACGCGCGACCCGGGCGAGGCCGAGGTGGCAGCGGGCGGCGAGCGGGCGCATGCCGAGCTCCCCGGCCAGGTCGAGCGCGCGGGTGAGATGGCTCCGCGCCGGCTCCGGGTCGGCCGGGCTCGCGGCGCGCGCGGCCAGGCCGAGCAGCCGCTCCGCGTAGACCGCGTTGCCGCGCTCCCGGTGCGTGTGGGCCAGCTGAAGCGCGCGCCGCGCGTCGGCCGCCGCGGCGGCGGGCTGGCCCGCGAGCAGCCGCGCCTCGCCGAGGTGGGTGATGATGAGCGAGAGGCGCCCGAGCCGCTGCATGCTCTGGGCCTGCCGCACCCCGCGCTCGGCCAGGTCGAGCGCCTCCGCGGTCCGGCCGGTGAGCGCGTTCACCATCGCGAGATCTCCCGCGAAGGGCGGGTAGAACGCGGGCATGTCCCCGCACTGCGCGATGCCGCGCTCGAGCAGGCTCCGGGCCTCGCGGATCCGGCCGCGGCGGAGAAGGGTGCCGCCCAGGCCGAGGAGCGCGTAGGTCACGCTGTAGGGGTCGCGGCGCGCCTCGGCGAGGCGGAGCCCTTCCTCGGCCGCCTCCACCGCCTCGTCGAACTGGCCGAGCTCGGCGAAGGTCCAGGCGAGCTGGGCGCGGGTGAGCACCGCCGCGATGCCGGGCAGGCCGAACCGCTCGCCGATCGCGGCGGGCGGCAGCACCGCGAGAACGCGGTGCAGGACCACGAGGGCCTGCCGGTAGTCGCCGAGCGCCCGGCGGCCCGCGCCCACGTTGAAGTGGCTGACGATCCCGAGCCCGGTGTCCCGGGTCTCGTCGGTGATGGCGAGCGCGCGCTCCCCCACCCGCGCGGCCTCGTCGGAGGCTCCCATGTCCCAGTGCACGCTGCTCTCGAGCGAGAGCGCGCGCGCGAGCCGCGACCGGTCGCCGAGGCTCGCCGCGAGCGCGGCCGCCTCTCGCAGCACCGCCACGCTGCGCGCGTGCTGGCCGAGCGGGACCAGCGCGTTGTGCAGATCGCAGCGGAGGTCCACCCCCAGCGCCGCGTCCGCGGGGCGGTGGGCGAGCACCGCGAGGGCGCGCTCGAAGAACGACACGCTCTCCCAGCTCGCCATGCGCGAGAGCGTGCGGGCGCCCGCCTCCCGGCAATAACCCGCCGCTCGATCCCACACCTCGCCGAGGAACGCGTGATGAGCGAGCCGCTCGGTCTGCTCGGCCAGCCGCCCCGCGTAGGACTGCTCGATGGCCTCGAGGATGCGCGCGTGCAGCCCGCGACGGCGATCGTGCAGCAGGCTCTCGTAGGCCACGTCGTGGACGAGGGCGTGGCGGAAGCCGTAGACGAGATCGGGGAAGAGCGCGCGCTGGTCGAGGAGACCGCCCGCGTGGAGCTGCTCGAGCCCGCGCCGCATCTCCTCCGCCGGCACGTCGGCCACCGCCTCCAGCAGGCGCACCGGCACCTCGTCGCCGATCACCGAGGCCGCCTGGAGCAGGCGCTTGTCCTCGTAGCGGAGCCGGTCGATGCGGGAGGCGATGGTGGCCCGGACGGTGGGCGGCACCTCGAGCGACAGCGTCGGACGCGTGAACCGGTACGCGCCGGGTGGGCCCTCCAGCGCGCCGGTGTCGACGAGGCTCGCCACGCACTCCTCGAGGAAGAGCGGGTTGCCGTTCGCGCGCTCGGCCACGAGCCGCTTGATCGGGCCGAGCGCGGGGTCGGTGCCGAGCAGCGCGTCCAGCAGCAGGTCGGTGGCGGACGCCTCGAGCGCGTCCACCCGCACCAGGGTGAAACCCGGGTGCGCCGTCCACTGGTCCGCGTACTCCGGGCGATAGGTGCAGGCCACCAGCACGAACGGCGGCAAGGCCTCGACCATCGCGCTCATCGCGGCGTGCGTCTCCGAGTCCACCCACTGCATGTCCTCGAGGATCATCACGAAGGGCTGGCGCCGGCCCTGGCGCGCCACCAGGCGGTGGACCGCGCGCATGACGTGGCGCCGGCGGAGGCCGGGGTCCATGGCCGCGAGCCCACCGCCGTCCTGCGCCACGCCCAGGACCCACAGGATCGCGGGCACGCCCTCGTCCAGCTCCGGATCGAGGTCGCGCATGCGGGCGGCCACCTTGTCGCGGACGGTCGCCGCGTCGTCGCCGCTCTCCACCTCGAAGTAGCGGCGATGGAGCTCGACGCCCGGCCGGTAGCCGGCGGCCCGCCCGTAGGAGACGGCGGGCGCCTCGATGACCAGGCAGCCCCGCTCCCGGCAGCGCCGCGCGAACTCGAGGGCGAGGCGCGACTTACCGACGCCCACCTCGCCGACCATCGACACGACCTGGCCGGTCCCGGCCAGCATCGCGTCGAGCGCGGCGTCGAGGCGGACCAGCTCGGGCTCGCGCCCGCGCAGGGGCGAGCGCGGCCGCGCCGCGGACGCCGCGTCCAGGCGCGAGCGGATCGGCACCGCGCCGCTGATCTCGTGCACCTCGACCGGAGCCTGCAGGCCCCGCACCGGCACCGGCCCGAGCGGCCGCGCCGCCACGCGCCCGCGCACGAGGGCCACCGTCTGGTCGGTGGCCAGGATGGTGGCCGGCTTGGCCATCTGCTCCATCCGCGCGGCGAGGTGCACGGTCTGGCCCACCGCGGTGTAGGTGAAGGAGAGATCGTGGCCGATCGAGCGCGCCACCACCTCGCCGGAGTTGAGGCCGACCCGGATCAGCAGCGGCAGCCCGAGCGAGCGCTGCGCCTCGTCGCCGTAGGCGGTCACCTGCGCCTGCATGCGCAGCGCCGCGTAGCAGGCGCGCACCGCGTGGTCCTCGTTGGCCAGGGGCGCCCCGAAGAGGGCCATGATTCCGTCGCCCACCACCTGGTTCACGGTCCCCTCGTAGCGGTGCACCGCCTCCATCATCAGCTCGCGCACCCGGTCGACCAGCGGCGCGATCTCCTCGGGATCACGATCGCCCATGACGTCGATGAGCCCGTGGATGTCCGCGAACAGGACGGTGACCTGCTTGCGCTCGCCCTCGACCGCCGCGCGGGCGTCCAGGATCCGCTGGGCCAGGTGCGGCGGGGTGTAGGCTCCGGGCGAGGCGAAGCGGGCCGCGTCGGGGGCGCCGAGGCGGCCGCCGCAGGCGGGACAGAAGCGCGCGCCCTCGGGGGCGGCGTGCGCACAGCGCGGGCAGACGCTCATACGAGGTCGCAGTCTATCACCCGCGCCCGCTTGCAGGCCTCGAGCCGGCCGCGGTGCGGGCGCCTAGACCTGGGCTGCCGGGAGCTCGGGCGTCTCGACGTGCTCGGCGCGGACGCCCACCCCCACCAGTCGCGCGGGGATCCGAGCCAGCGGCCCGGCGCGAGCCAGGAAGCGGACGAGCCGGGGCACGGTGAGGCGGCCGCCCCGGCGAGCGAGCGTGGTCGTGATCACCCGTCGCTGCACCAGGACCTGGAGCCGCTGGGTCACCCGCGTCGGCCACTCGCGCCGGCGCTGCACCCGCCGCAGGTCCTCGGTGGCGAGCCGCCCCTCGCGGAGGGGCCGCCAGAGCCGGTTGGCCGCGGCCACCGCGTCCTGGATCGCCAGGTTGATCCCGACCCCGCCGACCGGCGACATGGCGTGCGCGGCGTCGCCGATGCAGAGCAGGCCCGGCCGGTACCACCGGCGCAGCCGGTCGACCCGCACCGTGAGGAGCTTCACGTCGTCCCAGTCTCGGATCTCCGCGACCCGGCCCGCCGCGAAGGGCATGAGCGCGGCCACCGAGGCGCGGAAGACGTCGAGCCCACGCCGGCGAAGGTCCTCCGCCGAGCCCTTGGGGATCACGTAGCCGCACTGCCAGTGCGCCCCCCGGTTGAGTAGTACGAATATTCTACCCACGTCGAAGCGGCCCATGGTGGCCTCGGGGTCGCCCGACGAGCGCGAGAGCCGGAACCACAGCACGTCCATGGGGGCCCCCAGGTCCTCCACGTGCAGGCCGGCCCGCTCCCGGAGGACCGAGGAGCGGCCGTCGGCGGCCACCACGAGATCGGCGCGCGTCTCGAACGGGCCGCCGGCCGCGGTCCCGCGCACCCCGACGACCCGCCCCGTCTCCTCGATCAACCCGGTGACCTCCGCCCGCATCTCGAGATGGAAGCCCGCGTAACCGGCGCCGTGCCGCGCGAGGAAGTCGAGAAAATCCCACTGCGGCATGATGGCGATGAACTTGCACCACGTCGGTAAATGCGTGAAATCGGCGACCGCCAGGGACGTGTCGCCGAACTGGGCGACGAGGCGCGTCATCTGCTGGTGGGGCACGCGCAGGACCTCCTCCAGCAGGCCCAGCTCGTGCATGAGCTCGAGCGTCGAGGGGTGGATGGTGTCGCCCCGGAAGTCGCGGAGGAAGTCGGCGTGCTTCTCGAGGACCGTGACCCGGACGCCGGCCCGGGCGAGCAGGAACCCGAGCATCATGCCGGCCGGACCGCCGCCCGCCACGCAGCACGTCACCCTCGATGGTGGTCCGGGGGACGGTGATCCGGGCATGATGACTCGATACTACCGCGGCCACCCACCGGACGCTGAACTCACAGCAGAGCCCCGTGAGATGGGTTAGTATCACGCAATGATGAATCCGGGACAGCCGCCGGTCCGAGTATTTCGCGCGTCGGATGCGCCGCCCGGCGCGCTCGCGGGCGAAGCGGTCTCGGTGCTCGGCTACGGCCACCTCGGCCGCACCGCCGCCCTGAACCTGCGCGACTCCGGCGCGAAGGTCCGCATCGGCAATCGCGATGACGAGTACGCCGAGCAGGCGCGAAGCGAAGGCTTCGAGGTCGTGCCGATCACGACCGCCGCCGCCGGCGACGTGGTGTACGTGCTGCTGCCCGACGAGGTGATCCCCTCCGTGTTCGACACGACGATCGCCCCCGCGCTCCGGCCGGGCAGCGCGATCGCCTTCGGCTCGGGCTACAGCCTGGCCTTCGACCTCATCCACCCGCCCGCCGGCATCGACGTGCTGCTGGTGGCTCCGCGCATGGCCGGCACCTCGGCGCGCGCGCGGTATCTCGAGGGCCACGGCTTCTGGGCGTGCGTGGGCGTGGAGGCCGACGCGAGCGGCCGCGCCGAGCAGCGCATGCTGGGGCTGGCCGACGCGCTCGGCGTGCTGCGGGCGGGCGCGGTCCAGATGAGCGCGAAGGTGGAGGCCACCCTCGACCTGTTCGTGGAGCAGACGGTGGGCGCGGTGCTGGGCATGGCCATCATGATGGCCTTCGAGGTTGCGCGCGAGGCGGGCATCCCGGGCGAGGCGCTGGTGCTCGAGATGTACATGTCGGGCGAGATGGAGGCGGTGTTCCAGGCCTTCCGCGAGAACGGCTTCTTCCGTGCCTCCGAGGACCACGGCCCCACCGCGGTATTCGGGGGCATCACCCGCTCGCTCGAGATGGATCGCGAGGAGATGTCCGACCGCTTCCGCCGCGTCCTCGAGGACATCAAGAGCGGCGGCTTCGCCCGGCGCTTCCAGGAAGAGGCCAAGAGCGGCTACCCGATGCTCGAGTTCGCCCGGGCCATGATGCACGGCGCCTCGCCGATCGGCGAGGCGGAGGATCGCATCCGGCACCTCGCCGCGCCCGACGGGGCCGCTCCCGCCTCCGGCGGTGCCGCCTGAGCGTCGCCCCGCGCACCCTCGCGGTGCGCGCCGCTCAGGGTTGAAGCCGCGTCCCGACCCATGAGCCGCCGGTGAACCCGGTCGCGGTGGGCTGCACCGCGCGCGTCCACGCCGCGCGATCGTGCGCGCGGCCCGGCTGCCCCGCCCACAGCTCGACCCGCTCGGCCCAGATCCGGTAGCCGCCCCAGCGCGGCGGCCGCGGGACGGACTCGCGGTGGGCCCGCCGGGCGGCCTCGATCTGCGCGAGGAACGCCGCGCGCGAGCCGATCGCCCGGCTCTGCGCGCTCGCGACCGCCGCGAGCCGCGCATCGAGCGGGCGCGTGCCCCAGTACCGGTCAGAGTCCGCCTCCGACACGTGGGTGACCGGGCCCTCCACGCGGATCTGCCGCTCGAACACGTCCCAGTGGAACACCACCGCCGCGCGCGGGGTCCGCTCGAGCGCCACGCCCTTGGCGCTCTGGCGGTCGGTGTAGAAGACGAGCGAGCCGGCCACCGCGTCGAACCCCCGGCAGATGACCATGCGGACCGTCGGGCGGCCGTCTCCGTCCACGGTGGCCAGCGCCATCGCGGTCGCGCTCTTCACCGCGGCCGCCGCCTCCCCGATCCAGCGGGCCGCGAGGGGCAAGGGATCGGCGGGCAGGATCTCCGGGAGCGGCTCGCTCACTGCCCGATCGGCCCCTGGTAGTGCGTCCAGGCGATCCCCTTCACGCGGTGCCGGAGCCGCTCGAGCGTGGAGCGCTCCTCCGCGGTGAGGTCCACCGCGCCGAGCGCGATGTGCTGCTGCTCGAGGCGGGGCCCGGTCGCGGGCACGTGCTGGACGTACGTGAGCCACGCGACCGCGAGCCCGGTCGGGCGCTCGTGGTCCTGGATCAGGATGGTGGCGAGCGCCGGCCGGACGACCCAGCCCACCCGGGCCGGGCCGGTCGGCGGCGGGATCTTTCGCGTGAAACCCTGGTACAGGTCGTCCAGCTCGTACTGGACGTCGCGCGGGATCCGGGTACGCAGGAGGTGGATGACCTGCTCGGGCAGCGCCTCCGGATCACTGATGGGCCCTCGGTAGCGGACCACGATGTCGCCGAAGGGCAGCCCGTAGTCCACGTGGATGAGCAGCTCCTGCTTCAGCAGCCGCGCGGCGACGCCCATCGATGTTGGACGTATTCTTCCGCATCACCCCCGCGGGAGCGGTATGAAATCGGCGGGGCCGAGACCGCCCCGGGTGGCTAGCCGCCGGGTCGATCCAGCAGGCGGCGGGCCCATTCCATCGGGGCGTCGGTCATCACGAGCTTCTCCGCCGCCGCTTCCCCGAACCGCCGGGTCGCGTCGATCCCGAGCTTGGCGGTGAGCCCGTCGGCGCTCGCGGAGGGATCCAGGATCGCGCCGAGGCTCCCGCCGACCACCAGCAGGTCGCGGTCGGCCTGGACCCGGGTCGCCATCGCCCAGAGCACGTCCGACTCGTCGAACACGTCGATGTCGTCGTCCACCACGATCACCAGCTTGAGGTAGTGATCGACGCCCAGGACCACCGGGATCGCGTGCTTGGCCTCGCCGGGCCGCGTCTGCTTGATCGACACGTAGGCGGTGAAGGACGCGCCGCCCGAGGTGGGCACGTGCACCGCGCGCACGCCCGGCACCACCCGGCGCAGGGCGTTGCGGATCTCCGCCTCCCGCAGCACGCCGAGCGGCAGGATGTGGTCGGGGGCGCGCCCGGAGGCGATGGAGTGGAACCACGCCCCCTCCCGCACCACCAGCGCGCGGGCCACGAAGATGTTGTCGGTGCTCCGTCGCGAGAAGTAGCCGGTGAATTCGCCGAACGGTCCCTCCGGCTCGCGCTCGCCGGGCAGGATCTCGCCCTCGATCACGATCTCGGCCCAGGCCGGGACGTCCAGGTCGATCGTCTCCGCCCGCCGGAGCTGCATCGGCTCGCCGAGGAGGCCGCCCACCACCTCGAACTTCGAGATCTCGGGCGCGGGGTAGGAAAGCGAGCCCATGCCGACGGTGGGATGGAGCCCGATCGCGATCGCACACGCGAGCCCGCGGCCCGCCTTCTCCTCCCGCTGCTGGAACTCGTACATGCGGCGGCGCGAGTGGAGGCTCACCCCCAGGCGGTTCGGCCCCTTCACCTGGAAGCGGTGGAAGCCCGCGGTGGCCACCCCGGTGGCCGGGTCGCGCGCGATCAGGAGCCCGGCGGTCAGGTAGGGGCCGCCGTCGCCCGGGAAGTAGGTCGGGATCGGCAGCGATCCCAGGTCCACCGCGTCGCCGCGCCGGACGTCGACCGGGAACGGCGGGCGCTCCAGCACCACCGGCTTCACCGGCTCCTTCAGGCGGGCCGCGTAGGTCTCGGGCAGCTCCGCCTCCCCCACCCCGAGCGCGGTGGCGAGACCGCGGCGACTCGCCATGACGTTCGAGACCACCGGGATCGAGTGCCCGCGCACCCGCTCGAAGAAGAGCACCGGGAACCGCCGCCGCCGCTCCAGCTCGAGCGCGAGAGCCTGCATCTGGTACGCCGGGTCCACCGGCTCGGCGATGCGCAGCACCGCGTCCGGATACGCGCGCTCCAGGGTCGAGACGAAGCCGCGGATGCTCTGGTGGGATTCGCTGCTCATGGCGGGGCTCCTATGGCTTGCTGAAGATCAGGTCGCGGATGCGGCCCACGTACTCCACGAAGCGCGGGTGCTCACGGACGTGCAGGCCGCGCGGGCGGTCGATCTCGATGTCGAGCACCGCCCGCACCCCGCCCGGCCGCGGGCTCATGACCACCACCCGGTCGGAGAGGAAGACCGCCTCGTCGATGGAGTGGGTGATGAAGAGCACCGTCTTGGGCTGCTCGTTCCAGATGCGTTGCAGCTCGAGGTTCATCTCCTCGCGCGTCATCGCGTCCAGCGCGCCGAACGGCTCGTCCATCAGCAGGAGCCGCGGCTCCAGCAGCAGGGCCCGGCTGATCGCCACCCGCTGCTGCATGCCGCCCGACAGCTCGCGCGGGTAGTGGTTCGCGAACCCCTCGAGGCCGACCAGGCGGATCAGGTCCCGGGCCACCGGCTCGTAGCGCGCGCGGGGGCGGCGCAGCGCGGCGGCCGGGAGTAGCACGTTGTCCAGCACGGTGCGCCAGCGCAGGAGGGTGGGAGTCTGGAACACCATTCCCACCCCGTCGGGCGGCTCCTGCACCGGGACCCCGTCGAGCCGGACCTCCCCGCGCGTGCACGGGAGCAGGCCGGCCACGATCTTCATCAGCGTGGTCTTGCCGCAGCCGCTCGGCCCCACGATCGACACGAACTCGCCCGCCGCGATCTCGAGCGAGGTCGGCCGCAGCGCGACCTGCGACCCCGACCGGGTCGCGTACCGCTTCTCCACGTCGCGGATCTCGATGAAGGCGGCCATCAGAGGGAGGTCTCGAGGCCGCCCTCGCCGCGCGCCCACGGCGTGCACAGGCGCTCGGTAAGCACCACCGCCCCGTACAGGAGGAGGCCGATCAGCGAGATCAGGAAGATCGCCGCGAGCCCGAGCGCGGTGTCGATCTGGTTGTTGGCGATGACGATCAGGTAGCCGAGCCCCGCGTCCGAGCCCACGAACTCCCCGATGACCGCGCCGATGACCGCCAGCGTGGAGGCAACCCGCAGCCCGGCGAAGAAGTAGGGCAGCGAGCTGGGGAAGCGGATGCGGAAGAAGACCCACGCGGGCCGAGCCTTGATGGAGCGGGCCAGGTCGAGCAGGTCGGGCTCGATCTGGGTGAGGCCGACCGCGGTGTTGACGAGGACCGGGAAGAACGCGACCAGGAACGCGATGGTGGCCCGCGAGGTGAGGCCGATCCCGAACCAGACCAGGATCAGGGGGGCGAAGGCGATCTTGGGCACGATCTGGATCGTGACCAGCAGCGGGGTGATCGCCCGCCGCAGCGTGTCCGACGAGACGATGAGCACCGCGCCCGCGGTGCCGAACACGACCGCGGCGAGGAAACCGAGCGCGATGCCCTCGATCGTGGCGACCACGTGCCCCGCCCAGTTGGGTCCGAAGGCCACCAGGCGGGCGATCACGCGCCCGATGCCGGGCAGGATGAAGGGCGGCGGCCGCAGGAGCCAGACCGAGCCCTGCCAGAGCACGAGCACCGCCGCGAACGCCAGCGTCGGCGCGATCGCGCCGCCGAGCCGCTCGCGCATCTACTTGACGGCCTTGTGGGCGGCCTCGACGAACCGGTTCGTGTAGAGCTGGTCCATCGGCGGCTCCGCCTTGAGCTTCCAGTACTTCACCACCGTGTCGCGGGTCGCCTGCATCTTGCCCGCGTCCAGGATGCCGATGCCCTTGGCCTTCGAGGTCTCGTCCCACATCCCCTCGAGCAGGGTGTCCACCGAGGCCTTCACGTAGTCGGCGTCCAGCTCCGGGTGCAGCTTGCTCGTGATCTTCACCGCCTCCGCCGGGTTGGCGACGGTGAACTTGAAGCCGCGGAGCAGCGCGGTCACCATCTTCTGCACCATCTCCGGGCGCTTGTCGATCGTGGTCTGGGTCGCGGTGACCGCGATCGAGTACATGGAGATGTACTGGGCGTAGTGGAAGCTCACCATCGTCTTGCCCGCCTGGTCCAGGCCCTTCTTGATCAGGATGTCCTTGTCGAAGAAGGTGCCGAGCACCGAGATGCGGCCCGCGGTCAGCATCGCGAGGCGCTGGGGCCCGTCCATCTGCTGCACCTTGATCTTGCCGTAGTCGACCCCGGTCTTCTCGGCCAGTGCGGGGAGCATCATGGTGCAGATGTCGCCCGGCGGGCCGCCGAAGGTCTGGCCCTCGAGGTCCTTGGGCGCTCGCACGTTGCCCCCCTCGGCGGAGGAGTACATCGCGCACATCTCCTGGTTGAGATAGCCCATCACGGTCCGGAGATTGCCGCCCTCCGCATTGGCGATGATCAGCGGCGCCGGATGGTTGAGCCCGATGTCGATGGCGCCGGTCGCGAGCTTCTTAACCGTGTCCCCCGAGCCGTAGCCGCGGCCCAGCGTCACGTCGAGGCCCTGCTCCGCGAAGTAGCCCTTGTCCTGGGCCACGAACCAGGGGGCGTGGTAGCCGCTGAGGGTGAAGTCCAGAGCGAGCGTGACCTTGTCGGCCGCGCCCGCGCCGTCGGGGGCGATGAGGATGACGAGGATACTGAAGACGAGCGCGAGTCTGGCGGGCATGCGTGGTCTCCTGCGCTGCGGGATCGCGATTCCGTGCCCGGAGCGTAGCCGACCGCCTCCACGCGGGTCAAGCCGCCCGCGTCGTGGCAGCGAGCCCGAGCCGCGACGGCTAGCGCCGGGCCGGATCGGGGCCGGGATTGACGCAGCTGCTCCCGCCCGCGCGCTGGCACTGCTGGTATTCGCCGGACCGGATGCTCCACATGGTGTGGGCCTCGGAGAGATCCACCTCCCGGCGCTGTCCGGTGAGCCAGGCGGTGCGCTGGGCGGAGCTGTGGAACGTGATGCCGGTCGGGTCTCCGGAGAGCAGGCCGAACCGCAGCTTGCCGGCGATCACGAGATCGTGCTCGGCCTGGTTGCGAAAGCCGATATTGTTGAGGGGGTCGCGCAGCCAGCGCGCAAAGTACTCGCCCTGCCCGATTCCCTGGGCGCCCGCCCTGGCGAACCACGCCACGGCCTGCTGCCGATCCTGCGGCACGCCGATGCCGAATTCGTAGGCGCGGCCAAGCGCGAGCTGGCCCTTGCTCCATCCCTGCGCGGCGCTCGCCTGGTAGAGCTTCGCGGCCAGGTCCCAGCTCTCCGCGACGCCGTCGCCGGCCTCGTAGTACCCGCCGAGCTCGCTCTGGGCGGCGGGCTCGCCGACCGCGGCGGCCCGCGCGTACCAGCCGAACGCGGCCTTCTTGTCCCGGGGCACGCCGTCGGCACCCTCGTACATGATGGCGAGCCGGAGCTGGGCCAGCGGGTGTCCCGCCTGGGCCGCGCTGGTCAGGAGCTTGGCCGCCCCGACGTGATCGCCAGCCTGGAATCGCCCGCCGGCCTGCGCGTAGAGCGCGGCCCCGGGGAGCTGCTGGCAGGACGCGGCGCCGGCCGCGGTCATGCCGGTGAACTTCGCCTGGCCGGGCGTGATGCCGAGACAGCGCTGCAGGGCGCCCGAGGCCAGCACCACCGCGTCCGCCGCGAGCGCCGGTGCGGGAGGCGCACCGAGCGCGAGGGCGACGACGAGCCATCCCAGTGAGCGCAGGAGTCGTCTCATGAGGGGCAACGGTAGCACGGCCCGGCCGGAAAAATGGTAGGCGGGGGGAGGATTGAACTCCCGACCCCGGCCTTGTAAGGGCCTACCCGCGCCGCGTCAAATCAGGTCCTTTCGGCATCGTCGCCACTCGCCGCTGCCATCAAGCGGCGCGCAACCGCATCACGACGGCCTGCAGCCAAGGCCCGCTCCAAGGTCAACACGAACTCCCGTTGCGAGTACGAGATGCCCGGAACTTTTAAGAGGTCAGGAGTCATCGCCCTCGGCCTCGTAAAGTTGGCGCTCGGGAGGGTGTTGCTGCGCGGCCTCCCGGAATCAGGCGGTTAGGAAGTCCCGGAACTGTTGACTGCCGAGGTACAACCGGAGGCCGTCATCGTAGTCAACACTATGGTGGGCCTTTGCGAACGAAGGAACCCCCTTCTGGAAGTTGCCCTGACACGCTCCACCATCCTTGAGGTTCACGTAGTGCACTAGGACGACCGAGCGGACGTAGTCGCTAAGGAAGCCGAGTAGGTCGTCGTCGAGCCCACTCGTTCCGATCACGAGATAGTGCGTGCACTCGGCCAAGAACTTGGCGAGCGCCTCCAAATGTCCCTTTGGGCACACGAGCGCCGTATGGTCCTTCCCGGCAAGTGGAGCCGTAAGAACTGGGTACAGCTGCCGTCCGTCTTGCCCACGCCAAGCCAGAGTGGGCGCTCCGTTGGGGGCAAAGATCAACTCCTTACACGGGACGAGCGGGTCGAAACCATTCATCTCCAGGAGAGTCTCGTAGGATGCGAAAAGTTCGTCGGATCCCACATTGGGCCCCTCACCAATGGGCGTGCCCCAGTTAATCGAGCCGCGGACTTTGCCGACGATCGCCTGCCGACCCGCTTGAACGTAGTCGAGCAAGTTCGATATCACAAGGCTCGGATCGCACTCCGGCAGGGCGCGCTCTAGGTAGTCGTCATAGTTCAGATCGAAAAAAGCAACCTCGTGCTCTTTCAATAGGTTCAAGGCGAGTCGGACATGGTTTCCTGGGCTACCCTTGGTGTAGTTCACCGAGACGTTCAATAGTAGGTCCCGGAGGTAGGGAGGCACCTGCCGGAAGTACCGTCTAACGTGCGGCCGAGGGTCACGGGCAAATTCGACCAGCTTGGCCTCTAGCGACGTGCCCCCGAGTTCTCCCAGCTCGGACGCAAGCACTCGAACGCCCCGGTAAGGTGCGGCTGCTCCCGAGGTAAAGACCGTCCGTCGTCCGAACAGCTCTTTAGCTAACGGAGGCTCAAAGTTGGGATTTGTGGGCGGTCCTCCTGCGGCCGAGGCATCCTTCGACGCTCCCGCGCCGAGGATTGCGCAGACCTTGGATCGCACTACTACTAGCTCCTGGTCTTCAAGCATCGCTCCAGCGTACCTCGGTGGCGGCCTAGTCGATGGCCCGGTGTGGCTCGCCTGCTCCTGCGACGCGCAGATTGCCCACCCGGCTAGCGGACCTCCCCCAACACCGGCACGAACGTGACGCGGTTGTCGGGTAGCGGGAATGGGATGATGATCTCCTGCCCATGACCGCACCAGTTCACGTAGGTCGCCGGCATGAAGAACTGCCAGCCGACATGACGGAGGCTCTCGACGCGGAAGCCCCTGAACCGCGAGGCTACCTCTAGGCCACAGCGCGGGCAGGGGTAGGGGG
>Ga0075021_10000924_pt1 | contig 15069 bp, 11 predicted proteins | sample ColStrG_CSR_2012_FD_72749 | JGI IMG/M metagenome (GOLD analysis project Ga0075021, IMG submission 72749) | Freshwater sediment microbial communities in response to fracking from Pennsylvania, USA - Cold Stream Run_MetaG_CSR_2012 | ecosystem: Environmental > Aquatic > Freshwater > Creek >...
AGTTCGATTCGGCGAAACATGGTTGTATCCCTGCGAGCCAGGCCTGTCGCCGACACTGATGCCTACGCCGCTGCGCGGTCACTCGCGGCACTTTCGCGCATTTTACCCAGGCCACGCGCTAAATTGTCAATGCCGCCAGCGTCGTGTTCGCCGTCTTGTTCGTCGCCTTGTTCGTCGCCTTAAAGTTGCAGCGCGGCTCGCATTGCATGCGTTTGCAACGCTTGGGCGAGATGCCGGTGCGCAGCTCCGGGATCGTATTTACCGACATGCCGGGGTCGCTGACGTGGGTCTTGTTTGCCTGCACAGTGGCAGGTCATTCGCTCGGTCACTGTCGCGGTCAGGCTATCGGACTGCCGTGTCGTGGCCGCCCTAGGTGACGGTGCAGGTGGGTGCGTAGGATTGCAAGATGGCTTTGAGCGCATCGAACACTGGCCGGAAGTCTGAGGCGGGCAGGCTCGGATGACAAAGCCCCGATCCCTCGATGATCGAACGCCCACATGGCCTGCACGGGACGTGCGCTCGAGGAACCGGGATTCTACGTTTCGACACCAATGCCGCTGGGTCTACAGGTTCGCGATAATGGCCGAGCCGAACTCGCTGCACTTCGCTTCTTTGGCACCTTGCATCAAGCGGGCAAAGTCATAGGTCACGATTTTCTGATCGATGGTCTTGTCAAGTGCGGACAAGATCGCGTCTGCCGCTTCAACCCAGCCCATGTAGCGCAGCATCATCTCGCCGCTCAGGATTACCGAGCCGGGGTTGACCTTATCCAAATTCGCATACTTTGGCGCGGTGCCGTGCGTCGCTTCGAAGATCGCGTGCCCGCTCTTGTAGTTGATATTCCCGCCGGGTGCGATACCAATCCCGCCCACCTGGGCCGCGAGCGCGTCACTCAGGTAGTCGCCGTTCAAGTTGGGGGTGGCAATGACGTCAAACTCATCTGGCCGCGTCAGCACCTGCTGCAATGTGATGTCGGCGATGCTGTCCTTGACCATGAGCTTTTTCTTCCACTGGCCCTTCCCATGGGTTGGCATGAGCTTGAGCGTTTGCTCGACCTCGGATCGTATGTCGGCCTGCTGGTCAGGCGTCATCATGTCGTAGCCCGGGTCGATGGCCTTGGCGTTGTCCTCGACCGCGATATCGGCCTTGCGGTCAACGTTATCAATGATCCAGCTCTCGCGCTGGGTCACGATCTGGTCGCGGAAGTCGCGCTTGGCCAGCGCATAACCCCAGTCGCGGAAGGCGCCTTCGGTGAACTTCATGATGTTGCCCTTGTGCACGAAGGTGACGTTCTTGCGGTTGAAGCGCAGCGCATATTCGATTGAGGCGCGCACCAACCGCTCGACGCCGGGCCGGCTGATGGGTTTGATGCCAACGCCGACTTCGCTGATGGCTTCCGCGCCAAAGCGCACCTTTTTGAATTCCTTTGGCATCTCCGCCTTCAGAAAGCTCAAGACCTTGAGCGCGTTCTCGCTACCGGCCTCAAAGTCAATCCCGGCATAGATGTCCTCGGTGTTCTCCCTGAAGATCACCATATCGACCTTCTCGGGGTGCTTGACCGGCGAAGGCACGCCGTTAAAGTATTTCACCGGGCGCAAGCACACATACAGGTCGAGCAACTGCCGGAGCGCGACGTTTAGTGAGCGGATACCCTTGCCGACCGGTGTCGTCAGGGGGCCCTTGATGCCAACTAAAAACTCGTTGAACGCATCGACGGTCTCTTGTGGGAGCCAGTCGCCAAATTTGCGGAAACTCTCCTCGCCGGCGTAAACCTCCATCCAGTGGATTTTGCGCTTGGGGCCATAACACTTCTGCACGGCGGCGTCAAAGACGCGCACGCTGGCGGCCCAAATATCGGGGCCGGTGCCGTCACCACGAATAAAGGGCAGGATGGGGTTGTCGGGGACACTGAGGGCGCCATTACGAGTGGTGATCTTTGCACCGTCCGCTGGCACCTGCACGTGTGTGTAAGCCATGATGGGTTATATATCGCTCCTGTGCGGATAAAGAGATAAAGGTAGGTATGCGGGCCTATTTTAGACCCGTGCGTAGCAGTGTAAGACGCGCGACGCCTGACCCCTGACGCTGGTCCAGCAGGCGTGGCTGCGTGGCACCGTGGCAAATAGCAACGGCGCACTCGGACGGCACACGGCGTAAACCGGGCCTACCTAAGCTTGTCTGCCCACGTATACTTTGTGCGTATGTCCAATGCACCATCGCCTGTGTCTTCTGATTTGCCAAAATCGGCCCTGATTCCAGTCACCGTCGCCCGGGGTGACGGCATTGGCCCAGAAATCATGGATGCGACGCTGCGTATCCTAGATGCTGCTAAAGCGCCGCTACGATATGAGTTTATCGAAGTCGGCAAGCAGGTCTACGAGCGCGGTCACAGCTCCGGCATCGAGCCTGCAACGTGGGATGTGATCCGCCGTAATGCCGCCCTCTTAAAGGCGCCCATCACGACCCCGCTTGGGGGTGGGTTCAAGAGCCTGAATGTCACCATTCGCACTATGCTCAACCTGTTTGCCAATGTGCGTCCGTCGAAAGCCTATTCGCCCTATGTCATGTCGCAGCACCCGGGCATCGACCTCGTCATCATTCGCGAGAACGAGGAGGACTTATACGCCGGCATCGAGCATCAGCAAACGCCCGAAGTGACCCAGGCGCTCAAGCTCATCACCCGGCCGGGCAGCGAGCGCATCATTCGCTATGCCTTTGAATATGCCCGGGCCTATGGCCGGCGCAAGGTGACCTGCATGACCAAAGACAACATCATGAAGATCACCGACGGTCTGTTTCACACCGTTTTCAACGAAGTTGCCAAGGAATATCCCGATATCAAGGCCCAGCAGATGATCATCGACATCGGCGCCGCGCGCCTGGCGGCTCAGCCCGAACAATTCGACATCATTGTGACCTTGAACCTCTACGGCGACATTCTGTCGGATATCGCGGCTCAGATCGCGGGCTCAGTTGGGCTGGCTGGCTCAGCCAACATCGGCCCCAAAGTGGCGATGTTTGAAGCGGTGCATGGCAGCGCGCCCGACATCGCGGGTAAGGGCGTGGCAAACCCGTCAGGGCTACTCGTGGCTGCCACACAGATGCTGGTCCATATCGGTGCCGCGCAAACAGCCGAGCTTATCAAGAACGCTTGGCTGACCACGCTTGAAGACGGTATCCACACCGCCGACATCTATCGGCCTGGTCTGAGCTACGCGCTGGTCGGCACTGATGGCATCACCCAAGCCGTGATCGAGCGCTTGGGGGAGAAACCCAAACAACTCGAACCGGTCAAGTATCAGTCGAGTGGCATCAGCGTCATGCCGTCACCGACGCACCATGTGACAAAGCAACTGGTCGGTGTGGACGTATTTATGCAGTGGGATGAATCCGGCCGCAATCCGAATGTCTTAGCTGAGTCGGTCGGACGGGCCACACCGCCGGCCTGGCACCTCAATATGATCTCCAACCGCAGCGTCAAGGTCTATCCCGAGGGACTGCCCGAGACCTACTGCACCGATCATTGGCGCTGCCGCTTTATGCCCACCGCTAGCGGCGAAGTGCGCTTTGAGACCGTGCTCGAGTTGTTGCGCGGACTTTCTTGCGCGGGGCTGGACATCCTTCAGACCGAGCATCTGTACACGTTCGACGGCGTGCGTGGCTATTCGCTAGGGCAGGGCGAGTGATTGGTCCGGCACCTGGTCAGGCCTATACAGCGCTAGTCTCAAACGGCGCTCGTGCGGCTACGATAGGCGCTTGTCAGGTGTTTGAGAAAGGCGAAGTCGCCTTGTGCGCGCAACGCCGCACCGCCGTCCGCTAAATCCATGCGCGCGGCGAGCGCATCCGACAAGCGTTTGGCCGCGCGTTCGGCGCTCATACCTGTTGTCTCATAGCGTCTTTGCAACAGCGCCTCGGCCAGTTGCACGTCGCTCTCACGCAGCTTGCGCAGCGCATCTTTTAGGTCTGCGTCAGCGCCGCTGGCTGCGTCGTCCACGTTGGTCATGGCGCCTGGTATGTTCGCGCTGCTGCGGGCAGTGAGTGCCGTTAGGTCGCTCAGCTTTACCTGCCGCTCTTTGATGACGACCGTTCCGGCAGCAATGTCACCAAAGCGTTTGGCCCGCTCGTTGCACAGCATGACGACAAAGCCGACACTATAGGCCAGCGGAAAGAAGTCGATCAAGCGCACCAGATTGCGAACCAGGGCGGCGCCGATGGTAAAGGGCCGGCCGTCTTCTTTAACCACCCGTAGCCCAATAATGCGCTTGCCCGGCGTCTGCCCATTCGTCGCGGCTTCGAAGGTGGCGAAGTACAATACGAAAATAAGAAAGACGATCAGGACGACGAGGGCGATCAACCAGTTCGACGGCGTGTTGCTGAGCCCGATGCGGGCATTCAGGTTTTCGGCCTCGGCCGCTGCGATGATGAGGGCGATGTAGATCAAACCCTGGATCAGGGTATCGATGAATACCGCCATGAAACGCGAGCCAATGCCGGCCAGGTCGTAGCTGAAGGTGACGCTCTCCGGTGTCTCAATGTCGAGCCGGGTAGCGGCTGCAGATTGTGCCGGTGATGTTGGTGACGGTGACGACGTTGATGATGCTGTTTGTGACGATGATGAACTTTGTTGAACCACAATGACCCCCGATGAACTCATTCCGTTACGCAAATCGGCTTGGGAGCGACTGTCGTCGCTGACCACACGGGCCCGGCACAACCGGTTGTCGTCGCTCAGCGAATCAGAGTTGATCGAGCTTGGTCAACTCTATCGCGACGCCACAGCCGACCTCGCCATTGCCCAGCGTGATTTCCCTCGCCACGATGTCGCGCGCTTTTTGAATCAGCTCGTTGGCAGCGCGCATGGTATCGTGTATCGCGGCGAACCCTTGGTGCTAGCTCGCCTCAAAGCCTTTTACCTGCGCGACTTCCCACGATTATATCGGCACCTGGCCCCGTTCATGATCATCTCAGCCGTGCTCACATTCTTGCCAGCCGTGCTGGCTTTTTTCGCCCTGCGATTTGACCCGGCCAACGCCCCACTTTTTCTTCAACCCCAGCTCATCGAATATGGCAAGACCGACACCCAGTGGTGGCGCGATCTGAATGACGCTAACCAAGTTGGTGCGGCTGAGATTATGACCCACAATCTCCAGGTGTCGTTCTTGGCTTTTGCGGGTGGGTTGCCGTTTGGCATCTTGACCGTTTATGTGCTGGTGACAAACGGTTTGAGCCTGGGCGCCGTATTTGGGTTGCTGGGCGCCTATGGGCACGCCCGACCACTGGCCGAGTTTGTCATCGGCCATGGGGTGCTCGAACTCAACGAGATCGTCATGGCGGGTGCAGCGGGGCTCATGATGGCCTATGCGCTCCTTAGGCCGGGGTTATTGTCGCGGCGCAATGCACTGACGCAGGCCGCGGGTGATGCGATCAAGCTGGCACTTGGGAGTGCGCCGCTCCTGGTTGTCGCGGGTCTGATCGAAGGCTTTATCTCGCCCTCAGAAGTCATCCCATTTGCAGTCAAAGCGACCATCGGCATTGGCACCGGCGTGGCCCTTTACGCCTATTTGTTCTTGGCCGCGCGCTACGCAAAGGTGCGTGATAACCGGGAAGACATAAAGCAGCTCAAAGCCGCCCTCGCGCCTTGATCTCCAGATACCGGTTGACGACCTCGACCGTGAGTTTGTCGGCCGGCACATCCAGGGTGTCTACGCCGCGGTGGGACAGGGACTGCAGCGTCAAGGCGCGGGCGTTTAAGACTTGCTCAGCCATCGCGCGGCGATAGACGTCGGTCGAGCCCGTCAGGGGCGTTTGCGCCAGCGCGATCATGGCTGGATCGTTGACGGCTACGAATAACGGCACATGTTGCCGCGAAAGTAGCCCCACCTGGGACAAGATGGCGCGCTCCCCCAGGCCTGGAGCGAGGTCGCCAAATAGGACGATGAGGGAGCGTTTGGTGTGCTTGCCCTTGAGGTAGGCCACGGCGCGTGCATAGCTGCTTTCGACGGGTTGGGGTTGCAGACTATAGAGCAGTGCCAGGAGTCGATAGAACTGGCCCTTGCCAGCCTTTGGCGCCAGATACTGCCTGACATCATCTGCGAAGACCAGAATCCCCACCTTATCACCGCGCAGCCCAGCCACATAGGCTAGCATCAGCGTGGCGTTGATGGCGTAATCGATTTTCTCGAGCGGCTGACCCATATCCGTCGGCGCGCTGACCGGTGAGCGCATCAGCCGGCCCGCATCCAGGAGCACGACGATGTTCTGGCTGCGCTCGGTCTCATACTCGCGGGTGATTGGCTTGCCACGGCGCGCCATCGCGTTCCAGTCGATGTGCCGGAACTCGTCGTCGAGCGTGTATTCCCGCAGGCGTTCAAACTCGGTGCCGCTACCGAGCAGGCGCACGCGCCGGAACCCGAGCTCGGCCAGTTGACCGCGTTTGGCCAGCAGCTCATAGCGCCGGATGTCGAGCAGGTTTGGGTAGACCTTTACATCCCCACCGCGGCTAAAGCTCGCTTGACGGATGATCAGACCGAATCGGCCCAACCAGCGCAAGTTGACGTCGCCAAACCGGAAGTCGCCCCGGCGAGGCGGCCGGACGGTATACCGGAACACCCAGGCTGAAGACGGGTCATGGGCGATATTGGTGGCGGCGAACTCAGGCGGATATTCATCACGGACAGCCATCCAGCGCGTTTGACGTGCGTTTGTGTGCGGCTGGCGTACATCGACCGTGATCGTGACCGGGTTATCCGCGCCCAGCGACAAGCGTGCATCGTGCGTGCGGGTAGGGGAGAAATCGTCCGGCTTTAGCGCCAGCCTATAGTCAGCGATGATCAGCCCAGCAACACCCAGGCCAAACAGTGCCGCGACAAGGCCAAGGGCGGGCACAAATGTTGTGCCGGCCAGGATCACGGCCGTGATGAGTAAGAGGGTGAGTGCGCGACGGGTAAGCAGCATGACATGGGGTGGGGTGTCGATGAGTGTTCGCAGCCGCGTGCTTGCAGCAACATCCGAGTTGGGTGGGGAACATGCTGCAAAGCTGCACTTTGGAATGTTAGCTTTTGTCGATGCAGATATGACAGATAGACAATCACGCTCGGCTGCGCCGCCTTTGATCCGATCTGGTTTACAGACGCGTATCAATCAGACTATACACGCATCGCAACGATCACACACGCTTCTTTTTGAAAGCGTTAAACATGGCTCTGCCACCCTGGGCGCAAGAGAGGGCGAACGTGCTCAGGCCGTGTCTAGACACTAGCCTCATGACGCGCAACCCCCCTTGGCCCTAGCGCGGCACATCCACCTTCGCCAGCACCCGCCTCAGCACCGAGTCGGCGGTCAAGCCTTCGATTTCGGCCTCGGCCTTGAGTAGCACCCGGTGGCGGAAGGCCGGCAGCACTAGCGCCTTGACATCGTCGGGCACGATGTAGTCGCGGCCTTGTAGCGCAGCCCAGGCCTTAGCAGCCAGTAACAGCGCGATCGTCGCCCGCGGCCCGCCGCCCAGCGCTAGATCCGTCGTGGTGCGCGAGGACGTGCCGATGTTGGCAATGTAGGTGAAGATGCCGTCTTCGACGCGCACGGCTTTGATCTCAGCGCGCAATGTCTCCAGGTCAGTTGGCGATACGATGGCATTGAGGCCACTCGATGCTAGGTGATGGGCATCAAAGCCGCCATCATAACGGCGCAACACTTCGATTTCGGCCGCGAGCGGGGCGTAGCTCACCAGCGTCTTGAACATGAATCGGTCAAGCTGTGCCTCGGGCAGCGGATACGTGCCCTCGTATTCGAGCGGGTTTTGCGTGGCGAGCACCATGAACGGTTCGGGTAACTCATAGCGCGTGCCGTCGATGGTGACTTGGCGCTCTTCCATTGCTTCGAGCAGCGCGCTCTGAGTCTTGGCTGGGGCGCGGTTGATCTCGTCGGTCAGCAAAATATTAGTAAAGATCGGCCCTTTGCGCAGATAGAACTTGCCGCTCGTCACATCGAATACCTGCGTGCCGACGATATCTGAAGGCATCAGGTCGGGTGTGAACTGTACCCGTTTGAACTCGGCGTTGATCAAATGAGCCAGGGTCTTGGCAGCTAGGGTCTTGGCCGTGCCTGGCACGCCTTCGAGTAACACGTGACCGCGGGCCAGGAGCGCGATCACCATTTGTTCGAATGTGTCGTCTTGGCCGACCAGAACTTTGGCCGCTTCGGCTTTCATGAGGTCATAGGTAGATTTGACGGTGGGCATGCAGTGTCCTTTGATGGTGGTATCTTGTGGATCGCCTCGTGATCGCTAATTTCTTCGCTCGCTTTGATGCGTGGGCGGCCTTGCTGTGTAACGTGCGGCGCGGCAGGCGGGGCGTTTAGTGCGCAATTGTCCAATTGTCCTATATCCAACCGCGTATTCCTCCGCGTGAATTCCCAAACTTGGTTTTTGCGTGTCCAGCGGTGTGGGCAGTCATGGGTGCCTCACGCTCTACCCGTTCGAGCGTATCCGCCCCTGATCAGGCCTTGATGAAGGCCTTGCTCGCTTCAGCCGCCAACTGGACCAACTGCGCCTCAGACACGCGCCCGCCGGCGGGCACATGCAGTGCCCGGAGCGTCTGCGTGAGCGCACCGGCGTCCAGATCAGGCCGCATTTGTCGTAACAGCCCCACAAACTCATCGTCGGGCAAGGTAGCGTCCAACCCAAACGGCCTGGCCAACCGGCGTTTGAGCTGCTGGCGATAGTGCTCTAGCACAGCCGTCTGTTTGTTCGCACGCCGGAAGAGGTCGGCTAAAGACACTGCATACTCGGCCGGGCTGCGGCGGGTGATCTCGGCTGGGAGCGGCATCACCCGCCCAAAGCGTCGACCGTTTAACGCGAGGTAGGCAAAGCATACCAGTCCCGCCAGTAGCAACCCGCGCCCCCAGGGCGTGGTATAGATCAAGTTCAACAGGCTGCTTTCGGTCGCGTTCGGGTTCTGACGGTGCGCCTCATCGAACAACACCACGCTTTGCTTCGGCACGGTCCCAAACAAGCCGCGCACTAGCGCAGCCGTGCCCGCGTCTGCCAGCCGGTAATTCGTAAACAGATCTGGCGCCGAGGTCATAAAAACTCTGCCCAAACCCTGCCGGAAGGAGATGAGCACGGGGGCCTGGTTGTCAGTGTGATCACTATCCGATTGCGAGACGAGGTGGATGACGTAGTCGTTCCGATTGGGGCTCAGCTGCGCGTTGCCGTTCATGGTCAAGGTCTGGCTCATGTCCGACAAAAAGGGCTGCGTCACGACGCCGAGCCGGTTATAGGGGGAGTATTCAACATCCACATCCAGCAATTTTGACAGGGCTGTTCGATTGAATGGCGTGTCATCGCCATAGATCAAGATATTGCCTTGGCTGACCCAGTCCAATACACGATGCGCATCCTGGAGCGAAAAGTCTGTCTCGCCGGGTAAGACGATCAAGACCTGCGCGCGGCTATAGTCCAGCGGCGTGACGTCCAACCTCTCCGTGCGATAACCGAGGGCGTTTAGCCAGTCATACAGTCCTTGTGCACCGGTCGGTGCGGCTGAGTAACTGGCGAAGGAGACATTTGAATCGATAGCTCGCTGCTGCTGCACGACCGAGAAGGCCGTAAAGCCAATCAGCAAAGCGGTCAGCCCGATCAAGATCAACAGATCGCGATGGCGGATGAGTCGAGTGAGCTTCATGCGTTCCGCACCTCCTCGACCTGGTGCTGGTAGCGCGTGAACTCCTCCGGTGCGACGGTGGCATAGCCATACCAGGTGCGGTCATATAGGTCGACAATCGGCCGCAGGGCATCGGCCAGCGCTGGACTGCCGTGGGCGCTGACGGCCCGCAACGTCTCGCGGTTGGTTAGCGTGCGGTCGTATCTCAATTTGCCGCGTTCATCCAAAATCAGCAGCGTGCCCAGATAAAGTTGCCGCACCGCATCGCGATAGTTGCCACCCAGCGCGAGCGTATGGGCCCGCCCCAGAGCCGCCTCAGACGACCCCGGCATGGCATCGTCCTCCGCCTGGGTTAGGGTTGACTCGCGCGCCATGTTGTTGCGCATGTGGCGTAGAAAGAAGATCGAGATGACCACGAGCAGCAGCACACCCAGGCCCAAAAAATCAAACCGGGCGTCAGATAGATTGTTTGCCAAGCCGTTGAAGAATCGCCGGAGCAACTCATCAAGCTGTTGTGTTAGCCACGCCGGTAGCCAAGATGATGATGGTAGCTGGACGAACGGTGGTTTACCCAGGATGGCCGATAACACCGCACGATCGGCCGTGCTGTCCGTGGGCTGTAGCGTGTCCAGCGCATCCCGCACAGCCGTCAAACGCGCCTTTGCTTCGTCGGGCGTCAACGTGCCAGCGCGCATGTCGCGAATAAGCGCAGCGTTGTCCGGCGTCATGACGCTGCCCGATGGGAGTGTCACGGGCTCAACCCGCTCCAGCGCAGCGCTGGCCTTTTGCATCGCGGCGTCGCGGGCCGAGTCATCACTCGCAGCGCTAGCCGTTTGAAGGGAGGCGAGCGCTTGCGTGACGGCTTCACGATAGCCGCTTGACGGCTGAGTCTGTGCTTGTAACGGGCTGGCCGGGCGCGCGGCCGCAAGGGATGGCAACACTGGTGCCACGAGCATAGCGGCCGTCAGGGTTGCGATAAGCGCTGTGGTCAGGAGGACTAAACCAGGTCCTGAACGGACAAGTCTCCAGCGTTTCATACGACGATCGGCTCGGCCGCCAGCTTAGCTGCTTGTGTCTCGGTCAACACTTGCCCTGCCCGCAAATCGATGTCGAACGCTTCTTTGCGCGCGCGCACGTCGAGATAAAGGTAAGTGAGCGCGATATCGCCGATGGGATGTAAGGCGATTTGCAACACCTGAGACAGCACCGCATACGCGGCGAAGGTAAGCGGCCCGGGCGGCAATACAAAGAGTAGGCCGAGCACCAAATATGAAGGCACCAAAGACACACACCACACCAGCGCCTGCAAAAAGAAACACACCCCGAACACGCGCCAATACCGGTCACTCGTGAGGTGCCAACTCCGGCCCAGTGCTGCCCGGCCGCTGGCATGCTCGGCCACGATGGCCGCCGTCGCCATCGACCAGCGTGGTGCCAGCGCGGCCACAATGATGCATACCAGGACAAGGGCAATGAGCGGACCGATGAATGGCACGAGAAACAGGGCAAATGCGGGCAATATCGATAGCCCGATCACTAGGGAAACGATGATGCCGGCCAGGAGTATGGATGGGCTGCGGCCGAAGGCTTGCCGATATGCGCCCCGGATCGTCACGGGGCGGCCCAGAAACAGCTCGATGACCGCAGTAATGATCGCACCGTCACGCCAGATTCCAAGTATTGTCTGCACGAAAGTAATGGCAAAACCGCCACCCGACGAGAGCGCTTGGGATGCTTGGAAAAACCCTTGAAATGGACGGAGGCTCGGATCCTGGGTGAAGACTGGCGACAAGGGCATCGTTGGCGTAAGTAGGGCTGCCAGCACTTCGATCACCAACACCGGTAAGGCGGCTAGGGCGCTGATACCTGCGAACAACACGAAGTGGCGCCGGAACACATTGAAGGCCGTATCCAGCACATCGCCGATGCCCATCGGGTGATAGTGGTCGAGACTGGGTGGTGCTGATGCGGGGGATGGACGGGCCATGTTGGGTAGCGTGGTCATAGTGATCGTGATGAAAGGGAATCAGCGCTTTTGCCTTTGAAGGGCCTTTGAAGAGCAGTGGAAGGGCCGTGGAAGGGACATGAAGGCAAGTTGCCTCCGCAGCATTCACGACTATCGAGCCGCTCGGTTTGTGATCGTGCCGATATGTTTATGTCCGATATTTGCCGTTGATGGTTACATAGTCGTGCGACAAGTCACAGGTCCACACGGTGGCACTGGCCGGGCCGAGGCCGAGATCGAGCTTGACGGTCACGTCGTGGGGCTTCATCGCGGCCGTCGCCTCGGCCTCGGCGTAGTTTGTCGGCAGGCCGTTGCTAAAGACGTGCACACCGCCAAACCATAACGACATCTTCTCGGGCACGACATCTGCCCCGCTATACCCAGCCGCACAGGTGATGCGGCCCCAATTGGCATCCTCACCGTAAAAGGCCGTCTTCACGAGCGGTGATTTGGCAATCGTGCGGCCAACGTGTTCAGCCATGGCCTCATCCTTTGCGCCTGTCACTTCGATGGTGATGAACTTGGTCGCACCTTCGCCATCGCGGGCGATCTGCTTGGCCAAATCCCCGCAGACGCTGTCGAGCAGGATGCCAAACTCCATGGGTGAGGGTTCTAGGCCGCTGGTGCCATTGGCGACGACCAAGAGGGTGTCATTGGTGCTCGTATCGCCGTCGACCGTCACCCGGTTGAACGACTTGCGCACCGCCACATCGAGTGCCTGTTTGAGGACCTCGGTGCTGACGATGGCGTCGGTCATCACCACGCTCAGCATGGTCGCCATGTTGGGGTGAATCATGCCCGACCCCTTGGCGATGCCCGTAAGACGGGCCACCTTGCCCGGACCCGAATCTGGCTTTGGCACCGCGATCTCGCCGTGGGCGATCTTTGGCACCGTATCGGTCGTCATGATGGCTTGCGCGGCAGCAAATAACCCATCTTCGCTAAGCGCCTGCGCAGCACTGGGCACACCTGCGCGCAGCTTGTCCATTGGCAGCTGCACCCCGATCACGCCGGTCGACATCACAAACACGCTGTTTGACGGGCAGTTTAGCTGTGTGGCGACGAGAGAAGCGGTCTCCTCGCAATTGCGCAAGCCCTGATCGCCGGTGCAGGCATTCGCGCAGCCGGCATTGATCACGACGGCTCGCAGCTTGTTGCCGGAGGCGATGAGTTTCTGGTCGAAGATCACCGGCGCGGCTTTCATTTTGTTCGTCGTAAACACAGCCGCAGCGACGCAGTCAGTGTCACTGACGATGAGGGCGAGGTCACTTTTGCCGTTCTTCTTGATGTTGGCAACGACGCCGGAGGCGCGGAAGCCTTTGGGTAGGGTAGGGTTCATGTCTATGGTGCGAGTGTATCGCATTTGGCTGCGGCGTTGATTTGGGCATCACCGTTTGCATGCGTTACAGATCCGGTAACACGGGCTGCGTTTGTCAATATTATCTCCTCGCCTATTACTTGGCGTCGCACTCATTGCCACTGCCGCGTCGTTTGCCAAGAGACGAAGCGTCCAGCCATCGCACCCTAAATCGATCTGGGGCCCCGGACCAAGCATTGATCTCTATCGACTCGCAGTCACTCAAGATCAGTCCGAGGCGCGACCACAGTGGCGTGCAGTTGGCAGATACGCTCATACGCTCGGTCACCCTGTCAAGGAATGGGTGCTACTGCGAAATAACCTTATGCCTTCGCCCCGTGTGCCGTTTGCACACAGGCTGACTGATACAAGCGCGCCAGAGTTCAAGGCACATATATCGGATCGTGTGGAAGGCTATGGTGCCGTGCGATATCCGAAAAACAAAAAAACCTCGCCCTGAGGTTTGTCTGCGCTCACCGCTACGGGCGAACCAGCTTTGCTGAGCGGATTGGCATAATTGCGGTGCGCCCTGAGGTTTGACCGGGACGGCACTGGGTGTATATGCATGCAGCTTATGGCCCTTAGCGCGACTGTTATGCAAGCTAGTTGCACGACTTTTTGCGCACACCATGTTTCATCGAGCCCTGGTAGTCTCCACGCTTGCAGTCGCGCTCATTGCATCGCCGGCGAGTTCGGTCTCCCAAACGCAGGCCGCGGCCGCGAGTTTGACAGTGACGCGTAACGAGGCCGAACAGCACTATCCGGCAACGATCACCTTCAGGCTCGAGGTGCAGCCCACGTCAAAACCCGGGCGCCTCACGCTGCTCTATCACACCAGTGGCCGCACATGTGTCCAAGGTGTGGTTCGCCAACCGGTCGACTTCACCCCTGGCTCACCGCTAAAAGCGGACTGGGTATGGGACCTGCGCTTTAGCGACACTTTGCCGCCTGGTGTGACCATCTCGTGGCAATGGGAAGTGGCGGACGAGTCCGGCCACGTTACCCTGACGCCCGAAAAGACCGCCACGATCACCGATAAGGCCTTTGACTGGAAGCGCCTCACCCGCCCAGGCCTGGTCGTGCACTGGGCAGACGGCTCAGACGACTTTGGCGCCTCTCTGGCCGATATCGCCGAGGCAAGTTTGAAGCGCGCAGCTGCGTCCATGAAGGTCAAGCCCGGGGGTGACGTGCACCTGTGGATTTACCCCAATGCGCAAGCGTTGAAGGCGGCACTGATTTTTACGCCGGAATGGCTGGGCGGCGAAGCATTCCCGGACTACGCTACGGTCCTATTAGCCGTCTCACCCAGCGAGATGACTTGGGCTAAATCGGGCATCCCGCATGAGTTAATGCATCTCGTCGTCGGCCAGCGCATCTTCAACTGCCAAGCCGCAAGGCTGCCAACCTGGCTCAATGAGGGTCTTGCGGTGCAGGCCGAGACCGATGTGAACCTGCATAGCACACTCAAGGTGATCACGACGACCGTGTCGTCGGGCCGCATCGAATCCCTGCGCGCGCTCGCAAATGGCTTTCAAAGTGACTCGCATTTGGCGAGTGTGGCCTACGCCTGGAGCGGTCGTATCGCGGCCTTTCTGATTGCCAAGGGTGCGGAGAAAATGGCAGCGTTGCTTGATCATGTGCAGCAGGGCGACACGATTGACGATGCCTTGCAAGCGGTTTATGGCTTCGACACGGACGGGCTGGACACAGCCTGGCGCCAATCGGTAGGTCTTATGCCCCGGGCGCTTGCCACGTCTACACCCACGCCGGCATCCTCTGCAAAACCAAAGCGCACGCCGGTGCCGACGCTCGTGTTGTGGACGGCCGTGCCTCAGTCGCCCCAACCCCACCAGACGCAAACGCCAGTTGCCAACCCTTAAACACAGCCCGTGCGCTATATGCCGGGCAAGATGACTCATGGACCGGACCCACGACGGACGCCCAGCGGGAGATTCAATGCTGCCAGCCCATCCCCAACCACAAGAACGCTCACCCTATGGCCCAGCCCAGCCCCAAGTGGCCCTAAGCACCCCTAAGCGACCCTTTGA
>Ga0075021_10000925_pt1 | contig 15064 bp, 16 predicted proteins | sample ColStrG_CSR_2012_FD_72749 | JGI IMG/M metagenome (GOLD analysis project Ga0075021, IMG submission 72749) | Freshwater sediment microbial communities in response to fracking from Pennsylvania, USA - Cold Stream Run_MetaG_CSR_2012 | ecosystem: Environmental > Aquatic > Freshwater > Creek >...
GTGTTCTGGATCAGGCAGCCCTGGCTGATGCCGCGCAGGTCGCCGTAGGGCATGAGCAGGCAGGCGTCGTCGCGGAAACCCACCACTTCGGCGGGCACGCCCTTGTCTTCGGCGCTTTCGCCCATCAACCGGCACACCGCGCCCAGCGGGGCCTTGATGCCCTTGCCTTCGGCGATGAGGCCAACCACCTTGCTCACCTTGCCGAAGGTGCGCACGGGTTCCAGGCCATCCAGCAGGGTGATGCAGGCCTGCGCGTCCAGGCTCATGGCTGGCCTTCGGTGAACTCAACGCGGGAGAGCAGGTCGGAAATCTGTTCGAAGCGGGTATCCAGGGTGTTGTCCACCATGCCGCCCTCGGATTCCAGGCGGACGCCGCCGGGGGTCATGGCCGGGTCGGTGCGGCAGCGCCACAGGCCCAGGCTCGGATGGGCCTTCTTGGCCTCTTCCAGGAGCACGCCCACCATCTGCTCGTCGTCTGGGTGGACCAGCACGGTGAAGCCCCGGCGGGTGTCCAGCAGTTCGATGGCCTGGTCCATGAGATTGGCCAGCACCTCCTGGCGTCGCGAGGCCAGCTCGGTGTGCAGGGTTTTTTCCACGGCCAGCCTGAGCAGGGCGGCGAATTCCTGGCGGTGCCTGGTCCAGAGGTTCATGCGGTCGGCTTCCAGGCCTTCCAGCAGGGCGGCCAGGGAGCCGCCCATGGCGCCCATTTCCGCCTGGCAGGACTGGCGCGAATCGGAGAGTCCCTGGGCGAGGCCTTCCTGGCGGGCCTGCTCGCGGATGGCTTCGGCGTCCAGCATGGCCTGGCCCAGTATCTCCTTGGCCTTGACCTGCGCCCTGGCCCGGACCCTGGCCCAGAAGGCCAGCTCGGTCTGTTCGTCCAGGGTCTGGGTCTTGGTGCCCTCGATCTCGTGGACGGTCATCTCGGAGGGGCCGGCCGTGCCGACGCCCATGATGACCCGGGCGTTGCCGGGCAGGAAACCGCCGGTGTTGCCGGCGTCCAGGCTAGATGAAGACATCGCCGCCGCCTCTGCCGATGGCTATCTTGCCTTCGGCTTCCAGTCTCCGCACGGTCTTGACCACGTTCTGCTGGGCGCCTTCCACGTCGGCCAGGCGCACGGGGCCCATGATCTCCAGGTCTTCCTTGATCATGGTGGCGGCGCGCTCGGAGAGGTTCTTGAAGAACTTGTCCTTGAGCTCGTCGCTTGCTCCCTTGAGAGCCTGGGTGAGCTCCTCGTTGGAGACTTCCTTGAGCAGTTCGCGGATGGAGCGGTCGTCGAGCGCCTTGACGTCCTCGAACACGAACATGAGGTTGCGGATGTCTTCGGCCATCTGCGCCGACTCCTCTTCGATCTCGGAGAGGACCTCTTCCTCGGTGGCGCGGTCCACCGCGTTGAGGATTTCGGCCACCGCCGTGACGCCGCCCACTTTCTTGCCTTCTTTTCCACCCATGGCGATGAGCTGGTTTTGCAGCACCTTGTCCACTTCCACGAGCATCTCCTCGGCCACCGCCTCCAGGCGGGCCAGGCGCATGAGCACTTCGGCGCGCACGCCCGACGGCAGGTTCTGGAGCAGTTCGGCGGCCTGGTCCGGGTGCAGGTGGCCCAGGATCAGGGCCAGGGTCTGCGGGTGTTCGCTTCTGAGTATCTGGGCCAGGATGCGCGGGGAGACGTTTTCCAGCTCCTGGAAGGGAGTGGGCCCGGAGGCGATCTCCAGCGAATCCATGATGTACTTGGCGGTGTCGGAGTCCAGCGCCTTGGAAAGCATGCGCTTGACCGTATCCGCGCCGCCAACCAGGAGCTCCTGACCGAACTGCATGGACTCGTTGAACTCCCTGAGCACCTCTTCGACGCCTTCTTTCTCCACGGTGTCTATTTCCAGCATGGCCTTTGAGATGCGGGCGATCTCGCCCCTGTCCATGCGTTTGAACACCTCGGAGCAGAATTTGTCGCCGAGCGCCAGGCAGAGCACGGCGGTCTTTTGCGGTCCGGTAAGGGCCATGGCTTACGCAGCCTCCTGCTTGAGCCATCCGCGAAGAAGCAGGATGGCCTGTTCGGTGTTTGTCTCGAAGAGCTGCTGCGCCAGGATCTTGGCGTTTTCCAACCGCTTCGAAATTTCCATGAGCTCGGACTCTTCCTCTTCGGGCTCGGCCAGGGCGATGCGCCGTTCGCCTTCGGGCAGGCGGTTCAGCTGCTCGATCTCCTCGCGGGTGACGCGGGGGCGGATCAGAGCCATGACCACCGGGCGCACCACCAGGAGCAGGAAGAGGAACACCAGCAGGCCGTTCAGGAAGGGCTTGCCCAGGCGCTGGGCGTATTCCAGCATGTTCTGGGTGAGGCTGGGTTCGGTCAGGAGCTCGCGCTCGCCGAACGACATGGTGCTCACCTCGATGGTGTCGCCGCGCTTGGCGTCAATGCCCACCGCGTTGGACACGGCCTGCTTGATGCGCTCCAGCTCTTCGGCGGGCCTGGGGATGAACTTCACTTCCTTGCTGTTCGGGTCCTGAATGTAGTCCACGATAACCGCGACGGAGAGGCGCTGCAACTCCCCAGAGGGGGCCACGATCTCCTGCTGTTCGGCGTCGATCTCGTAGTTGGTGATGCGCTTTTCCTGGGACTGGTCCACCTTGTTCTGGGTGCCGGAGAAGCCGTCGCCCCGGAAGTTGGTCTCGGGCACGGAGCCGTCGACGTTGGCCTTCTGGTTGGTGGAGGATTCCTCGCGGGTTTCGGAGCGCACCACGGTCTTGTTGGGGTCGAAACTCTGGCGCTTGGTGACGCGCTGGGAGAAGTCCAGGTTGGCCGACACCTTGGCGATGGACTTGCCGCCGCCAACGATTGGGGTGAGCAGTTCCTCGATCTTGCGTTCGACGTTCTGCTGGTAGGTGTTGCGGAATTCGAATTGGGTGCTGGTGAGGCCGTCGAGGCTGGCTCCGTCCTTGGCCTGGTAGACGATCTTGCCCGCCGTGTCGGTGATGGTGACCCGGCCGGGATCGAGGCCTTCCACGCTCATGGCCACGAAATTGACGATGCCCTGGACCTGCTTCTGCTCAAGCTTGCCGCCGGGCTTCAAAGTCAGGACCACCGAGGCGCTGGGCTTGCGCTGCTCCTCGATGAAGAGGCTCTTGGCGGGCAGCACCAGGTGTACCCGGGCCTTCTCCACGGCGGGGAATTCCGAGATGGTGCGCGAAAGTTCGCCCTGCAGGGCGCGCTGGTAGTTGATGCGCTGCACGAAGTCGGTCTGGCCCACCTTGGTCTCGTCGAAGATCTCGTAGCCCAGGCCCGCGCCGCGCAACTTGCCTTCGCCCGCCACCTTGAGGCGCGATTCGCTCACCATCTCGGAGGGCACCAGGATGGTCTGGCCGCCGTCCTCGAGCTTGTAGGGGGTCTTGCCGGCCTTGAGCAGCTCCATGACCCGGTTGGCGTCGTCCTGGGAAAGCTTGGTGAAGAGCACCTTGAAGTCGGGCTGGTTGAGCCACAGGATCATCAGCGCGAAGGCGGCCACCACCGAAAGGGCGATGCCCGAAAAGAGTATCCGTTGGGCCATGGTGCGGGCGGACCAAAAACGGGTGGCCTGGTCCCAGAGCGATTTGAGCAGGGGGGGCATGCTGGACTCCTTTTCTTCTTACGCGCCTAGAAGGGCATCTTGGCCAGTTCTTTATAGATATCCATGACCTTGTTGCGCACAGTGGAGGTCATGGACATGGCAAGGCCCGCCTTCTGCAACTGGATCATCAGTTCATGGACGTTCTGGTTCTCGCCGGTGGTGAACGAGGCCACCATCTGGTCTCTCTTGATCTGCTCGGAGTTGACGTCCGACACGGATTTCTTGAGCGAGTCCATGAAGTTGGTCTTGCCGGCGCCGGAGCTTCCGCCCAGGGCTTCGGCCACCTTCTGGTGCACGCCCTGGGCGCCCTGGGTGGTTTGGCTCATGGCGGCGCGGTAGGCGTTGATGCCGATGGGGCTTATGGCCATGGCGGGTACTCCTAGCGTCCGATCTCAAGGGCCTTGTTGTACATGGCCTTGATGGTGCTGATGGTGGTGGTGTTGGCTTCGTAGCCGCGCGACGCCTGGATCATGTTGGTCATTTCCTCGACCACGTTGATGTCGGGATATTGAACGTATCCGTTCTGGTCCGCATCGGGATGGCCGGGCTCAAAGACCTGCCTGGTGGGGCGGTTGTCGTTGACGATGCCGGTGACACGCACGCCCTGGAGATCCTGGGCGAGGGCCGAGTTCATGGCCTTGCCGAAGGGCGTCACAGGAGTTGATTCCAGGGCCACGGACTTGCGCTGGTAGGGGCCTTGCCCGTTGGCTGTGCGCGTGGTCTTGGCGTTGGCCAGGTTCATGGAAATGACGTTCATATAGGTGCGCTGGGCCGAGAGGGCCGAGCCGCCTATGTCGAGGGCGCTCATGAAGTCCATGATTACTTGCCTCCTTCCACTATGATCTTGGAGATGGAGTCGAAGTTGGACTTCATCACCGTGGTCAGTGCGTTGTACATGAGGGAGTTCTTGGCCATGGTGGACATTTCCTTGTCCATGTCCACGGCGTCGGCCCCGTATATGGTGCGGGGTTTGAATTCCTTGGCCACGTTGCCTTCGAACCCGTTGGGGTCGAACCCGGCGGGCACGTGCTTTCCGTTGGTCCGGGTCATGGTGCCGCGGATGTCCGCGGTGCCCACGGCGTTCTGGAGCTCTTTTTCAAACTCCAGGGAGCGGGCCTTGTACCCGGGTATATTGATGTTGGCCAAATTGGACATGACGAGGTTTTGACGCTCCAGGCGCAGATCCATGACCTTTCCGATCAGGTCCGCGTTGGGTCCGTAGATGTCCGGCATGGCGAGGCTCCTTGGGCGGCGGCTGATTTTGCCGGGTGGATGCACCCGGCGTGGGGCCGCCTCGGCACATCTCTAAGCAACTCTCGTTCCAACTGATTAACACACCGAAATCGCTGGGCAACTTCCATTGGCGCGTAACCTGGCACGCGGTATGCTGCTCCAGTAAGCGATGCGTCAGCGCCGGAGGAAATTACCTGATACGGCGGTTGGCACGCACTTTGCTTGAGTGAATTCGCCAGTGCGTTGGTCCCCGGGAGGGACGTTTGCCGGGCACTGGTGCGGAAGGGGAGACGGGAGCCAGGATGGTGCTCCCGACTTGGGAGAGAATCGACGGACGCCGTGCCCGGGAGAAGGTTATGGCAAGGCGCCCGCGCACCGGAGGGGACAGTCATGAGCGGTCATCTGGACTACGAAATCAACAAGGAACTGGGCGAGTGCTACTTGTTCATGGGCGACCTGGACAAGGCGGAAGAATACTACCGCAAGGCCATGAATTCCAACGGTGTCCACCCCGAGCCCTTTATGGGGCTGGCCACCATCAGCGTGCATCGGGGCAACCTGGACGACGCCTTCAGCTTCTATCGCAAGGCGGCCAACCTGGAGGCCAACGACAAGTCGCTGTCCGGAATGGCGCTCATTGAAATGGAGCGCGGCGAGCACGACGCGGCCTTCGACCACTTTTCCCAGGCGCTGGACCACAACCCCGAGAACATGGTGGCGCTCTACAGCATCATCAGGATCGGCCAGGCCACGAGCCGCCTCGGCGAAGTGGTGCCCCACCTGGAGAGCTACCTGGCCATCGAACCCCTGAAGCACGACATCCGGTACTCCCTGGCGGGATGCCTGGTCGCCGCCGGGCGGGAAGGTGACGCCAAGGCCCACCTGGATCGCATCCTGGAACAGGATCCGGCCCACGTGTGCGCCACGGAGCTCAAAGACCACCTGGAAGCCAAGGCGGCTTAAGGGCCGGGCGGAAATTTTCGACGAATCTCCCCTCCCCCATTGGTTCCCGGTCCGGTACCGCTCCCGGCGGCCGGACCGGGAATCAAACCCTAAAAAGGGGGGAGATGTGCGCTAGCGGGGTTGCCAAGCTGGGGCTATTTTGGCACTGCCAAGCCAAACAAGCGAGGCAGCCATGGATCTATTGCCCATCCGCAGGGCCATTCTCTCCGTCACGGACAAATCCGGCCTGGCCGGATTCGCCGCTTTCCTGCACGAAAACGGCGTGGAGCTCGTCTCCACCGGCGGCACCAAGAAAGCCATGACCGACGCGGGACTTCCCGTCACGGCCGTGGACCAGGTTACCGGATTCCCCGAAATGCTGGGCGGACGGGTCAAAACCCTCCACCCCAACATCCACGCGGGCATCCTGGCCGACAAGGACAACCCCGAACACCTCTCCACCCTCGAAGCCTTCAAGCTCACGCCCTTCGACCTCATCTGCGTCAACCTCTACGACTTCGCCAAGGCCGCTCAGGCCAACGCCTCCCTCAAGGACGCAGTGGAACAGATCGACATCGGCGGCCCCACCATGCTGAGAGCCTCCGCCAAGAACTTCCACTCCATCCTCGTCGTGCCCTCACCGGCGCACTACGACGACATCGTGAAAGAACTTAAAGCCAATGGCATGAAGGCCTCCCTGCCCCTGCGTCACAAGATGGCCGTGGAAACCTTCAAGGCCACCTCCGCCTACGACGCCATGATCGCCGGGTATCTGGGACAGGCGTAAGAAAAGAGAAGAGTAAGAGAAGAGCCTCCGGCGGCCAAAGGGACAAGTCCCTTTGGAATCCCCTTTTGCTTCGCGTCCTTGGGCGCTGACGCAGCATGCAAAGCGGCGGGGAAGACTCCCCGCCGCTTTGCATTTTTCTGGCGAGGTCAATACACAAAGGGGGAGATGGTGGTCATAGTCGTAGGCGCCGGAAAGTTGGCCCGGGAGCTCCTGAATGCGTTGCCGGAGAGGATTTCCGGCAAGGTTGCCGCCTGGGCGGATGCACCCGGAAGCGGAGAAAGCTCCATCGTCGTTCATGCCGGTTCCGGACGGGAACTCGAAAGCGTTGTCGCGTACTGCCAGAGAACGGGATCGATACTGGTGGAGTTGGCCACCGGGTCCGAGCTTGAGGACCACGATGCCGGTTTCCCCGTCGTGGTGTGTCCCAACACGAACATACTGATGCTCAAGTTCCTGGCCATGCTTGCCGCGTCCGGGGCCCACTTCAAGAACTACACGGTGAGAATCGCCGAATCGCACCAGGCCGGGAAGTCATCCGTTCCCGGAACCGCGGTGGCGCTGGCCCAATCCCTTGGCCTGGCGGGCGAGAAGATACGTTCCATCAGAGACCCTCGGGAACAGCGGGAAACCCTGCACATTCCACCCGAGTACCTTTCACGGCATGCCTATCATCGCGTCGAGATCGAAGACCACGCAGGCAGCGTCGTTCTTGAAACACGCGTGTTTGGCCCCGCGCCCTACGCGGAGGGCCTGGCGCAGATTCTCTCCGCTGTCCGGTCCAACACGCTTGAGAACCGGCGCTACAACGTCATGGAATTTATTGAAAAGGGTTGGATCTAGACTCTGTCGAAGAAGTGTCGCGGGGGGGCGGATATCAGTCCGCGTGGGTCAGGAGCTTCGCCACGGCGGCCAGGATCTCGTTGTCTGCCTGGGCGTCCTTGGCGTCCTGCGTGTAGTACACGGCGAGAATGACCGCATGGCCGTCCGAAGGCCAGAACACGGCCACGTCGTTGGTGGTGCCGTAATCCCCCGTCCCCGTCTTGTCCCCCACCTTCCAGCCTGAAGGAATCCCGGCGCGGATGCGCTGGTTCCCGGTCATGTTGTTCAACATCCAGTGCAGGAGGGCGTCCTGCTGTTTTTGGGGAAGGACTGTCCCGAAAAGGATGTCGCGGGTGGCTCTGGCCATGCTCTCGGGGGTCGTGGTGTCCCTCGGGTCGCCAGGGACGGCGCTGTTCAGCTCCGGTTCGCGCCTGTCCAGGCGGAAGGTTTCGTCGCCCAGCTCCCTGGCGAACGCGGTCACCGCCTCCGGGCCGCCGAAATGGCGCAGCAGGATGTTGGTCGCGGCGTTGTCGCTGTACATGATGGCCGCGCCGCACAGGTCCGATACGCTCATCTCCTCGCCGATCTGCTTGGACACGATGGGGGCGTATTTTTCGATGTCCAGGCCCGTTATCCGGAAGCGCTTGGCGAGCTGCTTGGGGTCCTCGACGCTCTGGTGGAGAATCTTCGCCACGAGGATCGTCTTGAACGTGCTGCAAAACGGGAAACGCTCCCCGCCCCGGTAAGACAGGATCGTCCCGTCGCCCGTATCCAGTAAGGCCACGCCCAGGCGGCCGCCGTGCCGGCGCTCCAGCTCCGCGAGCTTCTGAAGACGCGCGTCGGGCTGCTGCGCGCGGGAGCCTTCCGCGCCCGCAAACAGCATGAGGGCGAGCATCAGGGAAATCGCGAGAGGCCGAGAGTGTCCAGGCATGGCGTTGATCGTTCCTCGGGTCAATGCGTTCAACCAAAAGACGCTTTCGCCGGGTGCGCCCTCGCATACCCCGCGAAGCGATAAGCCGGGGTTCGGGGGGAGGCTTCTCCCCCCGGCCGCCGGAGGCATCTTTTCTTTTCTTATCCGATGCGCTGCTCGACGAGGCGCGCCATGTCCTCTCCAGCGTTCTCCCGCCGCAGGCCTTCCGCCACGCCCCGGCGGTCCGGCTCCGGGCGGTTCTGGCTCACCTTCCACTTGCCTTCGATATGATCGATCACGATCTCGATCCCAACGACTCCCTTGAGCATGGTGGCGATGAACTCCTCGGGAGCGTCCGAAACATGCCAGGGGTTGGCCCGGCGGCTTTCCTGGCTCACGGTGAGGGCTTCCACCTGCCCGCGCAGCCAGTCCGGCTCATCGATGACCCGCGCCCGGCCGCGCGCCTGGACCATGGCGAAATTCCATGTGGGCACCACCTTTCCGTGCTCGGCCTTGGAAGGATACCACGACGGAGTGACGGGGGCGTTGGGGCCTTGGAAAACCACCAGGGCCTCACATCCCTCGCGCAGGGCGTTCACCTGGTCGTTGGCTTTCGCGAGATGGGCGCGCAGGGTGCCCTTGGCCCCGTCCTCGACGATGAGGAAGGGCGCCAGATTCGCCAACAGGCCGCCGCTGCCCGTGGTGACCAGGGTAGCCAGGGGATGGGCGCGCATCAGGGCGTGCAGGATGTCCAGGCGGTCTTCACGAAAGATCTCCGGTAGATACATGAGCCCTCCGAGACGTGCGGTTCACTGTTCCGGTTCTAACGGAAAAAGGCTGCCGGGGCCGGTTCCTGGCTCCGGCAGCCTTGCGATGTGTCCGTGCCCGGTTACGGGCGGGCGGCCAGGATGTCCGGCGACACTTCCCTGACGTTTGCGGTGCCGGTGAGCAGCATGGCCGAGACCAGCTCGCCCTGGATTTTCCCAAGCCAGGCGGCCACGCCTTCCGCGCCGCCGCCGAAGGCGGCCACGGCCAGGGGGCGTCCCACCAGTGCGGCGTCCGCGCCCAGGGCCAGCAGCTTCAGCACGTCGGCGCCGGTGCGCACGCCGCCGTCGGCCAGGATGGTGCAGCGTCCTTTCACCTTGGCGGCGATGGCGGGCAGCACTTCGGCCGCGCCGGGGGTATGGTCCAGCACGCGCCCGCCGTGGTTTGAGACCACGATGGCGGCGGCTCCGGCGCTGACGGCCAGTTGGGCCTCGTCGGGGGTCATGACGCCCTTGACGATGAAGGGCAGGTTGGTGGAGGCCGTCAATTCCTTGAGCTCCACGAAGGTCTTGGGACCCACGGGCTGGCCCTTGAGGGCCATGGTGACCAGTCCCGCTCCGTCCACGTCCATGCCCACGGCCACGGCCTTGGCGGCTTCGGCGTCGCGGATGAGGGAGAGAACCGCGTCCTGGGCGCGGGGCTTGATGAAGGGCACGCCGTGCCCGGAGCTTGCGGCGATGGCCTTGAGCCCGCCCGCGTACATGGCGGGGTCGGCTCCGTCGCCGCAGGTGCCCATGGTTCCGGCGGCCTTGGCCCCGGCGACGATCATCTCGCTGAACACGTCCTCGGGGAGCTTGCCGCCCATGTTGTAGACCACGCCGGTCATGGGCGCTGCCAGCACGGGCATGGACAGGGTCTGGCCGAAGAGGGCCACGGTGGTGTCGGCCTGCTTGACCCCGTGGATGGTGCGCATGTTGAGGCGCCAGGCCTTGAGGGACTCCAGGTTGGCGAAAAAGGCCGAGCCGGAGCCAGCCCCGCCCATGCCGGGCACTTCCCCGGCGCAGGCGCGTCCGTCACAGACCGGGCACACCCGGCAATATCCTTTCATTTCTTCACGGGCTTTCTTGCGAAGAGCGGCCATATCCATATTCGTAGCCTCCGTTCTTGGCGTTTGTCGGATCAGTGCATGGGGACGTCGCCAGCGGGCTTGCGCGCGCGGCGAAGGATGAACACACCCGGGATGCATATCAGGCTGATTATTCCCAGCAACCTGAAATTGTCGATATAGGCCATGAGCGCGGCCTGCTGGCCCAGGAGCCCCTGCAGTACAGCCAGGGACTTGGTCTTGGCCAGCACCGGGTCGCAGCTCTGGGACAGGAATGCGGTGACCCCGTTTAAGTACTCCTGGAACCGGGGGTTGGTGGGGGACATGTTGGCGCACAGGAGCGTCTGGTGCACCTGGGCGTCCCGCGAGAGCATGGTGGTGACGATGGAGATGCCCACGCCGCCGCCGATGTTGCGCATGAGGTTGAAGATGCCCGAGGCGTTGCCCATCTGCTCCACGGGGAGCCCGCCCATGGCGGTGGTGGTCAGGGGCACGAAGATGAGCCCCAGGGACAGGCCCATGATCACGTTGGGCCAGACGATGTGGGCCTGGGTGATGTCCAGGTTGATGCCCGCGAAGTGCATGGAGGTTCCGGCCAGGATGACGAAGCCGATGCCGATGAGGATGCGGCTGTCCACCTTGCCGATCAACTTGCCCACGATGATCATGGACAGGATGGCTCCGATGCCGCGCGGGCTGAGCGCCAGGCCGCTGTCCAGGGCGGAGTAGCCCATGAGCCCCTGGAGGAAGAGCGGCTGCAGGGTGATGGTGGCGTAGAGCACCATGCCTAAGAGCGTCATCATGGCCGTGCCGGTGGCGAAGTTGGGGTTCTTGAACACCCGCAGGTTCACGATGGGGTGCTTGGCCTTGAGTTCCCAGACGATGAAGGCCAGCATGGACAGGGCCGAGATCACCGAGAACCAGAGGATCCAGGGGGTTTCGAACCAGTCTTCGCGCTGTCCCTTGTCGAGGACGATCTGGAGGGTGGCCAGCCAGACGGCCATGATGCCGAAGCCGATGTAATCCACGCTGGCCATGCGCTTGCGGGCTTCAGTGAGATAGGGCGGGTCTTCCACGAAAGCCTGGCACATGGCGTAGGCCAGGACGCCAACCGGCAGGTTGATGTAGAACATCCACCGCCAGGAATAGTTGTCCGTGACCCAGCCGCCGAGCGTGGGCCCGATGACCGGGGCCACCACCACGCCAAGGCCGAAGATGGCCATGGCCACGCCGCGTTTTTCGGGCGGGGCGCTTTCCATGAGGATGGACTGGGACAGGGGTTGCAGGGCTCCTCCGGCCGCGCCCTGGAGGATGCGGGCCAGGATGAGCATGGGCATGCTGGTGGCGGCCCCGCACATGGCCGAGGCCATGGTGAAGAGCACCACGCAGGTCAAAAGGAAGCGTTTGCGGCCCATGCGCACGGCCAGCCAGCCGGTCATGGGCAGGACGATGGCGTTGGACACCAGGTAGCTGGTGAGCACCCAGGTGGCTTCGTCCTCGCTGGCCGAGAGGTTTCCGGCCATGTGGGGCAGGGCCACGTTGGCCATGGTGGTGTCGAGCACCTCCATGATGGTGGGCAGCATGACCGACAGGGCGATGACCCACAGGTTCACGGAGGGCCGCCAGGGTTGCGCGGCGCTGGTACTGCTCATGGGTTCAGCGCACCTTCACCCTGGGAACCACGGACATGCCCGGGGCCAGGTGCAGTCCGGTTTCGGTGGTGGACAGGTCGAAGACGATCTTCACGGGCACGCGCTGCACCACTTTCACGTAGTTGCCGGTGGCGTTCTGGGGGGGCAGGAGGCTGAAGGCCGCGCCGGTGCCCGCCTGGATGCTGTCCACGTGGCCGGTGAACTTGTGGCCGGGATAGGCGTCCACCACCAGGTCCACGGGTTGTCCGGGCAGCATGCCGCCCAGCTGCGTCTCCTTGAAGTTGGCCACGACCCAGATGTCGTCCTGCACCACGGCGAGGATGGACTGGCCCACCTGCACGTAATCGCCGGGCTCCACGGCCTTCTTGGTCACGCGCCCGCCCACCACGGCCTTGATCTCGGAATAGCTCAGGTCCAGGCGGGCCTGTTCCACGGAGGCCTGGTTCTTTTCCACCACCGCCTGGGCGGTCTGTATCTGGGTGGCGGCCAGGGCGGCCTGGGCCTCGGCGGCGGCCACGCGCTTGTGCGAGGACTGCAGGGCGGCCGAGGAGGTGCGCGAGAGGGTGTCCGCGTTGTCGCGGGCCTGCTGAGAGACGGCGCCCGAAACCACCAGCTGGTTGTAACGGGCAAGGTCGGTGGCGGAGTTGCCCGCCTGGGCCTGGGCGGAGGCTTCCTCGGCCTTGGTCTGCTCCACGCTGGCCAGGGAGGCCAGGTGCTGCGAGCGCGATTCCTGGAATTTCTGCTCGGATTCCTTCAGGTTGGCCAGGGCCTGGTCCAGCTTCACCTGGAAGGTGGCCTGGTCCAGCTTCACCAGGATGTCGCCCGCGGCCACGCGCTGGTTGTCTTCCACGGGCACTTCCAGCACCCGTCCGGCCACCTGGGGAGCCACGGAGGTGACGCGGCCGGTGATGAACGCGTCGTCCGTGGTTTCAATGGCCCGGTTCTCCCACCACCAGTATCCTGCTCCGGCCAGGGCCACGCAGGCCAGGACGGCGGCCACCAGGGCCGGGATGCGGCGGTTCTTGCGGGCGGGCGGGGCGATTTTGTTGTTGGCGGTCACATTCTGTACGGATTCACTCACTTACTGGTCTCCTCGGCACATTGGACTGTTTCGATACGCACTTTCGTCAGCAGGCTGATGAGGGTTTTCAGCTCTTCCTGGGTGAGCCCGGACATGGCCTTGGACTGGTTCTCGAACATCCCCGGCATGACCTCGTCCAGGACCTTCTGTCCGGCCGGGGTAAGCCCGATGCGCACCACGCGGCGGTCCTCGGGGGCTTCCTCGCGCCGCACCAGGTTGTCCCGGACCATGCCGGAGAGCACCGCCGACACCGTGGGCGTGGTGACGCCGGCCATCTCGGCCAGCTTGCACACGGGGATGGGGTCGGGGGTCATGCTGAGCAGGCACAGGATCATGAACCTGCCGTAGGAGAGTCCCTGCTTGCCCAGCCTGCGCTCGGCGTTGTGGTGGAGTATGGTGCCCGTGCGCAGCACGTGCAGGTAGGCTTCCGTCACCATGAGGTCCATGGTGGGATAGCGTGCGGCCTTTTCAAGGAGCGTCTGGTAGCTCGGTAATTCCTTGAGTATCATGGGGTACCTCCAAACCGTTAGCTGGCAAATAATTAGGGTCCTAAGGTCTGTCAAGCGACAATTCTTTTATCATGTCGGGATGGAGGCCCATGAAGGTTACGTAGGCGCCGTAATAATCTCGGCGGAAGTCCGCGCGCAACAGAGCTGCTCTGGGAAGGGGAGACGTTGGCGGGAGGAGATTATTGCATCGAGACTGCGGCGAGAGCAGCCAGCAAGAGGCGTGACCATTCTGGGATGGGTACGTTGCGTTCGGGGCGGACAGGCCCGAAGACCCGTTTGTCCTAGAAGCCTTGCTCCAACGGCGGATTCACCAGCACCCCGGGAGTCTCCTCGGCCCTGGCGATGGGGGACGCCAGCAGGCGCACCTTGCGGCCCTCCAGGCGCAGCCGCCCGGTGGCCAGCCACTGCACGGCCTGGGGCAGCACGCGGTGTTCGCAGGCCAGGATGCGCCCGCCCAGGGTTTCGCCGTCGTCCTCGGGATAGGCGGGCACGGCGGCCTGGATGATCACCGGGCCGTGGTCCATGATCTCGTCCACGAAATGCACGGTGCAGCCGGAGATGGACACGCCGTACTCGGCGGCGTCGCGCTGGCCGTGTATGCCCGGGAAACTGGGCAGGAGCGCCGGGTGGATGTTGACCACCTTGCCGGGGAAGGCCTGGAGGAATTCCCTGGTGATCATGCGCATGAACCCGGCCATGACCACGGCCTCGGCTCCGGCCTGGTGGATGGCCCGGATCATGGCCCGGTCGAACTCCTGGCGGTCCGGGTAATCGGCGTGGGGGATGCAGATGTGGGGCAGGCCGTGCCTGCGGGCGCGTTCCAGGCCGTATGCGCCGGGCTTGTTGGAGACCACCAGAGTGATGCGCGCGTCGAGCGCGCCGTCCTCCACGCGGTCGATGAGGCCCTGGAGGTTGGACCCGGAGCCCGAAAGCAGCACGGCGATGGGCAGGGCCACGTATCAGCCTTTGTCCACCGCGCTGGCCAGGGCCTTGGCCAGGGCCGGGATGGTGTAGGCCTCGGGCTGGATGTCGGGGTCGAAGCCGTGCTTTTTCAGGGTGGCGGCGGTGATGGGCCCGATGCAGGCGATCTTCACCTTGTCGCGCAACGGGGCCAGGCGGCCGGCCGGGATCATGGCGAAGAAGTTGTCCACCGTGGAGGAGCTGGTGAAGGTGAGGTAGTGGATCTCGCCCTCCTGGATGGCCGCGACGACTTCGTCGGGGTCCTGCTGGGCCAGCCTGGTCTCATAGACGGGCAGCACTTCCACCAGGGCTCCGGCTCGGGAAAGCTCTTCGGGCAGCACCTCGCGGGCCTGGGCCGCGCGGGGAATGAGCACCTTCTTGCCGCCTATCTGAAGGGCTAGAAGCCCCTCCACCACGGACTCCGCAATGTACTTCTCGGGCACGAAGTCGGCCTTGATGCCGCGCTCGGCCAGGGCCTGGGCCGTGGCCGGTCCGATGGCCGCCACCTTGAGCCCGCCCAGGGCGCGGGCGTCCTGGTTCATGGCGGCAAGCTCGTGCCAGAAATATTTGACCCCGTTGACCGAGGTGAACACCAGCCAGTCGAAGCAGGACAGCCTGCCCACGGCCTCGCGCACCGGGGCGGTGTCGGCCAGGGGGGCCACGTCGATGGTGGGGTATTCCCAGGTGCAGGCCCCCATGTCC
>Ga0075021_10000926_pt1 | contig 15062 bp, 15 predicted proteins | sample ColStrG_CSR_2012_FD_72749 | JGI IMG/M metagenome (GOLD analysis project Ga0075021, IMG submission 72749) | Freshwater sediment microbial communities in response to fracking from Pennsylvania, USA - Cold Stream Run_MetaG_CSR_2012 | ecosystem: Environmental > Aquatic > Freshwater > Creek >...
TCTCGAGCGCGAGCAAGGGGGGCTAGCGATGCGTCGCAAGTCGCAACTCCTGGTGGCGATTCTAGCGTTGGCGGCGGCTGGTATGGCGACGGCGACCTACGATTTCATCGCCCGCGCCTTGGGCGTCCCGCTCTTCTGCCCATTCGCCGGGGAAGGCTGCGACCTCGTCCAGAGCAGCCCTTATGCCGTGCTGTTCGGCGTGCCCCTAGCGTTCCTGGGCATTCTGGCCTTCGGCGCCTACCTGGTTCTGGCGGGGCTCGCCCTGCGCTCCGGGTCGGTTGCCCGGAGGGTCCTAGGCGCGATGCTCGTCCTCAACGTCCTGGAAGTCGGATTCATGGCCTACTTCGGCTACGTGCAGGTCGCCCTGATCCATGCCATCTGTTCACTGTGCGCGTTCGCCGCGGCGCTCAACATCGCGATCGGAGTCCTGACTGTCTGGGCCCTGTCCGATCGTGCGATCAAACCGGCGCACATCGCAAGCTAGTCCCCGCCAGTTACATCCGCCAAGGCCCTGTGGCCACGCCGCGCCCGCTCACTGACGGCGCGCCTTCCAGATCTCCTCGGACGGCCACTGGCGCGCCCACGCCAGGGTCACCCAGGGATAGCGGGTCGTCGCCGTTTCGGAGGGCCGCACCTCGATCAGGTCCTCGATCGCAAAGCCGTGGCGCCGGAACAGGCGGATCCAGTCGCCGTGGGAGAGGTGGAAATTGACCCCATGATCCCCCGGCCACTCGATGCGGTACATCCCGAAGGCGGGGCGGCGCAGGCGGTCCGTCGCGGGCGCCTCGTCCTCTTCGCGGGCGCACAGGGTGAGGAGCGCGGCATTGGTGAGGAAGATCAGCTCGCCGCCGGGGCGGAGCAGCCGCCCCGCCTCGGGGATCCAGCGGTAGGGATCGGCCCACAGGCAAGCGCCGTACTCGGAGATGACCAGATCGAAACTGGCGTCGGGGTACGGCACCTGCTCCGCGTTGCCGTGAAGCAGCGGGAAATAGAGCGCGTGCTCCTGCTGGTACCGCCGCGCGGTGGCGAGCTGGGCCTCGGAATTGTCGATCGCGACCACGCGCGCGCCGCGGCGGGCCAGCCAGCACGACACGTAGGCGGTGCCGCAGCCGAGCTCGATCGCGTCTCTGCCCGCGAGGTCGGCGGGCAGCACGTGGAGATCGGACTCCGGCACGCTCCAGATTCCCCAGGACGGCTCAGCCCCGGCCCAGCCCCGCGCTCCGGCCTCCACGTAGTCCTCCGCCCGGCGGTCCCAGAGGTCCCGGTTGCGCTTGACGTGCTCGGGTAGGTCGGGGTCGGTCATCGCGGGACGACCTTAAGGCCGGCCGGCGGTGCCGTCAAGCGCGGACGCTCCTTGGGTCAGGTGTGGCTAGTCCATCGGCCGGAGGTCGGACAGCATCGTCGGCACGAGCTCGGAGACGGTCGGATGAATGTGCATCGCGCGCCGGATCACCGTCCAAGGCGCCTTTGCGTACATCACGTCGAGAACCGAGTGGATGACCTCGTCGCCGCCCGTGCCGAGGATCGCGGCGCCCAGGATGGCGCCGGTCTCGGCGTCGACCGCGATCTTCATGAATCCCTGAGTCTCGCCCTTTTCGACCGCGCGCCCGACGCGCGTCATCGGCCGCTTGGCGATGAGCGCCTTGCGCCCGCTCTTGCGAATCTCCCCCTCCGTCATCCCGGCCCGACCGAGCGGCGGATCGACGTACAGCGCGTATGCGGTGATCCGATCGCTCACCCGGCGGAGATCGTTCTCGAGCAGGTTGGCGATCACGATCTCCGCGTCGTTGTACGCAGTGTGCGTGAACGCCCCCTTGCCGTTGCAATCGCCGAGCGCCCAGATTCCCGGGACGCCCGTCCGGAGCTGGTCGTCGACCACAACGTAGCCTCGCTCGTCGACCGCGACCCCCGCCTTCTCGAGGCCCAGGTCGTCGGTATTGGGACGGCGGCCGACGCCGAGCAGCACGTGCGTGCCGTGCACTTGCGGCGCACCGTCGGCACAGTCGACGTTGGCGACGATCTCTTCGCCGCGCTCCGCGAAGCTGACGCACTTCGCGTTCGTGCGCACCTCGACGCCCTCGTGCTCGAGGATCTCCCGGATCGCGGTCGAGACGTCTTCGTCCTCGCGGCCGACGAGCCGCGGCCCCATCTCGATGACCGTGACCTCGGCACCGAAGCGCCGAAACATCTGACCGAATTCGAGACCGATGTAGCTGCCGCCGACGACGATCAGGTGCCTCGGCAGGAAAGCCATCGACATCATCGAGCTGTTGGTGAAATAGTCGATCTCGGGAAGCCCCGCCATGTCGGGAACGAGCGCCCGGCCGCCGACATTGATAAAGATCCTGTCCGCGCGGAGGTGCTCTCCGCCGACGTTCACCTCGTGAGCGGCCTCGAAGCGGGCGTGGCCCTGATAGACGGTGCAGTTCTCCATGTTCCGCAGCCAGCCTTCGAGACCGGTGCGCGACTCCTTCGAGACCGCGTCCTTCCGGGCCATCACCCGCTTCATGTCGACACGCACCGGGCCAACGTCCACGCCATACTCGGCGGCGCGAGCGGCCATGCGCGCCACGTACGCGCTCGCCACCATCGTCTTGGTCGGGATGCAGCCGCTATTGACGCACGTTCCGCCGAAGGCCTTGCGCTCGACGACCGCGACCTTCATGCCGGCGCCCGCGAGCCGCGAGGTCACGTAGGGACCGGCCTGGCCGGTCCCGATGACGATCGCGTCGTAGGCCGTCACGACGGCAGCTCCGTGCCCGCCTGCTCCGCGGCCATGCACGCGGCGTACCACTCCGGCCAGTTCGCGTCCCGCTGGCCGCCGAGCCGGGTCGCCTCGTACTTCCCGTGGGCGGCCTCGGCCCGCCGGAACGCGGCGGCCAGGTCGTTCACAGACGCAAAGCTCGTCACCCCGGAGTCGATGCGTCCGGGCAGCCGTGTCGTGATCTCCTGGAGCAGCCATCCATTGCCATCTGGATCGCGGAACGAGGCAAACGAGCGGTAGCTGCCTCGCTGGGGATCCGGACCGCTGGTCCGGCGCCGCCCGAAGAGATAGGGCTCGTCCGTGCCCGCGTACACACCGTCGCTGTGGAACACCTCGCTCACCTCGACGCCGCGACCGCGGAGCTCGTCTCGGGCGGCCGCGATGTCGGAGACGATCAGGTACAGGCCCTGAGCGGAGCCAGGCGCCGCCGCGGTGACGTTCTTGCCGAAGATGATCGAGCACCCGGAGCCGGGCGGCGTGAACTGCATGATGCGGAACTCGTCACCGCTGGCGAACTCGGCGTCGAGTCTCCACCCGAGCCGCTCGTAGAATGCCTTCGCGCGGTCGATATCCGAGACGGGGATGATGACGATCTCGAGCTTCATGTCGTTGCTGCGGACCTTCGTCGTGCTCATAGCGGCCTCCTGAGTTGTGTCACGTTTGTGCATCCACCGCCGCCCCGCTGCTTCACCCGAGCGTGCGCAGGCGCTCGATCAGGAGGCGCACGAAGGCGGCCGTGTCGACGTCGACGGCGACACGGGCATTGGGCTGACGGCCGGTGCGGCCGTGCCGATCGACAACCGTGCGCCCGCGCGAGAGCTCCGACGAGCATTCCACCTCGACGTTCAGGTACTCCGTTGTCAGGAGCCCCGGGCGCACGAGCTCGGCCACCGCGACCGCGTCGTGTATCGGGTACCCCTCCGGATACCACGAGTAGCGGCGGTAGGGCGGAAACGCGTCGAGGATCGCGGCGACGACGCCGCCGGCCCGGCCGAGGCCGCGAAGCTCCTCCAGCTCCGCAGGGCTGACGATCGCCCGGTACGTCACGTCGAGGCCGACCATGATGAGGTCGATCCCGCTCGAGAAGACGCGCTGCGCGGACTCGGGATCGACGTAGATGTTGAACTCGGCGGCGGTGGTGACGTTGCCCTCGCCGATCGCGCCGCCCATCAGGACCATGCGTCCGATGCGCTCGGCCGCGTCGGGATACCGCGCCAGGAGCAGCGCCACGTTCGTGAGCGGCCCGAGCGGAACGAGCGTCACCGGCTCGTCCGCGGCGAGCAAGACCCGCGCGAGGAGATCGACCGCGTGCTCGCCCACCGCTCGACCCGTCGCAGGCGGCAGCCCGGGAATGTCGCGCCGCACGTCGGCGCTGTCCGTGCTCGGCGTCCGCCGGAACGGGAGCTCACGCACGAGCGGCCGGTTGGCGCCCGCCGCGACGGGAATCTGGCGGGCCAAGAACTCCACGACCCGCAGCGCGTTCTCTGTCGTCTCGGCCACCGGCTGGTTCCCCTCGACGGTCGTGATCCCGAGCACTTCCACCTCGGGGCTCGCCAGCGCGAGCATGATCGCGATCACGTCGTCGTAGCCGGGGTCGCAGTCGATCAGAACCGGGATCGGCATCAGCGGGCTCGTAGCTCTTCCAGCTTGGCCGCGGTCGGGAGCAACGGCTCCGCGCCGGGCCGCGAAGCCACGATCGCTCCCGCGGCGCAGACGCGCAGGAGCGCCTCCCCGCGCCTCGGAGCTTGCTTGCTCGTGCGTTGGCCCATCGCCCTGCGCCGCACTGTACGATCACACGGGCGTTGGTGGCGAGAGATTCTGATGACTTCCACCACGGACTGCTAAGGGTTCAGCGAAATGAGCGGAACCAATTCCTGGGTGAACTCTGAGTAAACGAAAGGGGTTAGCGGGTCCTGCGTCCGCTAACCCCTCGTCGTCGTTGGTTGCGGGGGCCCGCAACCACTTGCAGGCAAACAGGTCGCTAGGCTTCTCAGCAGCTTTGCGCTCACCGCCAGCACGCCACCAAAACATGCGCCCCTGAAGCTGCCTGAGCACTCCCTGAGGCACATCAGGAGCTCGATGTGCTCTGGAGGCAGGGGAACCATCCAGCTCCGGGCAGCCCCCAAGGACACCCAGACCACTGCTCCCGGGTTACACCACGTGATCGACGCGACGCGAGGCCGCCCTCCCCGACCGTTCCGGAACGTAGACGCACCGCCGGCAGCGGTCCGGCCGCCGGCGTCCCCACCATGCTCGGTGTATCAATCTCTCAGCATTGTCCCGGTCGGCGCCTTGACCCCACCTGGGAGCCATGGCCCTCCAGCGAGCGGTCTACCGAAGGTCCGCCGGTCCATCACTCGATCACCTGATCCGCCCGCTGCAGGAGCGACGGCGGGATCGTCAGGCCGAGCGCCTTGGCGGTCTTGAGGTTGATGACGAGCTCAAACTTCGTTGGCTGCTCGACCGGCAGGTCGCCCGGTTTGGCGCCCTTCAGGATCTTGTCTACGTACTCGGCCGCTCGCCGGTACATCTGACGTCGATCCGCACCGTAGGTCATCAACCCGCCCGCCTCGGCCCATTCGCTGGACGGATATACTGCAGGAAGCCGGAATTTCGCCGAGAGGTCGACAATTTCACGACGGAGGCTGAACAGCAACGGATCCACGAGTACGAGCAGGCTACCTGCGCCGGCCGTGACCGCCTCCTGAAGAGCGCGTGGCACCTGGTCGGCGGTTCTCGTTTCGAGGATCTCGAGGCGGGTCCGGTTGGCCTGCGCGGCTATCTCGATCTGCTTGAGTGCCAACCGTGTGAATGGTGTCTCAGGGTTCATCAGCACCGCGACCACTTGCTTACCTGGACTGAGCTCCTGCAGGAGTTGCAGGTGCTTGCCTCCGATCTCTGGCAACCCGCTCAGGCCTGTGACGTTCCCCCCGGGCCGGCCGAGGCTGGCGACCAGCCCGGAACCTACCGGATCCCCCACGGTCGTAAACACGATCGGGATGGTCGTGGTGGCTGCCTTCGCCGCCTGTGCCGTGAGTGTCCCGAACCCGGCTACGAAGACGTCCGGCCTGTCTCGAATTATCTCGCGCGCCAACTGTGGCAGCCGTTCTGGACGTCCGTCGGCAGATCGGTACTCGAACGCCATGGTCTTGCCCTCTCGGTAGCCCAACTCGTGGAGTCGCTCCTTCAGCGCCGTCATCGAGGTGGTGTCCTCCCCGGGGGTAAGGGCTAGGAAACAGACTCGGTACACCTTCCCCGCCTGCTGCCCCTCGGCGGCGAGCGGCGCGGCGAGGAGGCCGCCCGTCAATGCACCGATGAACGAACGCCGATCCATCACTCGATCACCTGATCCGCCCGCTGCAGGAGCGACGGCGGGATCGTCAGGCCGAGGGCCTTGGCGGCCCTGAGATTGATGACCAGGTCGAGTTTGGTGGGCTGCTCGATGGGGAGGTCGCCGGGGTTCGTCCCCTTGAAGATACGATCGATGTAGGTCGCCGCACGCCGGGAGAGCCCGACGAGGCTGGTGCCGTATCCCATCAGGCCGCCTTCCTCTCCTTGCTCGGGCCACTCATAGATCGCGGGCAGCCGATGCTTCGCGGCGAGTTCGATGATCTGCTTCCGGTCGAGGTAGAACTGGGCGTGCGAGCCGACGAATAGGGCGTCAGCGCGGGCAGTCGCGATGGTCGTGAAGGCGCGGTTATAGTCACGGTCCCGGACCTCGACGACAGTGAGCTTGACTCCAAGGGGTAGGGCGGCCTTCTGCGCCTCTCGCACCTGAAGCGAGAAGGCTGGATCCAACGGCGGCGCGAGAAACGCGATCCGCGTCGCTCCTGGGACTGCCTCCTTCAGAAGCTCCAGCTTCTTGCCCGCCAGCGTACCGCCCGGTGCGATCACGACCCCGGTGATGTTGCCTCCGGGCCGCGCAAGGTTCGCCACGAACCCGGCCGCGACCGGATCAACGTTGCCGTACAGGACGATCGGAATCGTCTTGGTCGCATCCCTGGCGGCCCGGATGGCCGCTGTGGTGATGGCGAGGATGACGTCCATTCGGAGCCGAACCAGTTCGCGGGCCAATCCAGGGAAGCGATCGACCTGGCCGTCGGCGTAGCGACGCTCCACGATGAGGTTCTGGCCCTCGACGTAGCCCAACTCATGCAAGGCGGCGGGAATCAGGACCGCCGACGTCCTGTGTTCCGAAGGGCCCGGTGCGATGGGAAAGAGGAGGCCAAGACGATACACCCGGCCCGCCGGCTGCGCCTCGGCGGCGAGCGGCGCGGCCAGGAAGCCGCCAGCTACCGTGCCAATGAACGCCCGTCGGTCCATCACTCGATCACCTGATCCGCCCGCTGCAGGAGCGACGGCGGGATCGTCAGGCCGAGGGCCCTGGCGGTCTTGAGGTTGATGACCAGCTCGAACTTGGTGGGTTGCTCGATAGGGAGGTCAGCCGGGTTTGCGCCCTTCAGAACCTTGTCGATGTAGGAGGCTGCACGACCAAACAGGTCGCTCAAGTCTGGCCCGTATGACATCAACCCGCCCGCCTCGACCACTCGGCTGAACTGGCTCATCACCGGCAGCCGGTGCTTGAGCCCAAGCTGGGCGATGCGCGCCCGGTTCACGACCGTGCGAGGACTTTCCACCAGCATGACGGCACCAGCACCTGCCTTCTTGGCCGTCATGAAAGCGCCCTCGAAGTCGGCGTTCGTTACGTCCAGGTGTTGAAGTTGCAGTTTCAGGGACCGCGCGGCAGCCGAGAGGGGCACAGTGCGGTCGGCGTTTCCGACACCCCACAGGATCGCCACGCGACCGACCCCAGGTAACGTCTCCTTGAGAAGCTCGAGGCGCTTCTCCATCACCAGCTCAAATTGCCCAATCGTCAGACCCGTCACATTTCCGCCCGGGCGGGCCAGGCCGGCGGCGCCAACGGCCCGAGGGTCGGTCGAAGCGATCATGACGATGGGGATCGCGGACGTCGCCGTCCTGACCGCGTTCGTCGCTTCGGGGCCTGGCGTCAAAATGATGTCGACGCCCAGTCGGACCAGGTCGGCCGCGAGGCCGGGCAGGCTGTCGGTATTCTTCGCCCACCGGGTCTCGACACCGAGGGTCCGTCCCTCGACCCAGCCAAGCTCGCCCAGCTTCTTCGTCAAGGCGTCCAGTTCGCGCGACTGGCGCATGTCCGATGGGGACCCCGTGAGCAACATCCCCAACCGCGGGACCGCACGCGCCTGCTGCGCTCCGGCGGCGAGCGGCGCGGCGAGGAGGCCGCCTGCCAAGGTGCCGAAGAAGGTGCGCCGATCCATTACTCGATCACCTGATCCGCCCGCTGCAGGAGCGACGGCGGGATCGTCAGGCCGAGGGCTTTGGCGGTCTTGAGGTTGATGACCAGCTCGAACTTCGTCACCTGCTCGACGGGGAGATCGGCGGGCTTGGCGCCCTTGAGGATCTTGTCGACGTACACGGCCGAGCGGCGCCAGGAATCGTCAATGTTGGCCCCATAGTTCATAAGGCCGCCCGCAGACGCAAAGAGATTTTCACCGGACATCGTCGGCAGCCGATCCTTCAGCTCTAGCTCTGCGATCCGTGCGCGGTGAACGTAGAACATCGAATCCTGCAGCGTGGCCAGGGCCTGGGCGCCGCCGTTAGTTGCCGCCCGGAACGCGCCGTCGAGATCAGCGGGACTGCGCACCTCGAGGACCTGGAACTGGACCCCTAGTGATTGCGCCGCAGCCTGGGTGTCCTTCAGTAGCCGCGTGCTGATCGGATTGCGTGGATTCCAGAGTATGGCAATACGGGAAAGGCCGGGAATTGCTTCTTTCAGTATCTCGATCCGCTTGCCGCTGAGTTCGGCCGAGAGGAGACTCATTCCGGTGACGTTGCCGCCTGGCCGAGCAAGACTAGCGACGAGCCCCGTCCCAACGGGATCGCTGACGGCAGCCATGACGATAGGAATAGTCCCGGTCGCCTGTTTGGCGGCCACTGCCATCGGCGTTGTGCCAACGATTATGACGTCCACTCTAAGCCGGACAAGGTCGACGGCAAGCGCAGGATGGCGGTCGGGCTTGTCTTCGTCCCACCGGGACTCGAGCACGATGGTCTGGCCTTCGATATAACCCAGCCCACGGAGACCGTCTCGGAGCTCGTCGAAGGGCGGCAGGGGAGGCCGGCCCGGCGCCAGGACCCCGATCCGCGGAACCTTCCCCGCTGGCTGCGCCTCAGCGGCGAGCGGCGCGGCGAGAAGGCCGCCTGCCAACGTGCCGATGAACGCCCGCCGGTCCATCACTCGATCACCTGATCCGCTCGCTGCAGCAGCGATGGCGGGATCGTCAAACCGAGAGTCTTCGCGGTCTGGAGGTTGATGACCAGCTCGAACTTCGTCGGTTGCTCAACGGGAAGATCGGCGGGCTTCGCCCCCTTCAGGATCTTGTCGATATACAGTGCCCCCTGCCGGTACATGTCATCGAGATTCGCGCCGTACGACATGAGGGCGCCGGCATAGGCGTACTGCGAGATCCCGCAGATGGTGGGAAGGTTATTCTTGAGTCCAAGTTCGGCAACCTGGGCTCGCTCTGGGAATAAGATGGGCGACATGAGAAGGAGGATTGCTTCTGCGCGCACGCGCGCGGCCGTCCGAAACGCGTCGGTGAGCCGGTAAGGCGGGTTGCGGAGCTCCACACCTTGAAGCCTCAGACCCATGCCACTGGCCGTGTTCTCTGCTTCCCTCCACTGATCAGCCGAGATCGTGTCCCAAAACACTGCCACACGCGTGACGGTAGGCAGCGCTTCCTTCAGGAACTGCATGCGCTTGCTCGTCAGCTCGATTTGGCGCAAGACGACACCCGTAGTGTTGCCGCCCGGCTTCGCCAAGCTCGCGATGTAGCCGCGAGCAATCGGGTCAAAGTCCACTGCGACGATCACGATCGGAACCGTGGCGGTCGCCCTCCTGGCGGCCTGCAGCACCACCTCCGGTCCCGGAGCCACGATGATGTCCACATTCAGGCGCACTAGCTCGGCCGCGAGCGCGGGAAGCCGAGTCATGTCGCCTTCGGCGCTCTTAAACTCGATGACGAGGTTCTGGCCCTCGACGTATCCGAGTTCGCGCAGACGTTGAACCATGGCTGCGGTGAAGGTCGTGGTACGCGGATTGACCGCGGAAAGGATACCGACCTTGATCACCCTTCCCGGCGTCTGCGCGTCCGCCGCAAGCGGCGCGGCGAGGAGGCAACCCGTCAAGGTGCCGATGAACGCCCGGCGGTCTATCACTCGATCACCTGATCCGCCCGCTGCAGGAGCGACGGGGGGATCGTGAGGACAAGGGCCTTGGCGGTCTTGAGGTTGATGACGAGTTCGTAGGTTGTTGTCCGGCGATAGCCCGTCAAGGGCGTTGCGGCGTCCATGTCCTCTGAGCGTAGGCTTGGCGTTTGTCTCATCGGCTTGGGTCGCACCACGACGGCTTGCCGCCAGTGTATTCTTTGTACGATCCGGTGCCGAGTTCGTAGCAGTGACTTGGGGCGGGCGTAGCGGGAGCGCCGACGCCGGCTGCGGGCCAGATGTCTTCGCTAGGGCTGCAGTTGCCCGGAAGCGTCTTCAGCTCCATCTCGATCGCCCCGCCGGGCTTGTACAGCCCCAAGACCCTGCCGTTGCAGCTCATGATGTAGCGCCGCCCGTCGGGCGCCACCGGAGAGGGGTCGCCTGGCTTCCAGTGGATGGCCGGTGGCGCGGGCGCCTGGCTTTGCGCGCGAGACCGGCAGGCGGAGCTCGCGGCGTCGATCTGCTGCTGCGTTGCCTGCCACTTCGCCTGGGCCTGCGCGAGACACTGGCGGTCCGCTTGGCACGCCTGACCCTCGCGGTCCAATTCCGCACGACCCACCCGCCGCTGCTCAATCCGCATGTTGGTGCAGTCCACCAGCGTTTGCGCGAAGACGGGGCCGGCGACGACGCAAAGGACGACTAGGTACAGCGCCGCCCAGATACGTCGCTTCATGGCTTTCCCCTTGTCGCGGCCGCGTCGAGAATCTCCGTCACCAGCATCGGGAGGTTCTTCTCCTCCCGGATTGATCGGGCGGCCAGGGCCTCGGTTACCGACCGCGGCAGCACCACGCCGAAGGGCATGCGGACCTTACCGCCGGGGGCCTCTTCCTCGTGGGCGATGGCATCGCGGGCGAGTTCTTCGGGGAGTGGCTTGCGCGGGCCCTTGCTGGGCGGCTCCGGCTTGGGCCTTGCTGGTCCAGGCTTCCGCGGCGCGCTCACTCGATCACCTGATCCGCCCGCTGCAGGAGCGACGGCGGGATCGTCAGGCCGAGAGCCTTGGCGGTCTTGAGGTTGATGACCAGCTCGAACTTGGTCGGCTGCTCGATGGGGAGGTCGCCCGGTTTAGCGCCCTTAAGGATCCGATCCGCGAAGTAGGCGGCACGCCGGTGCATCTCGGGATAGCTCGGTCCGAAGGACATCAGCCCGCCGACCTGCACCAGCTCGTTGTAGGCGTACACCGCCGGGAGCCGGTGCCGGGCGGTGAACTCGACGATTCGCGCCCGGTGATGCAGGAAGAGCCGATCCGCCAGCATGACGAGCGCCCCGGACCGCTGGCCGACGATCGCCTGAAACGCGTGGTCGAACTCGCCCTCGGCCCGCACCGGATAGAACACCACCTTCAGGCGCAGCGCCTTGGCGGCGGCGCTGGCCTGCTTTTCCGAGGTCACGTGGAGGGGGTTGGCCGGATTCCCCAGGAAGGCCACGGACGAGAGCTTGGGTACGATCTGCGTGAGCAGCTCCAGGCGCTTTCCCTCCAGGTCCGGCGCGATCGCCGCCAACCCGGTCAAGTTCCCGCCGGGTCGCGCGAGGCTCTTGACCAAGCCCGTGCCGATCGGGTCGCCTACCGCAGCCATGACGAGGGGGATCGTCGTGGTCATGCGCTTGACCGCGAGGGCCGCGGGCGTGCCAGCCGTGACGATGATATCCACCTTGAGGGCAATGAGTTCCGTGATGAGCGCCGGGAAGCGCTCGTACGCTCCTTCGGCCCAGCGGTACTCGATAGTGAGATCCCGGCCCTCGACGTAGCCACGCTCGCGAAGCCCCTCGCGGAACGGCCCGACGAGGTCAGCCTCCAGAGCCTCGGTGGAGTTACCGAGGAACCCGATCCGGTACACCTTCCCCGCCTGCTGCGCCTCGGCGGCGAGCGGCGCGGCGCCCAGGCCGCCCGCCAAAGTGCCGATAAACACGCGCCGGTCCATCAGTAGTCTCATCCCGGGCCGGAGTCTAGCAAAGGGACAGCCCCTTCGGGCGATGACCCGACCACCGTGCCGCCTGCCATCGGGAGGACGACACGGCCAAGGTCTCGCACGTCCCGAAACCCCCCTCGCGCCCGATGCCGAGCGAGACCTACCAGCATCGTCGGAACGCTGATGGAGACTCATGGTCCCGGCCGCTTTGATCGGCACCGCGAAGGCAAGCACGAGCTTCCTGGGGCATGGCTCCCGGACGACGCAACTAGCGGAGCGGACTAAGAAAGCGTGGTCGCTTGCCTTGAGGCGATCGCCGGTTTGACCTTCCCGACGCACTCTGGCAGGATCGCCGCGGGAGGGGGTTCTGGATACCCCCGGTATGGGCCACGTGATGCGAACTGGGTCGTTGTTTCGTGTGGGCTGGCGAGCCTCGGCTGCCGCCGCCGGTGGCTTCTTGGCTGCACCGCGGATGGATGGGGAGGGGAACTTATGACACCGATCAAGCTGAACCGTCGCGAGGTCATGGTGGGCGCCGGCGCGGCCCTGCTGACGGCGCGCAGCGCCTTCGCCCAGGGTGAGCCGCCGAAGCCGAAACAGATCGTGATCAACGCCTCCGGCGGGTCGATGAACACGGCGTTGCGCAAGGCGTACTTCGATGCCTTCGAGAAGGACACGGGCATCCGCGTCGTGGAGACCTCACCGGTCGATCTCGGCAAGCTGAAGGCGATGGTCGGCTCCGGTAATATCGAGTGGAACCTGACGGAGATCGGCGGACAGGACGGGGCTCTCGTGCAGCGACTCGGGCTGGTCGAGAAGATCGATCCGAAAATGGTCGACCGCTCCGCCTATCCGAAGGAGGCCAGGGGCGAGTACCTCTTCGCGTCCTCCGTGTACTCGACCGTTCTCGCCTATCGCACCGACGTGTTCGCGCCAGGCAAGCAGCCGAAGGGCTGGGCGGAGTTCTGGGACGTGAAGCGTTTTCCGGGGCCGCGCAGCATGCGTAACCATCCCGTCGACAATCTCGAATACGCGCTGTTGGCTGACGGCGTGCCGGCCGACAAGCTCTATCCCATCGACATGGATCGCGCGTTCAAGAAGCTCGACGAGATCAAGCCGCACGTAAACGTGTGGTGGACCACCGGCCAGCAACCGGCGCAGCTGCTGCTCGACAAGGAAGTCGTCCTCGCCACGGGGTGGAACGGCCGCTTCTACGACCTCGTGAAGAAGGGCGCACCGATCGCGGTCGACTGGACCCAGGGCTCGCTCAAGCAGGGGACCTTCGTGATCCCGAAGGGAGCGAAGGATCTCTACTGGGCCAACAAGATGCTGGCCTACATGAGCGATCCCAAGCGCCAGGCGATCTACGCCAACGAGCTTGGCTATCCCGGGCTCAATCTCGAGAGCATCAGGTATATCGATCCGCAGGCCGCGCCGAACATGCCGACTTACCCGGAGAATCTCCCCAAGCAGTTCTGGCTCAACGTCTCCTGGTGGGACGACAATCTGGAACGGAGCATGGAACGCTGGAAGCAGTGGCTGCTCAAGAAGTAAAGGACGCCGAGCTCCGGGTCGACGGGGTTGTCAAGCGCTACGGCGCCGTCGTCGCGCTCGGCGGGGTGTCGCTTTCGGTCGCGGCCGGCGAGTTTTTGACCATCCTCGGCCCGAGCGGTTCGGGCAAGACGACGCTGCTCAAGGTGGTGGCCGGCTTCGAGTTCCCCGATGCCGGCCGCGTGACCGTCGGCGGTGTCGACATCACCGATGTCTCGCCGGCCAAGCGCAACATCGGCATGGTGTTCCAGAACTACGCGCTGTTCCCGCACATGAGCGTGGCGCGCAATATCGCGTTCCCGCTACAGATGCGCGGCGTGCCGAGGTCCGAGATCGAGCGCCGCGTTATCGCGGTGATGGCGCTGGTCGAGCTGCGAGGCTACGGCGAGCGCCTGCCCTCGCAGCTCTCCGGCGGGCAGCAGCAGCGTGTCGCGCTGGCGCGGGCCGTCGTCTTCGATCCCACGGTGCTGCTTCTCGACGAGCCGTTCGGTGCGCTCGACCGCAAGCTGCGCGAGTCGATGCAGCTCGAGGTTCGGCGACTGCAGCGGCGGCTCGGCCTGACCACGGTGTTCATCACCCACGACCAGGAGGAGGCGCTGGTGCTGTCGGATCGCATCGCGGTGATGGACGGCGGGGCGATCCGCCAGATCGGCGCGCCGGATGAGATCTACGACCGCCCGGCCGACGCGTTCGTCGCGCAGTTCATCGGCGAGTCCAACCTGCTTGTTGGTGAGATCGCGGGTCCGGATCGCGTCCTGCTCGACGGCGGCACGAGCGTGACGGTGCGCGGACTCGGCGGCGGGCGCGGGCACGTACGGTTGTTGGTGCGGCCGGAGAAGATGGCGATCTACTCGGCCACCAACCGGTTCACCGGCACCGTCGTGGAGGCGGTCTATCTTGGCGAGGCGCACAAGCTGCGAGTAAGGGTTGCCGAGGGGGTGGAGCTGATGGTGCGTGGGCACCACGCGGTGTCCGCGGGCGCAAGCGTGACGGTCGGCTTCGCGCCCGAGGACGCACATGTGATCCGGGGGGCCGGGTGACGCCCGCCGATCGCGCCCGTCGCCGTGCCGCCGGCGGCGCGATCGCGCTGTCGGTGCCGGCGTTGCTCCTGCTCCTGACGCTGTTCGCCGCGCCGCTCCTGCGGTTGCTCGCGCTGAGCGTCGCGGGAGGCAGCCTGGTCGCCTACGAGAGGGCGCTGACCAACGAGCTCTACCTGCGGGTGATCTTCGAGACCTTCAAGATTGCCGCGATCGTCACCCTGCTCACCCTCGCGCTGGGCTATCCGGTGGCTTACGTCATGGCGACGAGTGGCCGGGCCTGGCAGCTCGTGGGCATCGCCTTCGTGCTGCTGCCGTTCTGGACGTCGATTCTCGTCCGCACGTATGCGTGGATGGTGATGCTCGGCCGCAACGGGGTGGTCAACCGCACGCTGATCGCGTGGGGCGTGATCGACAGCCCGCTGCCGCTGCTCAACAACCTGGCGGGTGTGCTGATCGGCATGGTCCACGTGCTGCTGCCGTACATGATCCTGCCGG
>Ga0075021_10000927_pt1 | contig 15059 bp, 14 predicted proteins | sample ColStrG_CSR_2012_FD_72749 | JGI IMG/M metagenome (GOLD analysis project Ga0075021, IMG submission 72749) | Freshwater sediment microbial communities in response to fracking from Pennsylvania, USA - Cold Stream Run_MetaG_CSR_2012 | ecosystem: Environmental > Aquatic > Freshwater > Creek >...
CAGCTGCGGCATACGCTGATAGAGCTCGACGGGCATCGAGGTGTTTTCGAGATCACCCGACATGCCGCCGTCGGCGTAGCCGGGGAAATAGAAATTGAAGTCGAGCGGGCAGCCCCATTGCAGATTGCCCATGTTGATGCCGGGTTTGCCCAGACCCTGCATCGCCGCGAGGCACACCATTACGCGCGCCCACTGAATGCCGGTCTGGTTACGGCACGCGCCGCCGTGGCCGTTGCCCCAGCCGCCGGGGGCGAGATAGACACGTTTTTTGCCCCACTCGCGCGCGAGCGCGCGCACGTCTTTGGCGGGAACACCAGTTTCTTTGTCCTGCCACTCCGGCGTCTTCGGAATGCCATCCTCCTCGCCAAGAAGGTAAGCTTTCCACTTGTCGAACCCAACCGTGTGGGTCTTCACATAGTCTTTGTCGTAGAGACCTTCCTTGATCCAGACATAAGCGATCGCCATCGCCATCGCGACCGACGTCGTCGGCTTGGGCGCGAACCATTTGCCGGGCAGGAATTGCGCCGATGCATTGAAATACGGATCGACGTGGACGACCTTGATTCCGAGTTTCGGATTCTTGAGCCATTGCCGGCGTACAGTGCCTTCCTGCGCCCCATATGAACCTGATGTGCTTTCTGGATCGGCGGCCCAGAACACGATCATGTCGCAGTTCTGTAAACAGTCCTCGACCGTGCCATAAGTTTCCGACTGACCGACGCGCAGCGTATAGCCCCAATGGTGCACAGCGCCCCAGTACCAGCCCTCCCAGGAATCGGGGTTGTGATGGACGCGCGTCATACCCACCGCATTTGCGAAGCGGTAGAGCGCGGACAAATAGTAGCCGATATTGCCCCAGGTATGATGTGAGCCGTGCGAAGTCGCAATTGCACCGGGCCCGTGGTCGCGCTTCATGCGCTTGATTTCTCCAGCGACCAAGTCAATCGCCTCCTCCCATGAGATCCGGGCGTATTCCGACTTGCCTCGATTCCGCGCATTGCGCTTTCCGTTCGGGTCGAAGTCGACGCGTTTCATCGGATAGAGTAGACGATTGGGCGAATAGACGATCGACTTGGCGTTCTGACCATGGGGCGCAAGCGTCGTTTTGCGTGGCGGTGTGAACTTCAAGCCACGCGCGCGAATCGTCCATGGCTGCGGGTCCGTGTCATCAAAGTCGATCGGCGTCATGCGAACGATCTTGTCGTCCTTGACGTAGATGAATACCGGCCCCCCGTTGGTCATATTGCAATAGCGTGTCGAGCCGTCGGTCATCGGCGTTCCAAACCTCCAGCCAGCGGTTTGGCTCATCATGAGAGTCTGGGCGAACCAGTTCGTCAGGTCCTCCGGTCCGTCGACCGTCAGCGTAAAATCCTTCTGCGAATTAATCTGATTGAGCCAATTGATCGGTGGTGTGAGCAACAACGCGCCGGTTGCGGCATTCTTAAAGAAAAGAGTTACATCGGGCTTTGGATGCAGACCTGCTCCCGATTTGATCCTTCCATTGCAGATTTTGATCCAGCGGCCGGTCGCCTCGTCGCGAGCCTTGATCTGCGCCGTCAAATTTCGCTCTTTTAGGCGCGCCGCAAAATTTGGATACCGCCAGGCGGCAAACTTAAGGAGTTGCGAGAGTCCGAAGAGAATGACTGCAAATTTCAGTTGCGAGAACATCGAGCGTTTCCTCACCATGTTTGGTGCGCGGGACGGATCGACACACGCGAATTAGTCCCCACCGCGGCCCGTCGGCCGTGGTGTCATTAGAGCGCATTTACGACCCGATTCGACCGTCCCTAGTTTCCCTTGAAGACTGGCTTAGTCTTGCCGACAAAAGCTTCATAGGCCCGTTCATAATCCTTCGTTTGCATACAAATCGCTTGTGCCTGGGCTTCCGCCTCGATTGCGTCGTCAATACCCATGCTCCATTCTTGATGAATGCAGCTTTTGGTCATGGCGTGTCCGAAAGTAGGGCCATCCGCCAGAGATTTTGCAAGCGTCTGCACCGTCGCTAGCAATACGTCGGGCTCACAGATCTTATTGAAAAATCCCCATCTTTCAGCCTCAGAGCCCTCCATCGAACGGCCGGTATAGAGAAGTTCGGCGGCGCGGCCCGCGCCAATAATTCGCGGCAAGATATTGCACGCCCCCATGTCGGCACCGGCAAGCCCGACGCGAACGAATAGAAACGCGACTTTGCTACGCGTCGTGCCGCAGCGAAGATCCGAGGCCATCGCCAAAATGGCGCCTGCACCGGCGCAAATACCATCGATTGCCGCGATGATCGGTTGGGGACATGCACGCATCGCTTTGACCAGATCCCCCGTCATTCGGGTGAACGCCAACAACCCGGCCATATCACCTTTGCGCTGCATCTCGACAAGCGGGCCGATGATTTCGTGCACGTCGCCGCCAGAGCAGAAATTGCCGCCGGCGCCGGCAATCACCACAGTCTTAATGTTATCGGCATAGACGAGGTCGCGGAAGGTGTCGCGCAGCTCGGAATATGATTCCAGCGTCAACGGGTTCTTCCGCTCGGGCCGGTTGAGCGTGATCGTCGCGACCGGACCGTCCACCTGCCACAAGAAGTGTTTCGGGTTGAAACTCCTGAAGTCGACACGCGCGGGTCGGAAGCGCGCAGCCGTATCGATTTTTTCCGCATCCGTCGTTGTTGTAAGTCCGAGACTAGACATTGTTCCCTCCTTTAGCCTGCAAAAGTCAGCCCGCCACTCACGCTCATCACTTGGCCGGTGATGTAGTCGGAACGAGAGCTGGCAAAGAACATGATCGCATCCGCGATTTCTTGCGGTTTGGCGAATCGCTTAAATGGAATCGCGCGCAGGAAGGCTTCGCGCAATTTTTCAGGCCGCGATTGCAACATCGGCGTGTCGGTTGGCCCTGGACATACACAGTTGACATTGATTGAATACCGCGCCATTTCGCGAGCAAGGGATTTGGTGAATGCGATCACCCCACCTTTGGCAGCGGCATAAGTGGTTTCGCCGCTACTCCCGACGCGACCGGCATCGCTCGAGACGTTGACAATCTTACCTTTGCCAGCGGCCATCATGGCCGGTAGCAATGCTTGCGTCAGGTGCAGCGTTCCCCCGAGATTGATTGCAATAACCCGTTCCATGTAGTCGGGGGCGTTTTCAATGAATGGTTGAATGTCGTTCCAGCCCGCTGCGTTGACTAGGATGTCGATGCGGGGATGGCTCGCAAGCACGAGGGCCGCGCAACTGCGGATAGCGGCCGGATCGGCAAGGTTGATCGGCACATACTCGACCGCGAAATTGCTTTGCTCGGCCTCCTTTACGACCTGGGTACCTTTCGTTTCATCAACATCAGCGCAGATGACTATTGCACCGCTGCGGGCAAACTCCATAACGGTCGCCTTGCCAATACCTGAAGCACCACCGGTAACGAGGGCAATCTTTTCGTCGAATCTCATCGCGCCCCTCCTCTTTTCATCTGTATCGAAGATCCAGCTGCGCCACTAAGAAACTCTTCGACGCGTCGTCGCGTTTCAGCATTGTTGAGGAGCAACCGAGTGAATTCTAATTCGTCGGTGTATCCGCCACGATCGGTAGAGCTGGCCGCCGCGATGCACGCCTTGCTGGCCGCAAGCGCTGCTGCAGGCAGATTCACGAGGCCGCCCACGATCTCGGCGGCGCGTCGCGCCAGGTCGATTCGCGGTACGGCCCATTGCACGACGCCGAGCTCCCTCGCGGTTGCACCATCAAGGATTTCGGCTCCGAGGATCATTCGCGCGGCGATTGTCGGACCGCATAACCGAGTGAGGCGCTGGGTACCGCCCGCACCTGGAATCAATCCAAGCCGCACTTCCGGCAATCCCAATTTGGCTTCCGTCGCCGCGATCCGCAGATCGCATGCCAATGCTAACTCGAGACCCCCGCCCATCGCCGCGCCGCTTATCTCAGCCACTGTAACTTGAGGCAACCGCTCTATCCGGGCATAGAGTCGCTGGATTCCCGCTACATAGGCATACATTCGGTCAGCACCGTCGGGCGCGTCCATGCGCTTGTGCACCTCTTTGAGATCGGCGCCAGCACAGAACACTTTTTGGTCCGAACGGATGTGCAACACCGTGCAACGAGGTTCAGTCGTCAGTGCGTCAAGCTTTGCATCGAATGATGATAACCATTCCTCGCTGATCGCATTCACCGGAGGGTGACTCAGCGTCAGGGTGGTCACGACATCGTTGTTGTTCATCGCAAACATTGCGTTGGACCCATTTTTTATTCCTAGGCCTGGCCGACGAGCGCGCGACTGATGACCAGCCGTTGAATGTCATTGGTGCCTTCGTAAATCTTGCTCGCGCGCACAGCACGAAAAATTCGCTCGACATTGTAGTCAGTCATATAGCCGACACCTCCGAGCGTCTGAATCGCGTCGGAACAAATGTGTTCGGCTGCTTCGGTGGCGAATAGTTTCGCCATCGAGGCTTGTTTAAGGCAGGGCAACCCTTGACTTCGTAACGCGGCGGCATAGTGCACAAGCTGACGTGCAGCTTCGAGTTGCGTTGCCATTTCAGCAAGACGAAAAGCAACGGCTTGATGTTCAATGATCACTTTGCCGAAGGTCTTGCGCTCCTGAGCGTAGAGGAGCGCAATCTCAAAAGCAGCGCGGGCCATGCCCACCGCTTGCGCAGCGATGCCGATGCGGCCGCCCTCAAGATTAGCAAGGGCAATGCGGTAACCTTGGCCCTCAGCACCCAGCCTGTTTTCGGCAGGGACGCTGAGCTCGTCCAATCTAATTTCGCATGTGTCCGACGCGTGTTGTCCCATCTTGTTCTCAATCCGGCTGACGCAATAACCGGATTGTTTTGTCTCAACGATGAAACAACTTATGCCCCGTTTCCCTTGCCCAAAATCGGTCGCGGCAAACACAAGAGCAACGTCGGCGTTTTTGCCCGAGGTGATAAACTGCTTCGTTCCGTTAAGAATATAAGTTCCGGGTCGACGCTCGGCACGCGTGCGGATCGCACCGGCATCTGAGCCACCCTGCGGTTCGGTAAGACAAAAGGCGCTCAGCAGCTCGCCGCGCGCCATCGGTCGTAAGTACTTCTCTTTTTGCTGTGGCGTGCCGTACTCAACGAGCGGCATACAACCAACGGAGTTATGGCCGCTCATGATTGTCGAGACGGCTCCATCGCCGGCCGCAATTTCCTCCAGCGCAAGCGCATACGCGACATAGTCCGCACCAACTCCATCCCATTCCGGAGGAACCGTCATTCCCATGAAGCCAAGTTTTCCCAACTGGCGGAGCGCAGCGCGCGGAAACTCTGCGTCGCGATCCCATTCGGCCGAATGAGGCGCCAAGACACTTCGCGCAAATTCGCGCGCGGTGTCTCGAATTTGCTCCTGCTCCTCAGTCAACAACATTTCTTTCACTCGGCCGCTTGCTGGCGCGTGATGTCGCGATTCTTAAGTAATTCTCGCGCCACGATTAGTTTCTGAATTTCGGTTGCACCCTCATAGATACGTAGCGCGCGAATCTCACGGTAAAGTGCCTCGACCTTAACGCCGACACGCACGCCATTTCCGCCGAAGATCTGCACGGCGCGATCGATGACGCGCTGCGCCATCTCGGTTGCAAAAGCTTTCGCCGTCGATGCTTCGCGTGTAATGCGCGCCGCGCCGCGATCTTTTTCCCAAGCCGCGCGGTAGACGAGCAGGGCCGCGGCGTCGATGTCTATGGCGCTATCCGCCAAGGCCGCCTGTGTGAGCTGCAGATCCGCCAGCGGTGCCCCGAATAATTTGCGCGTTGCCGCGCGCTCTGTCATTTCGTCGAACCCGCGTCGCGCCAACCCCAGCGCCGCAGCGGCGACGGTCGATCGAAAAATATCGAGCGTCGCCATTGCGACCTTGAAGCCTTCACCCGCGCCACCAAGCCGGTTCTTCAACGGCACGCGGCAGCCAGTAAATCGAAGGGCAGCAAGTGGATGCGGAGCGATAACGTCAATGCGACCAGCAATCTCGAGGCCCGGAGATTCAGCGTCGACGATAAAACTGGAGAGTCCCTTCGCACCAGGCCCTTCGCCGGTTCGTGCGAACACGACATAGTGGTCTGCAATCCCGCCGTTGGAAATCCAGGTTTTGAGCCCGTCGATGCGGACATACGCCGGCCCATCCTTGATAGCGGTCGTCGCAAGTGCGCTAACGTCCGATCCAGCCTCGGGCTCCGAAAGCGCGAACGCCGCCATATGTCGGCCGTCGCGCACCGGCGGTAGATACTTGGCTTTGGTTTCATTGCTGCCGAAAAGCGATATCGAGCCGGTTCCTAATCCCTGCATGGCGAATGCAAAATCGGCCAGGCTGTCGTGCCACGAGAGTATTTCACGCGCCTCGCATAGCGTCCGTACGTCGAGTTTCTCCGACAGCCCTCCGTAAGCCGCCGGGACAACAGCTCTTAACCAACCGGCGTCCCCTAAAGCACGAACAAGAGATCGGCAGCATCGATCCACGTTCGCGTGATCAATATATTTGCCAACCTCTTGGTTGGCCCAATCCGCAAGGGCTACACCAAATTGCCGGTGCGCTTCATCAAAAAACGGCCAAGCGAGGTGAGCAAGCGGCGGCCTCATTGGTGTCCACCATTTAAATTGATCACCTTGTCGCGAAGCATGAAGCGTTGGATTTTTCCGGTCGCGGTTTTCGGCAAACTGTCGACGAACTCAATCCAGCGGGGATATTTCCAAGGGCCAATGGCGCGCTTCACATACACTTTGAGTTCTTCATACAACGCCCGGCCAGCATCGTTATCGGCAGAATCCTTGAGCACGATAAATGCTTTCGGCTTGATTAGGCCATTACTGTCTTCCGATGGTACGACGGCAGCCTCGAGGACCTTAGGATGGCTAACTAAGGCGTCCTCGACTTCGAATGGCGATACCCAAATTCCGCTGACCTTAAACATATCGTCGGTACGGCCGCAGTAGGTGTACACTCCGTCCGCACGACGTGTGTATTTGTCGCCGGTACGTGTCCACTCGCCCATAAACGTGCGGCGTGTTTTATCGCGCTGGTTCCAGTAGCCGGCGGCGGACGATTCACCGCGCACCAAAAGCTCTCCCATCTCATTGTCGTCAATGTCTTGCGCATTTTCGTCAACGAGTCGGAGCTCGTATCCATCTACTGGCACGCCGGATGTACCGTACTCGACAGCATCCGGAAGGTTTGTCAGAAAAAGATGCCCCATCTCAGTCGAGCCAACTCCATTTACAATGTCGAGGCCAAATCGTTCCTTCCAAGCCGTGCCGACATGTGGCGGCAATGGCTCACCGGCCGAGAAACAAAGTCGCAGTCGGCTGGATATGTTTTTGGGCTTGCATTCGGGATCGGCAAGAATTGCGGCGTAGAGAGTCGGCACTGCAAAAAACATTGTCGGCTGATATCCCCGCAGCACCTCGAATACGGTTTGCGGAGTTGGTCGTTCGGGGTAGAAAACCGAAGTTGCTCCGACCCACATCGGACAGAACATTGCATTGCCGAGGCCGTAGGAAAAAAACAGCTTCGCGGCAGAAAACACGACGTCATCTTCACGATAGCCGATGCGAGCCTGACCGGCGTTCTGCGCCATGACCCTCGGGTTAGAGTGGACATGCATGACGCCTTTCGGCATTCCGGTCGTGCCGGACGAGTAAAGCCAGTAAGCAACCTCGTCTCCCGCGGTTCTGGCTGGCGCCGAACCTTCGTTTTCGGCCGCCAAAAGGATGTCCAGCCGTGGCACCAATGGAGGGCCTCCGCCAACGACGACAATTCCCTTGAGGTTCGGCAGATCCTTCGCTGCTTCCTGCACAACCGGGAGCAGCGCGGTCGAAACAAAAACTGCCTTGGCTCGCGAATCTTCAAAAAGATAGTGATATTGATCGATCGTCAGCCGTGTATTGACGAGAACTGGAACAATTCCTGCCCTAATGGCTCCCCAGAACAGCACGGGAAATTCCACCGTATCGAGCAGAACGAGGGCAATTCGATTTTCTGGTTCGATGCCCATGCGTGCAAGCATTGGCCCAATACGCGCGGCTGCGTCGCGCAGTTCCGCATAAGTCAGATTGCGAGAAGAATCGATAAAGGCGGTCTTGTCGCCCCGTCCCTCAGCGACATTTCGATCTACAAAATCGACCGCGGCATTATAGTCGCGAAGCGCCGTCATCCGGGTCGCCCATAAATTTTGATTGTTAAGAACTACTGGCCAATTGCAGTTCGATCCTTGACTTTGGTCAGGTCGATCACCCGACACCGCGATTATCGTGGCTAGCATCTTGATTTTTGTCATGGAGTGACGACGCCAACCGGCGCAATCTTTTGATAGGAGCAGTACGATGCATGCACCTAGCCGGCAGCCGAAAAAGCGGTTGCTGAGATTGCGGGTTAATGGGCGCTGGCGCGAAGACGCCGTATCCGAAAGGGCATTGCTCGCTGACTATTTGCGCGAGGTTGCAAACCTCACCGGCACGAAAATTGGCTGCGATGGCGGCGAGTGCGGCGCGTGCACGGTTTTAGTCGATGGCGAAGCGGTACCTTCTTGTATCATCCTCGCGGCGCGCTGCGAGGGGCGCGATGTAGAAACGATTGAAGCCTTGGCAACACAGGGCCGCATCAGTCGATTGCAGCGCGCCTTTCACGAAAAGCTTGGCACACAATGCGGCTTCTGTACGCCAGGAATGATCATGGCGGCTGAAGCGCTTCTACGACGCAATCCGAGACCAATCGACAGCGAAATAAGTACCGCCTTATCGGGAAATCTTTGCCGATGCACTGGCTACGTGAAAATCATTGAGTCCGTCAAGGCAGCAATGGATGCAGGTTCATGACAATGGACCTGCACACTGAGGGAAAGCCCGCCCACCGCGGCGTCCCTTTGATTGACGGAATTGAAAAAGTTACTGGGCGCGCCCGCTATACCGCTGACCTCGACCATACCGACGCTCTGGTCGGACGGATATTGCGGAGTCCCGTAAGTCACGGCGAAATCCTTCGACTGGACATATCGAAAGCGCGTATGCTCGAGGGAGTCTTGGCGGTCGTCACCGGCGATGATTGTCCGCACACTTACGGCGTGCTCCCCATCGCTATGAATGAATATCCACTGGCCCGCGGCCGCGTACGCTATCGCGGCGAGCCGGTCGCGGCGGTAGCGGCGATTGATGCAGAGACCGCCGAGCGGGCTCTGGGCTTAATCGAATTGGAGGTGAAGAAACTCCCCGCCTACTATACGTCCGAGGATGCACGCGCCTCCGGCGCCGAACTTCTGCACGACAACAAACCCGGCAACGTCGAACGCGAGGTCCATCATCAATTCGGCGATGTCGGTCAAGGTTTTGCTGCGGCTGATTTGATTCGTCAGGAGAAATTCTGTTGCGCCGAGATCAACCACGCGCAGATAGAACCGCACGCAAGTCTTGCCGAGTTTAATTCATCAACGGGACGTCTCACAGTTCAGACTGTTTCTCAGGTTGGGTATTACCTGCATCTTATGCTAGCCCGATGCCTCGACCTGGATTCCTCCCGCATCCGCGTAATCAAGCCCTTCATAGGCGGCGGCTTCGGAGCGCGCGTTGAAACATTGAACTTCGAAATTGTCACTGCGCTACTCGCTCGCGCCAGCGCTACCAAAGTGATGATGCAGCTCACCCGCGAGGAAACGTTCATCACCCACCGCGCCCGTCCGCAGACCGATATCCAGCTGAAACTTGGCATGAAAAAGGATGGGCGCATAACCGCATGTGAATGCGAAGTCGTGCAAAGAGGTGGCGCTTACGCCGGCTACGGCATCATTACGATTCTCTATGCCGGCGCGCTACTGCATGGCCTCTACGACATCTCCGCAGTCAAGTACGACGGGTATCGCGTCTATGCAAATCTCCCGCCTTGCGGTGCCATGCGCGGGCATGGGTCGGTCGACACGCGTCACGCCTTCGAATGCCTCGTTGACCGCATGGCCGGCGAACTCGGGCTTGACCCTATTGCTGTGCGCCGCGCCAACCTGCTGCAGGCGCCGACCAGTACCATGAACGACCTGATGATCAACAGCTACGGGCTGGCGGAATGTATCGATAAGGTCGAACGCGCGAGCAAGTGGCACGAGCGCATCGGCCGGATGCCGCCCGGCAAAGGACTCGGCATGGCCTGTTCCCATTACGTCAGCGGGGCCGCCAAGCCGATCCATTTCACCGGTGAGCCGCACGCGGTGGTGAATCTAAAACTGGACTTCGATGGCGGTGTAACCGCGCTCACGGGCGCTGCTGACATCGGCCAGGGCTCTTCCACCATGGTCGCGATCGCCGTGGCCGAGACCCTGGACATCTCGCTTGATCGTGTACGCGTCATCGCCGCAGATACCGCTGTCACACCCAAGGACAATGGCGCCTATTCGTCGCGCATCACCTTCATGGTGGGAAATGCCGCAATCGACGCCGCGAAGAAACTGAAGGCAGTACTTGTTGCGGCCGCGGCGCGTAAGCTCGAGGCACGCCCGGAAGACATTGAATGTGCAGGCGAGGTGTTCCGCGTCGGCACCGGCGATCAATCAAATCTACCCTTTGCTGACGTCGTTGCCGCCGCGCTGGTCGATGAAGGCGCGATCACGGTGAAGGGGTCATTCACCTGCCCACCTGAAGCACAAGGCGGCAAACACCGGGGCGGCGCGGTCGGTTCCACCATGGGCTTTAGCTACGCGGCCCAGGTGGTCGAGGTAAGCGTCGATGACGCGACCGGCCGGGTAACGGTCGATAAGATTTGGGTAGCGCTGGACTGTGGCCATGCAATCAATCCTCTCGCCGTTGAAGGACAAATTCAGGGATCGGTCTGGATGGGTATGGGTCAAGCCATATGCGAGGAGACCCGCTATCTCGACGGCTTGCCGGCCCATGCGAGCCTGCTCGAATATCGCATGCCGACCATCATGGATTCGCCGCCAATCGAAACGCATATTGTTGAAAGCCACGATCCGTATGGACCATTCGGCGCCAAGGAAGCGAGCGAAGGTGCATTGGCTGGCTTCCCGCCGGCCCTAGTGAACGCTGTCGCCAACGCGATCGGTATAGAACTCAATGAATTGCCGATCAGTCCTGATCGGGTCATGGATTCGCTCATCCAGCGCCGGCGGCAGACAAGAGTTGCCAGCGCCTTGAAGGCCGCATCATGACCGCGCCGATGCCGCAATTTCGTTTGGTCCAACCAAAGACGGTCAAACAAGCGATCGGTGCGCGTCTTAGTAGTCCGCGCGGCCGCTTCATCGCAGGTGGAACCGACCTGTTGGTGAACATGCGACGTGACATTTGCAGCCCGGATTTACTAGTTGATCTTTCCGGCATTGACGAATTAACAGAGATCGAAACCAATGAACATGGCATGACGATTGGCGCGGGCGTGAGCATCGCTACTCTTACTCGCAGCGAAGCGATCGCCACCCGATATCGAGCACTCGCGCAAGCTGCCGAGGCAATCGCCGGTCCTGGTCATCGCACCATGGGGACGGTCGGTGGTAATTTGTGCCTCGATACTCGCTGCATTTACTACAATCAGAGCGAATGGTGGCGGAACGCAAATTCATATTGTCTCAAAAACCGCGGGGATACTTGTCACGTAGCTCCTCAGGGACAGCGGTGTCACGCCGCCTTCGCCGGCGATCTGGCGCCGGCCCTTCTCGTTTTAGGCGCAAAAATCGAAATTGCCGGCGCACAAGGCCGTCGTCAAACTTCCCTTAGCGATCTTTATGTTGAAGACGGAAAAGCGCATCTCACTCTCGCCGACAGCGAACTCATTGTAGCTGTGCATCTGCCATCAGACCCACCCCCATCAGCTTATGCAAAAATTCGCGCGCGAGCGGCAATCGACTTTCCATTGGCAGGCGTAGCGGTTGCGCTCGCGGCATCTGGCATGATCATCAATTCGTTCCGAGTTGCGTTGACGGGCACAAACTCCAGGCCATTCCTGCTTGCTGGCACAGAAGCCTTCGTTGGGCGATCAGTCGATGAAAAGTTGTTGCAAGAGATCGATCGACTTGTACAGAAGCAGGTTCAACCCATGCGCACCACGCTTACGTCAGCCAATTATCGCCGGGTCGCCGCCGCGGTCCTGGCACGACGCCTGACCGCAAAGCTTTGCGGTACAAGTGCCTGCTTGAGCACGAACTAAATTTTGACGGCTTCAAATGTATGAAATTCATAGCGCGCTTATACCGTGGGAATAACAGCCGTTGCTTCCAGCTCGATCTTTGCCGGAGTGTCGAGAAGATCGGCAACAAAAATCATAGTCATCGCAGGATAATGGTTTCCCATCAGCGACTTCCAAATGCGTCCGAGTTCACGACGACCCGAGAGGTAAGCGGGCTTGTCGATACAGAATGCGGTTAGTCTGCAAATGTGACTTGGCTCACCTCCCGCCTCCGCAAGAATGGCAAGGATATTTTTCAGCGCTTGTCCGAATTGTGGAACGAGGTCATCGCTTTGAAAATGCTGATCGGCATCCCAGCCAACTTGCCCGGCAATGAATATAACTCGGCCTGCTGTCACGCTGATGCCGTTCGAATAGCCAATTGGCGGCACCCAGTTGCGTGGGTGGAGAAACTGAATTGACATTACAAAACCCCATCGTGAATGCGTCTAAGTCAATTCCGCCGTTGGCGGTGCCACACGCCAAGACCGCTATCATTGTATCAATGCATTGGCCGCAACGTGCCCCGCACTGCACTGCGTTCATCTGCCGCGATTTGACGCAGCTTGGCTATATCTTTGACCACAACCTGTGACGCGTCGATAATCACCCCTACCGCTTTCAATCTCGCAAATGCACGAGACAGAGATTCAGGCGTGAGCCCAAGCCGCGCTGCTATCAATACCTTGTCATAGGGCAGAGCGATCGCGCACTTACCCTGTTTAACTACCGACAGCGACGCAAGAAACTCGGCGACCCGTTGTACCCCGCTTTGTGCCTTGAGTTGTTCAACTTGCTGAACGAGGTGGTGCAGATGCTGAGAGGTTGATGCGATCATTGCCAATGCGATATCAGGACTTTCGCGGATGCAACGAACGATGTGGTCGGCGGGGACGCGCCCTACGCGTGCGTCAGTGACCGCTTCGGCGGTCGCCGGATATCGATTTCCCGTGAATGCGACTGCCTCGGCGAAGCTTTCACCCTTTGTCAGAATGTGGATAACGGTTTCCTCGCCAGACGGAGTAATGCGATAAAGTTTTACCCATCCATCGATTACAATAAAAAAGGCTGTCGCCGGATCGCCTTGCCGAAATAATCCCTCGTGCGGCTTCAACATTACGCCTGTCGCGGGCGCGATGATGTGCTCAACCGTCTCCGATCTCAGTCCGCGGAATATCGCGACGCGCGTAATGACTTGAAGATCGCCGGCCGTCAGTCTTGAGGGCATGGGTAAAGCCTCAAAAAAACCAGCCTAACTCATGAAGCTGATCGCCAAGGCCGCCTTGATTTCGATCAATTACTTCCAGGGTCAACTACTTACTTTTTTCTGCTGCAGTGCACAACACACATAGTTTCCGGGTTTTAAAGAGGCCGGTGGCTCCGGCTACGCGCCGAGGCGTTCGAACGCCGTCCGCCACTGGGGTCACGGAGATCTAGAAGCTTACGCATCGTCGCAATTGTAATCGATCCAAGTGTTGCGCGCGCGATATCGTCGATTTCGCCTAGGACCGCACGTAAGGTTTGACCCTCAGGCGTCGCATCGACGGCCCCGGTACCTTGCTCCACTGGACTTAGATCTTCGAAGAGTTGCACCACATCCAGTAGCGTAGTCCGCCGTGCGTTGCCTACGAATCGATACCCGCCACCCGCACCACGAACCGAGCGGACGAGACCGGCGCGGCCCATGACGTGCATGACCTTCGCTAGATGATGACTCGAGACCTTATATTTCTCGCTGATGTCGGCGACGGAAAGCTGGCGGTTTTCGCGCTTGGTTAGTTCCAGAATTGCGAAAATTGCAAGCCGTGTTGAAATCTGCAGCCTCATAATATTGCCATTCGTCTCTCAAAATCATTCAATCTTTTGGTCGCCTTGCGAATTCAATCAAGATCCTTCTCTAGTTGGATGTAGGGACCTGCCATCATTCCTTCACTGCGAAAAAAGAGCAGAGGAAGCTGGGCGCCCCTCTCGACCATTGTTCGCATCTTGTCGACACCCGCCTTCTTGAATTCACCGGAGATCGTTTCCAACAGTGCACTGCCAATGCCATGCAGCCGCATTTCCGGTTCAACCGACAGTGCAAATACCCAACCGCATGGCGTGGATCCAAATTCCCATGCGCGAATCTCACCGATGATAAAGCCCAGTACGCGTGGATCCGCTCGATCGGAACGATTTTTGGCAATCAGAAAAAACCGCTCATGTAAGCGTCGTTTGCCGTAACGGCGAAAAACATCGTTCCAGTATTTCGGCTTTGCGAGTTTCGTTATACGAGTGTCAAGCGCGATCACGTACGAAATGTCGGCCGCCTGCACGCGCCGGACCCGCAAAGCCATACTGGTCGTCAGCGCTCTCACATTTGGATCGATCGCCACCGGGTTCACCGCTCTTCGCCTGGCTCAATAAAACATAGCGCATAATTAAGTATTGTGGTACCGATTTAGGCTCTAAATAAGAAAGGAGCATGGGCGTGATTTGCGCTCGACCCATGGGGTCGCCCCGGGTGTGGCGAACGGTAGATGCCGTACACATTGATGTGCGCGACTTGGAGCCCCCTGAGCCGATGATTGCCATTCTGCGGACCATCGATGAAGGCACGGTTGATACGGCCCTCATCGCCCATCTCGATCGTGAACCGATCTTTCTTTATCCGGAACTCGACGACCGCGGATGGAGTCACGAAATCATCCAATCCTCATGTGGGAGCACGAACTGTGAGGACGGGGTCATGCTTCGCATGATGCGCTGGGGTTCATGAGCGTTGGGGCAACCTTTCTCGGAGGTGCCAAAAGCCGGCTATTGCCGCCATCGATTCCTTTCCGGTTCTTCTCGGCAGCCGCCGGGTTTCACGTCTTCATGTGGCTAGAGCTGCTCATTGGAGTGGGA
>Ga0075021_10000928_pt1 | contig 15043 bp, 10 predicted proteins | sample ColStrG_CSR_2012_FD_72749 | JGI IMG/M metagenome (GOLD analysis project Ga0075021, IMG submission 72749) | Freshwater sediment microbial communities in response to fracking from Pennsylvania, USA - Cold Stream Run_MetaG_CSR_2012 | ecosystem: Environmental > Aquatic > Freshwater > Creek >...
GCCTGCACCTGAACGAAGTTGACGTAGTCATCGACGGCGTACACCGCTTGGGCGGTGTCCGCCACCTGCCAGACGACGATCGCGGCGATCTCCACCGGATTACCGTCGGCATCGTTGACCTTCAGATGACCGGTTTCGAAGTTCCGGACTCGGATGCTCAAACTCTTCCGGTCGGCCAATGGGACCGTCCACCACAGGCCCGTGCGCCTGATTGTCCCGGCGTAGGTCCCGAAGAACCGCACGACTTTGGTATGGCCTGGCTGCACGATCATCAACGAGCTCGCGACGATCACCGCGACGACGATCGGGATCGCGATCAACGCCGGGGCGGAGCGATAGTCGAACACGAAACAGGCGGCGATACAGGCAGCGACGACGAGCACCCCGGGCCAGCCGCTGATCGCCCAGGCGGGGCGCTCGTGGATCTCGATGCGGGTTCCGGCGTGACCGACTGCTGTCGCCCGGGGCGATGGATGTGGCTGGACCGGTTGGCTCATGACATCTCCCTCGAAGTAGGATCGTGGAAATTGATGTCTTAGTGATATCACTTTTTGTATGGAAGCGCAAGTACTTCATCGCACGACGCCCGAGATGCGCGGAGCACGGAGATCGCGTCCACGCTGACCGAAGATCGCCCTTGGCGGGCTTGGTGAACAATTAGGTGGTGGTCCTGACGACCGAGCCGATAGCTGAGCGCGCTGTCACACCGCTGCTACGCGTCGAGAACCTGACGGTGCGATTCGGCCGGGTGTCTGCTCTGGACGGTGTGGAGCTCGAGCTGCAGGCCGGCCAGCCGGTTGCCCTCGCAGGCGAGAACGGCGCCGGCAAGTCCACGCTGATCCGATGCATCGCCGGCGACATCGCACCCAACCGTGGACGCGTCCTGCTGGACGGCGCGCCCACCAGACGGCGCGCCGGCAACAACTCGGGCGACGGCGTTTCCGTGGTCTGGCAGGACCTCGCGCTATGCGACAACCTCGACGTCGCCGCAAACCTGCTGCTGGGTCACGAGCAGGCACGCGCGCTGCGCTCTGGCACCCGCTTCCATCTTCAAGCCGAACGCTTGCTCCAGGGATTGGGCATTCCGCTGCCCGACACGATGCAGCTGGTCGGCACCCTTTCGAGTGGGCAGCGGCAGATGCTCGCCGTCGCCCGAGCGTTGTGCACCGACCCGCGCCTTCTGATCATCGACGAGCCGACGGCGTCGCTCGGCGTCAACGAGACGGCGCAGGTGGAGAATCTGGCGATGTCCGTGATCGCGCGCGGAACGACCGTGCTGCTCGCCTCCCATGACGTGGACCAGATGTTCCGGCTGACGGAGCGAATCGTCGTCCTGCGCCACGGTCGCGTCGTCGCCGACGTGCTGGCTTCCGAGTCCCACCCTGAGGAGATCATCGCGCTGATCTCCGGACAGCGCACGGACTCGACCGCGCGTCACCAGCTCAGCCGGCTGCAGAGCCTCGCGGATCGGCTCGCGTCGACCGATCCGTCCTCGAGCCTGTCGATGATCCTGTCGGCGCTCGCCGCCGCGTTGGATACCGACCGTGCCGCGATCCACCTTCTCCAGGGGGACCGTTTGCGGCTCGCCCACGAGCTGGGCCTTCCAAGCTCGCTGGCGCACTCCTGGGCGGACCTTCCGACCGGCGCCGGCGGTGGCTCGGTCGGCCTCGCCGCGGCGCAGGAGCGAACGATCGTCGAAACCGACGCACGTAAGAGCGCAACGGGAGGGCCGTGGCGCGAGCCCGCGGGCGCATCGGCGATCGGCGGTCTGACGTCGGTTCCGGTGATCGGCTCCAGTGGGCTGCTCGGAGTGATCAGCGTCTTTCGCCAAACGCCCGGTCATCCGGTGCGCGACGAGCTCGACCTGATCGCCCTGTACGCCGTCCACGCGGCGAGCGCGATCGAACGCGAGGCGTTGCTGGGGGAGGTGACCGCCCGCAACCAGGTGCTCGAAACGATCCAGGAGATGCTCGAGACGTTGGCGGGACCAGTCCCGCTCGGCGACGGCCTGCCGGTCGTGCTGCACGCCCTGTGCCACGGACTCGAGGCAGACGAGGTTGCGCTGCTTCGCGTGGATGGAGCCATGCCTCCGGCAGTAGATGCGTTCGTGTCACGGCGCGGGATCGCGCGGCAGCCCTCGCCTCGACTATTGGAGGTGGCCGCGACGCTACTTTCGGCGAGTGGTCGCGAGGGTTGCGCTCGTAGCGAGATCGATGCGGAGGAGGTGTGCCGGGGCGTGACGTTTCCAGTCCCTGGCGGCGCCGGCGCGCTGATCGCACGGTGGGGCCGTCGGGCGGCGCCGTCCGATGCGGCGGCGCTGCTGGAGGACGCCGCGAACTCGCTCCGGCTCGCGTATGAGCGGCACGAGTCAGAGCGCTCGCGGGAGGAGGCCTCGGCGCTGCGTCGGTCGCAGGAACTCCAACGCGGTTTCCTTTCCCGCCTGAGCCACGAGTTGAGGACCCCATTGACCGCGATCCGGGGCTACGCGTCGAGCCTGCTGGCCGCCGATGTGACCTGGGACGGAGAGTCAGAGCAGCGGTTTCTGACCCGGATCGAGGCCGAGTCGGCTCGGCTCGGGCGACTCGTGGGCGCCCTCCTCGACTTCTCGGCGATCGAGTCGGCAACGATGCGACTCACACCCGACTGGTGCGATCTCTCGCTGGTCATTGATGCGGCGGTGGCCTGCCTGCCGCCGACGGATGCGGCTCGTGTTCGCGTCGACTGCGATGTCGCGTTGCCGGTTGTGTGGGCGGACCACGACCGGCTCGAGCAGGTCTTCGTCAACCTCCTCGAGAACGCGTTTCGGCATAACCCGGAGGGCACCGACGTGTCGGTCTCGGCTCGCACCGTTGACGGCCCGGGGGTTCGAGTCGAGGTGATCGACAACGGCTGTGGGTCGCCCACGGAGATCGAAGCTGCGTTGGCCGGCATCCCTCAGTCGCAGCGCGGCGCCACGGCCGGTGCAGGCCTCGGACTGTCGATCGCGCGGGGCATCATCGACGCTCACGGTGGCGCGATCGAGCTCGAGCCCACCGAGGGTGGCAACTGCGTGTCCGTCAGGCTTCCCGTCAACAGTCCGGGCGTGCTCCAGCGCTTCGGCGATGCTCACGAGCACTTCAGTGTCTGACGGCGCCCCGCGCACGCGAATTCTGATCGTCGAGGACGACCCCAACATCGTCGACCTGATTCGCTCCAATCTCGCGGTACGCGGTTACGAGGTGATCGTTGCGACGGAGGGTCGGCGAGCGCTCGCGGACCTCGATACGGAGCGTCCGGACATCATCCTGCTCGATCTGATGCTGCCCGACATCGATGGCTTCGAGCTGTGCCGAGAGATGCGTGAACGCTCGAAGGTCGGCGTGATCGTCGTGTCGGCCCGCGGCGGCGACCGTGACAAGGTCGCGGCGCTGAATCTGGGGGCGGACGACTACATGACCAAGCCGTTCAGCATCGATGAGCTGCTCGCGCGCATCGCGGCGACGCTTCGCCGCACCCGCCCGGTTCCCGATGTCGCCGGCTCCCCGGCGCAAATCCACATCGGCCCGGACATCGAGATCGACCTCTCGGCGCAGCAGGTGCTCCGGAGGGGTAAGCGGTTGCACCTCACACCAACGGAGTTCGCCCTGTTGCGGGAACTCGTCAACGAACGCGGCAAGGTGCTCACCCACGCGCAACTGCTGCGCCGTGTGTGGGGCCGCGGCTATGAGACCGAGACCGAGTACGTCCGCGTGTATGTGCGTCGTCTGCGCGCCAAGCTCGAGGGCGACGACGGCGACGCGCTGATCCTCACCCAGCCGCGGGTCGGCTACCAGATCGCCGCCCCGCCGAGCGAGCATGAGTGAGGTGCGTGTGGACCGGTTGCGCCAGGCGCCAAGACTGGGAACCAACGGGCTAATCGACTGCTAACTGGGAACCAACGGGCTAATCGACTGCTAACGCGATGTAAACACGGCGACGATTAGCGGTTTGTTTTTTACGTTTTGTTTCTCTGCGGAACCAAATCTTTACACCACGTTCACAGTTCCGGTCGTATGTTGGCGGCGCCTGAAAGGTTGCGACGGGCCGGAGCCGCAATCTCGCTTCGGGGAAAGTCAACCAAGGAGGAAGCAAATGCTTCGCATCAAAGCCGGGTTCGCGACCGGCGCTGCAGTGGGAGCGGCATTCGCCGCGGCAGCGTTCGGAGTAGCGGTCAGCTCGGCTCACCAGACTACGGCGAGGGCTGCGGCCGTCACGCCGAAGAATCTGAGCCCGAAGGACTTCAACACGACGATGTCGGCGATGGCCAGTCTCAAGGGCCTTGCTGCCAAGGGCAAGGGCAACATCGATCTGATCCTGCCGGACACGAATACGTCGGCGCGCTACACCGAGTTCGACCAGCCGCTGTTCATGAAGGCGATGAAACTCGCCGGCCTGAAGGCGTCTCAATACGGTGTCCAGAACGCCCAGCACTCGGACTCACAGTTCATCACTCTCGCTCAGTCCGATATCACGAAGGGCGCGAAGGTCCTTCTCATCGATCCGGAAGACCCGGGCACCGGTGCGACCGTCGCGAAGTACGCCCAGAAGCATGGCGTCAAGGTCATCGACTACGACCGCCTCACCGCCGGTCCGTACTACGACAGCTTCAACAACGTGTACGTTGGTCATCTCCTCGGCACGGGCCTCGCGTCCTGCGTCGCGTCGTGGAAGATGCACAACGCGAGCCTGGCGCACCCGAAGGTGATCGTCATGCGCGGCGACCCGACCGACAACAACGCGACCCAGTTCTTCAGCGGCTACAACGCCGTTCTGTCGCCGCTGTTCAAGTCCGGGTCCTGGACCGAGGAGGCCACCCCGGCGGGAACGTGGACTCCGAGTACCGCGCTAACCGAGTTCCAGCAGGCGTTCACGGCACACCCGTCCACGAACGCGCTGCTCAGCCCGAACGATGAGAACGCGTCGCCGATCATCACCTACCTGCAGACCCAGCACGTGAAGCCGTACACGTTCCCGGTCACAGGCCAGGATGCGACGCAGATCGGCATTCAGGACATGATCGCCGGTTACCAGTGCGGAACGGTTTACAAGCCGATCTTCCTGGAGGCGGAGGCGGGCGCCGCGCTGGCGCTCTACGTGCGGGCCGGCGTGAAGCCGCCGAAGAGCCTGCTCAATGGCAGCGTCACGAACCCCAATGCCCACAACGCAAAGGTGCCGTCGGTGCTCCTCACGCCAGAGTGGGTGACGCCGGGGACGGTCGAGAAGACAATCGTCCACGACCACTTCGTCCCGGCGAAGAGCATCTGCACGGCCACGTACAAGGCCGACTGCAGAAGGTACGGAATCAAGTAGGGCCGCAAGGGGCTAGCCTGAGGAACGCATGTCTCCGGACGCTGAAGCTCCATCAGGCAGTTCATACGCCGCAGACGGTGCCGCCCCCACTTCCAAGGGGGCGGCACCCGCGGCTCCACTGCTCGAACTGCGCGGAGTCAGCAAACACTTCGGTCCCGTCCAGGCACTGAGCGGCGTGGATCTGGACATCAGAGCCGGCGAGGTGACCGCGCTGGCGGGCGACAACGGTGCCGGCAAGTCCGTCACGATCAAGACGATCTCGGGAATTTGGCAGCCGGACGAGGGTGAGGTCGTCTGGCAGGGCAAGCCCGTGCACATCCACTCGCCGAAGGATGCGGCCGCCCTGGGGATCGCAACCGTCTACCAGGACCTCGCACTGTGCGACAACCTGGACATCGTCCAAAACGTGTACCTCGGTCGTGAGCTGACCCGCGTGGAGGTTCTTGACGAGACCTCGATGGAGCTGAAGGCACGGGAGACCCTGGCGGCACTGTCGGTGACCACCGTGCGCTCGATCCGCCAGACGGTTGGTTCGCTCTCAGGTGGGCAACGGCAGGCGGTCGCCGTCGCGCGAGCCGTCATGTTCGCGGCCCAGCTCGTGATCATGGACGAGCCCACAGCGGCGCTTGGTGTCGCTCAGACGGCGATGGTGCTAGATCTGATCAAGCGCCTCTCGGCGAGCGGGGTCGCCGTGATCGTCATCTCGCACAACCTGAACGACGTCTTCGAGGTCGCCGACCGGATAGCCGTGCTCCACCTCGGACGGATGGCCGAGGCCTCACCGGCGAGCGAATTTGACCGACAGAGCGTCGTCGAACTGATGACCACAGGCGTCCGCTCCAGGCCCGCGGTAACGGGCAGCGTCGCCTGAGCAGGTCCACGAGATGTCACCTGAGAACCCGTCAAGCATCACGGAGCTGCCCGAGAACAGGGAGCTCGCCGAGGAGATCGCGCACGATCCCACGGCGCATCCGACGATCGCATCCACGGATCAGGTCAACACGCTGAGCGAGTACATCGACGCGCGGTGGAGGCGCGTTCGCGCCGGCGACAGCGGCGTTCTCCCGGTCGTCTTGGGGCTGGTCATCGTCGGCATCATCTTCCAGCTCCAGCAGTCGGTGTTCCTCACTGCCGGGAATCTCGTCAACCTGCTGGAGCAGTCCGGTCCATTCATCATGCTCGGCATGGCCGAGGTGTTCGTGCTGCTGCTCGGCGAGATCGACCTTTCGATCGGCTACTCGGGCGCGGTCGGCGCGACGATCATGACGATCCTGGCCGCTCCTCCGATCAACGACGGGTGGGTCATAGCGATCGGGGCCGGTGTCCTGGCGACGGGCGCGATCGGTTTTCTTCAGGCACAGATCATCACCCGCCTGCGCCTGCCGTCGTTCGTCGTAACGCTCGCCGGACTCCTGTTCTGGGAGGGATTCCTGATCTGGCTCATCAACCAGTGGAACCCGTCGGCAGGCGGCTCGGTCCCGATCAACAACCCCACGATCTTCAACATCGTCAACGGCACCCTCAGCCCGACGGTCGGCTGGGTGGCAATGGCCGCCTGCGTAGGGCTGTATGGCGTCGTCACAGTGCTCGCGGACCGGCGCCGGCGCCACAGCGGCCTCGTGGCGCCGCCGGTGATCGTCACCGTGGCGAAGATCGCGATGGCCGCCGTGGCGGGAATCGTGCTCGTGGCGATCTGCAACACGAACCGCGGCATCGCCGGCAGTCAATACAACGGGGTCCCGTGGGTCGTGCCCATCGTGCTTGCATTCGTCGTCGGCTGGAGCTTTCTGCTCGGCCGCACCAAGCTCGGCCGCTACATCTACGCGATCGGCGGCAACACCGAAGCGGCGCGCCGCGCCGGCATCAACGTGAATCGGGTGCGCGTCATAGCGTTCACGCTCACCGGTGTCACGGCCGGAGCCGGGATGGTGGTCTACGCCTCGCGTCTCGGCTCGATGTCATCGGACGTCGATGGCGGGTCGCTCGTCCTCTACGCCGTCGCCGCCGCGGTGATCGGCGGCACGAGCCTGCTCGGCGGGCGCGGCAAGATGAGCCACGCTCTGCTCGGCGGCTTGATGATCGCCGCGATCTACAACGGCATGGGCCTGCTGAACATACAGGCGTCGGTGCAGTTCATGGTCACCGCGCTGGTTCTGCTCGCCGCCGTCACGGTCGACGCGCTGGCGCGGCGCGGCAGCGCTGCCTGATCGGTCGAGCGATCGCTGTCCGGCGCGGGTGGCGGCCTCACGCCGAGCCGGCGCGAGCGCTGATCACGGCCGTCGTCATTCGCGGGCGATCATGGCTGCGGCGGCGCGCTCAAGGTCGATGTACGGCTCGCCGCTGACGTCGATCGCGACTGTGCTGATCGCGCCGCCGATGAAGGGCCAGGGTCGGTTGCCGGGGAAGTGGTCGGTGACATTGCTGATGGCACGGCCGACGGTGAGGTCGGTGCCGGACAGGCCGAATGCCGAGGGCTGGGTCTTGATGCGTCCTTCCCCGACCTTGTTCTCGCCATGAAAGAGGGACAAGAGCCCGGTCGAGACGCCGGGTGGGTCCTCGCCGTCCTTGACGAAGGATGCGGACAGGATCAGGTCCTTTCCGGTCGGGACCTCATCGGTGGCGACGATCCTCTGCTCGAGCATGCCGACGAAGTTGTAGACGTAGTGGAGCCGGTTCTCCTTGACGTAGAGGGCGTGGCCGCCGAAGTGAGAGCCTTGCGCGAACAGGACGCCGCTGGCGCTGGGGCCGGGGATGTCCACGAGAGCGCCGACAATGTAGTTGCGGTTGCGGATGTTCACGGCCTGGGCCTCGGGGACGCCGGCGACGCCGGGGTAGTAGAGGTACCTGCTACGTGGGGCGGTGAGCTGCGGGCGCGGTGTGTTGAGGATCTCGACCGCGGACCGGTCGTCGAGCGGGAACGCGCCGTTGGCGCCGGACTCGGCGAACCATAGGTTGATCAGCTCTCGCACCTTGTCGGGATGCTCGGCGGCGAGGTCGTGCAGCTCGGCGCGATCGTTCTCGACGTGGTAGAGCTCCCAGGTGTCGTCGTTGAAGTTGCTCCAGCCACTGATCGTGGGGTGCGTGCTGACTGCTTTCCAGCCCTCATGCCAGATCGCCCTTGAGCCGAGCATCGAGTAGAACTGGGTCTTGCGCCGACTTGGGGCGTCGGTGTCGTTGAAGCTGTAGCGCATGCTGATCCCGTCGAACGCGCTCTGCACATGACCCTTGATCGTCTCGGGCGGCTCGACGCCGAGGCAGTCGAGGATCGTCGGGACGAGATCGACCGCATGGTGGTATTGGTGGCGGATCTCGCCGCTGGCCGTGATCGTCTTCGGCCAGGAGATGATGCACGGGTCGCTGGTGCCGCCGTTGAACTCGTAGCGCTTCCACATCTTGAACGGCGTGTTGAACGCCATTGCCCATCCGTTGGGATAGTGGTTGTAGGTCTTCGGGCTTCCGAGATCGTCGAGGAGCGCCAGGTTGGCCTCGATGTCGTCAGGCACGCCGTTGAAGAACTTGTTCTCGTTGACAGAGCCGTTTGGCCCGCCTTCTCCGCTGGCGCCGTTGTCTGATACGAGCACGACGACCGTGTTCTCGAGTTGGTCGGTCTCCTCGAGGTAGGCGAGCAGCCTGCCGATCTGATCGTCGACGTGGGCGAGGAAGCCCGCGTAGACCTCGGCCATGCGTCCGAACAGTCGCTTCTCGTCGTCGGAGAGCGAATCCCATGGTCGGGTCGTGTCGACCGCGGGGAACGGCTGGCCGTCGGGACCGGTGCGCGTCTGCGGGGTTCCGATCGGGTTGATCGGCGGCAGCGTCGTGTCGTCGGGAACCACTCCGAGCTGCTTCTGGCGCGCGAGAGTCTGCTCGCGCATCGCCTCGTACCCCGCGTCGAACCGACCCCGGTACTTCTCGATCCATTCGCGCGGAGCCTGGTGTGGCGCATGGCACGCCCCCGGCGCGTAATACAGACAGAACGGCTTGTCTGGCGCGACCGCCTTGGCGTCCTTGATGAACTCCAGCGCCTTGTCGGTCAGATCCTCGGTCAGGTGATACCCATCTTCTGGCTGGCGAGGCTGCTCGACCGGGTGATTGTCATGGATAAGGTCCGGATGCCACTGGTCGGTCTCGGCACCTAGAAACCCGTAGAAGCGCTCAAACCCGCGGCCACCGGGCCAGTTGCGCCGGGTCGAGGCCAGATGCATCTCATCCGTCGGGCACAGATGCCATTTCCCCACCATGTAGGTGTTCCACCCCAGCTCACCGAGGATCTCGGGCAGCATCCCGTTCTCGGGCGGAATCGTTCCGCTGGCGTTGGGAAACCCGATCGCCGCCTCCGTGATGCACGCCATGCTGTTGCGCGTGTGATTGCGACCGGTCAGCAGACAGGACCGCGTCGGGGAGCACAGCGCCGTCGTGTGCCACTGCGTGTAGCGCACGCCGTGGGCGGCGATCCGATCGATATTGGGCGTCTCCACCGGCCCGCCGTAGCAGCCCATGGCCGAGAACCCGACGTCGTCGAGCACGATGTACACCACGCTCGGCGCCCCTTCCGGCGCCCTCGGCGTCTCGAACGGAGACCAGTCGGGCTCCGAGTCACGAATGTCAACGTTGATCACACCTCGAAACGGCTTGCTCACACGAACCTCGATTTCCCGCCGGATGCCGACAACACGGACCTGCGGGTTCAAGGTTCGCACATATCCGCGCCTCCGAGCATCACCCGAACCCCGGCGGGCCAGCATAGGCTGAGCGCTGGGATGCACCACCGCGACCGGGAACTACGCGAGCGGCTGCCGGTCTCGCTGATCCTGGCGGTGTCGATGATCGCCGCCGGGGTCGTGTACCCGATTACCGATTCGGCGCTGAAGCACACCTCGCCAATCATGATCGCGACCCTCCGCGCCTTCGTCGGAGGGCTGATCCTCGTCCTAGCCCTGCCGCTGCTGCGCAGCCGCCTTCCGCGCTCCCGCAGGCTGTGGACGTGGGCGTTCGCAATCGGGTTCGGGAACACAACGCTCACCCAGGTCGGGATAAGCGTCGGCACCGCCCGCGCGGGCGCCGCCGTCGCCTCGGTGCTGCTCAACTCCTCGCCGTTCTTCGTCGCACTGATCGCCCGGTTCGCGCTGGACGAGCCGATCACCCGGCTACGCGCGACCGGGCTGGTGATCGGATTCGGCGGCGTGCTGCTCGTGGTGTTCGCCGACCCAGGCAACATCGCCCACGGCACCCAGCTCGCTATCGGTTTCGTGCTCGCGCTGCTCGGCGCGATCGGTTGGGCTGGCGGCGGGTTGGGGATGCGGGTCCTCACCCAGCGTGAGCCCCACCTTGACATCCCGGGCCACACCGCCGCCCAGTTCCTTGCCGGCGGCATCCCACTCATCCCACTCGCCATCCTCCACGCAGGCACCACCTCCTGGGGCGACCCGACGCTGATCGCACAACTCACCTACCTGATCATCGGCGGCCAGGTGCTTGTCTACCTCGGCTTCAACGCCGCACTCGCCCGCTGGCCGTCCACCCGCGTGTACTCCTGGACGTTCCTCGTCCCGGTCGTCGCCGTGCTCATCGAAGCCGTCCAGGGAAAGCTCCCCGGCCCCGCAGCCACCATCGGCATCATCGTCGCGATCACCGGAGTCGCGATTGTCAACCACCCACGCGCAGAAGCGTCAGTGGCCAACGTCTCAACGCCACCCGCTTCGTGAGCTGACTGAGCAGGACACCCTGACCGGTGATCTCATCCTCCGTGCGAGCGCCGGCCAGCAGCCCGTCGATCAGCTCATCCGGCAAGAGTGCCTCGACCCAGCAATGGGGGGTTGTGGCCGCTCATCGGGAACCTCTCTTGCCGGGGGAAATGTTGTGGAGGTAGGAGGCGACGACGCCGCTGTTGACGCGCCGCCGCCTGCCGGCAGAACTTCGGTGACCGGCGGTTGGGCGGGGGGCCATGCGACTGGGCAAGCTCGCACGGGAGACGGGGCGGTGGATGGTGGTTGTCATGCTGCTTGTGGCTCCAGTTCGAGGTTGGCGGCGGCGTTAGTGGGCTCGTCGCTTGCGAGTTGCAGCTCCGGCCTGGTCCGGCGCGGCAGAAGCGCAAACGCGAGCAGGGCCGCAACGAGCGTTGCTCCGGCTGCGACGACGAACGCGAGGGTGTAGCCGCTGAGGAGCGACGCGGTGAGGCCGTGACCCGAGGACACCAGCGTCTTGGTGTGGTTGGTGGCGATCGTGCTCAGCACTGCCAGGCCGAGGGCGCCGCCGATCTGCTGCGAGACGTTCGTGATGCCGGAGCCGAGCCCGGCGTCGGCTGCCGGGACGTCCTGCATCGCGAGCGTCAGCAGCGGCATGAACGCATTCCCGATGCCGAGGCCGATCAGGAAGTTGGCGAGGAAGATCGTCGGGAAGTAGGTTGTGTGCGGACCGACCGAGGCGAACAGGAGCAGTCCGGAGGCGGCAATCGCCATTCCGGACGTGAGCACCGAGAGCGTCCCGAAGCGCCTGACCAGCCGGGCGGTGATCCCGCCGGAGAGCACGGCGACGGTCACTGTCCACGGCAGGAACGCCGCGCCCGTCTGCAGCGCGCTGTAGTGGCGGATGTGCTCGAGGTACAGCGTCCCGAGGAAGAAGGTCGAGTACATGCCCGTCACCAGCAGGCCTCTCACAAGGCTGGCGTTGATGAGCCCGCGCAACTTCAGGATCCGCAGCGGCATGATCGGGTTCTCGATCCGGGCCTCGAGGGCCACGAACGCGGCCATCAGGGCGGCGGAAAGACCGAGAAAGCCGAGCACGGTGGAGGAACCCCAGCCGTGATTCGTGGCTTCGACGATCGCGTAGATGGCGCTCATCAGCGACACGGTCACGAGCGCGGAGCCGAGCCAATCGACGCCGTGGCCCAACCCGAGCCCCTTATCGCCGCGGATGAGTGTGCTCCCGAGCAGGAACGCGGCGGCACCGATCGGCAGGTTGACGAAGAACACCCAGTGCCAGCTGAGCGCCTGAGTCAGTACGCCGCCGGCCAGCAGGCCAAGAGAACCGCCGGCGACGGACACGAACACGTAGGCGCTCATCGCGCGCGCCCGGTCGGCGGCTTCGGGGAACTCGGTGACAATGATTGCGAGGATCACGGAGGCCTGCGCGGCGGCGCCGACGCCCTGCAGGAACCGGGCGCCGATCAGCCAGCCCTGGCTGGGGGCGATCCCACACAACAACGAAGCGATGGTGAAGATCGTCAGGCCGGCGAGGAACACCCGCTTTCGCCCCGCGAGGTCGCCGAGCCGACCAGCGAGCAGCAGCAGGCTTCCGAAGGTGACCAGGAACGCGTTGACGACCCAGCTGAGATTCCCCTGGGTGAAGTGGAGGTCGCGCTGGATTGAGGGCAGCGCGACGTTCACGATCGTGACGTCGAGCACGATCATCAGCTGCGCGAGGCAGACGATCAACAGCGTGACCCAGCGGCGTCGGTCGGAGGAGGGGGAGACGAGAGAAGCGAGATTCATAGTTGTCACCGCTTGACTTCGGGGCTAAAATGGAGGTCTCCTCCGAAATATCTGGAGCGACCCTCCACAAAGATACGGAGGTACCCTCCGCTTGTCAAGGGAGATTCCGCAATGAGTACCGCTGAAGCACCGACCGAACTGATTACGCGGCCCAAGCGCGCCGACGCGCGGCGCAATTACGAGAAGGTTCTCGTGGCCGCGCGCGACGCGTTCGCAGAGGGCGGCGAGGCGACCTCAATGGAGGAGATCGCCCGCCGCGCCGGGGTCGGGATCGGCACGCTCTACCGCCACTTCCCGAATCGCCAGGCATTGCTGGAGGCGCTCTACGTCAATGAGGTCCAGGAGCTGTCTCGCTCAGCCGAGCAATTCGACGGGCTCGATCCGTGGGGGGCGCTCAACGGCTGGTTTGAGCGCCTGATGGGCTACCTCGCAACCAAGCGGGCGCTCGCCGCCGAGCTGACCAACTATCTCAGCCCCGACGCCCCCCTGTTCAGGGCCTGCCGGGCGTCGCTGTTCGCCGCCGGCGAGCCGCTTCTGAAGCGCGCCCAGGAGGCCGGCGTCGTGAGGGACGACGTCGACTTCTCAGACGTCCTCCACATGGTCGTCGGGATCAGCAAGCTCCCAACCAGCGATCCCGAGCAGAGCGAGCACATCATCCGGATCGCGCTCGACGGCCTGCGCTACAGGTCACAGAGCTGAGCCTCCCTGCTCTCCGGCGCCGGCTTCTCACCAACGCACGCAGCGCTTTCGTGAGCGCCGGCTAGCCCTCCGGGCCGGCAAACCCCCTGTGCCGACCGGACCGCTGGCGTTGTGTGGGGCCTCTTGGAGGCTCGTGTAATGCGCGGCCCGGCAGGTCGAGCTCGAGCTGCTCCTCGAACGCAAATCCCGCCTCGAGCGCGCGCCGCGCGGGGCACGTGTCGGCGACGCGCCGGAGTCGCTCGGCCTGTTCCGGGGTAAGCACTTCGGGAAGGTGGACGCTGATTTCCACGTGTCGGGGAGTCACCCCGGCGTTGTAGTGAACGTTGACCCGGACGTCGTCGAGCTGCCAGTCGCGCTGCTGGGCATAGAGGACGATCATCGTCGATGCGCATGCCGCCAGCATCGCCGCCATCAGCTCGTGGGGCGCCGGGCCGGTGTCTGTGCCGCCGAGCTGCGTGGGCTCGTCGGTGACGATCGTGTGCCGGCCGTTGACGTCGACCTCGTGGCGGAGTGTGCCGCCGATGGATCGTGCAGTCGCGGTGAACATGGCCTAGTCAGTCTCCTAGGTGTGCCCGAATCTGACGTCGGGGAGCACGCGGTGCGCCCATTTCGGCAGGTACCACGCCCACTTACCCATCAGACGCAGCAGGACCGGTAGCAGCAGCAGCCGGATCAGCGCGGCGTCGAGCAGCACGGCGATGCCGAGGATGATTCCCATCTCCTTGGGCGGCAGCGGTCCGGACAACGCGAAGGTGAAGAACACCGCGACCATGACCGCGCCGGCGGCGAAGATCACTCGTCCGGAGTGCGCGACGCCACCGATCATCGCCTCCCGGGCGTCGTGGGTGCGATCCCAGTGTTCCTTCGCGCTCGAGAGCAGGAACACGGTGTAGTCCATCGAGATCGCGAAGATCATCGCGAAGAAGAACACCGGTCCCCAGGCGTCGAGGAACCCCTGCGGGGTGAACCCGAGCAGCGAGTGTGCGGCGCCGTCCTGGAAGATCCACTTCGCGACGCCGAATGCGGCGCCGGTGGCCAGCAGGTTGGTGAGCACGCCGACCGCCGCGAGCAGGGGCGCTTGGAGCGCGATCAGCAGCAGCAGGAACCCGAGCGCGAGCACGACGCCGATCACGAGTGGTGTCTTGGCCGACAGGGCGGCCTGGAGGTCGTGGTTCTCGGCGACGGCGCCGCCGATCAGCGCGCCGGCGGGCAGCTCGGCGCGCAGCCGGTCGATCGACCGGCCGACGGACGGGTTGGATGGATCCTGCCTGGGGATCGCGGTGATCAGCGTGTAGCTGTTCGCGGTCTGCGCCGGCATCAGCCCCGCGACCCCGCGATCGGCCTTGGCGATGGCTGCCACTCGGGCGGCGTCTGCGCTTGGCGTGACGATTTGAAGCGGCCCGGTGGAGCCGGGGCCGAACGCTCGCTGGACCTGCTGGTAGCCGATGTAGGAGGCGTCGGAGGTGGGGACGACCTTGATCGACGGCATCGCGGTCTTCAGTTGCGTGACGGGCAGCGCGAGCCCGACC
>Ga0075021_10000929_pt1 | contig 15028 bp, 13 predicted proteins | sample ColStrG_CSR_2012_FD_72749 | JGI IMG/M metagenome (GOLD analysis project Ga0075021, IMG submission 72749) | Freshwater sediment microbial communities in response to fracking from Pennsylvania, USA - Cold Stream Run_MetaG_CSR_2012 | ecosystem: Environmental > Aquatic > Freshwater > Creek >...
CGCTGATGTCGTCCGTGATGTGGGCGGTCACGTTGACGTTCTGCGAAGTAGCAGAGACGTCAATTGGTGTCTGGTCGATACTCACTGAGGTGATTACGGGCGCCGTGGTGTCAGAGGGACCGGTCACATCAACGGCTGACGCCGGACTCGCTAGCCCGAGCAGGATGACAGTCGCACTGGCAACAGCCAGTAGTGCATTGCGCATGCTGCCCCTACGCTTCCCCAATACGGGGAGTGGTTGACGTGTATTCACGTCACTCCTTAAGTTGTTGTGAAAGAACAAGACGAGGATTCGTCCCGCCCCCTAGCCATAAACTAAAGGGCGAGACGAATGCACGAGGCATATCTAACCATAATTAGGCGTATTCAGTCAACAATCACCTGGAGGACCCTGAGGGTCGGTATTCGGGGATCCGTATTTTACGACTCATCGGCAACATCCTGCCGCGCCAGCATGAGGAGAGCGGCCGCGAGCTTGTTGAGATCGATGGGGTCACGGGGAACTTCCACGATCCGGATGCCGCGACTACCGGCCGGGACACGAACCTTACCCTTATCGGATCTGGTCTTTCGTTTGGTCACTCAGGGTAACTCCGCTTACTACTGCCAGGATATTACCCCCCCCCCGATGGTCAATCACTAACGGTCACACATCAGGAACGAGTATCAACTAGCACGCTCTTCAGGGCAGTGAGATTCGCTGTCAATCGTGCTCTAGAGCGTTTGTATGACCTTTTCAACTTTACGATTGCCATCTTATCCAATATCTCGGCTACTCCCTGCAGATACTCATCAGGAGGATCAGTTGGGCCGACATGTAGCTTAGCCTGCTCGTGAGACTGTCCATACACAAGTCCACGTAGATATCGGAGGGAGGCTGTGTCATACCCAAATGATCCCTGATTCTTTTCCCTGACCGCTTGGTAGATTGCCTGTTCTAGCTCATCTGCTGCGCTGACGAAGTCATCACGTCGAGTTTGCAACGCAAGTACCTGCCCAATTGCTAATTCTCCTGGCAGTTCACTAGCCCAGAGGCTGATCGGTTTGTCCGCGACCAACTCGTCGATGGCACCCACCGAACTTGGCAATGTTGCTAGGGAATCAGCGCTAACTGTACTCGGTCGAATGACAGCCGAGGCGAGCCGTCCTTTCATGCTGGACCATTCAATCTCGCAAGCACGTCGGAAACGGCGCTTGTCTGCCACTCTCTGCGCTAGTAGAACGACCAATCCAACGATAAGACCTGCGACTACGCCGGTGACAAGACCTGCCCATATCGCTGGCCAAAACGCGTCCCAGAAATGTCTTGGCTGGGTAACGTTCGCAGAGAATACGCGAGGCCCATATATGAAGTTCATTCTGTAATTATAGGACTTCGGATCTGAAGAGGCGACCAGGAGTGTCCCGACAACCGACCTTGCGGGATTCAAACCCACGTCACGCTCGACCAGAACACAAAGAACCGTCCCTGACAACGACGTCATTGGCGGTTCTTATGCTGATTATCCGAACACAAAGCGAAACATTTAAGTTCAAGATCATCTGGTGGAGGTGGCGGGACGGTACTCAAACCCCTCCCCCCAACTCGAGTCGTTGCTTGGCATGCTTCCAAGGTGGGTCCGTCAGGATCAGCCGCGGGTTTCGGCAGCGCGTCAGCTCACCCTAGAGGCGCGCCTCGGACCGGAGCGCCTGGAACAACTAGTCGCGGCCTACCGATCGGGAGCAAGTACGCGTGAACTGGCTCGCAGATTCGGCGCGGGAGCTACGGCAGTGAAGAACGTCCTGCGCCGCAGTGGCGTCTCGCTCCGGCCAAGAGGCAACGCTCAATCCTCACCAATCTCGACGGTCGAAGCGCTCGGGCCGCCGACTCCTGAGATTGAGACGACCCTCCAAGGCCTCGGCGAGGGTATCGAAGAAGCGTCGTTCGATTGACCCGGGGGCCAACTCCCGGGCAACTCGTCGAGCACGGTCCAGCTCGGCAATCTCGCCGTCCGACGGTTCGTCGGAAGTAAATGCGAATACGCCGCGGTTGGTGGGGAGAAGTGAATAGAAGACACGCTCGGCCTGCTCCTCTCCCAAGGCAGTGCTCTGGCGCAGCAGCCGCGCAACGAGTTCGACCCGATCGAAGAAGACCGACAGGGGCGCGTGCGAGAGAATCCGGGCCACGGCAAGCAGGTCCGGTTCGGTTGATCCACTTCCGGCGTCGGCGAGAACCGCGATCGCCTGCTCGTTCCACCCCCCTGCAATCAGGGTGTAGAGCTCGGCGGCATCGTCGTTGAAGCTATACGGGTGTTGGCCGTGACCCTCCTGGCACATCCATCGCCGAATCTCTCTCAGGCAAAGAGCAAGCTTGGGAGTCTCGCTAACCTTGAGCCGGGGTTCCCATCTGTATGGCAATGCGTCGTAGCCGGTGCCAAACGAACCCGACTGACGCTCAACTCGCGCCAGCAGGAGCCTGGTCACTCCGAGCGGTTCGACAAGGGACAGCTCAGCAAGCGTGGACATGAGCTCAAACTCGTCAATCGAATTGCATGCGACGAGTTTGGCTAAGATCGCCCTTCGTAGTGTGGCGGCTGTATCGGCCCAGCTCAGTGGGCTTTGCATAGTAAAGGCGCTAAGCGCTTCCGCGGCGACCTTGCCAGACGAGCCAAAGTCGATGCGTGCGATTAGGTCGAGGGCGACTGCCCTATCTGATAGCCCGATCAAGTAGGCCGCGCGCCCCATTGCTGATCGCACGTGTTCATCATCGTGTTGGGCCAGCCGGCCTAGAAGCGACACCTCACCATCAAGAAGATACGAGCGACTCCCCCGGTTCCAGGACAGGGCCCAAGCGGCAGCGCGGATTAGGTCGACAGAACCGCTGTCAGCCATTGCCGACGCCAGAGCGATCGCGCGGTCGTCACCCGCCAGTGCGAGCGTTGCGATGGCTTGCGCGACGAACTGACTCGAGACTGGATAGTCACCCGCAAGCGCGCCCTCGCAGAGGCGGACCGCAAGCCCGGGGTCCACGGAGAAGACCTCCCAAAGGAAGCGACCGGAACTGCCGATTCCACCGAGCGCGTCCCGCTCGATGGTCAAACGCGTCTCGAGCCTCTCCAACACCTCGTCTGGATCGGCGGCCTCTGTCAGCGCTTTGGCGACACGATGGAATTCGGCTGACTGCGCCCGCTCGGCCTCTTCGTAGTTTCGGCTTGCGCGAAGCGCCATGCGTCCCCAGCCGTCATGGAGGCAGAGGGCCAGCTCGTCGTCAGCTGACGTCGCGAGACGCTTGAGGGCGGCCTTGGCAGCCGACTTGGTGGTTGGAGATCCGTTCTCCGCATGCCACCCAACCGCTTGGCGGATTGCGATGCGAACGGCGGGGTCGTGGTCGGACTCGGAGCCGATCTGGCCCAGCAACCTTATCGTTGGCAGGAACTCTGTCGCCCAGGCCGCTCGCTCATCGGAGGTGGGCGCGCGGCCAAACATTCCGAACGGCCCTCGGATCCCATGTTCCAAGGTCCTGACGCCCCGGACGGCAGCTCGAATGTCATCCGACCTGGCTTGCGCCGCGGCGAGTTCAAGTACGCGCGCGCGGAGACTCCTAACGGAGTCGGGACTAATAGCGAACGGGTAGAACGTGAGGCTCAAATCGGACGAGATCTCGTCGCTGCCCTCGACAGCAAGCATGGGCTCAAGCACGTCGAGAGGTGACAGTGTCCACGATTGCCCGAGCCACCGTGTAACGGCATCGATGACCACGTCAAGATAGACGAACGGCTTGCCTGTGCCAAGGTCGGCCATCTGCGAGAGGACGCGCAAAGGATGGTCCGGATGCTGATTGGTTGCGCGCTCATCCTCTTGGGCCAGTTCCCAGAGTAGGTCGAGGACCTCCGGAAGCAGATCGAGGTGGTAGCCGACGTTTCGGAGTACAGGGACCAGTGCGTGCAACACGGTCGATCGAGAGGCGGCCCAAACACCATTCTCTGGCTCGGGTAGTGGACCTACGTCGAGGGCGAGTACTGCCTTGACGACGCCCAGGGCTTGCCCGGGTTGGTAGTAAGCGACTGTGGCGACCAATCGCAGCAGCTCCATCTGCTGGTCGAAGGTGCCGGCGAGGAGCTCGGCTCGCAGGGTTGCCCATAATTGTCCGACCATGTCGACTGGACTCGCTGCGCCGTCGCGCACATGCCAGTCCATCCGCGACGCATTGGTGATCAAGTGCTGCAACGGCGCTCCGCTGGCGGCGTCCTGGGCTCGACTGAGGAACGTCGTGGCCCGGTTGGCACGATCATCGAACGAAGCTTGCCCCAGTAGAACATCGCCTAGCATGTCCGGGACCACGCGGACCGCTCCGCCACGGCGAAGTACTAAGCCGATGTCCTCGAGTTCACGGATGCGACCGTTTACCTCATCCCACGACTGAACGCCCGTTAACGCGGTAATCGCGACCTCGAAGTCGGGGTCGTGCAACCTAACCGGCTGGAATGCGGCCAGCGCGGTGAGCACGCCTCGCCGGGCCGCAGCATCGGCGCTTCCGCTCTGTGTGGCGCTGAGCTCGCTGTAACTGCGTAGAACCTCGGCGCGTAGCGCCAGGTCCGATGCAAAGGCGGCTGCGGCCAGCAGCCCCTGTTTGAGCAAGTCCGCTGCCACGACAGCGATGAAGGGACAGTCAGTGCTAATGGAGGCCAGCTGTTTCGTAACGGGGTCGATCACTGATCGGCCGATAAGCGAAGAGACCAGCTTGCATGCCTCCGCATACGGCAGGTCATCCAGAAGCCACCGGCTGGACTGCTGAGGCATCTGACCCAGCTTCCAGATTTCCGAGTCAAGCATTGCTTCGCCCGAGGGCCGGGTCGACAGAAGCAACTTGGCATCAGGCCGCTGTTGCGCTAGCTGCGCCGCGATCCCGGCGATGCCTTCGATCCCTTGTGCATCGTCGACAACGACCACCAGGCCCCCTGACCGCGGAAGGCTGTCGAAGTCTGCTGGGCCAGGTACTTGGTCTACTCCGAGAAACCGGAAGTGCATTTCGCGGTCATAGTCACTCGTTGCCACCTCCCAAAGGAACTTGGACTTTCCCAGCCCGCCCCTGCCAATCACGAGTCCAATGTTCGAAGCCCCCGGATCAGACGCCCAGTGGGCTACCGCTGTGACAGCAGCATCCCGCCCAACGAGCGGCTGCCTGTGGTTCAGCAGGGTGAGCGGCGTGTTCCGATAGAAGTCCTCGGCGGTCATCCACGGTCCGGCCGTTGCAACGCCGAGGAAAGGCTCAACGTGGCTCGGAAAGTACGCGCGCACGATGTACAGAGCGCTTTCCTGGGCCAACGCACGGACTTGCCGTGACAGGTCCACTTGGTCCCACATCTGCCAAGCATCGTGCTTGTCCATTTCGAAGCGTGAGTCGGCTGTGGCGGTGCGAGCCAAGGCAATGAACGAACGGTCGACATCTAGCTCGCCGGCGTCAACGGCCTCTCGCACTTTGACTGGCCCGAATTGCCTCTCCCGTTTGCACTGAACACCGTGGCGGGAGCCGTCTTCGTGAACAACCAGGATGTCGTAGCCGCGCTGATCGTCCCCCTGGTCACCAAGCTGCGTCACGTCAGCCGACGGAAACCGCCGCGCTAGGAGCTCTGCGATGAATCGCTCGAACGTCGGAGGGGTCAGCGCCATGAAGGGGAGGACACTCAGAAGCGGTCGAACAGGAAGCGGCCCGCTCTCCGACTCAGTGGCAGGCGCCGGCCGTGAAGCCGAGACGACGGCGAGCTCCGAGGCCGACAAGCCCAAAGCCATACCCAGGCTGTTGATCATGCGGCCACGCGGCCGCGAAGTGCCCTTCTCCCAACGGCTGACCGTCTGCTGAGTGACTCCAAGTTGCGCAGCGAGGGCACTTTGGCTTAGCGCCTGGCGTGTCCTCGCCGCTTCCAGATTTTGACCGAATTCAGCGCCCATGGTCCTATCCTACACGGTGCGCTGTGTGGCACACAAGCAGGTGTGTGTCATGCCGGCGCGGGCATGCCCCCCACGTCTACACCAGTGGACGCCGCCTGCCAGTGCTCCGCGACCATCAGATCAGCCGCGCCAACTCCCAGCCGCGCGGCAGCGCTCACCGCGACCATCGCAAGCTCGGCACTTTTCAGAAGTTCATCGATACGCGCGACGATTTCGCGCTGCTCCATAAGCGGCGGTAGTTTGATCTCAAGGTCTCCTACTTTTCGTTTGTTCAACGCTGACTGGTTGCCACCCCGACCCGCCGCACGTGTGGATTCATACTGAGCCAGTGCCCAACGCCATAGATATTCCGGGTCAACAGCATTCTCGCGGGCAATGAGCCCCGCGACGTTCTGATTAGTACTCGCCTCAATGTCCAGAATCGCCGCTTGGCCACGAGTCTTTCCCTCACCGATCATGGCGATAAGCACGGTGCCGATCGGGTAAATCTTCGCGCTACTTTCCCTTAGACCCAACTGCGAGATTGTTTCGCGAGTCGACGCGATTCGCCCATTCGCGACCTCCCCTGAACTCACCCAGGGGACTCCACCACCCCAGTAGTCAGGCCTCTGCCTCGCTGGAGTGCCCCCTACAAAGACACTCGCGACGTCAGAGACTCTAACCGTGCGCCATCCATACGGCAGCTCCGCTTCAGGCTGCTCCCCCTGGCGATTGCCTTGCATCTGTGCTGCCGCTCGTACGCGCCAGCCACCAGTCAACTCGCCTGAGCAAGCAGCCCTGAGGATTGACTGTCGCGTTCGCCGAAGTAGCTTCGTAGCCGAGATCACGCGGCGCTGAAAGACCTGGGCGTTCGAGCTAATCACATCCAAGTGCGGGCATATTCGCAGCTGCTCGGCGAGCGGGGGCAATGGGATAGGCATTTGGCGAGCCCTACCGTTTGTCAGATGTACTCCGCTGACAGCTTCCTGCAAGGATTTGTAGCCAGCTTCGCTCGCCAGATAGTGGTAGAGCCACCGCCCATCGAGCGCCCCGCCGATGGGCCGTACTCTAAGGAGCTCGCCTGCGTAGTAGTGCGGCCCGCCTTCGGGCAACGTCGAGACTCTTGCAACCTTCCGCCCGATGGACTCACTTGAGTGTCCGGACGCCCCCACCAGAATGTCGCCAACCTCGATGCTCCTGAGTCCACGGCGCAACTGAGGATCGTCGTCCACGAACCCATCCGTTTCATGGCCGAAGACAAGCTCGCCATTCTGAATATCGCGATACTTGAACAACCTGTGCCGGCCGGCGGATCTATATTCATGCTTCTTCGGGGTCTTTCCGAGAGCCACGTCGGCTACTTCACCGATCGGAACCCGCGGCCAACCCGCGCCTGCGGTCATTCCGAGGGCTCCCCATAGGCTCGCTCCATGCTGGCCAGGTCCTCCAACGCCAGCTGAAGCTCCCGCATCGCTTGAGAGATCAGCTCAGTAGGTTCGCCCAACAGCTCTTCGTCGTCGATCTGGTCATCAATCCATTTGAACGCGTCGAGTTCATACCGATGCGCTTTGATCTCTTCGATACTGAAACTGCGCCAACGCTTCTCCTTGGAGGACGAATCGCTTCGCTGACTACGCCCGTATGGATCGGGCCCGTAGCAGGCTTCGAATTCTTCAAAGTGAGAGGCTAGGAGAGGTCGACTCTTCTTATTGATCTTTGGCACGTTTGATCGGGCGTCATAGATCCATGTTCTCTCGGTTCGCGGACCCTTGGTCAGAAATAGGACGTTTGTCTGGGTGCCCTCAGTATACGGGCTGAATGTGCCTCGCGGGCACCGTAGGACGGTGTGGACATCGCAGTCTTCCATGAGTACTTCGAATACTTCGGCGGCTTGCTGAGCGAAGAGTACGTTGTCTGGGACCACGATGGCGGCTCTCCCGCCTGACTTCAGCGTAGTCAAGACATGCTGAAGGAAGTTAAGCTGCTTGTTGCTGGTTTCGACGACGAAGTCTTCCCGGCCTGGGGACTGATTTGCACCCTTGGTGCCAAAAGGCGGATTTGTCAAGATGACGTCATATCGCACGGGTCCCGGAACCTCGTATATTGAGTCACCTTGCGCAATCTGCGGCTCCACCTGGTGCAAGTACATATTCATTAGTGCCAGCCGTCTCGGTCTGGGTACTAGCTCAGTGCCAAAGTAGGTCTCGGTTCGGATCCTCTTTGCGTCGGCACGACTAAAGGCGCCACCCGTTTGATCCTTGAGCCATTCGTATGCGGCAACAAGAAACCCGCCGGTACCGCACGCGGGGTCCCCGATGGCGAATTGTCGCGATGAGCGAGGGTCGGGCTTCACGCAACGCACTATCGTCTCGATTAGCACTCGAGGCGTAAAGTACTGTCCCGCACCCTTCTTTCCCTCTGACGCCGCTCTCTCCAGCAAGCCTTCGAACGCGGCTGCTTTGACGTCGACTTCCAGTGAAGTCCAATCGGTCTCATCAATCAAGCCGATGAGCTTGTGAAGATTTACTGGATTCGTAAACCGATTCTGAGAGCCAGCAAAGATGTCGCCGAGTATCCCGCGTCGTTTGCCGAGGATGCGGAGTCCTTCGACATAGGCATCGAGCAGCTCCGTGCCTGACAGCCTGCGTAGGTACGGCCAGTCGGTGTTCTCGGGCAAGTCGACGCCACGCTCGTCCGCCATCTTGATGAACAGGAGGTACGTGAGCTGCTCGATGTAGTCGCCGTAGTCGACGCCGTCGTGGCGTAGTACCTGGCAGAAGCCCCACAGCTTGTTAACGACGTCAGTGGTCATGCGGCGACGAGCTCCCGGTTCAGCTCAGTGACGAGGTCGGCAAGCTGCCCATCGAAGACCTTGTTGGCTCGCCCCCAGCCGCCGTGATCGGAGAGCACGGGGATGGCATCGAAGTCGTCGCGGTCAATCGACAGGTTCTGGATGAGGTGCTGGCGGATGTACTCGGTCCAGAGCGCCTGGTCGTCCGTGAGCGTGCGACCCACCGTGACCCGATCGACGGCGGCGTTGACGCGCTCCTCAGACGTGAGCAGGGGCGACGTGTCGATGGCTGCACGCTTGACCATGGAGATGATGTCTACAAGAGCCTTGTGATGGGCCGCGTTGTAAGCGCGTTGGAGGTTGGCCTCCGTGAAGTGCTCGGGTGCCTCTGATAGCGCTGATCTTAGCTCAGCAAGCGGTGGCGGCCCCCAGGCCGCAGGCCTGGACAGCAAGATCGACAGCGCCTCGACCTGGTCCTGATGCTCATGTACGAAGGATGCGAAGGCCTCGAGGTACTCGCTCGGCTTGTACTCGCGCCCCGTTCCGCCGCGGATCAGCCACTCTGACGAGACTTCGTCCGCCACGCCAGGAGCAACGAGGAACGACCGGGCGCCACGCGGGTAGTCCAGGAGCAGGCGCTGGAAGTCAGCGTCGCGGAGCGTAGCCATCGTTTCGTTGAATGCTTCGCGAAGGGCCGCAGCTAGCCCGTCGGCGTATCGACCGACATCACCGTCGGGGATGAACCGAGCGAAGAGCTCGCGTGCGTCGCCAGTCATCTGCTTGTCGATGCGCTGCAGACGCTTGACGAGCCGGTGCGTGTTGTAGAGGCGGTCGCGGTTCTGCCAGATCTCGTCGATGATCTGGCTGACGGACTTGCCGTCGCCCTCCGGTGGATCGATGGTCATGCCCGTCGTCTTGCGGAAGTACTCAAACAAGGTGCCGTCGAAGCAATCGAAGACGACGAAGTGGGACTTGTCAGGAAATTTGTCGCCCTTGCGGGTACCGCGCCCAAGCATCTGCTCGAAGAGGATGCGTGACTTGACCGGTCGAAGGAAGACGATGTATTCGAGGTCTGGGATGTCGACTCCCGTGGTCAACAAGTCGACTGTCACGGCGATGCCGGGGTTAGGGCGGTTACGGAACTCACGGATGCGCTGCAGTGGCCGGTCGACGCGGCCCGTGATCTTCGTGACGAACGAGTCGCCTCGCCCGAAGATGTCTCGGGCAAGGTCAACCAGCTGGTCTGCGTGCGAGGTGTGAGGAAGGTCGTTCGCCGCGAAGATCAGCATCTTGGGAAGCCGCCCGGTCGTACGTTCATGTTCAGTCGCGTACGTCTGCAGCTCTTCAAGGATCTTGCGGTTCGAGTCCGGCGCCGTGATCTTGCGTTCAACCTCTGTGGCATCGAAGGTCCGCTCATCTTCGAGGAGATCGAGCTGGCGTGTCCCGGTCTCTGGATCGACTTGGTCAACCTGCTCGCCCTCCCCCAGGAAGACGCCGTTCATGCGGACGTTAGAGCGGACCCGTACGACGTCGTAGTCGACGAGGTGACCCTCACGAACTGCACGCTCGTAGTCGTAGCGGTAGACGATGTTCTCGAAGTACGCGACGGTGTGAGCCGCCGGCGTCGCAGTCAGGCCGACCTTGACGGCGTCGAAGTGATCGAGCGTGGTACGCCATACGGACATGTCCTTGGCCGAGTAGCCACGATGGCACTCGTCCGCGATGATCAAGTCGAAGGCGTGTATGGGGATGTTGAGCTGTTCCACGTCGGCATCGACCGCCTCGTCGCCGAGCGAGATTGCACCAGCGCCGCCGAGGAGGTTCATAGCCATGCGCTGGATGGTGCAGACGTAGACGAACGCGTCCCCCAGCTTGGGGTTGGTCAACAACGTGTTGGGCATCAGGTTCGGATCCCAAGTGCTGCCCTCATCGAGGTCGCTCTGCTGGAAGCGTTGCGAGTAGACGGGGTAGATCTTGTCAAACTTCAGACCGGGCTCGGCCTCATAGGAGGCAAACGCCCGGACCGCCTGGGCAGCCAAGGCCTTCCGGTCGACGAGGAAGAGCACGCGCCGAGCTGTGCCTGACTTCATCAGCCGGTAGACCTCGTTGACCATGGTCAGCGTCTTGCCGGTACCGGTCGCCATCGCGACGAGCATCTTGCGCTTGCGGTCGCGTATGGCCTGCTCGATTGCCGTGTTCGCTTCGACCTGGTAGTCGCGCATCTTCAGGTTCATCGGCACCTGGGCGAGCGCCGCCTGCTCGACGTCGAAGTTCCGCGTCATCATCTCGGCGAGCGCCGCGGGCGTGTGGAAGCCAGAGACACGGCGCGAGCGGCTCAGCTCGTTGCGAACATCGTGGAACCAAGTGACCTCCCCGCTGGTGGAGTACAAGAACGGCACACCGAAGCGATTTTGGTACTTAGGGGAATGCTCGATCGCCTCGGCATACCGCTCGGCCTGCGTCAGCACCCCCTGGGGTCCTAGCGTTACCTTCTTCGCCTCGACAACGGCCTGCAGGCGGCCATCAGTCGTCAGTACGTAGTCGGCGGGTCCCGCGGAAGTTGGCCACTCGACAACCGCCGAGCGCTCGGGGGGGTCGAGCAAGGCATCGTCCCCGAAGGGCACGACCGACCAACCGGCGCTAGCCAGCCGCGGGTCGATCCGCGTCCTCCGAGTCGTTGCTTCGCTTTCCATTTCCACCCCGTTATCTACCAGATTATAAGGCTAGCCTTACCAAAAGACTAGGCGTGCTCGTCCGGCCCTGTGCTTGCCTGAGAGATTGCATCACGCGGGCACGACGACGTGGGGGCCATCCTCGAGTTCGTGCGACGCGTCGTGCTTTGCTTCATGAGCTGTTCCACGGCGGGCTGCTCCAGTCGGTGTTGGTGTCCGCGTTGGACACGGTCCAGTCGATGAGGAACCGCCAGTGCCCGCGGATGGCATCGCTGATGATCTGGGCGGCTTCGAAAAGCTCATGGACGCGACAACCGGCGAGCGGTAGGTCGTCGTTCTGGCAGGCGCAGGCGTCGATCCAGTCTTCCCACAAGTCCAGCAAAGGGTCGCCTTTGAGCGACGTCACGAAGGGTTCGAGCTCCCAATCTGGGCAGGCACGTAGCAGGATCCGGAGGTGACTCACCTGACGCTGGCTAAACGGGCTAAGTCGGAAAGTCAGCTCGTACCAGTTCTGCATCAGCAGGACTTCAGCCTGTTGATCGATCAGAATCCAGTCCCCGCCGAAGTCTCGATGCCGGTTCTCGTCGAGCACATTGGCGACCGCAAACCAGTACAAGGAGCTGGCCACCACGTCCTCGTAGGTCCCCTTGATGACCATTCCGCGCCGTGCCTCCAGTGCTCGGCGCAGGGTCCGGTCCAGCGCGAGGGCAGCGGACTCACTGCGCGAGTAGAGCTGCCCCATCGCGAGCCAGGGCACGTTCAGATGGGAGTCGAGGGGATGCCGCTTACCTGTCGCGCGTGCCAGCCCCTCGGTCCGAGCGTCGACGAGCACGATCTGGCGGGCCAGCTCGTCCAGCAGTCTGGGCTCGCGCTCGGTTCGCCAAGTATCGGGGGCAATCGCTGCCATCTTCCCGAGAAGCTTTAGGCGCTGCCCCTTCGCCAACTTGGCGCTAGCTTCCGTCCAACCAAAGTAGACGCGTGCTTGTGCGCGCAATGGTACGGGGATCTGCCGGACCGCGGATTCCAGCAAGCGGTACGCGGCGTCTCGTGCGTCGGTTAGCGCCGCACGGGTGACGCCGGGAAGTCCCAAGAGGGTCACGGCAGAGGTTAAGTCAGTCGCTACAAGAGGGCCGACCGAGGGACGCGAACTTTTTAGCTCAGCTGCCAAGCGGCTAACAGGCCCTTCACCTGCGTCCGGCTCCGTATCGACCATGTCGCTCATGCTTGATGGTCCCACGTCACCAAGATCATAATGGAGACGTTCCGTCGTACACGTTCCGACCCGACCGGCGCCTCAGTCCATGGACGCCGGGCGGGCCGGAACCCTTCCGCGCCGCAGCCACGGGACAACAGATGCAACGAGTCGCGCGCGCCGTCATGGCGCGAGTCGCTACGCCCGAACACCTGAGCGGTCTCCATCAGGCCTACGACATGGTGGACCGCTGGGACCAGCGGCTCTACGACAACGTCAGGCGCTTCGACCGCCAGGTCATCGACCGCGTCGAGCCACGCGGCGACCGCATCTACGTCAGCGCAACGCGCGTGGACAACGGTCTCACACGGATCATCGCCGAAGTGGGAGGGGTCATCCTCAGCGTGATCGACCATGCGGACATGGCATGTAGGCGCGTGCTTGCGGCCACACCCAGATCCGTCCAGGCAGGTCGAGCGTTGCCATGTCGCGGTGACATCCTCTGGGGACCGGCTCTCCGGGAGATGCCGGATGGTCCGCCCTACTTTGGGCGCCTTCAGGTCCCGTACTCGTTCAAGGGGTCTCACGGCCTGCCAGGCCTCAAGGGTGGTTGATCCCAAGGCCCCTCCGAGATCGCTCGGAGGGGCCTCTTCATGAGCCACCCCCAACTTTTGACATTCCTACCACGACGCCAAGCGTGGCCATCTGGCGTGCCATGTCTTCCCCTTGGAGAGCGGAACGCACCCGTCTCAACGATCGGAGAGGTATGCACGCAACTGGACCGATGTCCGCGTCGCAGGCACTTGTCGCGTACTACTCAAGCGGCAAGGACACCGCCGCCGGTGAGCACGCGGCGAGGCTGATTGCGGCCACGGACGACTCACGACTGAGCGAGGCCGGAGGTGGCTACGGCGACGAGCTCGCGACGGCCTACCTGTGGGCGCTCATGACTCACCGCGACGAAGCACGGACGTCGTACGCGGGTCCGGAAGGCCAAGCAGAAGGGAAAGCCGAATGAGTGAGATCGTCAGGCGAGAGAGTCTCGCCCCCACGGGAGCGATCGTCCGGATCGACCGCTCCACCGGCAAGGCACTGGCAAGCCTGCGCAGCGACGCGCTGTTGCGCGAGGCGTCGGAGCTGGTGAACGCGCACGTCGCGCAAGTCAGGATCGACGCCGGCCACCAGATGGCGACGCGGACCGCCCTGGAGCTCAAGGGTCTGCACAGCTTGGTGACGGAGATCAGCGGTGACGGAGATCAGCAGGGACGACCCGGGGTTGGAGCTTCAGCTCCGGGCCATCGAGGAGATCGTGGCGGTCGGCAGCCAGCAGATCCTCATGCGCTACATGATGAGGCCGCTGTGATCGCGTCCATCGCCTTCGTGGCGATAGTCATAGTGGGCGTCTGCACGGCCGCCGCGGAGGTGTACCGGGACGCGCGCGAGCAGCTGGAGCGGTTCCGGCAGCTTCAGCAGGACGCCGCTGAGTTTCGCGCTATGCGTGATGCGGGCTCGCAACTGAACAGTCTGTTCGAGTCGAGCAAGCGCACCGTCATCGATCACTGGCGGCGCGGGCTGTGACCACGATCAAGTGGGCGATCTGGACGGCGGTGGCGCTCGTGGGCGTCGCCGTTGTCCTGCGTCTCCTGCTCCTCTTGCTCAACCCGTTGTTGCCGTACCTCATCGTGCTGGTGTTCATGGCCATGGTCTTCGGGATCTTGGTGCGCGGGCGCTAGCGATGTGGATCTTGACTTTGTCTCAATGTTGGAACAAGATCATTTACAAGGAGGGGCCAGGACTGTCACGGTCTTGGCCCCTCTTTGCTGTCTCAACCCGTCTCGGGATCGGGACAGCAGTAACGAGGGCACGACCATGACCAAGCACATCAGAATCCGCGAAGTTCGCCGCGAGGAGATCGACCTCCAGAAGCTGGCCCACGCGCTCCTGCGGCTCGCCCGCGAGCGCCTGGCCGAGGGCAACGCGACGACGGAGACGCCCACGGCGCCGGAGCATGAAGATGACTGAACTTTTCGTCTTCACCATCGCGAGCGCCCTGGTCGGTCTCGCCGTCATCGGCGGTGTACTTGCTGTACGTCGGCTCGACCAGCGCCGTCGCGACCTTGGCCGTCGCGTCTTCACCGTGTCGTTCCCAAGGACCGTGACGGCCGAGCAGGTGCGCGCCTACGTCGCCACGCTGACCGGGCTGGCGACGCCCGGCCTGACACTGCGAGGCCAGGACAGCGCCGTCCTTGAAGTCGTCGGTAGCCGTCGCGGCCTGGTTCACCGGCTCCGCCTGCCCAAGCCGTCGGCTACCTACTTCGTCGCCCAGCTGCGCGCGGTCGTCCCCGGCGTCGCCATCACGGAGATCGAGGCGGAGGACAAGCGCTACACCGTCGAGACCAACACGGGGGCCGAGCTACGGCTGCGCCGTCGCGACATGGGGCTCGTGACCACCGACCCCGGCGCGGT
>Ga0075021_10000931_pt1 | contig 15007 bp, 15 predicted proteins | sample ColStrG_CSR_2012_FD_72749 | JGI IMG/M metagenome (GOLD analysis project Ga0075021, IMG submission 72749) | Freshwater sediment microbial communities in response to fracking from Pennsylvania, USA - Cold Stream Run_MetaG_CSR_2012 | ecosystem: Environmental > Aquatic > Freshwater > Creek >...
TACTTCTTCCTACCCGCCAGCTGAGGAGGAGCTGCGGACCTCGAGCGCGGGCCTATCGAGGAATCGATCCGGTGTGGCCGGTCTTGGTTTGCGTGAGTTGAAAAGTTGAGTTGACCTTTGGTCGACGCCGTTCCATGACCGGCTTGTTCCATGACCGGGTTTGGGGGACCGCATGGATGCCGACGCTCCACGACGATATGGGCTGATCGCAGCCCAGAGCGCATCCGTCGTGCTCGTGGGGCTCGGCGTGCTCGCGTTGCCGGCCCGCGCCGACGGGCCAAGCCCGCGGGCCATGAAGCCACAAGAGGTGGATCTGTGGCAGCGCGACAAGCTCAGCGGCGATTGGGGCGGCGCGCGCACCGAGTTCACCAAGCGCGGCATCGATATCACGTTCAATTATATGGGCGAGACCTTGGGCATGCTGGGCGGCTTCCGCCAGGGCGTGAGCTACGAGCACCGGTTCGAGCTGTCGATCGACACCGACCTGGAGAAATTCCTGGGCTGGAGCGGGGCCTCGGCCCACACCACGTTCTATCAAATCGGCCATGCCCACGGCACGCCGGCCGCCGACTACGTCGGGAGCATCGCGGACCCGAGCAATATCGAGGCGGTGCCGGCGACCCGCCTGTTCACGGCCTGGTTCCAGAAGAATTTTCTGGACGACAAGGTTTCGGTGCGCGTGGGCCAGATCGCTGCCGACGATGAGTTCCTGATCAGCCCGACCGCCGGTAACCTGATCGCGTCGACCTTCGGCTATGCCACCATCCTGGCCGCCAATCAGCTGCAGGGCGGACCGGTCTATCCGCTCGCCACCCCCGGCATCCGGCTCCAGCTCAAGCCGACCGACGCGATCACGATTCTCTCGGCGGTGTTCAGCGGCGCCCCGGCCGGCGCCGACTGCATCGGCCTGGCGCAACAGTGCAACCGCTACGGCACCACCTTCAGCACCAGCGGCGGCGCGCTGTGGATGGAGGAGGTGCAATACGGGATCAACCAGGGCAAGGACGCCAAGGGGATGCCGGCCGTCTTCAAATTGGGCGGCTGGTACGCGACCACGAGCTTCCCGGATCAGCATTTCGGCCTCAGCGCCGCCGGGATGCAGGTCTCGCTGGCATCGCCTGCCAGCGTCTCCCCGCTGACGCGCCAGGGCAATTGGGGCGTCTATGGCGTGGCCGATCAGATGATCTGGCGCGCCCGCAAGGGCCCCCAGAGCCTCAATGCCTTCTTTCGCGCCGGCGCTTCTCCCTCCGACCGCAACCTGGTGGCGTCCTATGTGGACGCGGGGCTCGGCCTCACGGCGCCGCTTCCTGGCCGTGATAACGACGTCCTGACATTCGGCGTCGCCTATTCGAGCATCAGCCCGGACGCCGCCGCGCTCGACACCGACACGCAGCTCTTCACCGGCGGCTTCTTTCCGGTGCGCGATCGGGAGATCGTGCTCGAGCTCGACTACAGCCTGCAGCTCGCGCCCTGGTGGACGTTGCAGGCCGACCTGCAACAGATCGTCCATCCCGGCGGCCACGTGCCCGACCCGCTCAACCCGGCACAAGCCATCCACGATGCCTTCGTGGTCGGCGCCCGCAGCACGATCAAGTTCTGACAATCAGCACCCCGCCCGCAGGCGCCGCGCCGGAAAGCGCGTCATGCCGGCGTCATAAACGCGGTATCACTTGACGTTGAGTCCGCGCCCGTGAAAGAAGCCCCTTGGCGGTCGGGCCTTTGCCGCCGCCCCTCAGGTGTTCCCTATCTGGCTTTGAATCCGCCGCAGCTGCGATTTGTAGCTTCAGCGGGAGCCCGTCCGAAACAGGCGATGGAATGACTGATCACCCCTACCTTGCCATCGGCGGTGCGGTCCGGGCCTATTTGCCGAACCGGTGGGACCTGGTGGCGGCTCCGCTGATGCTCGGGGCGCTGGCGCTGGCCTTCATCGGCGTGCGCCAGATGCAGGCCCCCCTCGAGGTGGTGCAGGAGGCGACGCTCTCGCTCGATCCCATCAACCTGCCCGAATACGCGCTGCGCACGACCTTGCGGATGCTTGCAGGGCTGGTCGCCTCCTTGCTGTTCACCTTCACCTTCGCGACGCTCGCGGCCAAGAGCCGGCGTGCCGGGCTGGTGCTCATTCCGATTCTCGACATCCTGCAGTCGGTGCCGATCCTCGGCTACATCTCCTTCACGGTGGTTTTCTTCATGTCGTTGTTCCCCGGCAAGATGCTGGGGGCGGAATTGGCCTGCGTATTCGCCATTTTCACCAGCCAGGCCTGGAACATGGCGTTCAGCTTCTATCAATCGCTGGTCACGGTCCCGCACGATCTGGAGGAGGCTTCCCAGGCGTTTCACTTCTCGGCTTGGCAACGTTTCTGGCGCCTCGACGTGCCGTTCGCGATGCCGGGCCTGGTGTGGAACATGATGATGTCGATGTCGGGCGCCTGGTTCTTCGTGGTCGCCTCCGAGGCGATCACGGTCGGCGACAAGACCATCACGCTGCCCGGCATCGGCGCCTACGTGGCGATGGCCATCGACCAGAGGAGTCTGGTGGCGGTCGGCTGGGCGATCTTGGCCATGGCGATCGTCATCCTGATTTACGATCAGTGCATGTTCCGCCCGCTAGTGGCTTGGTCCGACAAGTTCCGGTTCGAGCAGACGGCAGCCCAGTCGGTTCCGGAATCATGGCTGCTCGGCATCGTGCAGCGGACCCGGTTCCTTCACCTCCTGGCCACGCCGTTCGGCAAGGCGTTCCGGCTTTCGCTGCGGCTGCGGTTGCCGCGGACCAAGATGCGCATCGCAAGCCCGGTATCCTCGCGCGTGGTCGACGTGGCGTGGTACGTGACCGTGGCCGCGGTCGCCGCTTACTGCGTGTGGCAGGTCGTGGATTTCATCAGCAGCGAGCTTTCCTGGGGCGACGTCTGGGAGGTGTTCCTCTCGAGCGCCATCACGTTGGCGCGGGTCGTAGTGCTGATCGCGTTGGCGAGCCTGATCTGGGTGCCGCTCGGGGTATGGATCGGCTTGCGCCCGCGCTGGGCCGAACGCGTGCAGCCGCTGGCGCAATTTTTGGCCGCCTTCCCGGCCAATCTCTTTTTCCCGGTCGCGGTCTATCTGATCGTCGGATTCGACCTCAATGTCGATGTCTGGGTCAGCCCGCTCATGATCCTGGGGACGCAGTGGTACATCCTGTTCAACGTGATCGCCGGGGCTTCGGCGTTTCCCACGGACTTGCGGGAAGCGGCCGGCATGTTCCACATCCGGGGATGGCAATGGTGGCGCACCGTCATCCTGCCCGGCATCTTCCCTTATTTCATCACCGGCGCGATCACCGCCTCCGGCGGCGCCTGGAACGCCAGCATCGTGGCGGAATACGTGAAGTGGGGCGACACCACGCTGGTCGCCCACGGCATCGGCGCCTATATCGAGACCAACACCGTGGCGGGCGACTACCCGCGTATCGTACTCGGAATCGTGATGCTATCGCTGTTCGTGACCCTGTTCAACCGCGCGCTCTGGCGCCCGCTCTATCGCCTGTCCGAACGCAAGCTTCGCCTCGATTGATCGAAGGAGCCAAACCCTCCATGAGTGTCCTCGAAAGAGCTGCCGGCGAAAAGAGCGTCAGCGAAAACGGCGGCGCCGGGACGCTGATGTCGTGCAGCGGCGTGCGCCAGTGCTTCCCCAAGCCCTCGGCCGGCGAGATCGTCGTCCTCAACGATGTCGACCTGACATTGCGCGAAGGCGAGATCGTGGGGTTGCTCGGCCGCTCCGGCTCCGGCAAGTCCACGCTGCTGCGCATCGTCGCCGGGCTGATCTCCCCGACCGGCGGCGAGGTCACCTATTGCGGGGGACCGGTGGCCGGCCCCTGTGCGGGCGTCGCCCTGGTGTTCCAGACCTTCGCCCTGTTTCCCTGGCTCACTGTGCTTGAGAACGTGGAAGCCGGATTGGAAGCGCTCGGCGTCCCCGAGCCGGAGATGCGCCGGCGCGCGCTGGCCGCGATCGACACGATCGGATTGGACGGGTTCGAATCGGCCTATCCGCGCGAGCTGTCGGGCGGAATGCGTCAGCGCGTGGGCTTTGCGCGCGCGCTCGTCGTCAACCCCACCATTCTGCTGATGGACGAGCCGTTCTCGGCGCTGGACGTGCTGACCGCCGAAACGCTCCGCACCGATCTTCTCGAGCTCTGGCAGGAGAAGAAGCTCCCGATCAAATCGATTCTGATGGTGACGCACAACATCGAGGAAGCGGTGCTGATGTGCAATCGCATATTGGTATTTTCCTCCAATCCGGGACGGGTGATCGCCGAGATCAAGGTCACGCTGCCCTATCCGCGCAACCGCTTCGACCCGGCGTTCCGCGAGCTGGTCGACGACATCTACACCAGAATGACGCAGAAGGTCCGACCCGCCGAGTTGGCGAAGGGCCAGACCGCCGCGCCCTCCATTGCGCTGCGACTGCCGCCGGTCGGAACCAACCTGATGTCGGGTCTGCTCGAGCTCTTGGCGTCGCCGCACTTCGGCGGCCACGCCGACCTGCCGGAAATCGGCGGCCGGCTGCAACTCGAGGCCGACGAGCTCTTCCACATCACCGAGGCGCTGCAGATACTGGGATTTGCCGAGCTCGAACAAGGCGACATCCGCCTCACCCCCACCGGCCGCATCTTCGCGGATGCCGCCTTGGAGGAGCGCAAGCGGATATTCGCCGATCGCCTGCGAACCAACGTTCCCCTGGCCGCCCACATCAGACGCGTCCTCGACGAGCGCCCCGGGCACCGCGCCCCGATCGTGCGGTTCGAGCCCGAGCTCGAGGATTCGCTGTCCGAGGAAAGCGCGCAAGAAACCTTGCGCACGGTGATCCACTGGGGCCGCTATGCCGAGCTGTATTCCTACGACGACCAGGCCGAGGTGTTCAGCCTGGAGAACCCGTCGTCTTAGAGCGGTTTCGCGGAGGCCTGGAAATACCGTGGCGAGGCCTGGTCGCGGGCGGCCAATCCCTCCGCGATAAGACTTGGCAAGAGCAAGTCGGATTGGCCGAGCTGTTCGATGATGGCGCTGGAATAACGTCGTCGCATGAACTGTCGCAGGACTTGCCGGAGCGGTCTTTGCGCTAGATCATTCACCAAACTGTCATGATCGAGACCGGCGGTCTCAATGCGACATCAGCGTGGGAACCGTCATGGTCTCCAGGATGCTGCGCGTAACCCCGCCCAGGACGAACTCGCGCAGGCGCGAGTGGCCGTAGCCGCCCAGAACCAGAAGGTCTGCCGACGTGTCGGCCGCGTGGGACAGCAGAACATCCGCCGTCTTGGCATCGGGCGCGACGATCAGCTTGACCTCGACCGCGAGCCCATGGCGGGCCAGATGCTGGGCGATATCCGCCCCCGGGTTCTCGTCGCTCTTACCGTGCTCGGTGACGATGACCACTTCGACCGTTCCGGCTCGCTCGAGAAACGGCATGGCATCGCTGGCGGCACGGGCCGCACTGCGGCTGCCGTCCCAGCACACCATGACGCGGTCGAGCTTGACGTCATCTTTCTGAATGTACGGCACCACCAGGACCGGCCGCCCGGTTTCGAACAACGCCGCCCCGATCATCATGGGGGCCGGCGTGATCTTGCCGGGCTCGGCCTGTCCAACGACCGAGAGATCGAACCGACGCGCTATACGCCCAAACATTTCGGCCGGGCCAGCTATGTCTCCCGTCAACCAGCCTGCCTGCGTCGAAATCCCAGCGCGCTTGACGGCCGCGTCGAATTTTTCGACCGCGGCCTGGGCGGCCGCCTGCGCCTGTTTGTAAAGCTCCTCGATCCATACCGGCGGCACTTCGCCGGCCAGCATAGCGGGTGGTATGACGTCATACGCGAACGCGACCCCGGCGAGATGCGCATCGAGAGTGCGCGCCAACGAGATCGCATAGTTGACCGTCGCAGCGTCGTCGGTCGACAGATGTACCAGAATATCCTTAATGGTCATGTCTTCTCACCCGGTTTCGGGTCCAGTCAGTCGAGAGGGCATTGATCTCGCCTGACCCTGAACAATTTCAACTTTGCCCCCTTTCTCAATCTGCGATGTTTGACCAAGGTCAAATATTGCCCGTGCGGGCCGCCAGCCCTCCCATTCGTCGTCGCCCGCCAGCCATCTTGCGCTGCAAACGCTGCCCCAACGATCCCGCGGGACTTTGACGTAGATCAATTTTCGACGGCTCCAGAGTCGTAACCTAAACGCCTGTTGAGGGAGGTTCCAATGCCCCAAAACAATCAAGAAAGTGCCGGTCACGAGGACATATTTCCCCACCAGCTTACCGAAATAGGAAAGAAATATGTCGATGCGGCGATGAACGTGCAGATCGGTTTGCTCGACGAGCTTCGGCAAGCCAACGCGGAGTTGATCGCCAGCGCCCAATCGAGGCTGGCGTTGGCCTCCGATCTCTATGCCAAACTCATGGCGGCCCGCTCGCTGCCCGATGCGGCGGCGGCCTGTCAGGAATGGACACAGCAGCGGGCGGACTTGCTGGCTGAAGACGGGCGCCATGCACTCATCCATAGTCAGAAGCTCCTGGAAGCCGGCACCCGTTTCTTCTCGAACGGATCATCCAACGGAACGATGTAGATGCCGTACGGCATGTGGCGCGAGCCGTCCACGTAACGGGACGCCGCAAGCCGGGGAGCGAACGAGTCAGGAATATCCAGGGAGGGCACCCTTGTTGAGCGGTCGGACGCGAGATGAAATTCCCGAGGTCGCCGCGCCGCAACGCGTCAGGAGCGAGTTCATGAAATGTATTTGCAAGTTGCGATGGATAGGATTGGAGGAGGATGCCAAGCGGCTACAGATCGAGCTGCGCGGCATCGAGCCGGCCATCAGTGCGTTGGCGGGACCGCAGGATACCGACTAGCCCTCTCGCGTCGTTCGCCCCGCGGCAGCGCGCCTGCGGGCGCCCCGAACTTTTTTGCTTTCGATCGGTTAGCGACCAGGCCTCGCAAGCGGTTCTTGATCCCCGTCAAAGCCGGTTCGGATCCGATGGTTATCGTTGTTTCATGAACGTGCCCACCAATTCCAAGGAATTGGGCCCCTCCTACGAACGCAGCCTCATCGCGGTCGTGAGCGATCTTGTGCGCCAGCTTCACGGCCAGGGCGCGCGTGCCTTGGACGTCTCCTTGGCGAGCCGTCTCGACCGCGATCTCGGCATCGACAGCCTTGGCCGCACTGAACTGGTCTTGCGGATCGAGCGCGTGTTCCGGGTGCGCCTGCCGGTGAGCGTGATGGGAGACGCCGACACCGTCGGTGACATCCTGACCGCGCTTGAGCAAAGCGCGCCGGACACCCGCGTCGGCATTGCGGCTGAGGCTCCGACCGTCTTGCAGCCGGCCGTCGCCGCCCCTACGCAGGCGAAGACCCTGGTGGAGGTCCTCGAGTGGCACGTGGCGCGAAACCCGGACCGGCCGCACGTGACCGTCCTGCAGGACGAGCGCACGGTGCTTGCCAGCATCACCTACGGCGAGCTGTCCAAGGCGGCCCGGACGGTCGCGGCCGGACTGATCGCGCGCGACATCGTCCCGGCGGATCGCGTCGCCCTCATGCTCCCGACCGGCACGGACTTCTTCACCGCGTTCTTTGGCATTCTCTACACCGGTGCGGTGCCGGTCCCGATCTATCCGCCGATGCAGTTGTCCCAGCTCGAGGACTATCTGCGCCGTCAGGCCGGAATATTGCGCAATGCCGAGGCGCGGATCCTGGTGACGGTCCCAGAGGCTTTGCGGCTCGCCGGCTTGCTGCGCGGGCTGGTGCCGTCGCTGAGCGCAATCGAGAGCGTCGGCAATTTGGCGGCGTCGCCCGCCCAAGCCAAGTTGCCGCGCCTCGGCGATCCGGCCGCCACCGCCCTGATCCAGTACACTTCGGGCAGCACCGGCGATCCTAAGGGCGTTGTGCTCAGCCATGCGAACCTGCTGGCCAACATCCGCGCAATCATCAAGGCGATCGATGCGACGTCCGCCGAAGTCATGCTGAGCTGGCTGCCTCTCTATCACGATATGGGATTGATCGGCGCTTGGCTTGCTCCGCTCTATGTGGGGGCGCGGTGCTACATCATGTCGCCGCTGAGCTTCCTGGCCCGCCCGCAGGGCTGGCTGTGGGCGAGCCACCGCTACCGCGCCACCGTCTCGGCGGCGCCCAACTTTGCCTTCGAGCTGTGTCTCAAGCAGATCGATGAGGGCGAGCTTAAGGGCCTCGACTTGAGCTCGCTCCGTTACGTCGCCAACGGCGCCGAGCCGGTCAGTATTCATACCCTTCGTCGTTTCATCGCCCGCTTCGGCCGCTATGGATTCCGGCCGCAGGCCATGGCCCCGGTTTATGGTCTTGCGGAGTGTGCGGTCGCGCTTGCGCTGCCGCCGCCCGGGCGCGGCCCGGTGATCGATCGCGTCAAGCGCGAGGCCTTGAGCCGGCGCGAATTGGCCGAACCGGCGTCGCCCGACGATCCCAACGCCATCGAGTTCATCGCTTGCGGGCGGCCCGTGCCGGGCCACGAGATCCGGATTGTCGACGATGCCGGCCGGGAGCTCGAAGAGCGGCGCGAAGGGCGGCTCGAGTTTCGCGGTCCCTCGGCGACCGCCGGCTATTTCCGCAATGAGGCCAAGACCCGCGAGCTGTTCCGTGCCGGTTGGCTCGACAGCGGGGACCGGGCCTACATGGCCAACGGCGATGTCTTCATCACCGGCCGGATCAAGGACATCATCATCCGCGCCGGCCAACATATCTATCCGCACGAGGTGGAGGAGGCGGTCGGCGACATTGTTGGCCTGGTGAAGGGCAGTGTGGCGGTCTTTGGCGTCGCCGATCCGGGTTCGGGCACGGAGCGGATCGTTGTCCTGGCCGAAACGTCGCAAGCCGAGGGAGCCGAGCGGGATGCATTGCGGGCGCGCGCTCGCACGGCGGTCACCGATATCTTGGGTTCTCCGCCCGACGACATCGTTTTGGTCGAGCCCGGAACCGTTCCGAAGACATCGAGCGGAAAAATTCGCCGGGCGACCGCCAGGGAGCATTATCTCGCGCAACAGTTCGATCTGCCACGACGTGCGCTGCGCTGGCAGATCGCCCGCTTGTGGCTCGCCGGCGTCGGCGGGCGGCTGACGCGGCTGCGGCGCGCCACCGGCGAATATCTCTACGCCGGCTGGTGGTGGACGGTCCTCGGGACTTGCGTTGTCGTGGGAGCGATTGCGGCTCTCTTGCTTCCGCGCCGCGCATGGCGCTGGGCCGCGGTGAGGACGGTGGCGCGCGCGACGCTCTTCGCCATGGGCGTGCCGCTTGCCGTGCAAGGCATCGCGCGCTTGCCCAAGCGGGGCGGCGTGGTGGTGTTCAACCATTCGAGCTACGCGGATGCCATCGTGGTTGCGGCGGTGCTGCCCGGGGAGCCGGCCTATCTGGTCAAGAACGAGCTTGCCGGCCAGCTGTTCGCGGGTCCGCTGTTGCGCAAGCTCGGCGTGCTGTTCGTCGACCGACACGACTTGGCCGGCGGTCTCTCCGATACGGCAGCCGCGACAGCGCTTGCCCGCGAGGGCCGTGTCCTGGTCGTATTCCCGGAAGGCACGTTCACGCGACAAACAGGTTTGCTGGAATTCTTCACCGGGGCGTTCAAGATCGCCAGCGAAGCCGGCCTGCGGGTCCATCCGGGCGTCATTCGCGGAACGCGGTCGATGCTGCGGTCCGACCAGTGGTTTCCGCGCTGGACCCGCATCGACGTCGAAGTGCTCGACCCTGTCGCCCCCTCCGGAACCGACTTCGCATCGATCCTGCGGTTGCGCGATGAGGTCCGACAGGCCGTTCTGGCGCGGTGCGGGGAGCCGGACCTGCGCGAGCTCGTGAAGCCGCCGCAGCCGACGTCGCAGGGGAGCAGACCATGACGGATCGATCGATCCTGGTTATTGGGGCAGGAATCGGTGGCCTTGCCAGCTCGATCGCGATCTCGGCATCGACAGCCTTGGCCTCGTCGCGCGCTACGATAACGCCGTTGCAAGCTCGCTGATCGCGCCGGCCAGAATTTCTCCGACGTCGATTTCATTGCTTGCATGCGGGATGCTGTTGGAGGTGACGACGCCGGTGCGGTTCTCATTACCGGACCCGCCAATGCAAAGTCCGAGCTGGTCAAACACATTCATCACCACGATCCCAAGGTGATGGACGTCATTGTCGGCGTGGAAACTGTCGATCATCCAAGCGACGCAACTCGTGGCCTATGCCAAAAAATATTTCAAAGTGGCGGATCGCATGCAACCGCAAGAGCCGTGAGGCAGCGGCTGATCGGTCACCTTACCGCGGTCACGGAAAAGAGTCGCACTTGTCGAAGCGCCAAATCAGACCGTCGCGGGAGCCGTTCCGGGCCGCACCGTGAGGGCCTCGCGCGCCGCGTCCTTGAACATCTGGTCCGGCGGCAGGATCATCGCGGCCGATCGCACGCGCTGGTGCGCCAGGTCGACGCCGGGCGGGCTCACGCCGCGCTCGGCCAGCGCCTTGGCGGCCTGGATCAGGCGGTGGCGCGCCATGATGACGCCGTTGTCGGTGGATACGAGGTTCTCCTTGGTGCGGTCGACGATCGGCCCCATGCTTTCCTGCAGCGAAGCATCCTGCATCGCGATGCCCTCGACGCCGCTATAGGTGTCGCCGCGCCGTTGCGCGGCACGGTCGATCAGATAGTCGTTGTCGCGGTTGGCGACCGGGCGATAGGTGCCGGGCATGTTGAGCACGTGGATGCCCTTGCCTTGCTGCATGGCCTTGCGCTCGGCGTTGGTGAGGGCCCGGGTCGGATGAAAGTCGTAGCTCCACGCCCAGCAATTCTCGTCGTCGATCGGAATCCAGAAGTGGCCGTGCACCGAATGACCGCCGCGCGGCGGGATCATGGTGAAGGACGGCATGACCCACTGGGTGATGCGCCAATAATAGTTGCCCGCCTCGGCATTGCGGCGGGCCCCGATATAAAGCCCGCCCGGGCTTTCCACCACCTCGAATACCGGCCGCGCATCGCTGAGATTGTATTGATTGCCCTTGGCGCCCTTGAACAGGGGATCCGAGTTGATGTTGCCGCGGTGCAGGAAGGAAACATGGCTCGAATCGATGCCGCCTTCCATCGCCTGCAGCCAATTGCTCTCCTGTAGCCGCTTGGACACGAAGCGCTGCTCGGGCGCGACCGTGGCGAATTCCCACTCCGGCACCGGCGGCTGGTCCTGCGCGGGACCCATATAGGTCCACAGCACGCCGCCGCGCTCGACCAGCGGGTAGGATCGAAGCTTGATCTTCTTGGCGAATCCGCTCTCCTCGGGCTCCGAGGGAACCTCGATGCATTGACCGGTGAAATCGAACTTCCAGCCGTGATAGGGACAGCGCAGCCCGCATTCCTCGTTGCGGCCGAACCACAGCGACACGCCGCGGTGCGGGCAGAATTCGTCGATCAGCCCATAGCGTCCGAGGCTATCGCGAAAAGCCACCAACCGCTCGGAGAGGACCTTGACGCGCACCGGCGGGCAGTCGTTGGCGGGCAGCTCTTCGGCCAGCAGGACAGGCGTCCAGTAGCGGCGAAACATTTCGCCCATGGGAGTTCCCGGCCCGGTCCTGGTGATGAATTCGTTCTGTTGCGCCCGCAATGTCATGTCCGTTCACCTCAAGCCGAAGGAATTGCCAGATACAAATTTTGTTCGATATCCCCGCGACAGGTCTTTGACTTGAATCAAGTGGCCGAAATCAAGATGACGACCCGAGCACCGTTCGCATGAGAAAACGGACGCCACCCGAAGGTGGCGTCCGCCGTCGTGCCCCCGCCGGATCCCTTCGCGAGGCCGCGCAAGATGCGGACCCTTCTGTCAGGACTAGGTTTGTGGGCACATCAGCTGCGCCGCGCTCTATGCGACGAGCTGAACCACGTTCCCGTCGAGCGCCTTTCCCTGGGCGCGGTACTGGCCGATATTGCGCATCAGGGCGGCATCCGACGTGGTGTAGAGAACGGCGTCCTTCTTGCCGGTGTTGACGTGGCGCCGCCACAGGAAATTCGGCATCACCACGATGTCGTTGCGCTCCCATTCGAAGCGCTGGCCGCCGACCTCGGTGTAGCCCTGGCCGTCCATGACGACCATGAAGGTGGCGCAAGTTTCACGCTTGGGCAGCGTCTCCTCGCCCGGCCGCAACAGCTGCGCCGCATAGTCCATGACCATCCCGACCGGGCCGCCGTTCACCGGATTGACGAACTGGAGCTGGATACCCTCGTGCGGATCGCCCTTCTCGTTGCGCAATCCGTCGAGCGCTTCGCGCACGTCGGCGCCGCGATAGTGAATCATGGCGTCGGGATTCTGGCCCCAGCCGCGCTGATGGGACACGAAGGTCGGCTTGAGGCCGCCGTGGCCATAGAGGCGACCGGAATAGCCGTTGGAATGAACGGCCTTTTGCACCTTTGCATTGCTCTCGGTTCCGGCGCCGCGATAGTCCATGTCGACCCAGGCGCAATCCAGAACCTCCATCAGCGGCCAGTCCAGCATGTCGATCCAGATCACGGGCGAGGTCGAGTCATTGCCGTGGTCATGCCAAGTCCCGTTCGGGGTCACGATCAAATCGCCGCGGACGGCTTCGCAGCGCTCGCCTTCCACATTGGTATAGCCGCCCCGCTCAGACAGGATGGTTCTGCTGGCATTGGCGCTGTGGACATGCGCGGGGGCGACGTCGCCGGGCGTGTAGATCGAGATGGCGGTCCGCATCGTGGTGGTGACCTGCAGCCGGCCGCCGAGGCCTGGATTGGTCAGGAGAATGCTTTGGCGATCCGCAAACTCGATGGGCGAGACGTCGGCCCGCCGCGCAATCGCTTCGATGCGCTCCAGAAAGGGGCCATAGTCCTTCCAGCGCCAGCGGCAAGGCAGCGTCTTGGCCTGGTTGGCCGCGACCCGGCCGCCGCTTGCCAGCTTGCCAGCCCCGGATACGCCACCCGTGTCGGCAAACCACGCGCGCTGAGCCGGGGCATTGAGCTCAGTGCGCACCCAGATATTGAGCTTGCCGGCGTCGGCATTGAGCTCCTCCATCAGCTCGCGCGCCTTGACGGGCGCGGCGGTGTTTGCCGGTGCGGGTTTCTGCTTGGTGGCGACTGGGGTCATGTTCATTCTCCTCGATCGGGCCGGGAAGTCGAGCCAATATGTTTTCCGTACGATCGAGTTAACCTGCGTCCGCCGCTTGCACGCATTGATCAAAATCAAACGGGGCTCAAGGCCGGACCAGGCCCGCGTAGTAGTCGAGGATCGCGTTGAACTCGTCCTGGCTCGCCTGGCGGGCGAAAAAGTTCATCTCCGGATGCCGGCGAGCGCCGCTGCGAAATGCGAGGAACTGGCGATCCAAATAGACGCGATGCTGACCGGCGAGATTCGGAACGCCGTCGTCCTGTCCGATCCCGTCGAAACCGTGGCAGGGCGCGCATTCCAGCACCAGCGGCGGAGCCGGGGCGGATTGCGCCTGGAGCGGAAGCGGGCTCGCCAGCAGGGCCGCGAGCAACATGCCGCCGGCAACCGTTCGCAGCCGCGCCGACGCACGGGCCAGCGTCACCGCCGCACCCTCACTTCTTCAGGCTCAGGATATAGGCGATGACCCCGTTGGCCTGGTCGGTCGTGAGAATGAGGTTGGGCATGACGCGATGGGAGGTGTGGAGGAAGACGTTCAAGGCCGTCGCCGTCATGCCGGGCGTCGCCGCGACCGCTTCGAATCTCGGCGCCAGCGTATTGGGCGAGCGCTCACTCCCGGTCCCGACCGCGTGACATTCGGAGCATACCTGTTGCGCCAGGGCGCGGCCCTGTTGCAGATCGCCGAGCTCTTGCGCGTGAAGCTGCGAGGCGGCAAGTGCCGCCCCGATGAACGTGAGACTCAGATACGGCCAGCGCATTTGCTTCTCCTCTGGTTGGGCAACTCGCTCAACGGGCGGCTTTCGCCAAGGACCGGATGTAAGCCGCGAGATCACCGGCCTCCATGCGGGTCAGCGACATGTTCGGCATTTTGGCGTGCGGATCGAGCAGGAACAGCGTGATCTTGGCAGCATCGAAGTCGGGCCGCGCCGCAATGGTTGCAAACGGCGGCGCCCCGTCGGTCGACGCCCGCGGGCCTGCCGACACCACGTGGCACGCCTGGCACCAGCGCTGCGCGAGACGCCTGCCGTTGTCCGCATCGGCGGCAATTCCAGGCCGCGGCAGAATCGCCACCGCCAAGAGCGCGGCATAGCCAATGCGACAAGACCTGACTGCTGAAATCATCGAAATCTCCTCTCATGTAACCCGGCCGTTCGATGCGCTCCGGGCGCGTTGACGGAAAGGTTAAGGGAGATTCGCCGAATGAATATTGATCTAAATCATCAGGCCGAGAACCATCGGCCGGCTCTATTCGGCGTCAGACCCGGTCGGCTTGGGGGTCGTGCGGACGGGCGTCTCGCTGATCACCGTGTCGCATCTCAGGCAATCAAACGTATCGAAATCCGGACTGTCCGGCCTGGACTTGCTGGCCAGCATCGCCACGCCGCAGACCGGACAATGCTTTAGGGAGCGGCGGCGCGTCGTCATCGCATCACGACCTCGAGCGGGCGCCCGCAGCAACCGTTGCCTCTCCGGACCACGAAGAGGCAAAGGCTGTGCGGCACCCGATTTGGTGAGCGTCCTAATGGCGGAGGTCGCGTGTTTGAAGCTCGGCCCAAAACAATACCACTGCGAAAAGGACGAACGGGATGGTGATCGCAACCATTCCAACAACGGTCTCTATGGACATAGCCTGGCTCCCTCAGTTTGAAGGTTACAAACTGTGACCAAATCACCGCGCGGCGCCTTGATCTGGATCAAATGGGGGTGGGCGGTCCAGCGCCCGGTTACCGAGCCGCCTCCACCGACGCGACCCTGAAGGTGTGGATCGCATCGTCGTCGTGGTCGCGGATCGAGACGTATTCGCCCGGGGCAAAGACGTGCGCCCCGAAGCGATAGCCGGCTTCGTCGTCGTCCGCGGGCGCGGATCCGTAGTGAAAGGCCCAGAGCGCGTGC
>Ga0075021_10000932_pt1 | contig 15005 bp, 13 predicted proteins | sample ColStrG_CSR_2012_FD_72749 | JGI IMG/M metagenome (GOLD analysis project Ga0075021, IMG submission 72749) | Freshwater sediment microbial communities in response to fracking from Pennsylvania, USA - Cold Stream Run_MetaG_CSR_2012 | ecosystem: Environmental > Aquatic > Freshwater > Creek >...
TCGCTGGGTGTCGGGAAGCGGTTACGCGGGTTCGGCCTGCGGGAGGAACAAATCACCGAGCTGGATTGGACGGAATCGGCAACCATTGCGGAGTTGACGATCACGGCTTTACCGGCGCGGCACTTTTCTGGGAGGAAAGCCTGGGACCGCTTCGCGACACTCTGGTCCTCTTTCGTGCTGAAGGGGAGACGGCACAGTGTCTACTTCGGAGCGGACTCGGGATTGTGGGAGGGGTTCGCAGACATTGGCCGCGAGTATGGACCGTTCGACTTGACGATGCTCGAAATAGGAGCGTATAACGAGCTTTGGAAGTCAATCCATATGGGGCCGGATGGCGCGGCGGAGGCTTTTGCCGCGTTGGGAGCATCGGGGTTGCTGATGCCCATTCACTGGGGGCTGTTCGAGCTAGCGCCGCATGGCTGGCGCCAGCCGATGGAACGGATCGCAGAACTGGCGGACAAGCTCGGAGTGAAGCTATGGTCGCCTGAGCCAGGGGCGCCGACAGAGGTGACTGCGGAGAGAGAGCATCGGTCGGATTGGTGGCGAGCTTAGCCGACTACTTACTTGGCTACCAGCATCTGGCTGGCGATCCACCGATACGTCTTTTCCATGCCATTCTTGAGTCGTATTTCCGGTTCCCAATTCAAGTAACGGCGGATTTTGGTGTTATCGCTATTGCGGCCATTGACGCCTTTGGGCGCATCGAGCTTATAGCGCCTGTGCAACTTGATCCCCGCAATCCCCTCGACAATATCGACCAACTGATTAATCGTTACCAACTCACTGCTACCCAAGTTCAAGGGTTCGTGGATCTCGCTCTCCATGATCATCTGAATGCCCTTAAGGCAATCGTCTATGTACATGAAGCTGCGGGTTTGTTCGCCATCGCCCCAAATTTCTATCTGGTGGTTGCCGGAGGTCTCCGCCTCCAGCACCTTCCGGCAAATAGCGGCGGGCGCTTTCTCGCGGCCGCCATCGAAGGTGCCCAATGGGCCGTAGACATTGTGAAAACGCGCAACCCGGCATTGCAAGCCGAAGTCTTCTTCAAAATGCCGGCACATCCGCTCGCTGAACAGCTTCTCCCAGCCATAGCCGTCTTCCGGTAGAGCCGGGTAGGCGTCTTCTTCGGCAAGAGGGGTAACATTGGCACTCTTCTGCTTGTCGGCGTTATACACACAAGCCGAGGAAGCAAAGAAGTATCGCTGGATCCCCGCGGCGCGCGACGCCAGCAGCAAATGGGTATTGATCAGCACGCTCAACATGCAAAGGGCCTTGTTGTTCTCGATAAAACCCATACCGCCCATGTCGGCGGCCAGGTTGAAAACCACGTCGACGCCCGCCACAGCCTTTTCGCAGGCGGCTCTCTCGCCTAGATCCAGCACGAGATTCTCGATCGTCCGCTCGCGTTGATACCAGTGATCGAGGGGCTTGTGATCAACGGACCGAACGACGTCCATCCCCCGATCGCGCAGATAGGCGACTAAATGTCCGCCGATAAACCCCCCGCCGCCGCAAACGGCGATCTTCTTGCCGGAAAGCGAAAATGCCCGATCTCTGCTCATTGCTTCCTCATCTCCAAGCTCAAGACTCATTGTTCCTCAAGCGATTGAACCTTCAGCCGCCTTACTCGTTTGCTGTGCCGGCAAAAGGTTGCGCAAGTTTCTGTCAAAGGCATCGAGTACCGTTTCGCGCGAAAAGTGCCTTCGATAGGTCCGGTGGCAGCGCTCTTGCAGCGAAGGCAGCGAATTCATATCGTTAGCCAAATCGCCAAGCTGCCGTGCTATCTCCGCCTCGCCACCCGGGGAACAAACCCAGCCAAGCCCATGGTGGCGGATGATTTGCGCGATGCAGCACTGTTCACTGCCGATGAAGAGAACGGGCCGGCCGGCCGCCAGTGCGCCGAAGAACTTGGAAGGCACCACCGTGCCCGTCCATTCGGGGCGCAGCGAAACCACGTGAATATCGGCGCTGCTCAGCCGGGCTTCCAGTTGGTCGGCGGGCGCGAACGGGGCGAATGAGATATTGCGGTCGTCGCTGGTGATCGCGTCTTGCACCTCCGCGATTCGATTGCCGCGGGTACTCAGGGAAAAGTGGGCGTCCACGTCTCGCATTTGACGCGCGATGGCCAGCATCTCGGCGAAAGAGTGAGCGCGGCCGAAATTTCCCGAGTACATGATGGCCAATTTACTGTGGCCGAAAACGGCCTTCCGCTCAAGCGGGTTTACTTCGGTAACGGCAGCGGGCTCCACCAGCGCCCAGGGCCAGAGCCGAGCCCGGCCTGCCGCGGTGCGATATTCCGACAAGAGGCCACCCATACATTCGCCGATGTCCACCAGCAGATCCACCCGGCGGTAAGACAGCGCCATCAGGCGGCGCAGTAGATTCAGCAGGAAGCCAGGCTTTAGAATGCCGTCGGCCACCGCGGCCTCCGGGTACAGGTCGAGGCACCAGTGGACGATTTTGCGGGACGGGCGCAGGAGCTTCCATGGCGTCGCGACAGCTACGCTTAGGATCGGGTCTGTCCCGATAATCACGACATCGGCTTCCGTACTCAACCTCTTCAAGCTCCAAGCGGCCAGCATCCAGAGGCAATTCGCGATTCGTCCCCAGCCTGTGTTTTGCGGGAACGCCGGCCGCCATATCCTCTTGATCGTAACTCCGCGATAGGAGTCGCGCTTGGGATATGTATCGGTTGCGCGGCAACTCCTATTACAGGGCATGGCTGTTACGTTCCATCCGCGGCTCGCCAGCCCTTCGGCCAGCTCAGTCAGATGAATGGCGCTGACTACATCGTCAGGGTAGAAGTATTGGTAGAAAATTAGCGCTGTGGGCATAGTGGCGGAATGCAATCAGGCTTGTGTGTAAGGGGCTGACGGGTATGCAATCGAATTCCAAGCGGCCATGGTCAGAGGTTTACGCGCAGCCTTTGGAGTGTGAGCGTCAAAAAGAGAGTAGTCAGCTTCTCGTAACAGGCGGGCAACGCTATCCGCGTTGCTCTCGCGGACCTCGCAAAGGATACGCGGGCGCGCTTCGGCTAAAATGCGCCGCGCACCGCGTAGCACGGCGACCTCCAGGCCTTCGACATCGATTTTCAGCACATTCGGCGGCGGGTAAACGCCTAATAGCCAATCGAGCGTGAGGCACAAAGTGGCTTGAGTGTTCCGAACGCCGCCGGCTGAGCAGTTTCCCCCGTCGGGCAGGTGATTCGACGCCCGCCCGCGCGCCGCCACCATCAGATTGGTTAAACGGATCTTATCTGAAACGGCCATCGAGAGAACGTCTACATGAGCGGCCGTCGATTCGCCCAAAGCCGCCGACCGATGCAACAAGTTGGCCAACCAGGCATCAGGCTCGAGCGCGAGCACCCGGCCGCGCGCGCCGGCCAAGCCAGCGGCGGAAAACGCGAATAGTCCGACGTTCGCCCCGACGTCCCAGACAACGTCGCCCGGCGCCACCAGTTCCTCAGCAGCGGCGAGAAGCTGCGGATCGACGCTCTCTAGATTCTTGAACCAGTAGCGCAGTGCCGAGCCGGGCGAAACGTTGATCCGCCCGCCGCCGAAGCGCGGTGGAAGGTTGCGCCTCAGCACGACGCCGCGACTTATATATTCAATAGCGGATCGTAAATACTTCATGTAGAACTCCCGCGACCAGGAGGTCGCGCGCGGACGAGGACGTCCGCCCTACAGCGCCAGCGACTTTCGCTTCCCCGCGAGAAACTCCCGCGCGCGCTTGCGTTCGCGGCGGGACTCTAATAGCATCCGCCGGTCGAAAGCCGATCCCCGCAGCATCTGCCAGGCAAAGCGGAGGAACTCGGGGGCATTTGGTTTGGGACCCTCTCCCGGCCGGAAGGAAGCCATAATTTCATCGGAGGCCGCCAACCCCGCTACCACGCTTGCGATGTAGTCCTTGGTCAGTCGGCGCGACGGTATCAGGTGAGTGAGTTGCAGCGCTCGGAAGCTCCCGGTTCCCATTCCAAGATCGATGGCGCACCAGGCGAGGTCAATGTCTTCGCAAGACCCCATGCCGGCACCCGTTCTTCCCAGGCTGGTGCGCATGGGATTGGCCCGGCTCTTGCGCTCATAGTCTTCGGCGACGACACGGCGTACGCAAAGCCCGGCGCCGAAGGGAACGGCGTCCGACCCGGCCAGGATATTTGACCAGTAGTCGCGTTTCAACTCACGGATCGCGAGCGCCCACAGATAGCGCTCCATCCACGCGGGAGGCGGTTCCTCAAATTCGCCTTTTGTCGACGCTCCGAAGGCGCCAATCTGGCGGTATGCCCGCGATATCTCGACGGCCACCGACAAATAGTCTTCGGAAAGCACATTATCGTCATCGACAAAGACCACCAATTCGCCGGCCGATTCGCGAATGCCGCACAGTCGCGCTTGCGTTAGGCCAATCTTTTCTTCACGGACGTGCCTGGCGTTGCGATGCCATGAAAGGTCCCAGGAAAACTCCAGCCTTGTTTTTGAGGCATTGTCGATGACAAGAAGCTCCCAATCCTTGGTGGGTAACGTTTGCGCCCGCAGCGCGGCCAGCACGCGCCTGAAGTAGTTTTCGTTGGGGTTGTGGCTACAGATTACGACCGAAATCATCGATTCACCCGCCGGCTTACCTTTGTGGCTAGCGCTCGAAAGGGGATTTGCAGATACCACGGTACGGACATCGAACCGTTCTCTATCGCCGTCAAAAAGCTTGCCTCCGCAAAGAGGCGGAGCATGTCCGGATGAATCACCGCTTTTAGGCGGGGCTCCCGTGAGGCGCGCCTGAGATCCTTGCGCGCCGTGAAAATGTTCTGCCGATACCACGGCTCAACCGCCGCCTCATCCCAGAGCTTCCACCTAATTTCGTCATCGCAGGCATAGCCCAGGGAATTGAAGCGTTGCTGCCACCATTGCGGCCATTGGCAGTTGACATGGTGTTGTCCAGGCTGGCCCGGACAAGCCGCCGAGAACAAAACGCAATCCGCGTGCCGGGTCAGAGTTCCCAAGAGCGCATCGGCGTGGGCTTGGTCCAGGTGTTCGGCCACTTCCAGGCAAAGGACAAGATCGAACTTGCGCCCCAATTCCACGGGTCGAGTTAAATCGAGGCAGCGAAACATATCGGCCGGGATCAACAATTGTTTGGCGGGAATCGGAACGCCGTCTATTCCAAAGGCATCCGTCACTCCTTGATCCAGCGCCGCGCGCAACCAGGTGCCCGTTCCGCACCCGACATCCAGGACACTCGCCGGTAGAACTCCGCCTGGGAGTTTGGAAAACGCCGCTCGCGCGCCATCGAGGGTATGGAGATTCAGCGCGTGATCGTAATCGATATCGGTGGTCATGCGTCAGGCGGCCTTCTTTATAAAGCAAACCGCGCCGGAACACTCAATGCGCTCCGTCGCGGATCTGGCGCTCAGAAAATCGTGAACGGCGCGGCTGCACCCATCCCACGTGTAGTAGTCGTCGATAATGATGAGACCGCCCGGAGCCACCCGGTTAAATAGGTTCTCCAGGCAAACGATCGTTGACTCATACCAATCGCCGTCGAGCCGGAGCAGAGCGATTGGGTCGCCTAAACGATGAGAAGGCACGGTCTTCTCAAACCAACCGGTAACCAGTTCCACGTTCTTCGCTCCCGCCTGTTGCATTGCTTGTCTGGCAAAGTGCGATTCAGCCGAACAGTTTTGGTGGTAATCGGGCGCTTCCGTGCGTTGTTGCCAATCGCGAGCGGCAGGCCCGTCGATTTCTTTGGCGGGAGGTAGACCTTCGAAGCTGTCGAACAGGAAATATTTCCGATTGGGACCGAGAACAGCCGCGATCCCCGCGCTCATCCCGCCGCGCCACACGCCGCACTCGACCACGCATCCGTCGATCGCCTTGACCCGGTCCGCAAGCGTCAGGTTCTCCACAAACACTTGCGGGGAAATCATGGTAAACGGCTTGAAGCGGCGATAAATAGCCAGCTTCTGCCGCCGCGCGTAGTAGCGCCCGCATAGTGAAAGGCCGCGGCCAAGGGTGTTCATGCGGACAAAACCACCCCATCGCCGGCGGTTATTCGCTCATACTCGCAAGTTGCGTCTGCCACCAGAAATCCATGATCGGCGTTGTGTGGAAAGCTGCGGTTTGCCACCGGACTGTCATAGATCTGTATCGCCACTACATTCCTTACATAGTCGACCGTTGAAGAGAAATGCGTGCCTATCCATAGATCCAACGAATAGCGCCCTGGGATCAGAGCCGGTAGCCGTAGCGTAATATCGAGTTGGTGTTTCCCCCGTTGAAGCTCCAGAAACGGCTCGCTCTTGGGTACCGCTTGAAGCAACGGAGTGCCCAGTACGTCGCATAGGTCGACCGCGACGAAACTCCGTGGATAGTCTTCTTCCAGGCAGACAAGTTCCGCCTGAATGCCTAGCAGCAAGTTCGGCTGCTTTCCCCGAACATGAGCTTTAATGCTATTGAAGAAGACCGGCTGCATTGCGGGATTGCCGCTGGGTCTTTCCCAAGTCGATTCAGAACCTCCGTCATTGAGGCCCAGGTAGGATTCAATCACGCGGCTTGGCGGGCCACTATCGGCGAGTCCGCCATTTTGCAGCAGAATCGCCCGGGAGCAAAGGGTTCTGACGGCGGACATATTGTGGCTCACAAAAATCACCGTCCGCCCTTGCTGTTTCGCAACGTCCTCCATCTTCCCGAGGCATTTCTTTTGAAACTCAGCGTCTCCCACCGCGAGGACTTCGTCAATGACCAGAATTTCCGGCTCCAAGTGCGAGGCCACCGCGAATGCCAGCCTTACGTACATTCCGCTGCTGTAATGTTTAACGGCGGTGTCCAGGAATTTTTCGATTCCCGAGAACGCCACGATCTCGTCGAACTTTCGTTGAATTTCCACTCGAGTCATGCCGAGAATCGACCCGTTCATGTAGATATTCTCCCGGCCGCTGAGTTCGGGATGAAATCCTGTTCCGACCTCTAAGAGGCTGGCCAGGCGGCCGCGGAGTTGCGCACGGCCCGTCGTCGGCGCGGTAATGCGGGAAAGGATTTTCAGCAATGTCGATTTACCTGCGCCGTTCCTGCCGATTACGCCCACAACCTCGCCTTGCTTTATCTCGAACGATACCTTCTTCAGCGCCCAAAAGGTTTCGTCCGCCGCCGGTGTGCGGCTTCGCCTTGAAAAAGCGCCCGCAATCGAGTCTCGCAGCGAATTGTAACGCGGCCGCGAGCCGCTACGCCCCAGGCGATAGCGTTTTCCCAGACCTTCCACACTGATTGCGATATAAGACATGCCGGCTAGACAACATCCGCGAACGTTCTTTCCATTCGCCGGAAATAGAAAGCCCCGCCCATGAGAATCAGGATTGACGCTATCGCCGACGCGAAGATCTCAGACCCCGGAGGTTTAGTTCCCAGCATGGCCCAACGAAACCCTTCCACCACTCCCACCATGGGATTGAGACCATACGCGGTTCTCCAGGGTTCCTGAAGAAGGCTCGCGGGGTAAGCGATCGGTGTCGCAAACATCCAGAACTGTGTGAGGAACGGAACGGTGTACCGTACGTCGCGATACTGCACGTTCAAGGCTGAGAGCCAGAGGCCAACTCCTAAAGCAACTAACAAGGACAGCAGGAAGAATAGCGGAAGAGTGACGATTGCGGCTGATGGTGTAATCCGGTAGAAGGCCATCATGCCAAGTAAGAGAACGAACGAGATTCCGAAATCCACAATTCCGCTGGCGACCGAAGAAATCGGCACGATCAATCGTGGAAAATAGACTTTGGAGACCAAATTGGAATTTGTGACGAGGCTGGTGGACGATTGGGTCAGGCCATTGGCGAAGAATGTCCAGGGAATCAGCGCCGCAAGCGTGAATAGAGGGTACGGCGCGCCATCGGAGGGCATCTTGCCGAGCCGCCCGAAGAACAGGCTGAAAAGCAACATGGTAAACAAAGGCTGGATCACCGCCCATGCGGCGCCGAGGAGCGTTTGCTTGTAGCGAACTTTGACCTCGCGCAATGTCAGAAAGTAGAGCAATTCACGGTAGCTCCAAAGCTCTTTCAGTTGGAGCGAAATCCAGCCTTCGGCCGGTTCGATTACCAAGAGCGGCAGGGTCTCAAACGTTGTAGTGGACATAGAAGTTACCTGTAGGGCGGACGTCTTCGTCCGCACGCGACCTCCTGGTCGCGCCGATCAAATTGCCGCGCGCTCATAAAGCTCCTGGAAACCGGCCGCCGTATCGGCCATGGAATACCGCGAGAGCACGTTCGCGCCCTTCTCCGCAAGACTGCCCCGTAGCTTCTCGTCAGTCAGCACCGCGTTCATATGTTCCGCAAGCTGCGCCGGAGAACCCGGATCGAAATAGAGAGCGCCGTCTTGCGCCACCTCGGGCAATACCGTTGCATTGGACGAAATCACCGGCAACCGCGCGTGGAACGATTCAAAGATGGGCAGCCCGAAACCCTCAAATTTGCTGGCGAACACCAAGGCCGTCGCCTTTCTGTATAGTGCCTGGAGTTCGTCCGTCTCCACGAATCCCAGGTAATGAACCTGCTCCGCCAACTGCAAACCAAGGGCGAGCTTTTCAAGCCGGCCTCGGAAATCTGTGCTCGTCCCGCTGAAGTAAACGTCGACGCTACGACCGCGCTCCCGCTTCAGTATTTCCAACGCTCGAATCACAGTCTCATGATTCTTATGCGGGAAGGTGACGGCGGGGTAAAAGAAAAATTGCTTGGGGAGGCTGAATTTGCGGGCCACCGCGTTGGCCGCTTCGTCCGAAACCGGCTGGTATGCCTCGAAAACAGAACCCCATGGGACGACCACCACCTTGTCGGGCGGGACGCCGAGCTTGTCAACCAGATCCGCCTTGCCCCAATTGCTCTGCACGCAAACGAAAGTTGCTTGCCCGCAGAAGGCACGGTGAAACTTATTGCGTAGGTCGCTTCCCACTTTGCTGAAAAATTCCGGGTAGTGAAAATGCTGCAAGTCCCAGGGCTGGTAGATCGATGGAAGGCCGGTAAGACGATCTACTTGCATCGGAAAGTGAACGGCGTCAAACTTGCGGGATTCGAAAAAGCCATTCGACTTCGGAACGGGAATCTCCCGGCGGGCCTGCAGATGGCGCCAAACGGCGCGTAACGGAGTGAGCGCGCGGAGTTTCGCTTTAACCTTCGGCATCGGAACAATTTCCATCCGCGAGGGCCCAAAAACGTGGGGCCGAATCCATTCGCTAACGCCTTCCTGGACAAAAAACGTGTACTCCTGATTCCGGATCCCGGAGGACGACAAAGCATTCGCCAGAGAGAGAGCGGCCCGCCCTAAGCCTTGCTCAGGCGCAACTAACCTGCAATCGATCGCGATTCTAAGCGGCCGCAAGCTTCTTTGCCACTTCCAATTCGTGCCGCTTGATCCAAATCTGAAATTGGTACTCCGCCAGCAGATGGCAAAAGTAGTAGCCGGCAAATCCGTCGAGAAAACCTAACTTAAAGAAAAAGTGATAGCAGAAGCGGAACCAGTGCGGAACGGGCAGGCCTTGCGAAAGCCTCTTTAACAGCCGTTTGCGATTGATGGAAGTGCCGATATCGCTCGCCGCTTGACCCTCGTTGAAAGACTGCGCCGCCTCCTCGTTGCCGGCCTCCCAGTTCGAGTAGCGATTATGTTTTTCAACAAAGCTGTAGACATCGCGGTAGGCGTAGTGTTCCATCGGCTCCCTGAGCTTTCCGGCCGGCCCCGCGACAATCATGTGTTCGTGAACCTCGTTGTCGCCGGAACTCGATAGATAGTCCGGAACAACTTCGTATTGGCCTTGGCCCTTGCGAAACAGCCTGAGATTCCAACTCGGGAAATAGCCGGCGTGGCGTATCCAGGTTCCTAAAAAGTAGAATTTCCTGTTAACGTAATAGCCCGCGCAATCTCCCGGGTTTCTTACTACGGAATGAATCTCCGCGGCCAAAGCGGGCGTGATTCTTTCGTCCGCGTCGAGAATGAGGATCCAGTCATTCCGAAACGGATAGTTTTGCAGCGTCCAGTTCTTCTTCTTGAGTCCGCCGAGCCGGTATTCGAACTGAACCACCCGCGCGCCTAGGGAAGCAGCCAGTTCCGCTGTTCCGTCGCTGCTCGCCGTATCCACCACAACCACTTCATCGGCCCACGAGACGGAGAGGATACACTCCGCAATATTGGTTTTCTCGTTCTTCACTGGAATCAGGACTGAAACCGGAACAGTCGGCCGACTCAACCCGGCCGCGGCCGCCGCCGTATCGCGTTGCTCCGTCAGCATGGCCTGCTACTCGCCTCGCGCAAGGAATGAAACAGCGTGGACAGTCTTGCCGCGAACTCGCTAAAGCTGAATTCCTTCGGAGCGGCGGCGGCGGATCTCCTGCTCATCGCCTCCCATTCCGCTCTTGGAGTCTTCAATACATTCGCCAAGGCGTCTTGAATGTCGCCTGCCGCCCGAATCGGATAGACCCGGCCAGCGCCCCAGCTAGACACCAACTCGTGAATATCGACGTCGCTCGAAATGATGGGCGGAAGGCCGAAGGCCATGGCTTCGGCCACGGCGTTGCCAAAATTTTCGCGGTGTGAGAAGAGCAGCAATCCGTCGCAGCGTTTCATCTCTTCGTAGAGTCGCTGCCGCGGCAGTTCGCCAAGGTACGACACGGTCTTTCCCCAGAGCGGTCCAGCGGCGGCTGCCAAGTGGGGAAGTTGGATTTCAGGGGTCTCCGGCCCCGCGATGACAAGTTCGCAGTTTGTTGGATTCAGCTTGGCAAACGACTCAATTGTTTCCAGCACCCTCTTCATGGGATGCAGACGGGCCGCAAACAGCAAACGTGCCGGTGCCCGCCGAGCCGGTGTTCCCGCCGCCGCCGCCAAAGTCTCATCGGCAACCGGCCATGAGATCACCGTCGAGCGCGTTTTCCCGATCGCCCTTTCCGCCTTCCTGCGCTCGCCTTCGGTGGCGTAAATGATAGTGGCATAGCTAAAGAGAGATCGCCCGATTGTCCTGAGCCACAACCTCTTCCGTAGTTTACGGTAGGTGAAGCAGTAGGGATCCAGTCCTCCGTGCGGAACAACAATCAGCGGCTTGTGGTGTTTTCGCGCCACAGATTCCGCCCATTGCGCATGGTACAGATACAGCGCGTGAACCGCGATGACATCTGTCTCCGCCGCTAGCTCTTCCGCGTGGCGTAACGCCTGCCTGTTCGCAAAGCCCCAAAATCGGCCCGGCCATCCCTGGATCTTAGGCGCCGATTCAACGGTAAAGTCGCGCCGCAAGTCGCTCGCCACGTCCAGGGAAACACAATGCACCTGCCAGTTCATCCTCTCCGCTGCCAAAATGAACGAACGTATCGTGGTGTAAACCCCGCCAATCCGCGGATCTAAATTGTCGCCGATGTGCAGCGTTTTCACGCCGTAACAGCCCCCAATGACGGTTGCCCTGGCAAAAGGTCGGGAACACGCGCGGCCAATTGCGATGACGCGACCAGAATGATCGGGATGTAGGCCTCTCCGCCGACGGTAATTTGCAGCAGGAAAATCCAGAAGAAGAAATGACGCGCCACATTTGGCAAGGCGCCGGCGACCGGCTCCGCTCCGTAAAGAAGTCTGTAGAGATGACGGTAAAAGAGAAAGACTAAGACCAAGCCGATCAGCCCGAAGTGAGTGATCCGCGCCACGATAGCAATATTTTGTTTCAGGCTGTCCAAAGTCTCTTCGTTGCTGTAAGTCTTTCGCAGAGCGGGATCTTCAAACGGATCCACATAGTACTGCCACAACCCCGCCCCAAATCCGCCGACCACGCTCAAGGGATTGTCACTCACCAAGTTGACAGTGGCCAAATCCGCATATTCAAGCGGCACCGTAAGGCCGAACACCTCAATGCCCCGGCTCACATCGGATATTCTCTTGGCAAAGACGGACTCTTCGAGGATCGCCGATGCTTCTCCTTGGAAAAGAAACGCAGCCAGGAGCAGAATCGGCAAAAGAAAAACCGCTTTGGAAACTCTCTTAGCCTCGCCCCTTTGCCTCGCGAATAGCGGTGAAAACAAAAGCCCCACCAGCCCCGCCGCTAAGGTGACCAAGCCAGATCGCGAAATTGTCAATATGTTCGTGAGGAGGAATAAGCCCGCCAGTGCCGCCTTGCCTTTCGTCTTCAACCTGAGGGCATCTCCGCAGGTGAGAACCAAAAGAAACCAGATCGTGCAATACAGTGACAGAAACCTAGGCTCGCCGCAGATGCTATTGATCCGCCCAACGTCGTCAGACGTTCCAGCAACCGTTTGAATCGTCATGGAGCCGGGGTCCTGAGCTCCTCGGACAATAGGAAAGAGATCGTATCCCGTTGCCGTCACAACTGCGAACTGAAGCACGCCCAGCCCGCAATAGAAAACGCCGGCCAGCACGATGTGCCGGATCAGCCGAGGGGCCTCTTCATCCTCCTGTATCTGCCAAAGCAGAGCAACGGGCAGCAGCCAGACGATGAGTTCGCTTAACAGCACCCTGAACCCGTGAACCAAGGGCGACTGCGTGTACGAGGCCAGGTAGGGAGCATAGAACTGCGCGTAGAGGATTCCCGCCGCGGTGAAAATCGCGAGAAAGCTGAATGCGCCGAACGCGCTGGCGGCGAACTGCTTCGCGTGCGAGAATTTGCGGCTCTTGATAAAAACGCAGAAAAGATAACAATAGATGGCCGAGCGCCACGGCGTGTAAGGAATGAAAAACGGGCCGATCATGTTACCCGCCATGAAAGGCATGGTCCAGATGAACAGATAGAGCAGCTTGCGCGGATTCGCCAAGCCGGTGGGCAGGAGCAGCAGAAAACCGAGCAGATCGAACAGCATTACCGGACGTGCTCAACCTTCTCCGTCACGGTTACCCCGCAAAGAGCTAAGATCTCGCGAAAGCTCTCATCCCAGCGGCGTGGGCCAAACGGTTGGGCCAACGCCAAGCTTTGCGTCCGGCACGCAGCTTGACTTCTTTCATCCAGGTCAAGCGCGCGCTTCATAGCTTCCGCCAGAGCCTCGCCATCCCCGGGTTTAAGTCTCCAGCAATTCTGTCGCCCGGCAAATTCAGAGCAACTCCCAACAGCTTCACTGAGAATCAGCCCACAGCCACTTAGGGCGGCTTCGTGTACAACCAAGCCCCAGTGCTCCTCGGCGCTGGGCAAAACAAGGAACCGGGAATTCCGAAGCAACGCGGCAACCGCTTCGGGTGTGGAGAACGGTTCCACTCGAAAGCCGGCGTCCAGCAGATCTTGCCGCAGCGGCCCTTGGCCGATGGCAACAAGGTTAAACTGCTCACCCGACTTCCGCAGAATTCTGGCCGCACAAAGCAGACAGTGAATGCCTTTCCGAGGTATGAATTGACCGACGAACGCAAAATCGTTTACCCTTTCCAAAAGTGACGGCCCGGGAGAAAACACTTCGGGATCGGCTCCGTACAAACCTTGGTGGATCTTGCTCTCGGAAACTCCGAAATATGTCATGAGGTCTTGGGCAGCCTCGCCCGGCACCAGGAAGTGATCGATATTGCGCTGGATCGCCGCGCGAAAATACCACTTTCCGAGCGTTTGCCGAAAGGTGAACTTTCGCGAATTGTCGATCATGCATGTGGTGTATCCGCCACTGCGCTTAGCTTCTGAGGCTAGTGAGTTAAATGCTTTGTATGCCCAACCTGTGTAGAAGAAGAGGGCCGGTGGATCTAACTGAAGGTCGCTCCACTTCACCTGCCGCCCCGCGTCTATCCAGGTGACCTTTCTGCCGATGAGGCTTTCGATGTAGCCGGGGGACTGGACATCGACCGTGCCAACCACGGCGGCCGGAGTCGTTCTGAGCGCTCTGGCGGCGTATGCCGGCAATCCGTGCCACGCGACAACGATGTGCGGTTCCATGTAAGAGTTGGCGGCCTACGAGGCCGCAGGGCGAGGCCCCGCCCCACTAACCCAACTCTGCAACCAGCGCAGATAGCTCTCTGCCCGCGCATCCCAGGTGTGTGCTTGCGGATCGTAGCTGGGTCGCCAGTCTTCGCCCACGTCCAGAGCCGAGTTGACAGCATCCGTCATTGACTCGATATCGCCCGGCTTGTAATAGAATCCGTCTGACCCCAGGGCTTTGTAGGTCTCGCCTACGCGGCAAGTAACAATGGGCCGCCGGTACATCATGTAAATGTAGGTCTTGCCCGGGCACCGCGCCCAGTCCGCCACTGTGTCGAAAAGCGGAGAAAGGAAAACGTCCGCGGCGGCTAAATAGGCGTCAAGCGTTTTGCCGGTTGCGTAGCCGGGCATCTCCACCCTATCTGTCAGCCCGAACTGGTCCAGCATTTGCCTGATCGTTGCCTCTTCTGGCCCGTGGCCCAATAGAATCGCATCCCAGCCGGGCCGGCTTTTCAGCAACCCGCGTAAAGCCTGTACAATGTCCAAACATCCGTAATTCTTGTACAGACCTCCCATATAGAGGATGATTCGCCTTCCTTGCCGGGAACTCCTCACCTGTTTACCGCCCTGCATTCCCTCCGCATTCGGGACGTCGCTTCCGTAGGGAAGAACGATCATCCGGCGGCTCAGCCCCAGCCCGCGCGCGCGCCTTTTAAAGAGATCTTCGAGAAAGCCGCTGGCCATCACCGAGTTCCGGTATGCCAGCAGGCTGGCCCATTCGAGCATCATTTGCGATCTTGCCCTGAGAAAAGAGCTGCTCGGCAAGGAAGATTCAAGCTCCACGTGGTCCATCACAATTGCCGGCGTATTGGCGCGCTGGACGAGGGCGTTGCGCCAGCCTAAACCGCAAATGTGAACAACGTCGCAATCGCAATTCGCGATGAAACTGGCCTTCTGCCGGTATTCCTGCGGAAACGTTCCTCGCTTGTAATAGTGCGCTCGGCAACCCTTGAGCCGTTCCATAGCGGCGCGATTATCGGCATGATCTTCCAGGCAGATGGTGACTCGGCATCCCCGCGCCTGCAAGCCGGGCGTTAGGCCAAACGCCCGCTTCATGGTGGCGTGTTTAGTGATGACGCTGTTAGTGACGAAGGAGA